>Ga0272441_10003233_pt1 | contig 31329 bp, 25 predicted proteins | sample SSMProp6N_FD_193582 | JGI IMG/M metagenome (GOLD analysis project Ga0272441, IMG submission 193582) | Marine sediment archaeal communities from Little Sippewissett salt marsh, Falmouth, MA, United States - SSM-Prop-6N | ecosystem: Environmental > Aquatic > Marine > Wetlands > Sediment ... | reverse complement strand
GGACGGCGGATATGTTCTCGGCCCTGGTCGAGGTGCGGGACCTCCTCCTCAACACGCGGGATCTGCCGGAGAACGAACAGTTGAGCCGGCTCGGCGACATGGTCGCCCTGGTGAGCGAGGTGTCCGAACGATTGACCCTGGCCAGCACGTCCATCGGGTCGAGCATCGGGCGGATGGCTACCCTCGACCGTGGCCTCGAAACCCGCCAGCAGCAGACCGAGGACGAGGCCGCCACCATCGAAAACGCCGACATCGTGCAGGCGGCCACCGACCTGGCGCGCCGGCAGACGCTGTACCAGATGACGTTGACCTCGGCCGCCAAGTTGCTCAGCCTCTCATTATTTGACTATGTGAGTTATTGACATCAGGGAGAGCCCCCCCCGTGCACGTTGCCGTCATCGCCGCCGGCCTGTTTCCGAACACGCGGTCGTTCCTTCGCCTGCTGGCGGCCCGGCCGGGCGTCCGGGTCTCGCTCCTGAAAGGGGGCACCGAGCCGACCGCGGCGCTGCGGGCCGTCCGCGACGCCCATCGCCTGTGGTTCGAGGGCGCGGGCCCGCTGCTCTCGGCCCTGGCCGGCCGGCCGGCCGGCGACTGGTTGGGCGGCGCCTATCTCCGTATCGGCCCCGAGGACGTCGACCGGCTGCCGACGCCCGCGCCGTGGCGGCTGGTCAAGACCGTCTTCGTGCCCGACCGGGCCACCGCCGACCGCGTCCGTGCTCTCGACCCGTCGCCCGCCTCGGCGGGAACGCGCGTCGAACGGGCCGGCGAGGCGCCCGACCTCGTCGACTGGGTCCACGCCAAACCGGGGGACCTCCAGAGGGGGCACTGGAACCAGTTGCTTCGCATCGCCGAGCACTGCCGCGGCCGGGTGCGGATCGCCGGTAATCCCCCGCCGGAACTGGCCGACGTGCTCACCCGGGCCTACGGGCTGGAGGTGGTCGGCGACGGCCCGGCCGATACCCACGTCACGTGGCGCGGGGGGGCCGGCCTGGCCCCGTACTTCAGCGTGCACGTGGCGGAGGGTGCCGCCGCCGAGATGCCGCCGCCGGCCGACCCGCCGCCCCCGGACCCGGCCGCCGACGATCCGCCGCTCGTCTCCGTCGGCGTGCCCGTCTACAACGGCCAGGACACGATCGACCGCTGCCTCGCGAGCCTCCGCCGCCAGACGTACCCGAACCTGGAAATCGTGGTGGTGGACGACGGGTCGACCGACGCGACGGCCGACCGCATCGCCCAGCATTTAGACGACCCGCGCGTTCGATATTTTGACAAACCGCACAGCGGCCGGCCGGAAAGTCGGAACCGCTGCGTGGCCGAGGCGCGGGGCCGATACATCGCCTGGCTCGACGCCGACGACGAGGCGATGCCGAACCGGATCCGGCTCCAGGTCCAGGCCGCCCGCGCCGCTGGCGATGCCGAGGTCGTCCACGCCGACGGGCTGCTGCTGGATTCGGACGGCACGGTGACGGGGACCCGGCGGGGCCGGTCCTATCCGGCCGACGACCTGCCGGCCCGGTTTCTGGCCGGCGTGGCGGGTATTGTGCCCGTTTTGAACGCCACAGCCTTGGTTCGCCGGGACCTCTACGACCGTCTGGGGGGGTACGATCCGGCCTTTCCGCGGTGCCAGGACTTCGAGTTCTGGTGCCGGTGCGCGATCGCCGGCGACGTGCGGTTCGTCCATCTTGCCCTGCCGCTGATCAAGGTGTACCAGTCTCCCCTCGGGCAGCAGACCCGGACGGAGGCGCTGGACGCCCGTCTGCGGATTGCGCGGCAATTGGTGGAGGCCCTGCCGGCGGAGACCCTGATGGACCCCGTGGCACGGGATTTGCAAGATCCGTTGGAGGTGGTCGTCGGGCGAACTCTGTTGTCGGCGGGCATGAGCCTGGGGGCCCCGTGCGAGCATGCGCTGTTCAGCGAGGCGGAGGCCCACCTCGATCGCGCCGCCGACGGGGCCGGCCCCGCGACCCGCGCCGAGATCGGGTTTCTGCGCGGCCAGTTGGAGGCGTACCGGCGGCAGGAGGGTGGCGGGCAGCCGGCCCCCGCCCACGGGCTCTTGCCGGCCGGCACCGGCGCAGGACTCGGCTCGTTCACCGCGCGTCCGTAAGCCACCCGGAACTCGAAGGAGGTTGTTTTGGATACCGCTCAACTCCGCTGCCCCACCTACGAAGCGTGCACCCGTCTGGCGGAGGCCGGGGACCACGAGGCTGCCATGGAGGCGTACGCGGCGTATCTGCGCGCGCACCCGGCCGACGGCAAGGCGCTGAACGACCTGGGCTCGCTCCTGTTCGCCACGGGCCGGCTGGAGGAGGCCGCCGTCCACCTGGAGGGCGCCGCCGGTCGGCTGGATGCCGGCGACCGTCCGCTCGCCCTGTGGAACCTGGTGGAGGTCTACCTGGCCTCGCGGCGACCGGCCAAGGTCCTTGGCCTCTTCGACCGTCTTCACGCCGACCGCATGCTGAACGCGGACCTGGCGACCCGGACGGCCAGGGCGTTCCTCGACACGGGCGACCCCGGCGGGGCGGTGGAGACGCTGCTGGCCTCCCGGGCCGCGCTGCCCGGCCAGGACGTGTTCACCGACTTCATCGACGCCATCCGGGTGCAGCGGCCGCGCGTCGCGTTCTTCTGCGACACCGGCGACACGAAGTTCCTGCCGGAGATCTGCGCGTGGGCCGACCAGCGGTTCCGGACGCGGGTCTGGAACGCCTCCACCCGCGAGCAGATGGCCGAAACCCTCCAGTGGTGCGACATCGCCTGGTTCGAATGGTGCACCGAGCAGGTCGTCCTGGCCTCCCACTTGCCCAAGACGTGCCGCACCATCGTCCGCCTGCACCGGTACGAGGCGTTCCGCAAGTGGCCGGCCGAGGTCAACTGGGACCACATCGACTTCCTCGTCACGGTCGGCAACTCGCAGGTGTTGAAACGGGTCCGGGCCCAGGTGCCGGACCTGTTCGAGCGGACGCGCGTCCTCTCGATTCCCAACGGGGTGGACCTGAACCGGTTCGCGTTCCGCCAGCGCCCGCGCGGCAAGAACGTGGCCATGGTCGGGTACCTGAACCTGCGGAAGAACCCGGGGCTGCTGCTTCAATGCTTCGCCCAGTTGCACCGGCTGGATCCGGAGTACCGCCTGCACATCGCCGGCGAGTTCCAGGACGACGGCCTGCTGTTCGACTACGTCCACACCATGATCGAGGAACTCGGCCTCCAGGGTGCCGTCGTCTTCGACGGCTGGCAGGACGACGTGGCCGCCTGGTTGGAGGACAAGCATTACCTCGTCTCGACGGCGATGGGCGAGGGGCACCCCGTCAACGTCATCGAGGGGATGGCCCGCGGCATCAAGCCGCTCATCCATACCTGGCCGGGGGCACGCGAGTTCTTCCCGTCCCAGTGGCTGTGGCGCGACCCCGACGAGTTCTGCCGCTGCATCCTGGAGGGTGAGTACGAGCCGGGCCTCTACCGCGACTTCGTGGCCCAGCACTACTCGCTTCGCGATCAACTGACGCGCGTCGGCGCCGTCTTCGCCCACCTGGAACGCGAGATCCTGGCCGAGCAGGACCCGGAGACGGAGCAGGACCGCGGCGACGCCGCGATGCCCAAAATCGCGGAGGCCGGCAACACGCCCGACACGCGCGAGACCGCCGACTTCTACGACCAGTGGTACCGGGGTTCCGTCGTCGTCGAGAACCCGTGCCAGCAGGCCCGGCGCGAGAAAGTGGTCGAGGCCCTGGCGGCCACGGGCCGGACGGACCTCGGCATCATCGACCTCGGCTGCGGCCTGGGGCGGCTGGAGCCCCATCTCCTCGCCTTCGGACGCGTGACCGGTGTCGACCTGAGCCGGGAAGCCGTCGACACCGCCCAGCGGTACTGCCCGCAGGCCACGTTCCTCCAGGGCGACGTCCAGACCATGCTCCTGCCGGAGGCCGCCTACGACATCGTCCTCTCGATCGAAATCCTCGAGCATTTCGATGACGACGGCCAGGCCCGGCACCTGGCCCGGGCATGGGACCTGCTCGTGCCGGGCGGTCGGCTTATTCTGACGACGCCGAACCGGCCCGTCATGCGGGCCCTGGACGCCGAAGCCCTCGCCCGCAACGGCCGGCCGTGGTCCGACCAACCCATGGAGAACTGGCTCGACGAAGCCGACCTCCGTTGCCGGGCGGCGGCGGCCGGGTTCGCGATTGAGTCCGAGGAAATCTTCACACAGGTCGACGGGTTCGAAGGGCTCCACATCGCCCTCGTGGCCCGCAAACCGGCCGACCCCCAGGCCGCCGACGCGGCCGAGGAGGCCAGCGAGGCCGCCCGGGTCCATGCGGCCGTCCATCCCGCACCGGTCCTCGTCTTCGGGAACCAGAAGAGCGGAACGACGGCGATTGCGGGCCTGCTCGCCGGCGCGGCCGGAAAGACGTTCTCCTACGACGTCTTCAACCGTCTCGGGGCGGAGCGGAGCCTGGAGCGGCTGATCGCCGGCCAGACCCGGTTCCGCGACTTCGTGGCGGCCCATCCGCACGAGTTCGTCACCGACGTCATCAAGGCCCCGCCGCTCGCGCTCTTCTACGAGGGGCTCCGCGAGACCTTCCCGGGCGCCCACTTCGTCTTCATCGTCCGCGACCCGCGGGAGAACATCCGCAGCATGCTCGACCGCCTCGGCCTGCCGGGCAACCTCGACGCCCTCGGACCCGCCGAGACCGCGGTGTGGGCCGACCTGCCGGGCTGGCGCCTGATCATGGAAGGCCGCACGCCACCCACCGCCGGCGAAAACTACATCGAAACGCTCGCCAACCGCTGGAACCGCTTCGCCGACGCGTACCTCGGGGACGCCGACCGCATCACGTGCGTCCGCTACGAGGACTTCTGCGCCGACAAGACGGGTGCCACGGCGGACCTCGCCCGCCGGGTGGGATGGGAGATCGTCCGCGACATCTCCGACGACATCGATCGCCAGTACCAGCGGGCCGGGAAGAACCGCGGCATGCCGTGGCGCGACTTCTTCGGCCAGGCGAACCTCGACCGCATCGAGCGGATTTGCGGCGAGCGGATGCAGGCGTTCGGATACCCGCTCGACGCCCGGGAGTAACGCAGGCAACCGAAGCGCCAACGCCATGAGCCACACACCGAACACGACCGGCCCGCTCGTCTCCGTCCTGGTGCCGACGTATAACCGCCCGCGGTACCTGGCCGAGGCCCTGGCCAGCATCGTCGGCCAGACGTACGAGCACTTCGAGGCCATCGTCGTCAACGACGGCGGCGTGAGCGTCCGCGACGTGGTCGACGGCTTCGCCGACCCGCGCCTGGCGCTCATCGAACGGGAGGAGAACCGCGGCGTCGCCGCCTCGCTCAACGAGGCCCTCGACCGCGCCCGCGGCACGTACGTGGCGTACCTCGGCGACGACGACCTCTACTACCCGCATCACCTGGCCCGGCTTGTCGAGACGCTCCAGGCCTCGCCGGACTGCGGCGTCGCCTACACCGACCTCTACAAGGTCCATTGCCGCATCCAACCGGACGGCAGCCGGAAGGTGCTCGGCAAGGTCGTCAACATCAGCCGGGACTTCGACCGTTTCTTCCAGTGTTACTTCAACCACACGCTGCACGTGGCGGCGATGCACCGGCGGGACCTGCTGGCGCGGACCGGCCCGTACGACGAGTCGCTCGGCGTCCTGGTGGACTGGGACCTCATGCGTCGGCTGGCGTTCTTCACGGACTTCGTCCACGTGCCGGAGATCACGGGCGAGTTCTACGCCCCCGTCGCGGGCTCCGACCGCGTCTCGGAGAAGGGCCGCGGCGACCGGCAGGTCTTCATGGCCACCGTCCTGAAGATCCGGACCGCCCGGCCGCCGAAGTCCTGGCCCAGGATGCCCGACCTCTCCATCGTCCTGCTGCCCGAGACGGCCCCGGCGGCCGCCATGATGGTCCGCCAGGTGTACGCCTGGACCTTCATGCCGCACGAAATCTACCTGCCTCTGCCGCAGCCGGACCTCGCGCGGCTGGGCATCCGGATGCCGAACTTCGTCCCGGTGCCCGTGGAGGCGGGGGCGAGCCGGGCGGCCCGTCTGGACGCGGCCATCGCCGGGGCCGGCGGCGATTACGCGGCCGTCGTCCCCGAGGGCACGCCGTTCCACTTCGTGTGGGTCGAGGATGCGCTCCACGCCGCCCTGACCGGCGACGGCCGGACCGCCTTCGCCCTGGGCGAGGACGCCCCGACGCCCGGGACCGGCTTCGTCCTGCCGACGCGCGTCCTGGCCCGGGTGCGCGCCGAGGCTGGCGGAGCCCCGGTGGCCGAGTCGCTCCGGGCGGCCGGCATCACGCTTCGTGCGCCGGCGGCGGAGGAGTACGCCCTCCGTTTCGACCGGGCGCTCCAGGAGGCCCAGCGCCGCCAGAAGGAGGGCAACCCCCTCCAGGCTGCCGCCATCTACCGCGGCATCGGCGAGCAGTTGGGCAACACCCGATGGATGCGGGAGTGCCGGGCCCACGCCCTGTTCGAGACCGGCGGCCGCGACGCCGACGTCCTCGACCTCTGCCGGGACCTGAACCGCCGGCCGCGCGTCTCGACCCTCCTGCTCGAGGGCCGCGTCCACCGCCGCGCCGGCCGATTTGAGGAGGCCGTCCACCGCCTCCAGCATGCCCGCCGTCTTCTCGCATCGCAGAAAGGAACACCGTGCAACTGACCGCCGAACACGTCGTCGTCGAGGAAGGCCTGGACCAGCATTACGAGGTGCTGAAGGAACTCGGCGACTGTCACGCCTCGCTCGGCAACCACGACCGGGCCCGCCAATGTTACGAGGAGGCGGCGGTGCTCGCGCCGGAGAGGGCCGGCCCGGCCATCGGCCTCGGCGTCGTGGAACTCCAGTCGGACAACCCCGACGCCGCCGAGCGGGCCTTCCGACGGGCCGTCCAGGTCGAGCCCGACTGCGCCGAAGCCTATGGCGGTCTGGCCATGGTCGCCCAACGCCGCACGCGGTACCCGGAGGCGTTCGACCTCTACATGACCTGCCTCGACAAGGACGCCGACAACCTCGTGGCCCTGCTCGGCCTGTTCCAGACCTCGTGCCAGATGGGCTCGTTTGGCCGCGTCATCGGGTACCTGGAGGCGTACCTGGGCCGGCACCCGGGGGATACGTCGGTCCTGTTTTGCCTGGCGACGCTCCAGGCCCGCGACGGGCGGTTCGACGATGCCCGGCGGGCGCTGGAGCAGATTCTCGTCCTGGAACCCGACAACGCGGAGGCGGCCGGCCTCCTGGAAGAGGTCCGCCGACGCAGCCGGAACGCGGAGGAGGTCGTCCGCTCGTGACGCGCGACGCCGACGATGACGGCCGGACGGGCGGCGCCTCGCCCTCGGCGGAGGCGACGTTTCACGCCTTGGCCACCGCCCTGACCGACCAGTTGGACGCCGCCCGCCGCGGACGGGTGGAGGAGGTGGCGGTCCTGGCGGACCGGGTGGACGCGCTCCTGGTCGAGGCCCGCGCAGCCGGGTCCGCCCTGGGCGACGCCGACCGCCGGCGCCTGCTCGCCCTCCACGCACAGGTCCGGCTCGCGCTGGCGCAGCAGCAGACGGAACTCGCCGCCCGTCGCGACCGCCTCCGCGCCGGGAAGCGCGGCACGCGGGCCTACGCAAGAACCACGCCATGACGTGCCACGGCCGGTCTTGTCCGGCCGTGCGTTACGAAACGGCGCGCGGCCCGCAAGCGGGCCGGCGAACACGGGCCGCTCTGCGCAGGTTCGCCTGCGAGGGCCGTTCGCGCGCCGGGTGCCAGGGTGGCACCCGCCGTTTCGAACGTTACGGCCGAGGGTTTACGATCGGTCCTCCAGCCCAAACCACGTTGCCACGGCCCGGTGGAGGGCGGCGCCCGTGCGGGCGTCCTGGATCGCCGCCCGCGCCTCGGGCGCCCCAGGGAACGCCCGGGCGTACACCCGGCCGATCCGGCGGATGAACTTCACGGCTGTTTCTTCTCCGTATTGCTCCACCAGCTGCTCGTAGTGCTCGAGGAACGTCCGTCCGCGCTCCTTGCGGGAGACGGGCTCGTAGCGGCCGGTCTCGGCGAGGCTCCGGGTCTGACGGAAGATCCACGGGGCCCCGAACGCCCCGCGCGCGAGGCTCGCCCCTGCGCAACCCGTCTGCCGGAGCATCGCCAGCACCGCTTCCGGCGTCCACAGGTCGCCGCTGCCGAAGACGGGCACCGGCAGGGCGGCGGCCCATGCAGCGATGGCGTCCCAGTCGGCCGACGGCCGATACCGCTGCCGGGCGGTCCGGCCGTGGACGGTGACGGCGGCGGCCCCGGCCTCGACCGCGCCGCGGGCCACGTCCAGGGCCAGGGCCCGGTCTTCCTCGCTCCCCGTCACGCCGAGGCGGAGTTTGACCGTCACGGGCAGGCCGGAGGCGGCGACGGCGGCCTCGACCAGCCGGACGGCCTCATGCGGCCGGTGGAGCAGGGCGGCGCCGCGTCCGCTGCGGCCGGCGATGCGCCGGCTCGGGCATGCGAAGTTCAGGTCCACGAGGTCGGCCGTCCCGCGCTCGGCGACGAGGCGGACGGCGTCGGCGAGGGGGCCGGCCTCCCGCGGGGCGATCTGGACGCCCAGCGGCCGATCCTCCGGGCACGTGGCGAGCAGGTTGTCCGCCTTCCGCGGGCCCTCGACGCCGAGGAGTTCCTGGGGCGTGGCCATCTCGGTGTGCGCCAGCGCCGCCCCCTCCCGCCGGCACAGCAGGCGGAACGCCAGGTGCGTCCGCTTGTGCATCGGGGCGAGGACAAGGTTGCTGGCGAGGTGCAGGGGGCCGATGCGGACCGGCTGAAGGGGGGACGCGTTGTCGGTGGGCGTCGTCATGGTCCCCAGTTCACAAGGTTGTCCTACGACGAGAGAAGAGGCTTCTGCGCGGTGGGTCTCCGTACCCACCGCGCTCCAATCGGCAATCTTGCTTCTGCGCGGCGGGTACGGAGACCCGCCGCGCATGGAATCGTTAGCCGGCCGAACGCGCCTCACCATACGCCCCTCGGGCCGGGCGTCAAGAGGTCGCCGGTTTCCGGGAAGCGTGCGGCGGGTTTGGCTAAGGAATCGCCGGGCCTCGGCCGATAAGAATCAGGGCCGATTCCAGGGCTACGTGCAGGAGGGGTCAGGCATGCTCCGGACGGAAATGCGAACCACGCCGCGCATCACCACGCGGATCACGGTGGAATCGATCGGCCCGACGATGAATATCTCGGCGGGCGGCATGTGCGTCCTGATGGCCGACCCCATGCGCGAAGGCACCACCCCCACCATCGAATTCACCCTGCCGGACGACGAACGCCCTGTCACCTGCCAAGGCCGCATCACCTGGTGCCGCGCCTCCAAGATCGACCCTGACCTGTTCGAGGTCGGTCTGGCGTTTGTGGAGATTGAGGAGGGGGACCGGCAGCGGATCATGGATTTTGTGGATGCCCACCTCGGCGCCGGCGCCTGAGGCGCCGTTTTCTGCGCCCTTTCGGTTGCGTTTCGCCCGGATTGGTGTACAATTCCTGGCCGGCCGTACGGGCAGCGGGAGAGGGGCTCAGGCAACGGCCATGTCTATTTCCGTCAAGTGTTCAGAATGCGGCAAACGGTTGTCGGGTCCTGACTCGGCCGCCGGCCGCAAAGTCAAGTGCCCCCAGTGCGGGCACGTGGCGCAGTTTCCCCCGGCCGGCGGCGGCCAGGGGGTGGCCGCCAGGCCGGAGGCGGCGCCCGCCCCGTCCGACAAGGGCCGCAAATCGTCCACGGCGGACCTGGCCCAGGCATTGTCTGCGAAACCGGCCCCGTCGGACACGAAGGCTGCGCCTGCGGTGTCGGAGGAACCCTCCGGCCCGTCTCCGGAGGAGCCGTCCGCCGAGGCGCCTTCGCCGCCCCCGCTCGCGGCCGGGTCGAGCCTCGGATCGTCGCGCCGGTCCTCGACGACGATGTCCCGGATGCTGGCCCGGAGCAGCCCGTACAAGACGCTGCGGCTGCTGGGGGTCATCATGTTCGGCACGGGCATCGTGGTGGCGGCGCTGGTGTTCCTTGGGGGGCTGACGGGGCTGATCATCGGGTCGATGGCCGGCCTGCATCCCGCCCTGACGGTGGGGATGTTCATCGCGGCGCTCGTCCTGGCCGCCGTCACGCTGCTCGTGGGCAAGGCGGCCAGCGAACTGGTCCGTCTCTGGGCCGACGTGGGGGACCGGGCGCGGCACCTGACGGTGATGTTCGAGGAAACGGTCGCGCAGCAGCGGACGGGCGACGTGAACGACGGCGGGTCCCGGTAAGGCCGGAGGCGCCCGGCCGGACCTTACTTGACGGCCAGGGCGTTGATGAGGGCGCCGTCCTTGAGTCGGACGGCCGTCAGCAGGTACTTTCCCCTCCCGATGAACATCACCATGCGTTCGTGGACGCGGGCTTTCCGTTTGCCGTCCTTGTCCTTGACGTACTGGATCCACGCCACCTCCATTTTGACGCGGTCCTGGTGGGCCTCGTGCGGCCGCACGCGCCGGCAGTGGCCGCCAAGCATCGGCAGTTCCCACTGTTTGCCGAGCCCGACCGACTGCGTCTTCTGGACGATGAGGCGGAAACTGTTGAACCGGTACCGCTTGAGGTGCTCGGCGATGGGCTTCAGCGCGGGGTCGATGTGCGGCTCTTTTTGCTGCGTGGCGTGGATGCCGAGGAGGGTGACGGTGACCGTTTTGGCCTCGCCTTTGTCGGCGGCGTCGGCGGCGACGACGGCGCCGGCAAGGGTCAGAAGGAGTCCGGCCGCGATAACCGCCCGGCCCGCTCGGGGGGGGATCTGACGCATCATGTGCCCTTGCGCGTGGGGGTTCACCGATCCTGGACCTCCGGTTCGACCCAGATGGCCATCACGTGGTCCGCCCCGCTCGTGTCGAGGACGACGCTGCAGGCGGGATCGACTTCCATTTCGAGGATCTCGACGTCGCCCTGCCGGGCCAGGGCCGCCGGTTCCAGCGGCGGGGCGCGGTCGAGCCAGAGGTCCGCGAGGCTCAGGAGGACGACGGCGGCGGCCGCCGCCAGGCCCACGACGTGGGCGACCCATCGCAGCGGCGTGGGATGGGCCCGTGGCCGGCCGCGGTGGACGATCAGCGTCGGGGTCGGCTGCCGGGCGGCCGTCCGGTCCGGTCCGGGGCCGGGGGCCGGCACCTCGCGCGCCGGCCGGGGCGGCGCCGGAGGCGGAGGCGCCGCCTCGGCCTCGGGCGCCGGCGTCTCGGACGGTTCGGGCGGCGCCGGCGGTTCCGGTTCCGGGGCGGCGGACGGCAGGGCGTCCGTGAGGGGCTCGGTCTTGAGGGCGACGCCCTCACCCTCGCCGGCCAGTTCTGTCCGGAGCGCTTTGCCGATGGTGCTCCACTCGTCGTCGGCGACGGCCGGCACGGGGTACTGGTCGAAGACGTGCTGGACCCGCTGTTGATCGTGAACGATCTGCCGGCACCGGCCGCACTCCTGGAGATGGGCGGCCAGGGCGTCGTTCTCGACCGGCGAGAGTTCGCCGTCGGCGTAACCGGCGAGCATCTCTCTGGCTTCGTCGCAGTTCATGGCGTTACCCGATTTCCGAGGCCAGGAGTTCCCGGAGCCGCTGCCGCGCGTTGAAGATGCGGCTCATGACGGTTCCGATGCTGATGCCGAGGACCTCGGCCACCTCCTTGTACGACATGCCCTCGAGGGCGTAGAGGACGAGGGCGGCCCGATTTTTCTCGGAGACGTTGGCCAGGGCGTCGTCGATGGCTCGCCTCAGGTCGTGTTCCTGTGCTTCCTCCGCCGGCGTCTGCTGACCGGGTCCCTCGGCCGCCGGTTCCGGCGCGTGCTCGGTGTCCAGGCTGTCGGTCAGCCGGTGCGACCGGTACCGCCGGTAATCGAGGGCGGCGTGGGTCACGATGCGGTACAGCCACGTCTTGAAGGACGACTGTCCGCGGAACCCGTCGATGCCTCGCATGACGTGAATGAACGATTCCTGGACGACATCCAGGGCGTCTTCGCGCTGTCCCAGGAGGCGATAGGCGATGCCGAAGGCTGCGTCGCGATGCCGGCGGAAGAGGTCGTCCAGGGCCTTGGCGTCGCCGCCCTTGAGCCGTTCGACCAGGGCCGCGTCGCGTTCGGCGTCGCGGACGGCGGTTTCATCGGCCGCACCGTTCTGTTCGGCGGCTCCAGCCATGCAGACGATTCCCGGCCAGGGGTATTCACTGATTCCGCACGGTCCCGGGTCGGCCGGCGCCGTCGGGTGTGCGGGGGTGATTGTAGCCGACGCCGGGCGGCGGGACAAAGCGTTTTTGGCGGGGCGCTGTACGGGTGCAGAAAAAACGAGTGGTGGCGTTTTACGATGTCATTCCGAGCGAGCGCAGCGAATCGAGGAATCTCGCTGTTGGGCAGAACAACGAGATTTCTCGACTCGGGCCTTCGGCCCTCGCTCGAAATGACAGTTCGGCGGTTCAGTTCGCCTCGGCGGCCGGCGGTGCGGCGTGGGCTGGCAGCGGTGGGGCGTTGCCCTTCGTCCAGATCCGCTCCATGAGGGCGTATGTCTTGGGGTCGGCGTCGCGGAGTTCCCAGCGGACGAACGGCCAGAAATCGTTCGTGCCGAGGTACGCCTCGGTCATCTCGGCGAAGAACTCCTTGTGATTCGTCATGGCGTAGTGGCGGGCCTTCCGCCCGCCGCGCACCAGGCAGGACTCGTACTGCTTGCTCGCCAGCGCCCGCTCATACGCCTTCCGAATCGGGGGATAGTTCCAGCCCAGCACCTGGTCGTGATAGGCGTGCGAGAGTTCGTGCAGGACGGCGAACGGCTGCTGGCGCGGACAAATGTTATCCAGGAAGTGCCGGACGCTCGGAATGTGGACGGCCTTCTCCATGGCGGGGTCGTACCCGTGCTGGCGGAGCCAGCCGGCGTTCGGGTGGTACTGCATGTTCCGCAGGGCGTGATCGAAGTCGAAGTAGATGGCCACCCGCCTCAGGTGGGCCAGGCGGTCGGCGGGGACGATGCGGGTGATCTCGAACAGTTTGTTCGCGAGCACCCGCAGGGCCCGCTCGCCCGTCTCCGCGTGTTCGCCGGCGAGCAGTTGCGTGTCGACGTGGACGGTCCAGCCTTCGATTTGGCGGACCTCGTGCTCGATGCCGGGCGGCCGCGCGTCCCGGTCCTTCAAGCGGCTTCGGGCCTTGGCCCGGATTTCGGCCCGGATCTTCTTGCTCCCGGGCGGGAACGCGAACGTCGGCGCCTTCGCCGGATCGTATCCCGCCAGGTGGCCCGCCAGGCGGGTGCCGGGCTTCGTGTACGCGAGTTCGGTGTCGCCGAAGATTTCCTCGCAGAGTGTCGCCAGGGCCGGGTCGTACTCGCGGAGTTCCTTGCGGGTGTTGACGTGGTTGTGGTCGTGGTCCGGCTCGCGGTTGTTGTTGAACCAGGACTGGACGCCCTCGGCCCAGTACTCATAATGATTCGTGGAAGCGTACGCACCGGCCCAGAGCCCGCGCCTCAAGGCCTCTTGCCACGTGGCCTTGAGGCGGTCGTCGAACGTGGGGTCCACGTTCACGAGCCCGCGCAGGTGGATGTTGTGGGCGAACTCGTGAATCAGGATGCACTCGGTGTCGTACGGGTCGCCGGGATAGGCGAGGAGGTTCTCCTCGCCGCACGAGCAGACGGGATCGGTCTTGGAGCCGCCCAGCCCGCGAGCCCGGACGTTCCACCAGGCCTTGGGCTCCAGGTGGCTGTGCTCCGGCACGTCGGTCGTGTATTCGTTGTGCGCCATGACGACCACACGCGAGCCGCTCTCGACCATCGCCTTGCGGACGTCGGGGCGCTTCGCGAGCATCATGTTGATGAGGTACGCCGCCTCCTTCAGGGCGAAGTCGCTGACCTTCTCCGAGCCGACCACCGGGTAGCCGTGGGCGCTGACGCACTTCGTGTAGAAGTCCGGCAGATTCAGCGAGGCCGGCGGGGCGGTGACCTGGAAGGCGTCGGCGTCGGCGGGCGCGGCCTTGGCGGGCGCCCCGGCGCCGGCCGCGGCCGCGGCGAGGCAGAGGCAGAGTGTAAGGGCGGCCGGGAACGCGAGCATCGTCTGAAATCGTCGGGTCATGCGAGGTCTCCGGGTAAACGAGCGCAGGGGCATCACGGAGTCATCCTTTTAACCGCGCCCCGAAGGGGAGCGCTCCCCTGTCGGGTCGCGGCTAAAAAGAGCGGCGGCGCCGCGGAAGCCCCCTCACGCCGTCAGGTTCGCGATCGTCCAGGGCGCCCGCATCGTGCGGTCGAGCATCTTCGTGGCCTCGGCGTCGCCGACGATTCGCTCCTTCTTCGGATCCCACTGGATGGGCCGACCGGTGCGGATGCAGATGTCGGAGAGGTGGCTGATCGTGTCGCCGCGGATCGCCGACTCCAGCGGGTTGATCGTCGCCTTGCGGGTCTTCATGCAATCGAGGAGGTTCCGGCCCTGGCAGTTGCTTTCGGTGACGCGGGTGTCGGAATCCTTGAGTTCGATCTTGTAGGCGTTCGTCGGCTCGCCCTTGAGGTTCATGTAACATCCGCCGCGGTCCACGCTGACCCACCCTTCCGAGCCGTAGAACGTGGTGCCGTGATCCCGCCACGGCCGCTTGACCATCTGCTTGACGACCGGCTCGGCCACGCGGTGGCCCATGAACCGCATCGGGATGCCGCCGGCGTACGTGCACGTCACGTCCCAGGACTCGATGGAGTCCCACAGGCTGCCCTCGGGCGGGATTTTGCCGGTGCCCTCGTACTTGACGGGGCCCGTGTCGTCGGCGTCGAGGCCCCACTGGGCGATGTCCACCGGATGGGCGCCCCAGCCCGCGATGAACCCGAGCGCATAATCATAGATATGATATGCGCCGAAGCACGTGCACCGGTCCACGGTGTAAGGCTTCTTCGGGGCCGGGCCGAGCCACACGTCGTAATCCAGGTCCGCGGGCACGTCGGCCGGTTCGGTCGACCCGTAGGGCTTGACGCGGGCCCGATTGAACTGGCTCGACATGTCCGGGCACCAGGCCTCGATGCGCTCGATTTTGCCGATGTATCCGTTCCGGACGAGGTTGACGGCCCGTCGGAATCCCCCGCCGCTCCGCTGCTGCGTGCCGTACTGGAAGAGGACGTTGTGCTTCTTGACGAGGTCGCGGAGTTTCCACGCCCACGCCATCGCGATGCCGAGCGGTTTCTCGACGTACATGTCCTTCCCGGCGACCGCGGCGGCACAGGCGATGGGCACGTGCCAGTGGTCGGGCGTCGAGACGACCACGCCGTCCACGTCCCTCAGGGCGAGGACCTCGCGGAAGTCCGCATAGGGTTTGCACACCTCGGAGCCGTACTTCTTGTTCAGTTTGGCGGCGAAGGCCTCGCGCCGGCTCTTGCGGGCGTCGCAGGCGGCGAGGTAGCGGACGTCATCGTACTTGACGAAGTAGTGCCAGTTGTTTCCGGAGCCGCGCCCGCCCACGCCGATGGCGGCCATGTGGATGCGGTTGCTTGGGGCGCCGGCGCCCAGGGCGGACGAGCGGACGACCGTCGGCGCCGCCATCGCAGCGGCCGCGGTCCCGGCGAGAAAAGAGCGGCGGGTGAGGGTCGGACGGGTGGGGCGACGGGGCATCGGGTTTTCCTTCTTATGGATGAGGCGAAGCGCTTGGCCGGGCTTTGTCATGCTGAGCGAAGCGAAGCATCTCGCCGTGCGAACGGCAACAAGGCGAGATTCTGCATGGTCACCCAACAACGGGTGACCATGCCACCCGGCGCTCCGATGGCGTAAACCCCTCGGCGCGGAGCCGCTACCGCGCGAAACGCGCCTGCTCTTTCTTCAGCCGGTCGGCGTCCCATCGGCCGGGATGGACCAGGATGCGGTACCGCAGGGTCATCGCCTCGCCCGCCTTCAGGGTATGCGGCTTGTAGCAGATGACGGCCGGGCTGAAGTATCGCATCGGTTCGCCCACGATGACGTACCACGGGGTGGGGTGGTTCAGGTTCCGCGGATGGTCGAGGATGGCGATGCCGGCCTCCTTCCCTCCGACGACGCCCGCGTAATCCATGGCCGTGTGCTTGCCGCGGTACTTGTCGCCCTCCAACTCGACGGGCCCGTCGCTGCTGACGGCGACGGGGTCCATGAGGTCCTTGGCAAGTCGGACGGAGAGTCCGGCGTACCCGCCCCAGCCCTTGCCGCCGGGCTCGCCGGGGATGGGCGTGCGGTCCAGGACCACGTCCTTCTCGCCCGCCGTGAAGGTGCTGGTCCAGTCGATGTGGTAGCCGCCCTCGTCGTCCACGGGCGAGGTCTCCATCAGCCGCTTCTCCACCATGACGGGCTCGCCGTCGGCGCCGGCCGGTTGGTACGTCAGGTGGATTTCGATGCGAGCGGAGCCGTTGGCGTACGGCAAGGCGCGCGGGAATTGCCACGTCGTCACGCCGGGCGACTTGCCCGTTTTTCGGTCCAGTTCCCAGTAGTTAACCTTATTGACAAATTTCCATGCGAACCAGAGCGCGTGGTGCCAGGCGTGATCCGGCGGGCTGTCCCACGTCAGCGTCTGGCCGTCCGCCGTCGCCAGGGGATGGAAGTGCGGCAAGTGGAGCGAGGGGTCGAAGTTGAACTGCCACACCGGTCCCTTCGGTCCGGTCAGGGTGACGTGCTTGCCCCGCATCAATTTCAACTGGTGTTCCGGCGGGCCCTCGCCCCCCGACGTCGGCGCCGGGCCGAGGCCGACGGCGACCGCCAGGAGGCCGGCGAGGGCGATCCCAACCCCAAGACGATGGTGCCGGCAGGCGATCCCGCATGTCGTCATCGTTGTCCCCTTTGCGTCAATGTCCGAAAAACACCAGCAGCCGGGCCCCAAGGCCCAGGTAAATGACGACGCCCATGATGTCGTTCACGGACGTGACGAACGGCCCGCTGGCCAGGGCGGGGTCCACGCCGATGGCGCTGCACATCAGCGGAATCAGCGTCCCGCTGCACGCCGCCGACACGATGCCGCAGAACATGCTGAACGCCACGACGAAGGCGAACCCCGTCTGGCCGTGGAAGAACACGTACCCGACGCCGGCCGAGATGCTGGAACACACGATCCCGACGAGCAGGGCCACCGCCACCTCGTGCCACAGAATCGCCCCCAGCGTGTACGGGTGGATGTCGCCCGTCGCCAGGCCGCGCACCATCACCGTGGCGGACTGCAGGCTTACGCTCCCCGCGATGGCGATCATCACCGGCACGAACAGCAGCAGCGCGTGTTCGGCGCCGGGGTCGAACCCGAGCCACCGCGTGATCTGCCCCACCAGGAACCCGAACAGGAGGGTCGAGAGGACCCATGGCAGGCGGAGCAGGGCCCGTTTCCAGGCGGGTTCGTGCAGCGGGTCGGTGGCGCCCGTGCCGGCCAGGCGGTAGAGGTCCTCGGCGGCCTCCTCGTCGGCGGCGTCCATCACGTCGTCGAACGTGATGATGCCCTTGACGCAATTCGTCTCCGGGCTGACCACCGGCACGGCCAGGAGGTCGTACCGGCGGACGATGTCGGCCACCTGCTCGCGGTCCATGTCCACCGGGACGGCATGGACCTCGGTGGTCATGATGTCGCGGATGCTCGCATCGGCCGGCGCCACGACCAGTTTGAAGAGCGGCACCTGGCCGATGAGGCAGCCGGCCTCGTCCGTGACGAACAGGTAATGGCGGTGGGTGGTCTCGCTGGCGCCGCGGGTCCGGGCGACGGCCTCGCGGACGGTGGCGCCCTCGGGCAGGGTCACGAACTCGGTCGTCATCAGGCCGCCCGCCGTGTCCGGCGGGTACTCGAGGAGTTGCTCGATGTCGCTGCGGTCCTCGAGCCCCGCCAGGGCCTGGGCGGCCTCGTCGGGCTCCATTTCGCCGATGACGTCGGCGGCCTCGTCCGGCTCGAGTTCCGCCAGGGCCTCGCGCAGGTCGTCCGGCCGGATGCGGTCGATCAGGTCCTCGCGGGTCTCGCGGTCCAGTTCCACGAGGACGTCGGCGGCCGCCTCCCGCGGCAGGAGCGAGAACAGCCGGACCTGTTCCTCCACGCCGAACGCGTCAAAGAGGTCCGCCACGTCGCTGGGATGGAGCCCGGCCAGGACCCGGGCCAATTCCCCCCGACGGTTCTCCGCCAGCAGGTCCTCGACCATGCGGATGTAGGACTCGTCCAGCGTCGGTTTGGGCGGCGTATCGGGCACATCGACCTCGGAAAGGTGCGCGGCGGCGGGTCCGGTCGAAAAACAGACGGAATCACCGAACGACTTGAATGGTGAGTGTAGGTTCCCGAAACCCCCCGGTCAACGAGAAAAGACGTGCGGACCCGGCCGTCCGCCCGTACAATAGGCCGCGTTGCCACGCGTGGAGGAGACAGGCGTGACCATCGAGTTCCGTTGTTCCTGTGGCGCCATCTGCCAGGCCGACGAATCGCAGGTCGGCCAACTCATTCAGTGTGCATCGTGCGGCCTGGACGTGCCTGTGCCGTCGCCTCATGCGGCGATGCGGGTGATCGAGGACGACGAGGCCGGGTCGGAACCCGAGACCGCCGCCGCCCCGTCCGACGCCGCCGAAACCGATTCCCCCGACGCCCGCGACGAGGCCCCGGACGCCGAGACGGCGTCCACGTCGGCGACCGATGCCCTGCGCGAGCAACTCGGCGCCGGCGGCGGCGTGGCCGATATCGCCGCTCACATCCACGACGGCGAGGGCGACACCGCCGTGGCCGAGGCCGCCGCCGAGGCCGAGAAGCATCGCCAGGACGCCGACGCCCTGCGCGAGCAACTGGGCGGCGATGCCGAGGCGACCGCCGAGAAACGCCGCGGCGACGCCGACGCCCTGCGCGAACAACTCGGCGGCGGCGGGATCGCCGACATCGCCGACGCCCTCCGCGAAGACGGAGACGCCGCCACGCCCGACGGGGCGGGCGCCCCTGCGGCTGCCGCGGGCGCCGGCGACCTCCCCGCGGCCGCCCGGCAGCGCCTGACGGCCCCGAAGAAGAAGGTGCTCCGTGGCCACGAGCGGGCGGCCCATCACATCGCCTTCAAGAAGGCGATCTGGCTGCCCTCCCTGCTGGTCGGCCTGGTCTGCCTGGCCGTCGGCATTTGCGCCGGCGTGTTTCGGGTTCACCCCCTAGAGATTGGGGATCTCATTTCCGGCAAGGAAGATCCCTATGCCGAGCACGTGGCACGTTTTCACGAGAAACTGAAGAAGGCCGGCATCCCTGTCGACGGGTACGACATCGTGGAACACGGCGGCGAGTCGTGGGCCATCCCGAAGGGGGCCGACCATCGCAAGAGCAGCGGGGGCCGCGTGTATTACTCCGTTGCCTCCGGTTTCGAGGAAGAGGCCGTCAAGGCGCAGAAGTACGCCGAGTCCATGGCCATTGAGCAGCGGAGCCAAAGCGGGCTCCTGAAGTTCGGCATAGCCCTGGTGCTGGTGGGGTTGGCGCTTTTCGTGTTGAGCATGATCACGTTGCGCGACGTGCGGATGGTCCGTGCGGCCCAGGCCCCGCCCCCCGAGGAGGAACCGGAGACGCCGGAGCCGGCCGACGAAGCGCCCGTCGCGGCGGAAGCCGACTCGGAACCGGGCGAGGCGCCGTCCGGCGAGGCCGCCGAAGGCGAAGGGGAAGAGACCGGAGGCGAGCCGCCCGAAGACGATGACGCCGCCGACGAGAAAGCCGAAGGCGGCCAAGGCGAAGAGGACGCGGACGCCGGCGACGACACGTCCATCGGCGACGACACGTCCATCGGTGACGACACAGCCATCGGCGAGGACACGTCCGTCGATGACGCCGATTCGGCGGGCTCCGACGACGCGGGCGCCGGCGAGGCCGACGAGGACGAGACCGCTCCGGCCGGCGGCGGCTGAACCCTTCTGACCCATCGATCGGCGCCCCCGCGCGCCGGATAACTGCCTATGCCCCAGCGCGACCCGTTACCCGGCAGTGAACTCACCCTCACGGACCGCGAACTGTTCGAGCGACTCGGATGGTTCACCCAGGTGCGATGGGGGGCCGGCGTGCTGTGCCTGGTGTTCATGGCCATCGGGTGGTACGGGTTCCACGTCCGGTTCGCGTGGCAGCCGGCGCTGGCGGTGGTGGCGGGGCTTCTTGCCTACAACCTCGTGTTCGTGTGGTGGGCCCGGCGTCTGTATCGGCACCGGCAGCGGCAGCGTCGGCGGATTCGGCGGCTCGCCCACGGCCAGATTACGTGCGACCTCCTGGCCGTCGCCGTCCTCGTTCACACGATCGGCGGCGTGGAGAATCACTTTATCCTGCTGTTCGTGTTTCCGGTGATCGTGGCGAGCGAGTTCTTCGCGCCCCGCATCGCTTACGGATACGCCACGCTGGCGGCCGTGCTCATCCACGCCATCGGATGGGGCGAGTTCTTCTTCTACGACCGCTTCCACCACGGCCTGACGGTGTGCGAGACGGACGCCGCCGAGCGGTGCATCCCGCTGGTGGCCTCCGGTGCGGGCCAGCATTACGTGTTCGTTCTGCAGGTCTGTTTCGTGATGACCTTCGCGGTGTACGTGACGGTGTTTGTGGCCTCGAGCATCGCCGGCCGGTTGCGGCAGCGGGAAGAGGAACTGGAGGAGGCGTACCGGGGCCTGAAGTCGCTGGAGCAGGTCAAGTCGCAGTTCATGCGGAAGACGAGCCACGAACTCCGGGCCCCCCTCGGCGCCGTCCAGAGCCTCCTCAAAGCCGCCACACGCCAGATGCCCGCCGACGCCGACGGCCGCGAACTCACCGACCGGGCCCTGGCCCGCTCGCAGAACACGCTGGACCTGGTCGACGACCTGCTCCGTTACAGCCGGCTCCAGGCGGTGCTCGACGTGGATCGGTTCGAGCCGGTGGAACTGGCCGAGATCGTCCGCAGTGCGGCCGAGATGTTCCGGGCCCAGGCCGAGGAGAAGGGCATCCGGCTGGACGTCGAGGTGGCCGCCACCCCCGTCCGCGGCATCCGCGACCGCCTCATCGACCTCGTCAACAATCTCGTCTCCAACGCCATCCGCTACACGGGCGACGGCGGCAGCGTGACCGTCCGGGTGGGGTGCGAGGAGGGCGGGGCGGTCCTGATCGTCTCGGACACCGGCATCGGCATCCCGCCCGACGAGCAGGAACACATCTTCGATGAGTTCTATCGCGGCGAGGAGGCCAAACGCAGCGTCCAGCACGGGACGGGGCTTGGCATGACGATCGTCCGCCGCGTCGTCGACCTTCACCACGGTCGCATCGACGTCGACAGCGCGCCGGGGCGGGGCACGACCTTCCGCGTGACGCTGCCCATCTGCCGCAACGAGGGGTGATTCCGGGAGGAGCCGCGCGGTGCCACTGGCGGCTTGTCCGCCAGTGTGTGGCCCAGCCGGTCTTGTCCGGCCGGGAGTACGGCAGGCGATGACCACGGCGAGATGCTTCGCTCGCTCCGCTCGCTCAGAATGACAGCCTTCTGCGCGGTGGGTCTCCGTACCCACCGCGCTCGAAAGGGCTTGGATGGGGTTGCGCGGCGGGTGCGGAGACCCGCCGCGCACGAGTTCGCGTTAGAGCGTTACCCGTCCAGCGTCTGGGCGCACGTGATGGCCATCGCGTCCACGATGTCCTGGACGTGGCACCCGCGCGACAAGTCGTTGACGGGCCGGGCTAGGCCCTGGAAGATGGGGCCGACCGCCTGCCCGCCGCCGAGCCGCTCGGCCAGTTTGTAGCCGATGTTGCCGGAGGCCAGGTCCGGGAAGATGAGGACGGTGGCCCGCCCTGCGACCGGGCTGCCGGGCGCCTTCGTCCGGGCGACCTCTGGCACGAGGGCGGCGTCGGCCTGGAGTTCCCCGTCGACGGCGAGGCCGGGCTGCCGCTCCGCCGCCCGCGCCGCCACGCGGGCCATCCGGGCCGCCGCGTCGTGCTTGGCCGACCCCTTCGTCGAGAACGACAGGCACGCCACCACGGGCTCGGTGCCGGTGAACTGCCGCCACGAGGAGGCGGCGCTCGTGAGAATGTCGAGGAGTTGATCCTCGGTCGGCTCCGGCACGACGCCGCAGTCGGCCAGCAGCAGGACGCCCTCGTAGCCGAAGCGCGTGTCGGGCATCAGGAGGACGAAGCAGGAGGAGAGGGTCTTCAGACCCTGGCGGGTGCCCACGCCGCGCAGCGCCGCCCGGATGATGCGCGGCGTGGGGGAGGCGCTGCCGGCCACCATGCCGTCGACGAGCCCCTCGGCCACGCACATCGCCCCGTACAGGACGGGGTCGCCGACGGCCTCGCGGGCCTCCTCGGGGGTGCACCCCTTCTTGCGGCGGCGGTCGTAATACGCCTCGGCCAGCCGATCGAGGCGGTCCGGGTCGGCCGGGTCGAGGAAGTCGGCGGCGTCCGGGTCGCCGCCCGCCTCGCGGAGGGCCTCGGCCAGGCCGTCGGTTTCGCCCAGCAGCACGGGCCGGCAGAACGCCTCCTCCTGGCACTGGGCGGCCGCCTGGATGACGCGCGGGTCGTGCGTCTCGGGCAGGAGGATGCGGCGGCGGGGCTCGCGGACCCGCGACTTGATCGATTCGAACAGATTCACCTGCGGCTCCTGAGACTGAGGCCCCCACCCGGCCGATTACGACGCCTCTTCGGTGCCCGCCTTGAGCAGGCCGAACTTCTGGAGGCGGTACCGCAACTGGTCGCGGCTGAGACCGAGCAACTGGGCCGCCCGCGACTGGTTCCCGTCGGCCTGCTCGATCGCCTTTTCGACGAGGATGCGTTCCACCTTCCGGATGTCCACCCCCTTCGGGCCGAGCACGATGAGCGGCTCGGGGTTCGCCTCCGACTCCCGTCCGGCCACGATGGCGGGGGTCATCAGTTCCGTCGGCAGACCGTCGATCGTCAGCCGGCCGCTCCCCGACAGGAGCATCGCCCGTTCGATGAGGTTTCGCATCTCGCGGACGTTGCCGGGCCAATCGTAGGCCTGCATGACGGCCATGGCGGCCGGGTCGATGCCCGTAATCGTCTTGTGGAACTCGGCGTTGAACCGTTCCACGAAGTAGTTGGCCAGCACGGGGACGTCCTGCGGGCGCTCGCGCAGCGGCGGCAGGGTGATCGGAAAGATGTTGAGGCGGTAGAACAGGTCTTCGCGGAACTGGCGGTGGGCCACCAGGTCCCGCAGGTTCTTGTTGGTGGCCGCGATGATGCGGACGTCGACGACCAGGTCCTCCGTCCCGCCCACCCGCCGGAACGCCTTCTCCTCCAGGAACCGCAGCAGTTTGGCCTGGAGGGTGGGGGGCATGTCGCCGATCTCGTCCAGGAAGATCGTCCCGCCGTCCGCCAGTTCGAAGAGGCCTTTCTTCTTTTCCCGGGCGTCGGTGAACGCGCCCCTCTCGTGGCCGAAGAGTTCGCTCTCCAGGAGCGTCTCGGCCAGGGCCGTGCAGGTGATGTTCATGAACGGGCGCTCGGCCCGCGGGCTGTTGTAATGGAGGACCTTGGCCACCAGGTCCTTGCCCGTGCCGCTCTCGCCCTGGAGCAGGATGGTCCGGGCCTCGCTGGCCGCCACGTTCTTCAGCAGGTTCAGGACGTCCAGCATCCGCGGGTCGCGGGCCACGATGCGGTCGAAGCCGAACTCCTCCTGCTGGGCGGTGCGGAACCACTCGACCTCCGTCCGCAGCCGCTTCGCCTCCAGCGCCTTCTCGACCACGACCATCATCTCGTCGAGGCTGAACGGCTTGGAAATGTAGTCGTAGGCGCCGAGCCGGATCGCCTTGATCGCCAGGTCCACGTTCGTGTACGCCGTCATCATGACGGTCAGCGTGTCGGGCCAGTCGCGGCCGATGCGTTCCAGGACCGTCAGGCCGTCGGCGTCCGGGAGGCGGTAGTCCAGCAGCACCAGGTCCACGGGCCCGGCCTCGAGGCGGGTTATCCCCTCCTTGCCGGTGGTCGTGGCGGCCACGTGGCAGCCGTTCATCTCCAGGCGGCGCGCCAGGGCCGTGCGGACGCCTTCCTCGTCTTCGATGATCAGAACGGATGGCTGGGCCATGGGGCTTCCAGGGCTGGAACCGTCAAGGCCGCAGTGTACCAGCCCGCGCCGTCGCTTGCAAGCGCGGCGGGGATGCGGCGCGAGAGGCGAAAAAGGGTCCAGGAATCCTTTCCCGTCCGAAAAAGACTCCTGGACCCTTTTTCCAGTTGACCCCACCCCCGCCCGCCTCTATACCGATGGGGTTACGGAATTCACATCGATTGCGAGGTGCAACCCATGTATGCAGCCATTATGGCAGGCGGGGAGGGCACCCGGCTTTGGCCGGCCAGCCGCGACACCTGCCCCAAGCAGTTCATCAACGTCCTGGGCGGCGAGCCGCTCGTCGTCCAGACCCTGGAGCGGCTCGAAGGCCTCCTGCCGCTCGAGAACATCCTCGTCCTCATCAACCACAAGCACCAGGAGGCGGCCCGCCGGCTGCTGCCCGACCTGCCGGCGGAGAACCTCATCGTCGAGCCCCGCATCCGCGACACCTGCCCCTGCATCGGCCTGGCGTGCGAGGTCATCCGCAAACGCGCCGGCGAGCAGACCGTCGTCTGCCTCCCGTCCGACCACCTCATCGACCCGCCCGAGGCCCTCCGCGAGTGCCTTCGCCGGGCCGAAACCTGCGTCCAGGCCGAACCCGGCGCCCTCTACGCCATCGGCATCCGCCCGATGTACCCCGCCACCGGCTATGGGTACCTGCTGCGCGGCCAGACGCTGGGCGAGGCCGACGGCGAGCCCGTCTTCGACGTCACCAGTTTCCACGAGAAGCCGTCCATCGCCCTGGCCGAGGCGTACCTCGACTCCGGCGACTACTTCTGGAACAGCGGCATCTGCTTCGGGCGGACGGACGCGTTCCGGGAGGAGATCCGCCGGCACCAGCCGGAACTCGCCGAGGGGCTCCGGCAACTCGCCCCCGACCTCGACACCGACCGGCAGGCCACCGCCCTGGCGAAGATCTATCCGCGGTTCCCGCGCATCAACGTCTCGGACGGCGTGATGGAGAAGGCCGACCAGGTCCGCGTCATCGAGGGGCACTTCGCGTGGGACGACGTCGGCACGTGGCGGATCCTCCAGGCCCACCTGGCCTCCGACGAGAAGGGCAACGTGGCCCAGGGCGAGTCCGCCGTCGTCGACGCCGAGGGGAACCTCATCTTCGCCGACCGCGACCAACTCGTCGCCGCCCTCGGCGTCCGCGACCTGGTGATCGTCGCCACGCCCGACGCCACGCTCGTCACGACGCGCGATCGGGTGGAGGACGTCCGCAAGATCGTGGCCGACCTCAAGGCCCGCCACAAGGACCGGCACCTCTAGCCGCGAGTGTGTGGCCCGGCCGGTCTTGTCCGGCCGGGAGTCACGCCGGGTGCCACTGGCGGCCCGCCTCCGGCGGGTAAACTTGCCCGCCAGTGCGTGGGCTGACTGGCTTGTCCGGCCGGGAAAGTGTGAATGATGCGCGGTGGGCAGTCCTGCCCGCCGCGTGCCGCGCGTCACGCCTCGCTCCCATGCCGGACGATGCCCACCGACCGCGGGACGATGAGGTCGAACGTCCGCTCCCACGCCAGGCGGACGGTCGGCGGCGGGGCAGGGGCGGCGTCGCTCTCGCCCTCCGCGGAATCCGGCCCGGCCGCTGCGGCGTCCGTCGGCAGCGCGACTTCCGCCGTTTCGCCCGGCCCGACGGTCGCGGCGACCTCCTGGCACGCCCCGCCCGCCGTCACGTGTTCCACGGCGACGGGCACCGCGGCCCCGTTGGCGACGTGGACCGCCGCCCCCTCGCCGCGCACCTCGACCGTGCCCTCCATCAGCCGATGGGCGGCGCCGTCCAGCGGCACGTCCTCGGCGAACCGCCGCTGCACGTCGACCATCAGGACGAACTGGGCGCTGTACTCGCCGAGACGGCCGTGGTACTCGGCCGCGCCCTGCTCGGGGGCCGCCGGGTTGACGACTTCCAGGATGACGGGGCGGCTGAGGTACTGCTCGATCATCGGTTCGTAGGCGTTGGCGGTCTCGCCGATGAGCAGCGTGCCGATGGCGTTGATCTGCCCGCCCTGGGCCGCCAGCGTCGGGTTCGGCGAGGTTTGGGCCGCCTGCTGGACGGTCATGCCCATCGCCTTGACGATGGCGTCGCGGAAGGTGTTGACGACGTTGCGGGCCCATCGGGCGGCCCGGCCGAGGAGGGACGGATGGGCCAGCCGACGGACCTGCCGCCGCCGGCGCCGGGCGGCGGCTCCGTCCAGACGGTCCGCGAAACGGTGGAGGGCGAGCAGCCGGCCGAGGTCGCCCTCGTACATCAGGAACGACCGCTTGGGCGGGGTATCCAGCGGCGTTTCGTATTCCAGTTCCACGCCGCGCGAGAAGACCTTCAGCCCGCCCCACACGCGGCGCCCCGTCTGCTCGACCAGCGTGACGGGGAAACGGCGAAACGCTTTCAGGCACCGGTCGCGTTTGCGTGCCGCGACGAAGGCCCCGACGGCCGCCACCACGAACAGGGCCACCAAGCCGACCGCGAACGGGTTCTCCAGCACGAAGCGGACGGCGGGATGCGTGCCGTCGGCAGCGGGTGCGGCCTGTTCGGCCAGGATGGCGATGGCGCGCATGACACGCCTCCGCAACGGCGGCATGGGTGGATATGTCAGCAGCCCGGGCGCCGGCTCAGCCCGTCGCGACGTCTGCGACGGATGCGGCCTCGGCTTCCGCGGAGGCCGTCTCGTCGGCGACGCGCTGGGCAGCCCGGCGGACGTAGTCCTTCGAGAGTTCCACGCCCACCCATCGGCGGTCGTTCTTGGCGGCGGCGACGAGGGTCGTCCCGCTGCCGGCGAACGGGTCGAGGACGATCTCGCCCGGCCGCGAGCACGCCAGGACGATCCGCTCCAGCAGGTCCACGGGCATCTGGCACGGGTGCCAGCCCTCACGCTCCTTGAACGTGCCGCAGACCCGCGAGAACGTCCAGACGTCGTGCGGCAGCCGGCCCTTCGGGTTCGCCCGCTTATCGTTATACTTGAGTTGCCGGTCGCTCGGCACGCGCACCTGCGGATCGTCCGAATTAAACGTAAACCGCTCGGCGTCCTTTACGAAGTAGAAGAGGTGCGTGTGGCTGCGGTTGAACTTCTGCCGGCAGTTCTGGCCGAACGTGTAGTGCCAGACGACCCAGTTCCGGAGCGTCGCCCGGCCGCGCATCATGACGCGGACCTCGGCGGCGTACTCGTCGCCGATGGCGACCCAGAACGTGCCGTCGGCCTTCAGCACCCGCAGGCAGGCGTCGATCCACCGTGCCGTCCACTCGAGGTACTCCTGCGGCGGCCGGCTGTCGTTGTAGCGATCGTACTCGTAGCCGATGTTGAACGGCGGGTCGGCGAACACCAGGTCGACGCACCCCTCGGGCCAGTCGGGCAGGACCTTCAGGACGTCGCCGTGGACGATGCGGTTAACGGCAGGCGGTTCGGGCACGGCAGTTACCCAAGCGGTGGGGGTGGACGTGTTGCACAGCCCCCAAGTCTTGTTCTTTACATGCTCCCTGGGCGGATTATAATCGGCCAACCATCCGCTGCAACAGAATTCATCCGCGGGTGCAGCGTCTATCCGGCTGCGCCCCCGGGGGTGGCATGGCCACGCTCGCGTGGCCATGAGGCTCACCAGGAAGCATGGCCACCCGAGAGACGGGTGGCCATGCCACCCGGCGCTCCGGGGGCTGCAATCACTTAAAAAACCGCGAGGCACGCGAAAGGGGCAGGGCTTCATGCGCAGGTCGGGGCTGAGGACGGGCGGGTTCGGCGTCGCGCTGGTGCTGGCGGTCCATCTAACAGCCGTCGCCGTGGCCCCGGCGGCGGACGCCCCGCCCAACGCCGCCGCCCTGGCCGGGGACCTCGACGCCATCCTCGCCGAGGCCGACCTCGCGAAGACCGTCACGGCCGTGTGCGTCCTGGACCTCGGCCGTGCGGACGGTCCCGCCCATCCGCGGGTCCTCTACAGCCGGCTGCCGGACCTGCCGCTCATCCCCGCGAGCAACATGAAACTGATGACGACGGCCGCCTGCTTCGACCGTCTCGGCCCGGACTGGCGCATCCGCACGCACGTGGGCCGGGTGCCCTCGCCGCGCGGCAAGGGGCGATGGGACCTGGCGGTCATCGGCGGCGGCGACCCGAACATCTCCGGCCGCTTCTACGGCGGCGACACGGTCGGCGCCTTCCGACGATGGGCCGCCTTCCTGAAGTCGCGCGGCGTGACGGCCGTGGAGCGCGTCGTCCTCGACGACACGCTCTTCGACGACGTCCTCGTCCACCCCAACTGGCCCGCGAACCAGCGGCACAAGTGGTACGAGGCGCCCGTCAACGCATTGCCGATTAACGATAACTGTGTGAGCATCCGCGTGGCGCCGGGCCCCGTCGGGGGCGCGGCGCGGGTGTGGCTGGAGCCGCCGGGCAGCGGCATCGCCCTCTCCGGCACGATCCGGACCACCGCCTCGAAGAAGGCCCACCGCTACAGCCTCGACCGGTTCGTCGATCCGGGCGGGGCCTTGCGCATCCGCGCCGACGGGGACTTCTGGGCCAAGGCGCCGGAGCGGGTCGTCTACCGGACGCTGGCAGACCCGACGCGGGTCTTCGGCCACTCGCTCGTGTATACGCTGCGCCAGGAGGGCATCGCCGTGGCGGGGCCCGTCGTCCGGGCGGACCTCACGACCCCGCGCGGGGCCGCCAAACGCGCGTTCCACTGCGACCTCGTCCACGTCTCCCGTCTTGGCGCCACCGCCGCCGTCGCCAACACGCGGAGCCAGGGCCTGTACGCCGAGTGCCTCTTCAAACTCCTCGGCGCCTACGGGCAGACGCCGAAGGTCACGACGCCGCATCCCCCCCGGCAGGGGTCGTGGGCGAGCGGGCAGGAGGAACTCCATCGCTGGCTGGCGGAGCGCGGCCTGCCGGCCGCCGGCTGCGTCTTCGACGACGGGTCCGGCCTCTCGAAGGGGAACCGCCTGACGGTCTTCACCCTCGCCCACGTGCTGGCCCTGATGCATCGGGTGTACGGGGCCCGGTTCCGCGAGACGCTTGCCGTGGCCGGCGAGGACGAGGGGACGCTTCGCCGCCGCATGCGGGACACGCCCGCCGAGGACCGCATCCGCGCCAAGACGGGGTACGTGGCGGGCGCGAGCGCCCTCTCCGGCTACGCCGAGACCGACAGCGGCCACGTGCTGGCGTTCTCCGTCCTGATGAACAAGATGACGCACCTGTGGAAAGCGCGGCTGGCGCAGGACAAGATCTGCATCCGGCTCGTGCAGTACTGACGCACGAAATGATAAATGCCAAATGATAAATGCTAAATGACGCCTGCGGCGTGTGGGACCGGCAGGTTTCGCCTGCTGTGTGATGTTCAACGGAAGTTCGTCATGTCGTCGCACCAGGCTTTGCCCGTTTCGACTTCCTGCCGTGTGGCGGCGGGGCGCAGGTCCCCGGTCTCTTCGTCCTCGGTCACCCAACCGTACAGCCGGTCGGCCCCGGCGGAGATGAGCAGGTAATCCTTGCGATGCCATCGGACCACGCCGTCCGGCGTGCGATACCTGGCGGTCAACTCAAAGTGCTCTTGGCTGGCGAAGCCCTTCTGGCATGTTGGGTCCACGGGGTTGTCGTGGGCGTGGTATGACGCGTCGCGATGATCGAAGCGGAAGTATAGGATGGGCCGGCGCGGGGAGGGGAACGGGTCCCAGATGGGTTCGGCACGCGGCTTCCACACGGACGATGGTCCAGAAGCGTCCTCGGGCTTCTTTGCGAAGGCTGTGCCGTCCTCGTCTTCTGAGTAATACGGCCCGTAGGTGCGCGTGGTCGAGTCGCTGGCCGGAGGCAAATGGCCAGTCGGTCCACGTCCAAAACCCTTGGGCGGGCCCATCAGATAGTCGGGCAGCATCTGGTATGCGTAGTAGCGGACTGAGCCGATGACGACGGGGTCGCCTGGAGGGTAATCGCGGAAGTCCTTCTTGTACGCCTCCAAGCCCGCCTGAACCTTGGCGATCCGCTCACGGGTCGCTGCGTTTCGCACGCGCCGAATGGTGAAGCCCGGTGGTACGAACTGAACGGCGATGAAGAGCGCCACAAGCAGCGCCGCGGCCACCGGGAGCGCGACGGCCAACCGGTGCTTCTTCGGTTTGGTGGCGGGTGCGGTTTCGGCGGCCATGGCGTTTTCCTACGGCACGAGGAACGAGTCGTTCCGCGAGTCCACGGGCAGCGTGCTCGTGCCGTCGTAACTGGCGGTGTCGTTGGTGGCGCGGAGGGTGGCGAGGTCGGTGGGATCGATGTCAGCCACCGGCACGTCCTTGCGGCGAAGCCAGATGTTGTCGTGGTTTGGGCCGCAGTAGGGATGAAAGACGGTTTCGGAATGCCCGTCGAGGAAATGGACGTTCATCTTGCGGAAATCGTGATTGGGGCTGCACAGTTCCCAGGCCTTGGGCCGGGCGCCGGCTTCATTCCATCTCTGTGTTGTCTCCGTTTCCTCGAACTCCGGGTCATCGGCGAGGTACTCGTCCGTCGCCCCATCCGCGACGCCGTCGGGGGCGCCGCTCCAGACGTCCCGGCGCAGGGGCGAGGCGTCGGCGACCACGACCATCCGAGACGGTTGGTAGGAGCCCGGCTGTTTCAAAATGTATGCGCCGAGGACGTTCTGGAAGGAGTAGTGGCAGTATAGTTCACCGCGGAAATCGCGGACCTCGTCGTAGTCAAAACCACCATGGTGCAGCCAATCGTCCGAGCGCTCGGCGACGTCCCTGGGCCATCGTCCGCGGCCGGGGCAGATGAACACGCCTTCCGGCGCGCCCGCGGCCGCAACTAACTTCCACAAATTCGCCGTGTTCGACTGGATGGGCGTGCCGTTGTCGCCGGGCTCGGCCTCGGGCGGGTCGGCCGGGTCGCGCGCGGGTTCCCATTCGTCCGTCCGCGTGTTCCCGACGTCGTTCCAGTGGGTCGAATCGGCCTGAAACACGTCAGGATACGCATCGTGATGCCACGAGGCCCAGTTTTGCAGGGCCGTGCCGATCTGGAGCAGATTGTTTCGGCAGGCGATCATGTTTGCCTCGGCTATCACGCCCCGAATCACCGGCACTGCCAAGGCGGTAAGAATGCCGAGCACGACGACCAGGATGATGACCCCGGTCAGCCTGCTCCGTCCTTTTTGCGACGCCCCGGCGGATGGCGGCATGGCGGGCTCCTCGATCGGTTCCGCCCATGTATTGTGCGCGGATGGCGCAAATGTTCAATGATAAATGATAAATGCCAAAGGACGCCTGCGGCGTAAAGGGGCAACGGCCGCCTGTCGCGCGCCGCCTGTCCCACACGCCGCAGGCGTGATTTAGGTTCCGTGCACCTGGTTTAACCCCACCGCCTTTCAGGCGGTCAACTTTGAGTGTAGGATGGGCCGACGAAGGAGGCCCATCCCATGGCGCGCGAGTACAAGTCGGGCAGTCATAC
>Ga0272441_10003232_pt1 | contig 31336 bp, 34 predicted proteins | sample SSMProp6N_FD_193582 | JGI IMG/M metagenome (GOLD analysis project Ga0272441, IMG submission 193582) | Marine sediment archaeal communities from Little Sippewissett salt marsh, Falmouth, MA, United States - SSM-Prop-6N | ecosystem: Environmental > Aquatic > Marine > Wetlands > Sediment ... | reverse complement strand
GGTGACGATGCGGGCGCCGTCTTCGAGACAGCTTGCGTGCTGCTGGACGGAGGGGTTCGAGTGCTCGAGGTGACTATGACCGTTCCTGGTGCTCATGGGCTGATCCGGCGCTTGGCAGCGGAGACGAGCGCGGTCGTGGGCGCCGGGTCGGTGCGGACGGCGGCCGATGTGGATGGATGTGTCGACGCGGGCGCGCGTTTCATCGTGTCGCCGGTCTGCTCCCCGGAGGTGATCCAACGTGCAGCGGAGAGGGATGTCGTCGTGATTCCGGGCGCCATGACACCGACCGAAGTGCTGGCTGCATGGGATCTTGGGGCGGACCTCGTGAAGGTGTTCCCTGCCGCGCGCCTCGGAGCGCAGTACCTGAAGGATCTTCACGGTCCTCTGCCGGAGATTCCGCTGGTCCCCACAGGGGGCGTCACCGGCGAGAATGCCCGGGAGTACCTCGACGCCGGTGCAGTCCTGATCTGCCTCGGATCCTGGCTCACGAAGGGAGAGACATCTCGGGTTCTCGAGCGCGCCCGGGAGATCAGCCGCCTTGTGAAGGAGTATCGCGAGAGGATCGACGACCATGCGACCTGATCTTGTCACGTTTGGCGAGGCGATGCTTCGGCTCTCCCCTCCCGGGTTTCGGCGCCTCGAGCAGGCAAGCGCTCTGGACGTTCACGTCGGGGGCTCGGAACTGAATGCGGCGGTCGCTGCCGCTCGTATGGGTCTCGCCGCAACGTACGTGACGAGGCTGACGGACAACCCACTCGGGCGAACGGTAGCCAACTTCGCGCGGGCTCACGGCATCGATACATCCCATATCCTGTGGACCGAGAGCGATCGCGTGGGGACGTACTACCTGGAGTTCGGCGCCTCTCCACGGGCCAACAGCGTCGTCTATGACCGAGCGCATTCCGCCATCGCCTGCATTCAGCCGGGCATGGTCGATTGGGGCACGGTTTTCCAGGGCGCCAAGCTGTTCTACACGTCCGGTATCACGGCGGCGCTCTCCGACGGTGCGGCAGATGCGACGCTTGAGGCTGTTGGGAAGGCGCGGGAAGCGGGCGCCCTCGTTTGCGTGGACCTCAACTACCGCGCACGCCTCTGGTCCCAAGCCGAGGCGCGAGAGGTCATGACGGCCATCGCGCAGCAGACGGACATCCTTTTCACCACCGAGGAGGACACGCTTCGCGTGTTCGGCATCGAGGAGGAGAGCTACGAGGCTGTCGCTCGACGACTCGCCGACACGTTTGCGTTCCGGGTTGTGGCGATCACCCTGCGGGAGAACGTCTCCGTGTGGCGGAACCGCTGGACCGCCATTGCATTCGATGCACAGGAGGATGCAGTTCACACCGCGCCGACGTACGACATCGAGGTTGTCGATCGCGTAGGGTCCGGCGATGCGTTCGTCGGGGGCTTCCTCTATGGTTACCTGAAGGAGGGCGTGGCGAGCGCAGTCCGCTATGGCGTTGCCATCTCCGCGATCAAACAGACACTGCCCGGTGACGTGGTGTATGCGACGCCCGAAGAGGTAGAACGCGTCGTACAGGGCGGCGGTGGGCTTCGTATCGTTCGCTAGCTCCCACAGTAGATCTCGCGACAGCGAGGCGAATCACGCAGCTGCGGCCTGACTCCTTCGCAGATGGGCAGAAGCGGCATGCGCATATCGCAGGTATGCTGGAACGTGACGAGTTGGCGAGACTCGTTCACCGGTTTCCCATCGGTAGCGAACACGGGATTCACACGGAGATCCGATCATGGGGGACATGAAAGCATCTGTGCATGGCGTTCTGGTTGCGCTGTTGCTGGGAGTTCTGGCGCCGACGTGGGTCGTGTTCTCCCTTGCGGCCGAGGCTGCGGAGAGCGAGCACGTCTTGGGGACGATCCTGACAGGCGAGCCAGATCCGCTGTTCGACGAAGGGTACGTTCCCGAGGCGGTGGAAACCGCGTCGTTCGCGATGGGTTGCTTCTGGGGTGCAGATGGCCTGTTCGGGATCCTTCCCGGGGTTATCCGCACGCGGGTCGGCTACGCTGGAGGCACGACGCGGGGTCCAAGCTACTACGGAATCGGCGATCACGCAGAGGCGATCCAGGTGGACTTCGACCCGTCGATCATCACGTACGACAAGCTCCTGGAGCTGTTCGCGGTGAGTCACGACCCGTACGCTCCGGCGTACTCGACGCAGTATCGCTCGCTCATCCTCTATCACACCGAGGGGCAGCGGCAGACTGCGGAGGCGTGGATTGATCGTGAAACGGCCGAGAACGGCATCCGCCCGCTCACGGAGATCGTCCCCTTTCGCACGTTCACCAGGGCTGAGGGCTACCATCAGAAGTACCACCTGCAGACGGATGGACGGGTACCGCTCGTGATGGCGGAGCTGCTTGGAGAGGTTGAGAACTTCGATGCCTTCGTCGATTCGACTGTTGCGGCACGGCTGAATGGCTACCTTGCGGGATGGGCCACGCGTGGACGGCTGGAGCGCGAGATTGGCGCGTTCGGCCTGTCAGAGGAGGCGCAAGCCGAGGCTCTGGCGGCGACCGCTCCGTAGGCTGACGGGTCTCCGCTCCGGGGCGGTCCCGCCCACGCCTCCGGGATCCGCGAGTGAAGCGCGAGTGAGGCCCTGCGCCGCCCGGGGGACTGCGTGTAGAGCGTATCCCTTAGCCGTTTCGTGGCGATCGAGGAGCTACGCTGCGCTCGCCAGGTGCGGATCAGAGGCGGGACATCGCAAGCACTCTTCTTGAGCGTATCGGCTGCCGCGAGGGTGTCGATCCCGGCCGCAATCCGCAGGGAAGGCCCTCACCGAGGTTTCCGCCCGACGTAGAGCAGATGTCTTGAGCTTGCCACCACCGACGGCTCGCGGCTCACCTCGAACAGCAGGTCCAGCCACATCGCTCGTCGGCCGCCCGTGAGCGCGTTGTAGCTCTCATCATCTGCTGAGATCGCCGGCTCGACCCCTGCCAACAGAAGGGTCTCGAGGCCGGCTTGCTCGTGCAACGGGATGATCTCATCCGTGATGGCGTAGTACCCGTGGAAACCGGTTGTGTGCGCATCTTCGGGATCGTGCCCGTGGTCGATGATGGATCGTACGGTCTGCTGATCTTCGATCCATTGAGGTACGTGCTTGAGAAGGTGCCCGAGGATGCCGTATCGGCTGATCAGGGCTGATATGAGAATCCCTCCGGGCCGCAAACGAGCCACCGACTCCCGCAATGCCACGAGTCGATTCCTTCCGAGGGTAAGATGGTACAGCGGTCCCATCAGCAAGACGGTGTCGAAGTCAGTTCCCGGGATGGATGTGAGATCCCGTGCGTCAGCTGCGTAGCAGCGCACGTTCTCCGTCAGCCCGTCGTCCTCCAGTCGCCGCTTGCATTGGTCGAGAAGGCTCTTGGATAGGTCCACTGCGGTCACGTGGTGTCCGCGCTTCGCGAGCCACGCTGTGTATCGACCGGTGGCCGCGCCGATTTCGAGGATCCTCCCTGTCGAAGGGAGATACGCCTCGAGGTAACGGATGGTCATGTCGAACTCCAGTTGATGGCGGGTGAGGCGTGCATCTTCGCTCTTCGTAGCGCAATCGTAGTAGCTTCGTGTGGCGTGCGCGTCATCATCCGGCATAGCTGCTCCTCGGCATCGGGGTTCCGAACCGTACCGGGTTCTCGTAGGTCAGTGCAATCAAAGCGGGGAGGACCGCAGTCGCGAGGCGAGTGGGACCCCGGAGGCGGTCTGGGTCCAGTACGACGCGAACGCTATGATCTCGATGAGGCGGAAGCCGGAAGCGCTTCGCTTCGACGTCTGCCGGCTGCGAGAGAACCCGAAGACGAGGGCACGACCGCCCCCCGGAGCGCCCTCTCCTCAAGGCACGTTCTCGAGTCTGGATTCCTTGTGTAGCGAGGGTACCGTCTCGGTGACCTGCTGGGCGACGGCAGACATCCGCCTGCTGTTCGACCGACGCAAGAAGAGGTCCTCGATGCGTGGAAGCGGTCCGATCCGACGCCGCTCAAGGCGTTCCGTCGGAATGAGTATCTCGCGAGTGCTGATCGATTGGGAGTCTCGGGGGAAGCGTCGAATGCCCCGTCCATACTCGATCAGCGGATCGTCATCACCGGGGAGATCCGCGATGCTTCCCAGGTCTGGCGGGATGGTGGCGCGACGCGGTTCGGCCTCGCAGGCCTGCCGGAGGAACCCTCCTTCTCGACGCCGAAACTGGTGGAAGAAGGCTGCTGTCAGTTCGACGACGATTGCGGCGATGGGAACCCGTGCGCGGAGTACGCGTGCGAAGGCAACGCGTGCGTCCACTGGGCGATCGACGGCTGCCGCCAGTACGCCGAGGAGTGGCCTCCCGGACACGTGTGCATCGGGGATGCGTGCGAACCCGAGTCATCGGTGGGTCGGTCCTCGGGAGTCACGGACCTCTCTGCGATGCACTGAGGCCGGTGGCGCCCCTGGTGCTCTTTCCCATGAAGGGCCAGCGGTGATGGAGTCGATCCGCGATCCCGTGCTGCGCGTGCGGGGCGGATACGAGCACGCCCCGTGGCGGTTAGCGCGGACCCGCGTCGGACATGGGAGACGCGGATGACCCTGTACGGCGCCGCAGGAACCCCAACGCAGCGAGTCCGAGCAGCGCCATGCCGCACCACAGGATGAACGGCGTTCGCCAGCCGTGGATGGCGAGGCTGTTGCCGAGCGGAGGCGCAACCAGTGCTCCGACGCGTGAGAGCGTCATCGCGAGCCCGATCGCCGTCCCAGCGTACTCGGCGCTCACTCCCTCGATCTCCGTGATCGAGGTCATGAACACGGCCATGTAGCCGTCACGAACGGAACCGATCATCAGGACCGCGACCCAGATGATCGCGCCATCGACCACCGAGAGGAGTCCAATACCGCACGCGGTCACCAGGGATGCCGCTGCAAGAAGCTTGCTTCGCGAACCGATCCGATCGGAGAGCACGGCCAGCGGGACGACCGCGAGCAGGCTGATGGCGTGGAAGGCAGCCAGTGACGCATCGGCGCGCGCGGTCTCCCAGCCGATCTCACGCAGGTAGAGCGGAAGGTACCCGAGAAGCCCTCGAACACCTCCGCCGACACCGAACAGCGCGATCCCCAGGAGCCACAGGTTACGCAGCCTCATGACGTGGGAGAGTGCGCGACCGATCGCTGGGCGCTGGATGCTCTTCGCCAGGCGCTTGCCCTCGCGTGGGGAGACCGGCGAGAGCGCCCAGGGGATGCTCATGAGAACGCCCATCCCGCCGTAGAGGAAGAGAACGTGTCGCCACCCGCCGAGCCAGGGAGAGAGAACGGTCGCGCTGACGAGCGAGCCAATCATGAATCCCAGTGCCATCCCCCCCGAGACGACGGCATTGGCCGAGCCGAGGTGCTTCCCGGTGAACCACATCGCGCAGGCCTTGTGGAGGTTCATGGGGATGGCAGCAGTCAAGAGGCCGTTGAGGAAGACGGTGATCGTCATCGTGGCGAGGTCGTTCGAGAGACCCCGCGACGCGCCGGTCAGCCCGAGAAGGAGACACGCGGCGGCCAGTGTTCGCTTCGTCCCGAAGCGATCGCCGAGCATCCCCGCGGCAAGGCTGGTGAATAGGCCGGCGAACGACACGGTTCCCCAGATGGCTCCGACTTGAACGAGGCTCAATCGAAGGTCCTCGGCGATCTCCGCGAAGAGAACCGGCATCGCCATCGTTGGCGCTGCGACAGCGAGCGTCGCAGTCAGGCCCAACAGCGTGAGGATGTACCGACGATGCTCTGATGTGTCTCTCTCATTGTCCATGCCGGTCCGCGGCTCTCGCGATACGCCTCCTCCGATTGGATCGTAGCCAGCTGACGTAGGGAGCGCGAACGGAGAAGGTGGGTCGGCGCCCGTTGCTTGCGTTGCGCCTAGGGCATCGCGGGCAATCGATCCTCTTGCTGGACGGGCCAACGCGGTGATGGTCGTGGCCGCTGCTCCGGTGCTCCGCTGTTCGCGCGACACGGAGGAGATCGGCGGAGATAGTAGAGGGCCAACCCCGGACTACGCGGGGGATTGCACCGGTCTCCCGCCGAGTGAGTCAATGCGGAGAGGAGCGCGGAACAGGAGACAGGGCGAGGCTTGCGGAGGCCAAAGGCCGGCCCCGGTTCGTCCGCGCCGGCTGGTTCTCAGACGCCGTGACGGCGGTTCATCCCGGAGCGATGCCGCCCGCACGCAGCTCCACGCATCGACATCGTCCATCGCCGGCCTTGGGTTCGGGGCGATCCGCTTCCACCACCTTCAGAACTTCCGGACCACCGTGCCGCGATACGATAACGCGTCGATGTTGCATCCAGTTCCCCTCCTCCCGCTCATAGCGAAGACGCCGGCGTCCATCGCAACGCTCGGTCGGCTCCTGTCTGATCTCGGCCGTACCTACCGCGCCATGCTCCGTGGGCTCCGTCGAAGCTCGAGAATGCGCGCCGGAATCGAGGTGGCAGGCCGGTCGACTCGGGTCCATGCATCGGCGACAAGAGGACTGCGCCGTGTAGAGGGACATCGCCCCTGCTGAACGTACGAGACGCCATTGCGGAAGTCGGGGGATGACAACGTAACGCGTTCGCCGGCCGCTCCGCGATGCCCCATGACGGCACGCTGGCGACCGGCGAACGCGCAATCCCCATCTTCAGCTGGCTGGCGGGCCCTTCACTGTGTGGGGGACCCGCTCAAGCAATGGATGCGGGAGCAGTGCTAGTTGGCGGCTGGACCGTTCGGTGCCGGCAACTCGCTGCCGTCTGGGATCCCGTCGCCCGCACTCGGATTGGGTCCGAATGGATCAGCCTCGCCAGCTGGTCCCGGAAGTACATCGAAGCCACTGCCATCAGAGACGCCATCTCCGGAGTTTGGAGCAGGCCCTGGGCCGGCGTAGATCGCCAGCAGTGAACCCACGGCGAGCACAAGCGCCAGCGCTGCCACCAGAACCGTCATCTTCTTCATCACACGCTCCTTGTTGAGGCACTGCCCCGCTTGGTTGCGGATGCAATAGTATACCATCAGGAGTGGCGTGATCCTAGCCTGTCCTGCCTAAGTCCCTTCTTCGACGGGCATGTGACGAGACTAGGGACAAAGCGACTCACTTGCGCAGGGACGCAACCTGATAGGAGGAGAGCACGTCTCTTGAGAGCGCGATAGGAAGGGCTGGCCCGCCAACGGGATGTAACGCCATGGCCGCCTCCAGCTGATCGGCAGTGCGCTGAGCCCGTTCGCTTCACGGGTTCCATGCGCAGCGCCGCAGGAGGGTTCACCGCGAATCGGGTGTGGAGCGAGGCATCCGATCGAGGATCCTATGGAGCCTGGCTAGTACAGTCCACGCAAGTGGTCTAGCGGCCTTTCGAACGGGCAGCACGTTGGAGGAAGCGATCATCGCTGGGCGAAGATGCTCCAGGAGCTATCGCATCTTCGTGTGGTGTTCGATCAAGACGCCTCCTTGGCATGCCGACCGAGGAGGAAAGCACTCCAGTCCCTCTTGCTGCGCCGGAGCGCAACGATGACGTACAGGCAAATGGCGAAGCTTCCCAGGGTTAGGACCGCCGCGATCCACAGCGCCGATCCTGGGGTGATGCCCCCGCAAAAGAGAATCCACGACGAGAACAGCACGACCCCGACATAGAGATCCACGAGTGATACCCTCCCCCAGGTCATAGAAAGGAGCTGCCGTCCGTCGCTGACGAAGTCTCCTCCGGCAAACCCGTAGACGAGTGCGATGGCCATTGCCAGCGCGCCGAGTCCAGCGAGAACTGCAGTCGTCTTCATCTCTGCCTCCCATTCGGATAGGCTGTATCCTAGCGCCACAGGAGCGCAACGGGAATACGGCGCCATGGGAAGGGCTTGACCACTGACTGCGCGACACCGACTCCAGTGGAAATCGTGAGCGCACGGACGTCATCAGGCGTGGCGGCGATCGGCCCTTCCGGCCCGCGGTTTGGGTGAGATCCGGAATCGCGGCAGCCGTCCGGGTCTGGTGTGAGACAGAGCTGAAAGGACGAGACACATGAGCCGCGCAGATCGCAGTGCGATGCTGACAATCCCTCCCGTGTTGCTCGTTGCTTCCTTGATCGCGTGGGCGAGCGGTCAGGGAGGAACCCGCGCGCTCGGGATCCCGATCTTCGCTGTTGTTGTGGCGATGGCCTTCGTCGTGCAGTGGGTGGCGTTCATCCCCGCCTACCTCAGGCAAACCGAGAAGTTCTTCGACATCACAGGAAGTATCACCTACATGGCTGTGGCGGGTACTGCGATTCTCCTTGGACCTCGACCATGCGGGCGGTCCTGGTTGCTCTTCGGCCTTATCGCGGTCTGGGCGATTCGCCTCGGGACCTTCTTGTTCCGGCGCGTGCGCAGCGCTAGGAGAGATCGGCGTTTCGATGAGATCAAACCCTCATTTCCCCGCTTCCTGCTGACGTGGACACTACAAGGATTATGGGTGTCGCTGACGCTGGCCGCGGCGCTGGCCGCGATCACGACGAGTGTGCGTAGGCCTCTTGGCGTCTTCGCTTGGGTAGGGTTGTGCCTATGGCTCATCGGCTTTGCCGTGGAGGTGCTGGCCGATAGGCAAAAGACGCAGTTCAAGTCGGATGTTGGCAACAAGGGAAGGTTCATCCATGCTGGGCTCTGGAGCTGGTCTCGCCACCCCAACTACTTCGGTGAAATCCTGGTGTGGATCGGCGTTGCCGTCATCGCATCGCCGGTGCTGCAGGGATGGCAGTGGGCAGCCCTCATCTCCCCGGTCTTCGTGATCCTGTTACTCACGCGCATCAGCGGAATTCCCATGCTTGAGAGACACGCGGATGAGACGTGGAGCGGGCAGGATGACTATGAGTCCTACAAACGGAGGACCTCGATCCTTGTCCCTCGGCCGCCGAGGCGCGAGAAGCCGCGACGCCCCATCGATTGATCGACGAGCACGTGTGCTCCCGCGTTCTCGTCCGAGATGGCGCGCGGAGCGGGTCGGCCCACGCAAGGGGCAGCGGTGCGCTGGCGGATAGCCGGGATGTGGGCGCTTGGCCGGACTTCGGGTCCGAGGGGGAAAAGCATGGATACCAACTCTCTCCGAGTTGGGCAAGTTGATCATCAGCCTCACTCGCCTTCTTGGGAGCCAGTGTTCGGAGCCCATGCTGGATCGTCGACATGGCACGCATCGACTCGCATGCTGTTGCCGGGCATCCATCCCGGAAGTGCGTCGGAGTCTCCGGCCGGAAGCTGCCGCTCTCCGATGGACCGCTCGCTGCGGCCGTCGTGGGACTGGAATCGGAGGGGGAAGACGCCAAGGGCTGCCGCGCGCCGGATCAATCAGTCAGCGGGCCGCAGGACGATGAGACGGGGGATCCGCGTGACGCTATGTGGGCAAGCGTCTCTGGTTGCGATTCTTCTGCTGCTGGTGGGAGCAGGGAGCCTGGCAGCTGTCCCGGAGCTATCCGGGAGCTGGGCGATGGTGCAGGTGTATCCGCAGATTGCCGTGTTGCCGTTTGCCGGCGAAGTCGCTCGGGTGAGTTACGTCATCCAGTGTGTCGATATCGAACAAGACGGCGCGTCTCGTACGATGATGGACCGCTACTGCCTCACCTTTGTCGATGATGGAACCCCTCTAGTGAGCACGGAGATTCCCGCGGCATTCATGGCATTGCTGCACCCCACTCCCCGAACCGCGACCATCCGTGAGGAAGACGCGAAGATCGTTTTCGTCGGGGATCCGTATGTGGAGGTTCGTGGTGCGCGATTGGGGGTTCCGGCCACGGATGCGTTGCCCGTAGATCCCGCGGATCCACGCGTGTTCGATCAGGATGGGGACGGTCACCCAGGCATGTCGGTGTCCGTGCAGATCCTCGGGATCATTGAGGGGCAAACCTACGTTGTGCAACGTGTTCGCTGCACGCTGTCGGGCAGCGTGACCTCGGCGGATCGGATCGGGGGTACCATCGAGTGGTCGGATGAGCAGGCGGTTCTTGAAGCGACCAATCCCCTACTGAAGGTCGATACCATTGGCTATCCGGATCCTGATCCGGGGAAGCACCGGTTCGTTATGGTTCGCGTCGAACAGCCTCTGACGTGCGAATGGCTTCACGAGCATTGGCGTGAGCTCTTAGGATTTGTCGAGCTTGCCGGCGGGTTGTAGTCTAGGAGCCTCTCCCTGCTGGTACCGCTCCTGAGCCGTGCCAGCGGCGTTGCGTAGCGTGGGGGTCGTAGGCGCGCCAATCGTCGCGGGATCAAGGGAGGTTGAGGATGGAAACCATCACCGAGATGTTCGGCAAAATCTCTGGCCGCTTCCCTGAGCACATCGCCATACGCAACGCTGGAGAGGTCGCGTGTGAGCCCTCGGAGATCTCCCATGCCGACCTCGCGAAGGAGAGCCGTTGCGTGGCTGCGGGGCTTGCCGCTCGCGGCATCGGGAAGGGGGATCGCGTGGCCATCCTGTCGCGACCGCGGATTCGCTTCGCGGCTGCGGTATTCGGTGCGCTGCGTCTTGGCGCATGGGTCGTCCCGATTGATCCAGCGTTCACTGCTCACGAGGTGGAAGCGATTGCCCGGCACGCTGCGCCGAAGGCGTTCCTCGCTCCGCGGGAGCTCCTCGGCCGGATCCCCGATGATGCGCTGCGCATCGATCTGGACGATAGCGAAGAGCCCACGTATACGTCTCTCCTCTCCGAGCAGCCTCCGCCCAATATCGCGCTCTCGCCTTCTGATACAGCCTTTCTCGCCTACACGTCTGGAACGACCGGGCACCCCAAGGGTGTGATGCTGTCGCACGGCAACGTGATGTCGGATCTGGTGCACGGGACGAAGGTGATCCCGATCTATCCCGATGACGTGCTGCTTTCCATTGCGCCGTGGCACCACATTCTCGGCCTCGTCGCCTGCTTGATCCTTCCGCTCTATGGTGGGGGCACGGCGATCTACACCGACGACTACCGCCGCATCGCTGAGCTGATGCGGAAGTACGGCGTCTCGATCTTCGTTGGCGTCCCCAAGCTTCATCACGCGATGTACGCGAAGCTTCGCGAAAAGGTTCGCAGTTCGGTCGCCGGGCGCGTCATGTGGCGTGTCGCGCCGCGCCTGATCGGCCACGGCATCAAGAAGCGTCTCAGCGGAGGTAGGCTTCGCTTCTTCGTCTCCGGCTCAGCGCCGCTCGACCCGGACGTCGCGCTTGGATTCCGCCGGATGGGAATCGGGATGATGGAGGGATACGGGCTGACCGAGACGTCCCCCGTCGTCTCGCTCTGCGATCCGTTCAGCAAGAAGGCCGGCTCTGTGGGTCGGCCGATCCCTACGGTCGAGGCGAGGATCCGTGATCCTTGGCCTGACGGCATCGGGGAGCTGCTCGTGCGTGGGCCTATCGTGATGCAGGGGTACTACAATGCCCCGAGCGCCACGGCCCAGGCGATCGACGAGGACGGATGGTTCCACACGGGCGATCTGGCGCTGCTCGATTCGCAGGGCGAGATCCACCTCAAGGGACGGGCGAAGAACGTTATCGTCCTGGAGACGGGGAAGAACGTCTATCCTGAGGAGTTGGAGTGGGAGATCGGACGGATCCCGTATGTCGAGGAGGTTCTCGTTCGCTATCGTGAGTCCGACCGCGCGATTGAGGCGGTCGTCTATGCCAATCAGGACCTACTCAGGGCCGATGGGGTTCTCAAGCGGGCTCAGGACGTCATCTGGCAGGAGCTTCGGGGCCGCCTACAGCGTCTGGCGCCGTACAAGCGACTGCGCAGCAGCCGGCAGCTGGTGCTCGTCGACCACCCATTTCCCAAGACCGGCACGCTGGATATCAAGCGGCATCTGTTTCGCAGTGAGAGCGTTCGATGAGTGCGAGGTCGTCGCCTGTCGCCTGGCGGCGGGCTCGGCGGACACAGTCGTCGGGCTGCGCTCGGCGTCGTCGAGGTGTCCGTGGCCTCGGCGGCCTACGCCAAGGAGTTTCGGAGGGAAATCCGGCTTCGTTTGCGCAGCCGCCGCGCTCTGTGATCCTCTCTGTGGGAGAATTCACCGTGATCCGCGCTCGCTGCATGGAGTGTAAGATGGCCACGCGGGGGTGCTCAGGGGGATGACATCGAGGATTGACCATCACCTGCCAAGGGTCGTGTTCAGTCGTTGCCTGGGCTTCGAGAACTGTCGCTACAACGGCGGAATCATCAGCGAGCCGATGGTGGAGCAGCTGAAGCCCTTCGTCGAAGCGGTGACCGTTTGTCCTGAGGTCGGGATTGGCCTCGGGGTTCCTCGCCATCCGATTCGCCTTGTCGGTGAGGAAACAGCGCCGCGCCTGATCCAGCCGGAGACTGGCCTCGATCTGACCACGAAGATGAGGGCATTCGTCGATCGGTTTCTCGTTGAGGTCGAACCACCTGATGGGTTCATTCTCAAGCACGGGTCGCCATCGTGTGGCCCACGCGAGGTGAAGCTCTTCGTCAACGAGAAGAGAGGCGCGGCATTCACCAAGACGAGCGGGATGTTTGGCGGCGCCGTCGCCGAGAGGTACTCCTACTGTGCCATCGAGGATGAAGGCAGGCTCAAGAGCTTCGACATCCGTCAGCACTTCCTCACGCGGCTGTTCGCGTTGGCTCGATTCCGACATGCATCCGAGCGTGGGAGGATGCGCGACCTCGTGGCGTTTCACTCGAGACACAAGCTTCTGTTGATGGCGTACAACCAGACCAAGATGCGCGAGCTTGGACGCGTCGCCGCCAATCCAGAGAGAAGGTCGACCCCGGAGGTCTTCTCACGCTACGCAGAGGGCCTTCATCTGGCGCTGGCGAAGGCTCCTCGGCGCACGTCGGCGATCAACGTTCTAATGCATGGGCTCGGGTATGTGGCCGATGGCCTGGAGTCCGGCGAGAAGGCGTTCTTCCTTGACTCGCTCGAGCAGTACCGTGACAGACGTGTTCCGCTTGCTTCGCCAACGAGCATCATGCGCTCGTGGATCGTCCGATTCGATGTGTCCTACCTCGCTGACCAGGTCTACTTCGAGCCGTTCCCGCTGGAGCTTGTCGATGTGCTGGATTCGGGGAAGGGAAGGGTCCCGACCTGAAACGATGTGCGTTAGCCCCTTCGGCCTGCGCCGAGCTAGATACCGCGAGCGTCGTAGGCCCAGTGAAGCAGCGCTTGCCGCTGCCGCGGACGACAGTCAAGGTCACCTGGAAGGCAGTTCTTGCGGATCTGCGCCACATGGCGAGTCATCGCCTTCCAACGGTTGATCTGGCGTTCGTCATCGTCATGACGTCTTCCCATGTAGTACCGGCAGTACCACTGGAACCAGCCGCGCGGATCGTCAGGATGGATCCATCCCTTGTCACGCCAGTAGGTGAGGGACTTCGATGCGTTGACACCGAAGAAGTTGAGAGATGGATCGCGGCTTCCGGGTGAGAGCTTTGCGCTCGCGAACCAGTCCTCCGGGAACTCCTTGCGGCAATCGGTCATGTACTTCCCGCCGAAGACCCCGATCTCCAGCATCTCCTTGGGCGATAGCTGAGGGCGGAACGCCGGATGGAAGTTGCTTCCCACGGGCTCTGTCAGCAGGTAGCGATAGCCACGCTGCATGCTGTCATGAACTACGACCTCGATTGGACCGTCATCCTGCGCAAGCGTGTCGAGACGTTGCATGTGTCCAGGCTAGACCATCCGACGTGCCTCCGTCTAGTTCCTTGACACTGAGACGGGCAGAGCAAGCAACGCTGCGAACAGACCGAGGAACAGCAAACTGCCTGCGATTCCTACGCTGCTTCGGCTGCGAGCGATCTCGTGGAAGGCACGTACCTCCCGGATGATCGATCCCAAAGATAGGAGATCGTTGACTCCGAATTGCTCTCTTGCACCTACGGCCACCCAGAGTTTGTCTGGCAGGTCGTTCGGTGCCCAGGCGATGACGTAGTAGACACCCGCTCGCGGCAGATCGACGGATGTCTCAAGGAGAATCCACGACTCCGTCCCCGTGAAGGGCTCATAGAAGGAGGACACCTCTCCGGCCGTTGCCGTCTCGAACAGGACGCCGCCTTCTTCCGGCGTCTCGAAAGGCAGGTCGATGGGAGGCAGTCCAGGCCCGACCACGGCGAGATTTGGGCGGTAGCTGGCCAGCCGCTGAATAACCGGAATGCCGAGGGACAGGTCGAGCTTCGCTGGGGCGGAGGTGTCGAATACCAACCAGAGCGCGCGATGCGTGTCGTCCAGTTCGGCATACGCAACTTGACTGACGTCGATCTCGTCAAGCCTCAGCGCCTCGCCGAACGTCGCGTACGTCTCGCCCATCGACCCCGATGCGCGTCCGCGAGCAGATCGGCCGGCGTGCCGGAATCGGGCTCTCCGAGACCTGGACAGTGACAGCGTCTTGGAGCCTCGGGGACGGAAGGCGGAACACGTTCGTTGGTTTCCACACGGTGATGAGAGTCAACACCTCGCAGGAGTGATCCAGGTGCACTGCCTGAGACCGCGATGTCAGCGTCTTGTGTTCCGCACAGAGCGGCCCCCAAGTGCCGGCTCTACCGTTGCACGTGAACTGGATTCAGGTGACGGGCGCACCCAGACCTTCACGTCATGGGTGTCGCTGATGCTTGGCGGACTGCTGCCATGAATTCGGGGCCGTGATGCACGATCGTGGAGAGATGGGCTTCCTCAGGATAGAAGATGGCCTTGCATGCCGTGATCTGCTTGGCGAGCCTCCGCACGGCTTCGGCGGGGACGTTAACATCCATCTCCCCGTGCCACAGCCGAACGTTCTCACAGGAGATGTCTTCCAGTCGAAATCCCCAATCGCGAGCGAGTAGCTTCCCCTCATGAGCGGGGCCTTTGGCGCCCCGATGATATGCTTCCATCGCCTGTGCAACGACGATCCGCTCGATTGACGCATCCTCCATCAATACGCGATCCGGTGGCGGCAGTTCGCCAAAACCCGCCCTTACCTGCTTCTGCATCGCCTCTTCGCTTCCCGCGTAGCGCCCTGCTCCCAGCCAGAGCAGCGTACGTAGCAGCCATGGGGTCTTGCGCGCAATGAGGAAGATCGTTTCGTTCGTGGCTTTCATCTGCTGGGTGACATGGGCGAACGGCGCCATTCCAGAGATGACACCACACAGCGTGATCCGCTCCGGGATCTTGCTGGCGCAGGCAAGCGCGTAGGGTCCTCCACCCGAGACACCCAAAACGGCGAACCCGTCGATGCTGAGTGCGTTGGCCAGCTCGCTGACGTCGGCGGGCCAGTCGGCGATCCTGCGCCTCGTCTGGAAGTCGGAGAGCCCCATGCCGGGGCGGTCCGGAGCAATCACACGAACACCGGCGTCCACTGCGTCCGAAGCGTGGAGCTGGGCGGCGAGTCGAGCCCCCGGGAAGCCGTGGAAGTAGAACGCCGGGACTCCCGCTGGATCCCCGTACTCTGCGTATCCGAGGTGGCGGCCATCGCGCAAACGGAAGCTCTGATCGACCGCTTCTGTGCCGATGCTGTCAGGCATGCCAAGCTCCTGTGAATCGTTGGCTCACGCCACGGTTGGCCGATGCACCTGCTTCCGATCTGGCTGCGGCGTGCTCCTCATCGCCGACTACTCCTGGAGGTATTCTAGTCGACCATCGGCCTTCATGCCGGGATCTAGGTCACTGACTGTCTGGTGGTGGTCTGCCCCGGTAGACCAGTGATTCGATCGATCATCGCGTTCACCACAGGGCGGCTCATCGAGTGGGAAAGCTTCTTGGTATCCTGTTCCGTGTAACTGTCACCGTGGCGGTGGCACTGGGGCTGGCGAGCACTTCGGGTTCGAGGATGCGAGGGAGCACGCGGAAGGCAATGAGGGTATCGACGCCGGATCGGACACACCGGAGGACGGTCAGGCCTGTTGATCGGGCGCGCGGACACGTGGGATGTGACCCGCAATGGGGCGAGGTTCATCCTGGCATTCGACCCTGAGCGCGATTCCTTCGTGGGGCAGATCAAGAACGCGAGCGGAGCGACCCTCTGAGTCGTTCGAATCCAGATCCTCTTATCTGACGGGACCGAGCTAGGCCCGACGGAGTCAGCGGATCTGCTCCCTGGTGAAGCGATGCCCGTTGAGCTGCCGACATCTGGAGCGATCTTCAGTACCGGGACTGCGCATCCCGAGACCCCGCCTTGCACAGGCAGCAGGATATGGCTGGAACTGGCCTATGGCCAGCCATCGACAAGGGCAGGAGCCGTCCCTCCCGGATCGACGCCCGGGGGGAACTGGATGCGGAACGCGTTCGTTGGCCGTTTCGTGGCGATCTCTCAACCACACGGTGCTCATTGTCGTTGCCGCGGCGGATGCGAGGGTGACGGGGCTATTCGCCGGCGAGGGATGGGCTGCTTCGCAGGCACCACATCGGGAGGTTGTGCTTGGGAACGGCAGTTTCGTGAAGCACGCTGAAGCCACGCCGCTCGTAGTAGCGAACATTCCTCTCATGGTGCGTCTCCAAGTAGACGGGCACTCCTTCGGCGTCAGCACGCGCCAGAAACGGCTGCATCAGGGCGGTGCCGATTCCCTCGCCTTGTCTGCCGGGATCGACTGCGACCAGCCATAGGTAGTAGTGGCGTCCCCTCATCAACTGCCTCTGGGTGCGATCCACGAACTCCTGGCACTCCATGGATCGCAGATACGACCGGAGGCCGAGGACAAGTGGTGCAGGCAGGAACCCGTTTCTGACATACTCGCGGATCGAGAGACTCGTGTGTCCCGGGGGTAGCGTGAGCAGGACACCCGTGTTCTCGGGATTCGTCCATGCTTCGCCGTAGCGCTGGGCGCACTTCACCACGTTACGCAGATACCAAGGGAGATAGCGAGCCCGCCTTGCGGGATTCGGGAAGTAGCACGTGAACACCGGATACTCGAAGAACGCTGCAGCGAGCAGCTCCGATGCGTCGCCGAGATGCTGCGCTCTCAGAGGGACGATCGTGCTGCTCGTTCGCGTCGCTTCCTGCTGGATGTCCAATGAGCTCGCTCCTGCCAGTGGATCCGGCCAAGGATACCGGGAGTAGGTAAGGAAGTGGAGCGGTTTCAGCAGGGTCGCACCTGCCGGACGGTGTGAAACCCCGTGCAGATTCCTGATCCTGCGTGCAACCAGGACACCGGCAAGACCAATGCGTGGAGGGAGAGGCATCGCCGGGTTTCGGCGCGAAGCGGCATCGAAGGCAGTACGATTGATCCCGGCACGATGCGAATCGGCGGGCACTCGATCTGGGGCGCACCCTGTGCGGCGCCGCCCATTGCAGCGGGGCGGAACGGAGGGATCGGATGCGCGGCGAAGCGATCGCCCGGCGCCGCAACGAGGTGGCCCTCGCGACTACCCGATTGACCGCCTGCTTGCAGCGAACGCCCCACGCGTGATCTAGGCGACCTCGAAGAACTTGCTCCGAGGAACGTTACAGATAGGGCAGGTGTCGGGAACGCTTCCCTCGACCGTATTGCCGCAGACGGAGCAGACGTGGATCGGCGTCGCCGTGAGATCGGCACCTGAGTTCACGGCTTCGAGTGCCTTGGTGTAGAGACCGTGATGGATCGCCTCGACGGCGAGTGCGTTCTTGAAGGAGAACTCCGCCGGCTTCATGCTCTCCGCCTGTGCCTCCGCAAGGAACCTGGGGTACATCTCCTTGAACTCGTGGCCCTCCCCCGCAATGGCTGCCTCCAGATTGGCGACGGTCTCGTTGATTCCACCCATCACATGGAGGTGGGCGTGGGCATGGATGGTCTCAGCCTCGGCAGCGGCGCGGAACAGCCTCGCAACCTGCGGATAGCCGTCCTCCTCCGCCTTCTTGGCGAAGGCGAGGTACTTGCGATTGGCCTGACTCTCGCCGGCGAACGCGGCCTGCAGATTCTCCATCGTTGACATGGGGATCCTCCTTCGCGGATCGGTCCTTGACGTGTTCTATCCCTATGTGGCTCGATATCTCGGAATCGATCGTGCAGAGATCTGCACGCGAGAGATCGTGGACGTCGTCGTCCCCCGTCAGGCGCGAGAAGTCCTTGAGTTCCTCGGTGATGGCCTGGAAGAGGTTCGCAGCGCGCCGCGCGGACAGCTTCGACGTCGAGGCGCGCCCGAAGTGCTGGATCCTTTGTGGCGATCCCGACAGGACACCTGCCGGTGTCACCGATCCGATATTGCTGGCAACCGACGGCCATCATCGCAGCCGTCCCGATGGCCACGGCGTCGGCGCCGAGCGCCAAGGCCTTGGCGAAGGCGGCCGAGACACAGAGCCCTCCGGTGATGATGCGCGTGACATCGCTCGCCCCTTTCGCATCGAGCACCTCTTGGACTCCTTCGATCCGTCGCAGATGTAGGTGCAGAGCCCGCACTGCCAGCACTCCATAGGCCACCTCCGGGAGGCAGCTTCATTCTTGCATGCAAAGCGGCTGCTATCCAGTTTGAGGACAGGTTGGGTCGACGATCCGCGAGGCGGGGACGGATCTTGATCTCGGGGGGCTTCATCGGCGCAGCCGCTTCTCCGATGCGGAGGATTGGCCGCGGGGCTGTTGGCGATACGTGACGGAAGGAGACGATCGACCACGGTGCGTCTTGGCATTGGTGCAGGAGGAGGCGATGGGCTAGGGCTGCCATGGCGAGAGGAGTGCCGCGTCGATCGGTGAGATACGCCATGGCGTGTGGTCCGCGTGACATGCTACGATGACGGAGGCCGGCGCGTCTCGAGATCGGGCGTTGCCCACGGAGGTGAAGGCGTTATGGAGAGAGCTACTGCCCTTGGGCGGAATACGGTGATCCTCGGTTTGCTCCTGTCGACCTGTGCGGTGCTGACAGGAAGCGTGACATCTTGTGGACCCCCTCCTCCTTCGGTTCCGCCGATTGTCGAGGCATTCGAGCTGGTTGCGCCATCGGGCAACACGATCTACGGGCTGATCCGTCGACCGGATGTCAGCGTTAGCTCGGGGCAGACGTTCCCCGCAGTGATCTTGGTACCGGGAGGGGTGGGTGCGGGACGGCAGGACGTGTACAGACGGGAGGCTCACGCGCTCTCGGAGGCGGGCATGGTGGTGGTGTGCTTCAATGCGGAAGGACGCGTCAGCGAACAAGAGCCCAGCGATCTGCGCTCCGAGGGGGAGGAGGACTACAACGGCTTCCGGCATCAGGACGGGCTTGCGAGCATCGTCGAGATGGTTGCGGCTCTGGCATACGTGGATTCCGGGAATGTCGGGCTGTGGAGCCAGTCCTACGGCATCACGATGGCAGCCGGATGCGTGGGCCGCTATCCGGACCTTCCCATAGCCTATCTCGTGGACGGGGAGGGTCCGTCGGACAGCTTCGTGACCTGCTTCGGTCCGCGCTATCTCGCAGGGGATCATCCGCCGGGCCGTGCCGCGGGGGTGCAGTTCGGACGCCGTGCAACGTGGGAGGATCCGTCGCCCGAGAACTCCCAGTGGTGGGCGGAGCGGGAAGCTGTACGCTACATCGGCAGCTTCCGCGGGAGGTATCTGCGACTCCAGGCGACATGGGACCATGCGCAGCCGCCCGAAAGCGTCGAGGAGATCGATATCTACTACCACCCGGATGGATGGCCGGGTGGGGGACCCGCGTGGTGGCACAACAAGCACGCCACGGACATGATCAACGCCGCCATCGCGGGCGGTGTGCCGTGGGCTCGGGTGAACCTCCCGGAGCAGGGCAATGCCGTGAATGCGACCTACGACGACGAGCACGAGCCAGTCTTCCTTCCCGGTACGCTGGGCAGCGGCCCATGGACCGTGCGGGCCGTGCTCGAGATGGCGGGCATCGCCGAGTAGGAGCGCGCATCGGCCAGCGAGGGCGCGACCGATCACATTGTCCGTCTACTCGCCGCGCAGGAATCGCCGGGCAAGAGCAAAAGCGACCGCGCCTAGCAGGAGGCCGATCAGCCCGCCCAAGACGATGTCCTCTGGACGGTGGACACGGAGCGCCACACGCGACCATCCGACGAGGACGGCCCACGGCGGCAGCAGGTAGAAGAACCAGCGTCTCCACCGCCTCGCGACCGCGGTTCCCATCGCGAGGAAGTACGTCGCCAGGAGCATCGCAGAGAACGCGTGACCTGACGGCAGCGAGTACCCCGCCTCGCAAATCCAATGCGCCCGCACCTCACTCGTGAGTGAGACGGTAGGATCCCCGGTAGCGATCAGCACGTGCCCCAGGTACTGCTGCCGCTCCTCCTTGGTCATGGACTCGTAGAACCGTTGCGCCGTCATGCCGAGGGCATCCTCTGCGGCCAACCGCACGATGTTCGGACGTGGGACGGCGAGCGATGGCTTGAGCAGGTACTCATTCGCGAGGGCTCCTCCACCGAGCAGCAGCCCGACGACGGAGACGTGAGTCGCCACATCCCGCAGGGATCGCCGCCACGCGAGGGGGGCACGAACGATGAGAAGCGCAACGAGCCCCAACCCGAGGACGATGGTGCCGATGACGTCCGCCGAGTTCGTGAGCCAGACCACTGCCGTCGCGAACGGCGTATCGAGCCGAATCGACGCCAGGAGCCGCGAAGCCCAAAGAAGCCCCCAGGCGGTCAGCATGGTCGGCGACGTCTTGATAAGGGTGGACCGGATGTCCTTCATAAGCTGCCTCCAGTGATGCGGCGATAGAGCCGGCGCTCGATCGCGGGGCCCCATCTGATCGCTGCGGCCGCGAAGGCGGCGGTGCTGACGGCGATCACTGCCCACCCCCACACAGGAACGTTGACCAGTCCTGCGCCCACCAGCGAACTGAAGAGCAGGCCCCACGGACGCGTGCAGGCGATCGCCACAAAGAAGAATGCCCACGAAAGCCCAGTCAGCCCGGCCACGAGGCTGAGCGCGTCGTCAGGGAAGAACGGAAGGAGAAACATCAGGAGCAGTGCGATCCTCGCTCGGGACGTCATCGCGCCGAGGTAGCGCTCGGTGACAGCAGGGCCCACCAATCGCGCCACCAGTGGCCGCCCGAAGGCTCGCGCCAGCCCGAACGCGAGGAGCGAGCCGGTGACGACAGCGGCGGTTGACAAGAGGAACGCCGGCCACAGACCGAACAGCATGGCGCCGCCGAGCGTCGTCGCGCTGCCGGGGATTGGCGAGACGACGACCTGGATCACCTGTATGGCGAAGAACGCAGCCGGAGCGGCGCCGCCGAAGCCGTCAACCCAGGCCCGCATATCCTCTCGGGAAGAGAGCATGTCGAGTCTCCCGGAGCGACGCAGCGCGATGAACCCAGCGATGAGCGCCGCGACCACGACGAGCAGGACGACCAAGGAGATCGTTCGCTTCCGGTTCCACTTCGAGGCGGACATCGCGACATCGTACACCGAGGTCGTGGGCGTGTGGATCTGGATGAGGGGCCTGTGCGTCTCCGAGTCTGCTCATCCATCGATCCAGTAGACTGGGCGACCGCGGAGCGGAAGGAGCATCATGCGGCGGGTCTTGGCACGGAGGGGCATTGAGATCAGCGCGATCGGGCCGGGCACGGCGCGCATCGGCGGGCGGGATTCTCCCGCTGGGGCGAACACGAGACCCGGCTCATTCCGGCGGCGGTGGAAGAAGCGAAGCGGGCAATCCGCGTCGCCCAAGCCGTGTTCCTCGGCCTCGCCATCGAGGGAATCAGCCGTTGGGGCATGGATCCCATGTGGTACTGCGCTCCCTAGCTAGCATGGGTAGCTGACCGATTCACCCCAGCCCTCGACCTCCTCGAGGAACCCAGAGACGTTCATGAGACCAGCATCCCAAAGAAAGGCCCTGTCGCGCTCGGGGATCTCCTTGAGCGACAACCATCGCAGGTCGACAAGAATCGCAGCACCTGGATCAACCTCCGGGTCGCGCCCCAATGCCGGCTGTTGGTCCCCGATTTCGACAAGGTAGGTGTGGAACCCTGTTCCGCGGGCGTCGAGAGCATGGCGTAGGCTCCGTACGATGCGTCCTTCGACGCCGGCCTCCTCCCGAAGCTCACGGAGCGCGCCTTCTTCTGGCTCCTCTCCACTCTCAAGCCCACCGCCTGGGAGGCACCAATAGGCGACGCCTTGCTCCTGGTGCTTCGCCATGAGGATGCGTTCATCACGGCAGACGACGGCCTGCACTCTCGGTGCGATGCGGCGTACGAGATCCTGGGTGCTCATGCACTGAGTGTACTCCAGATCCCCAGGGTCACATCTCCGGAGGAGAAGCTCCGGAGGGATGAGGTCTCGAAGGGGAATTCGGGTCTGGTGGCCCGAACGTTCGATGCGATCGCTGGCTGTCTCGGGGAGCCCTGTGCCACGATAGGCAGCCCCGCCGTGTTTGCCGTTTTGACACCCGTGCTTCGCGGGTCCTGGGTTCGCGACGTATGCGTGCGGGTGGGGGGCAGCGTGCCCGACGCTCAGAGCAAGAGGCAACGTCGGCCCGAGCCGCACACTGCCCCGTCCGCCGGGCGAGGAGCCTCCGAGGCGCCGGCGACCGCGGGGAGGACAGCTTCTGCTGTCGTGTAGAATAGCGGGCAATCCGACGTCGAACGAGGAGGGTCTGAGGACGTGACTGTTTCCGAGATGTTTGATCTCGCCGGTAGGGCGGGAGTCGTGACGGGAGCTTCGGGAGGGATCGGAAGAGGAATCGCCCTTCTGCTTGCGGAGGCCGGAGCGGCTGTCGTGGTCGCCTATCACCGGGGGAAGGAAGCCGCCGATGAACTGGTCGCCGAAATCGAGCGGCGCGGCGGCCGCGCGCTATCGCTCGGCGCAGACGCCACGAAGGCAGACGAGGTCGAGTGGCTCGTCTCGGCTTGCGTTGAGGGGTTCGGGGGAATCGACATCCTGGTGAACAACGCCGGTGCTTATCCGATGGCAGCCCTCCTCGAGATGACAGAGGAGGCGTGGGATGAGATGCTTGCCGTCAACCTGCGTAGCGCGTTCCTCTGCACGCAGGTGGCGGGTAGGAGGATGATCGATCGAGGCGGGGGGAGCATCGTGAACATCGCCTCGATCGAGGCGGAGAACCCGGCTCCGATGCACGCGCATTACTGCACGGCAAAGGCTGGCCTGGCCATGCTCACCCAGGCATCGGCCGCGGAACTGGGGCGTCACGGAATTCGCGTCAACACGATCTCGCCGGGTCTCATCTGGCGAGAGGGAATCGATGAGGCGTGGCCTGACGGGGTCAAGCGATGGCGGGAAGCGGCTCCTCTCGCTCGGCTCGGAACCCCCGAGGATGTGGCCAAGGCCTGCCTCTTCCTTGTCTCTGATGCGGCGGCGTGGATCACCGGGGCGAACCTGCGCGTCGATGGTGGCGTGATGACCAGTCAAGTCTTCTGAGAGAGGGCAAGCGAAAGAGGGAAGGAACGGCAACGATGACACTGGAAGGGAAGCGGATCCTGGTGACGGGGGCGGGGCAGGGGATCGGTCAGGGGATCGCGCGAGCGATCGCCGAGGCAGGAGCGGACGTTGCCCTGGTTGATCTGAATCCCAGCGGCCTTGAAGAGACCTCTTGCCTGGTTCAGGAACTGGGGCGGCAGGCGTTGTCGCTGGTGGCGGACGTTGTCGACGCGGAGGCCATCGGAAGGGCGATCGAGAAGATGGTGGGCGAGCTTGGGCCCGTTGACGGGCTGGTCAACAACGCGGGTGTCATCGTGATGGAGCCGGCGAAGGAGACCACGCGTGACGCGTGGGAGCGCCAGTTCGACGTCAACGTCTGGGGGCTGATGAACTGCTGCCAGGCAGCAGCGCGTCAGATGATGGCGCAGGGGACACAAGGGGCCATCGTGAACGTGGCGTCGAACGCGGGGAAGGTCGGGTACGGGAACATGGCTGCCTACAACGCGTCGAAGGCGGCGGTGATCAACCTGACTCGCACCCTGTCGACGGAGTGGTCCGCGGACGGGATCAATGTCAACGCTGTCTGTCCGGGCGGGGTCGATACGCCGATGCTCAAGCGCGCGGCGGAGTGGGTGGCGGAACGGATCGGCGTGGACGCGGACGAACTCTACGCGGGGATGAAGCCGAGGTTGATGGATCGCCACATCCAGCCGATCGAGGTCGGACGAGTGGTCGCATTCCTGCTCTCCGCGGACGCGCGGATCATCTGCGGGCAATCCATCAACGTCGACGGGGGCGACACGCCGTACTAGGATCGCTGCTGCTCGTCGAAGACCGAGTCCTCCGGGACCCAAGGTGGAGAGGTGACCGCCAGGAGAACGAGCTCGCCGTTCGCCTCGTTGAGAAGCTGGTGGTGCTCGCCGGGCTTGATGAGACAGGCGTTCCCGGGACGCAGAATATGGGCCTTGCCGTCGACCACGAGGCGGCCCTCTCCCCGCAGGATGTAGTAGGTCTCTTCCGAACGTAGGTGGCGGTGCCCTGCCGAGGAGCCGCCGGGGCGGATCGTGATCTCTGCGAGGCTGTGCCCGGTTGCCTCGCCCAGCGCAGGCGGGGATCCGATGAGCTCGTATACGATCTCGCCGCGGGACTTGACGAGCGGGTCTTTCACATCGACGCGTCTAGCGAGGCGCATGCTCTGCCTCGTGCAATTGTGTGATGGCCTCCAAAGCAACCGTGATCTCCCGCTCGACGGCTTCGCGGACGATGTCGCAGTGGGGGTCGTATCGACCTTCCTCGATGGCGGCCGGATCAGCGTCGACGGCAACCACCGCGCCGCAGCGCACGTTGCGTAGCAGGCCGATGACGAACAGCACCGAGCACTCCATCTCCACACAGATCGCGCCTGCGGCTGCGTACGTCGAAAGCCCCAGGTCTAGGACGCCGGGGTAGAAGGCGTCGATGGTCACGCCGATCCCGCGATGGGCCTTCCCTTCGACATCCTGAGCGGCCTGCCAGAGGGCGGCTGTCACGTCCGGATCGGCCATAGCGGGGATCTCCAGCGGGGCCAGCTGGCGCGAGGTTCCCTCGGCTCGAACGGAGCCGGAGATCACCACGAGGTCCCCGGGATGCACACCGTCTCGGAGGGCGCCGGCTGTCCCGACGCGGATGAGCGTTCGGGCGCCGGCCCGGATCGCTTCCTCGTAGGCGACGGCAGCTCCGGCGGAGCCAACACCGGCGGAGACAACACCCACCGGCACGCCGTCGACCTCGCCACGGTACGAGTGATACTCCCGGTTCGCCGCGATGCGGACAGCTCCGGCCAACCGCGTGGCGATGGCCTCGGCGCGCGCAGGATCTCCAGGCAGGAGGATCGCCTCGGGAAGGTCCCCGGCGTTCAGCTTCAGATTCGGGGCGACGGACGGCATGCCTTCACCTCCATGGGTTGGCGCGTCGACAGAGCCGTCGCGCTACGCAGGAGACAGGGTAGCGAGCACGATGCGTGCGACGGCGCGTTCGATATCTTCCGGCACCGGATGGACCTTCGCCTCAAGGGCTGGGTGGTTCTTCCCCAAGTACTCGAGGCTGAGTGCCTGAAGCCCAAACGAGATGTCCATGATCTCTATCGGATGCCCATCGGCGACGGACAGATTGACGAGCTCGCCGCGACCGAGTAGATAGGCTATCCGCCCGCCAGGAAGCCCGTAGCCAGCCACGCCCTCCCTCATCGGCTTCTCCCCCGATCCGGCTGCTGCGAGGGCATCGCGATCGATCTCGAACGCGAAATGGCCCGCGTTGGCGAGGACAACGCCATCACGAAGGAGGGGGATCTCGTTGGTCCCGATCACGCCGGGCCGGCCGGTGGCGGTGATGATGATGTCGGCCATGGGAAGCGCACGCTCGATCGGTGCAACGGAGAACCCCTCCATGAGGGCTTCCACGGCCTTGATCTCGTCGAGCTCGCAGACGACGACGCGGGCACCGAGCCCGCGTGCGCGAATCGCCAACCCCTTGCCGCACCAGCCGTATCCAACGATGAGCACCATCTTCCCCGCGATGAGCAGATTGGATGCCCGCATGATTGCGTCCCACGTGGACTGACCGGTGCCGTACCGGTTGTCCAGCAGGTGCTTCATCCGCGCGCTGTTGACGGCGATGGCGGGGATCTCGAGCCTACCTTCCTTTTGCAGCGACGCGAGCTGTTCGACGCCCGTCGTTGTTTCCTCGCTCAGCCCGACGAGGGAGGGAGACCGGTCGGCGCCGCGCTCGGCGATGCGCGCGATGACCTCGCCTCCATCCTCGACAATCAACGTAGGATCGGCATTCAACAGGGACTCGATGTGCTCCTTGTGTTCCTCTTCCGATACGCCGCGGAGAGCGTCGACCGTGATGCCGTCGATCGTGCCCAGCGCCGCGGCGACGTCGTCTTGCGTCGCCAGCGGGTTGCTCTCGATCACGTAGAGGGAGGCACCGCCCTCGGCAAGAGTCACGGCCAGCGCTGCGGTCTTCGCCTCGAGATGGAGAGACATGCCGATCCGATGCCCGACAAGCGGCTTCTCGCTGCGGAACCGAGCGGTGATCGCTTGCTGAACCGGCATGTGGCTTCGAGCCCAATCGATCTTCTTCTGCCCTCGGGTGATGCTCGTCGTCATGGTACGGGCTCCTGTCTGGGTCCGTGCGCTGAGAACTGTTGGGCGATGTAGGCAAGCTGCGCGGTCTCCTCGAGCTTCACCGCGACTCCGAGCGCTTCGTCCAGGCTGCCGCCAACTGCGACGGCCCCGTGCTTCGCGATCAGGACCATCGCCCCACGATCGAGGGCATCGGCGACGGCGTGTGCGAGATCCCAAGACCCGGGCGGGTGGTGGACGGAGACGGGGATGGTCTTCCCATAGAAGATCTGCCCTTCGTCGTGGGGGATAGGGAGAGCGGGAAGCGCGATCGCTGCGGCGGTCGCGTAGAGGGAGTGCGTGTGCACGATCGCCTCGATGTCACCACGGCGTGCGTAGATCGCCACGTGCATCCGCCACTCGGAAGATGGTTCCCCCTTTCCCGAGAGGCGCACCCCACCCGAATCGATCTCGATGATCTGTTCGGGGCGGATGCGCTCGTATGGAATCCCGCTGGCCGTGATCATGATGCGGTCCTGGAAGCGGGCGGAGACGTTTCCCGAGCTTCCCGTCGCAAGCCCCAAGCGCGCCATGGCGATTGCGGTATCGCAAACGGCACAGCACATCTCCGATCGTCGATCGTCGTGTTCAGTCATGAGTGGGTCCTCTCCCCGTCGCCGAAATCGAATGGCGCTCGGTGGACCCCCTGCTCGGTCACGATTGCCGTGATGAGTTCCGCTGGCGTGACATCGAACGCAGGATTCCACGCGTGCGCGCCACGGGGAGCGAAACGGACGCCGCGTGGGGCGAGCACCTCCTCCGGGTCCCGCTCCTCAATGGGGATCGTCTCACCGCTCGCCGTCGCGGCGTCGACGGTGGACGTGGGAGCAACCACGTAGAACGGGATCCCGTGATACTTCGCCAGGACGGCGAGGCCGTAGGTGCCAATCTTGTTCGCCGCGTCACCGTTTCGGGCGATCCGATCGGCTCCGGCGAGCACGGCGTCCACTTCGCCGCGCGACATCAGATACGCGGCAGCGCCGTCGGATAGAAGCTTGAACGGGATGTCGTTCCGGAGGAGTTCCCACGCTGTCAGCCGAGCGCCCTGGAGGCGCGGCCTCGTCTCACACGCGTAGACAAACGCCAATCTGCCCGCGTCGTGAGCGGCGCGGATTACGCCAAACGCCGTTCCGTACCCCCCGGTGGCCAGCGCGCCGGTGTTGCAGATCGTCAGGACACGAGCGTCCTTGGGAATCAGTCCCGCCCCGTTTCGGCCGATCGCCCGATTCGCATCGATGTCTTCCGCGTGAATGCGTCGTGCCTCGGCGAGCAACTCGTCGTGCATCGCCTCCCGTGGACGCCCATCGAGGGCTTCGAACCGGGTGAGCATTCGATCCACAGCCCAGGCGAGGTTGACGGCTGTTGGGCGCGTCCCACGTAGGATGTCAGCGGCCTTCTGCATCCGTTCCGGCAAGGCCCTCGCCCTCTGTTCGTCCGACGCGATGACCATGCCGTAGGCGGCGACCACGCCGATGGCCGGCGCTCCGCGAACGCGCATCGCGCGGATCGCCTCGGCGACCGCATCGACCGTGGTCAGATGAAGGACGACCTCCTGCTGTGGAAGCAGCGTCTGGTCGAGAAGGTCGATGCCATCGCTGCAGTAGACGGCGGGGACGAAGGTGCCGCAGAAGCTGGGCAGCTGGATTGGGGCGATCATTGCTTGATGTAGTGCTGTCCGAGCGCTGCGGGGACCTGGGCCCGTTTGATGAGGAAGGCCAGAACGAGGACGGTGATCAGGTACGGGAGCATGATCGAGAACTGGCTCGGGATGTACGTCTGCAACCTCATCTGCAACGCGTCGATGAATCCGAACATCAGTGCCGCGCCGAGTGCGCCGAAGGGGCTGTAGTTACCGATCACCATCGCTGCAATCCCGATGAAGCCTCGGCCACCGACCATCCCGGTGGTGAACCGTCCGACGTTGTTGAAAAAGAACGCCCCTGCGAGCCCGCAGAGCATTCCGTTGACGATCGTGTAGACGTAGCGCGTTCGATGGACGTTGATCCCCGCCGTGTCCGCTGCTTCGGGCTTCTCGCCGACGACACGAAGCCTCAAGCCCCACTTCGTGCGGAAGATGAGGATCTGCGACGCGATGATCAGCACGAACATCGCGCCCACGATGTACCATCAGTTGAGCGTGTCAGAGTACGACGAGGTCCCGCGCCAGCCCCAGACGGCGCTGGTGATGAACAGGGCAAGCCCGGCGACGAGGATGTTGATCCCGATTCCGGACACCACGTGGTTGGCGCGGAAGCGGATGCACCACAGCGCGTGAAGCCCTCCCGCCAGACCGCCGGCGAGCACTGCGGCGATCAACGCGATCCAGGGGCTCCCCGTGTAAAAAGCGACCAGCGCTGACACGAGTCCACCGAGGACCGCGGTTCCCTCGACGCCGACATTGATGATGCCGACGCGTTCGGAGTACGTCTCACCCAGCGCGATCAGGGCGATCGGTGTCGCCAGTCGAAGGGTGGCGAGGACGAGGTGGATCGTGAAGATGTCACCGAGCAGTTCCCAGATGCTCATTCAGCCCTACGCCTCCTCCATCGGAACAGCATGCGAACCAGCGTCGGCGCGATGATGAAGAAGATCACCAGCCCTTGGAGGACGGCGGCGATGTCTCCCGGCGCGGCACCGGATCGCTGCACCTGCATTCCCCCCGCCCGAAGCGCGCCCATCAGAAGCGCGGCGAAGATCGCCCCCACCGGATGGGCACGAGCGATGAGGCCGCCTGCGATCCCGTCCCAGCCGTAGCCAGGCGAGAATCCGTCGACGAATCGGAAGTGGGTTCCCAGAACCTCTCCAGCGCCGGCCAGGCCGGCCAGCACGCCGGCGAGGCTCAAGGCCAGGATCAGCTTGCGTCTGATGCGGACACCGCCGTAGTCGGCCGCGGTCGGGCTCTGCCCGACCGCGCGGAGTTCGTAGCCCGATGGCGTGCGAAACAGGTAGTACCAGACGAGAAGCACTGCGATGCCGGCGACGACGATCGCCCACGAGACCTGAGTCGGCTTCATGATGCGCGGGAGCATCGCGGTCAAGTCGATCCGCGCTGTCTGGTTCGCCATGTACTTCGGATCGTGCAACGGCCCGCGCGGGGCGACGAGGAAGTCCGTCAACCCGATCGCCACGTACGACAGCATCATGGTCGTGACGAACTCATTGACGCCTCTCCTCGCCTTCAGGTACCCTGGGATCCATCCCCAGAACGCTCCCGCTAAGCCTCCGGCGGCGAGCGAAACGATGGCGTGAAGCACCGCCGGAAGGTGGAGCTGGGCTGCGACCACAGCAGCGGCGATCGCCCCCACGTACATCTGCCCCTCCGCGCCGATGTTGAACAAGCCGCTGCGGAATGCCACCAAGAACGACAGTGAGGTGAGGATGATTGGCGTCGCCTTGGTCAGTGTCTGACCGATGGAAAGCCTGTTGCCGAAGGCGCCCTTCCAGAGATTCGCAAACACCGCCGGGATGGAGTATCCGGCGACCCAGAGAATGATGCAGCCGACGCCGAACGCGAGCGCGATCGACAGGAACGTGATCCCCGTCTCTCGCAGGAACGTCGACTGCCTCACCCACCGAACGAACGAACTCACGTCGCCTCCGTCATGGGCTGCTCTTCGGACAACGAGCCACTGAGCATCAACTCTCCCAGCTCTCGGCGATCGACGGAGTCCGGATCCCTGATGGCAACAATGCGGCCATCGAAGATCACCGCGATGCGGTCGCTGACCATCAGCACCTCATCGAGGTCCATCGAGATCAGCAGCACCGCGACGCCCTGATCGCGCATCTTCAGCAGTTGTGCGCGGACGTACTCGATGCCGCCGACGTCGAGCCCGCGCGTCGGCTGGGCGGCCACGATCACACACGGGTTCTTGGTCACCTCGCGTCCGATGATCAGCCGTTGCTGGTTCCCGCCGGATAGATTCTTGGCCAGGGTGCTCGCTGACGGCGTCTTGACGTCGTAGGCATCGATGATGTCACGCGCGAAGCGCGTCATCGCGCTCTGCCGCTGCCAGAACGGATTCGGGCTGAAGGCCTTCTCCCGCTGGCGCCCGAGGATCGCGTTCTCGCGGAGCGAGAAGCCCATCACCAAACCGCGCAGGTGCCGATCCGATGGGATGTGTGCGATGCCCGCGTCGATGAACGCGCGGGCTCCCTTCCCCGTCAGATCGACATTGCCGAGGGTGATCCGGCCTTCCGTTGTCGGCCGCAGACCGGTCAGCACCTCCGCAAGCTCTGTCTGGCCGTTGCCCTGGACGCCCGCGATACCCAGTACCTCGTGGCGGTGTAGATCGAGATCGATGCCCTTGAGGATCCGGAGCCCGCGATCATCGCATGCGGCGACGCCCTGCACCTGCATCGCGGACTCGCGGGCGCCAGTCGCTTCGCTGCGATGCACGGTGAACACGACGTCGCGCCCGACCATCATCTCAGCCAGCTCGCTTTTGCTTGTGTCCTTCGCGTCCACCGTTCCGATGACGTTGCCCTTGCGCAGTACCGTGATTCGGTCGCACATCCCGATCGCCTCGCGAAGCTTGTGGGTGATCAGGACGGTGGACTTGCCCTCGGATTTGAGCCTCAGCAGCGCGTCCTTGAAGTGCTCGACTTCTTGCTCCGTGAGCACCGCCGTGGGCTCATCGAGGATGAGCGTGTCGGCGCCGCGGTACAGGGCCTTGATGATCTCGACGCGTTGCTGTTCTCCGACAGGCAGCTGCTCCACGCGCGCCCGTGCATCGATGGGCAGCCCGTACTGCTCGGAGAAGGCCTCGATCCTCCGGATCGCCGCCTCCCGGTCGAGCAGCACGCCGGACTTCGTCGGCTCCTGACCGAGCATGATGTTCTCGGCCACCGTCAGCCTGGGCACGAGCATGAAGTGCTGGTGCACCATGCCGATGCCCAGACCGATAGCCCGGGACGGGCGATAGCGTCTGTGGGGCGCTCCATTGATGACGATCTCGCCCTGATCGGGG
>Ga0272441_10003230_pt1 | contig 31341 bp, 24 predicted proteins | sample SSMProp6N_FD_193582 | JGI IMG/M metagenome (GOLD analysis project Ga0272441, IMG submission 193582) | Marine sediment archaeal communities from Little Sippewissett salt marsh, Falmouth, MA, United States - SSM-Prop-6N | ecosystem: Environmental > Aquatic > Marine > Wetlands > Sediment ... | reverse complement strand
CGCCGGAGGATCGCCTCGGCCCAGTCGCGGTGATTCCACTTGCGGCTGGCCAGGTGGTGGCTGTACTGCTTGACCAATCGCGCCAGACGACCCGACGTGGTGGCCCGAAGGCGTGCGGCGTTGCTCAACTGGACCGATCCGGTCCAGATCACCCCCCGCACCAGTTCGCCCATCGCCCGCCGCGGCCCTCGCACAGGGCGCATCCCCAACGACTCAAGATAATCGCCCAGCATTGCCGATACGTCCGCATAGACGGTCTCGACGTTCATAGCTCAGCCTCCGAGCAGATGACTTGCCAATCACTGCATCGGAGGCTTTCTGCGCGCAGCATGAATCGGGGGAGACTCCAGTTCTCGGCGAGCGCGGTATCGGGGCACGGTTTGGTTGCGGCGTCCCCGACCCGCCTCATCCGGAACCCCGTCAGGGGCGCCTGACGGTAGCCCCGGGTGGAGCGCAGCGCAACCCGGGGTATGCGGACCCCGCGAACAAGAGCCCCGGAACGGGGCGACTGAGTCGTTCGGCCCCCAACGCGGCCTCAAACACCGCACGAGCTACCGGGCCGCCTTGGGGCCGTCGTAGTCGTAGCGGAACCAGTCGATGTCGATATGCCCGGCCGCTTTGCGGGTGTTCCAGCAGTGGAAGCCGATCCGGTCGCCGCGCCAGCGGCCGAAACGCAGCACGAACGGCTCGCCGAAGCGCTCGTACCGCTTGCCGTCGAGGCTGTAGGCGAAGTGGGCCTCCGGGCCGTCGTTCTCCGTGCGAAGGTAGAGCACGTCGGCGGCGATCTCCGGCCCCATTGTTGCCTTCCCGTTCGCGTCGAGCTTCAGCCGCCGGCTGCCGCCCGCATCGACGACGACGCTCAGCAGGTGGTACTGCCCGCTGTGGCGGTTCAGCCCCGCCTCCTGGCCCGGGGCCATGCCGCCCACGGCCACCTTCGCCGTCGCCACCCCCCTGCCGCGCCCCATCAGCCGCTGGCTGACCGTGTTGCAGGCGCCCCAGAACCCGCCCTTACCGACCGGCACGCTCGCGCTCAGCCGCAGCCAGCCCGGCCGGACCTTCAGCGACCACCGGTCGGCCCGCGGGTTGTGGTTCCACTGCCACTGCGGGGACAGCACGGCACCGTCGAAGTCGTCGTCCGTCTGCGGCGCGACGATCGGCTGGCCGCCGATCGGCTTGCGCCCCTTCCATATCGTGTTGCCGATGCCGTTGCCGTCCGCGTCCTGGCCCACCACGGGCCAGCCGTCCTCCCAACGCACCGGCACGAGCCACTGCGAGCGGCCCTCGAAGGACTCGCCCGTCGTCGGCCCGGCCAGGTCCCCCCTGCGGCGCTGGCGGTCCTGGACGAGCTGGTGCGTCAGCCACCACGACCCGTCCGCCGTCCGCACGAGGGCCCCCTGGCAGACGCTGCGGTTGACCACGCCCCCGCGCTCCATCACCACCCGCCGCTCGAACGGCCCGTACAGGCTGTCGGTCTTCGAGCGGAGGACGATCTGCTTGCGGTCGTTCTCGCGCCACTCGGCCAGGAAGATGTACCACCGGCCGGCAACCTTGTAGATCTTCGCCGCCTCCGTCCCCGGGCCCCGGTAGATCACCTTGCCCTCGTCCAGCAGCTTCAGGCCGTCCCAACTCATCTTGAACAGCCGCGTCTGGTTGACCGGCTCCTTCACGTCCGGGTCGCGCCCGAAGTTGCAGACCAGCCACGCCTGCTTCGCCTCGTCGTCCCAGAACACGGCCGGGTCCGTCCAATGCCGCTTGGCCAGCATGCACACGGGCCTGGACCACGGCCCGGTGATCTTCTTCGCCGTGCTGACGTACAGCCCGCAGGAGGCATCGACGATGTAGCAATACCACGTCCCGTCGTGCAGCGCCAGGTCCCCCGCCCACACGCCGAAACGGTACCCAGCCATGCGATCGTGGTTGTACTTCGGCTCCCAGGAGAGCGTATCCCACACGTGGCCGATGATCCGCCAGTTGACCAGATCCTTCGACTCCAGCAGCGTCATGCCCGGCGCGTAATGGTTGGTGGACGTGATCATGTAATACGTGTCCCCGTCCTGCTCGATGTCCACGTCCGGGTAGTCGGCGTTGAGGATCGGGTTGCGGTACGTCCCGTCGCCCTGGTCCCCCCAGGACCCGACCTGCGGCCCCGCCGCAAGAACCGACCCGGCCACGAACAACGTTGCGATGCACCCGACGGCAGTAAGTGTGGGCATGATGAGTTGCTCCGCGAGGCTGAGTGCGCAATGGCTATCGTCCACCATCGTAGCCTTCCGCCGCTGCGGAGAACAGGCCGCACGTCCAAGGGATCAGTCAGGCGACGACGAAGGGGGGCCTGACCTTCATGGACATCTCCGTCTCCTTGTCGTCATTGGGGCGAACCGCAGCCCCGACGGGCCCACATCATCGTACCCCTCGCCCAACCCGTCCGCAACGGCCCCTGCCCGGCCGGATGCACCAGGCGCCCCGTTCCGGATCGCCAACGAGTTGAAGGCGTCCACTGCTGACAACTGCTGTCAATCCGTGGCAAGAGGGCTACTGCGTCTGCCCGGAAGAAACCGCCCCCAAGCCTTTGGGTTGCCGCGAGTTGGAAGCCCCTGTCAACCCGTGACAAGTCCTGCCACAATAGCCAGCGGAGGGAATCGAACCCACAACCGCCGCTTTACAAAAGCGGTGCTCTACCGTTGAGCTACGCTGGCGGATTCCGGCCGGGCGGGGAATGTCGGGCGTAGCCTTGCGGCCGCGGCGGGCATTCCCTTACAAGCCGACGTGTTGATTGTATCGGTAAACGCCGGTGGCGGCAAGAGCGTGCGCGCGTGCCACGAGACGACGGGGTCCGCGGCCGCATACGGGAGAGGACATGACGATGCGTCGTGTGATCGGGCTGGCGGTTCTCGCGGCGGTGGGGTCGGCGGGGACCGCGTGCGCGGCGGGGGCAGATGTGCCGAGGGGCGTCGGAACCGTCGAGGTGGTCGACGGAACGAAGACGGAATGCGAGGTCCTGTTCCAGCACCCCCACTGCGAGCGGCTGGTGCTTCGATCGCGCAGCGGCGGCACGCTGCAAAGCCTGGCGACGGGGCTGGTGCACAGGATCACGGTCGGCGGCAAGAGCGTGACGCTCCGTTCGCGGCGGGCACTGACCGACGCGCAGAAGGCCCGCCTGGAGGCGAACCGCCTCTGGGGCGACGAGGCGGGGGCGGGGCAGATCGCCCGCTACGCCAAGCAGAAGTGGGACCGCAAACCGCTGATCGTGTGGGCCCGGCCGGGCGAGAGCGGGGAGTTCGACAAGGCCGGCAACTGGCTGAACGCCTCGGGCCGGCCGTGCGTGGCCTCGCCGTGGAAGAAGGACAGCGTCGAGCAGCGCGTTCGGCGCAGCCGCCGTCGCAAGGCCGGGCCGGAGACGGGGGAGTTCGACGGCGACGTGCTGCTCCCCGCGGCCGACGCGCAGTACGCCGCCTTCCAGCCGGGCAACCGCGACCACCTCGGGGCGTTCCGCCTCCGCCACCTGACGATCGAGAACAACGCGAGCTACAACGTCCGGTACACCGTACAGGGCAACCTGTGGATGAAGGACGGCTCGATGATCGGCAAGTCCACGCAGACCGGCGGCCTGGGCAGCGGGGACTTGGCCCGGGACACGTTCGCGCGATTCTGCGGCAGGCGATGGCCGGACCGCAAGAGCGCCCAGCGCAAACGGCCCGGCGGCGAGGGCGAGTCGGAATGGATCGCAATCTCGCACTGGGTGTGGATCGACGCGGGGGAGGGCGGCTCGCTGGAGGTCATCGGCAAGTCGGGCGGGCCGGGCGACCGGCTGACGCTGCAGCGCGGCACGCTGATCGTCTCGGAGGACAGCTACATCGGCAACGGCAACCGGGGCAGCTACTACTGCATGCCGGGCACGACGACCATCCTGCTGGACGGCGCGGGCGTGGGCTGCCGGCACCAGATCATCTCCCGCGGGCGGGCGACGTACGGTATCGCCGGGACGCTGCTGTGCGGCACGCCCGAGCACCCGCTGACGCGCGACCTGCGAATCGAGTGCTGCCTGTTCAACCACGAGGACCTCACGCCCACGCCCCAGGTCGGTCAGCGGACCAGCGGCGCGAGCTTCGTCCTCGGGCCCACCGGCAAGATGGTCATCCACTCGAAGGACCCCAAGACGGCCCGCGCGGTCTTCTGCCCGATCCCCGACGGCAACCCGGTCAGCCAATACGTCGTCGCCCCCCGCGCAAACAACCGGCCGACGCCGACGGGCATCACGGCCGTGTTCGCCGGCAAGACGGTCCTTGACGGCGTGGCCTTCGAGGGCTTCTGTCCGCAGGGCGTCATCGTCTCGCCGGAGGCCCGCAAGGCCTGGAGAAACGTCTCCTTCGGCGCGAATCAGGCCGGTCCGGCCGACCTGTTCGCCCCCTTCCCCGTCAAGTCCAAATGATGTCCACCCGACGAGTCATTCTCGCGGCGGCGGCAATCGCCCTGCTCTCGCAGCCCTGCCCGGGACTGATCAACCCGAAGCTGCAGCCGTGGCACCTCATGCGGTCATACCGAGCGGTGCTGATGATGGCCGTTACGAGCAAGGAACGCGACAAGGCCGTGCTGGTGGTTCGTTCCGTCTCGCACGGCGCGTTCGCGCCGAAGGCCGTGACGGTCACCAACACCGATGAGGAACTGATCGAGTCGTTCGCCTGGTTGGCGCCCAAGGGAAAGGTCGTCGCCTTCGCGGGCGCTGTCGGCCCGGCAGCCGGCCGCCAGGACGTGCTGCTGTACGTCGGCGGGGGATCGTGGGCCCGAGCCCGCATGGACGAACAGGCCCCCGCCCGGTGGGCGTTCGGGGGCGACGCCGACGAGGGCAAGGGGGCCACGAGCAGCCAGCGCCTGTTCGGCACGTTCAACGGGTCGGTGGCAAGCCTCGAACGGCTGCTCGCAGACTATGCCCGCGGCGCGGGCTACTTCCCGGCCGAGCCGTTTACGCAATTCTCCGCGAAGAGGATCGGGCAGGTGACCGCACCCGGCGGAGCGGCCATCGCGGACCTCAACGCCGACGGGCGGCTGGACCTGCTGGCCTGCGGCCGACCCGTGCGGCTGTTCTGCCGGACGGCGGCCGGCGCTTTCGAGGACGGCACGGCCAGGGCCGGGCTTACGGCGGCGAACGCTCGGAGCGTGAGCATCGCCGACGCCGACGGGGACGGGCGGCTCGACCTGCTACTGGACCGAACGATCTGGCGAGGCGACGGCAAGGGGGGCTTCCGTGCGTCGGGCGCCCTGCCGGGCGCGGGCGGGGGCCTGCTGAGCTCGGCCTTCGTGGAGATCGACGGCGACGGGAAACCCGACGTGGTCCTCTCCCGCAAGGGCGCGGGCCTGGCCGTGCTGCTGAACACGGCCGCCGGCTTCCGGGACGCCACGGAGAAGCTGGGCCTTTCCACCGCGGAGAACGGCGCGGGCGGCACGGGGTACTTCGATGCGGGCGACTGGGACGGCGACGGGCGGACCGACCTGTTCTACACCGCCGAGTGCGGCACCGTGCTGTACCAGAACCGGGACGGGACGTTTGAAGGCGTGGCGATCCGGGACAAAGGCGACGAGCTGCCGGCTCTCGGCACGGCGGCGTTCGGCTACGTCACCCGCCCCGCCGCGGGGCTGTTCCTGGCCGCGGGAGACGCCAAACTGCTGCTGGCCGAGCAGGACGGCGACTTCGCCGACGTCACGCGGTACGGCAACGAGATCCAGGACCCCGCCGCCGGACTCCGGGTCGCCGTGGCCGAGGACCTCAACGCGGACGGCACGGTCGACCTCTACGCCGCGGGCGGGGCCAAGGGGGTCGCGGGCTTCTTCGTCGCCAATCGGGGGTACGGGTCGTTCCTGCTGGAGGGCAAGTACGCCGGCGGGAAGGTCATCCCGCCGGCGGTGTACGGCACGGGCGCGACGGGCCTGGCCGTCGGCGACGTCACCGGCGACGGCGCGAACGACGTGCTCGTCGTCGGGACCTCGGGGGCGGTCACGCTGCTGGTCAACGAGACGCTCGCCGCCCGTCCGGTCCGGCCGACGGCATCCACGTCGCCCGACGCCCGGAAGCGTGCCCGCGCGAGGGTCTTGACGATCATCCCCAGGGGTACGGGGGCGCGCGGAAGCGTGGTCACCGTGCGCGACGCGAAGCAGCGCATCGCGGCGCGACGCCGCATCGGCGGCAACATCGCCACGGGCTGCGCGGGCCCGGCGCGAACGGCCATCGCTCTCCGGGAGCCGAGTGCCTATCGCATCGAGGTTCGCTTCGCCGACGGCTACGTCGTCACGAAGGCCCTCACGCTCCTCCCCACGTCGCCACGGCACCGGGTCCTGGAGGTGTCGAGATCGCCGACCCGCGTCAGATCTCACCCGTCTCCTGGCGGTGCTTCTGGGCGAGATTGAACTTGCTGCGCGCGATCTCCAGCGCTTCGGTGCGAAGCTCGGCCTGTTCGGGCGTGTCCTCCGGCAGGCGTTGGGCCTCCTCGATCTCCCGCCACGCGGCCTCGGGGTCGATCCGCTCGATGGGCATGCACTGGTCGGTCAGCAGCGTCAGGACGTTGTCCTTGAACCGGGCATACCCCCCCGCCACGAAGTACACCGCCCGCCGGCCGGACATCTCCCGCGTGGTGAACGGCCCGCTGCCGAGCATCATCACCATCGGCCCCCTGCCGCCAAGGACGCCCACCAGCCCGTCGGGGGCCGGGAAGATCGCACTGGCCAACTCCCCGGCGAAGGCCTTGCCCGTCGGCGTGAACACATCGCAGTGAAATGGGCGTCGGAATTCGACCATGGATGGGGCTTTCGGCCGGTCTACGACCGGCCGCTGAACGGCAGAGCCAAGAGCAATGCCCAGTCTTCGTATGCGGTTCCTGATACCAGCTACACGCTGTCAGTTACGGGCTACGGCCGTTACGAGTACGTCTCCCAGCAGACGATTTCTTCCATCGGTTTCCGCGGGCGGGCGTCGGGCTGGTCGGCCGGGTAGCCCATCGCCAGCAGCTCGACGATCTTCGCGCCGGGCGGCACGGCGAGCACGTCGCGGCAGGCGCCCTGGTTGAAGTGGCCGATCCAGCACGTGCCGAGCCCCTCGGCGACGGCGGCGAGCGTCATGTGGTCGATGGCGATCGCGCAGTCGACGGGGTCCGTCGGGACGTGGCAGTGCATGACGGCCTCGGGCGTCGTGCCGACGACCGCAACGATCACCGGCGCCTGGGCCAGCCAGGGCTGCTCGGCCGCGCCGGCGACGGCGCCCCGCCGGGCCTCGTCGCGCACCACGACGAACTTCCGCTCCTGGCGGTTTCGAGCCGTCGGCGACAACCGCCCCGCGTTCAGCACGCGCCGGAGGGTGTCCTCCTCGACGGGCCGGGGCAGGTAGGCCCGAATGCTTCGGCGCTTCTCGATCGCTTCGTAGAGGTCCATGGTGCTCTCCCTCGGTATCGGCTAGGTGCCCTGATTGTCGGATCCCCTCCCGGCCTGGGCGTTCGCGCCCGGCCGCCGCGTGCCCATCGCGATGGTCATGAAGGGCAGGCCGTAGATGGTGAACTGGAGATCGCTGGCTCTCCAATTCCCGAACTGCCCGAACCGCCACGTCCGCGCGATGTCCGCCGAGATCGACTGCTCGACAATCCCGCACAACTCGTCGCATTCGTCGATCAGGTCCTGCACCTCGCCGGCCGCCAGGAGGCTGGCCTTGACAATCAGCCGAAGCCAGTACCCCGCCTTCCGCAGGGCCTTGAACGTGTCGGCGAGCTGCCCGGTGAACTCGATCCGCCGCCGGGTGGACGTGGCCTCCTCGTAGCTCAACCCCGCGGCCGTGGCCTCCCGCAGCAGTCCCGGGCGAAGCTGCTCGGACAGCGGCGTGGTGGGCAGAACGTCCACCAGCCGCCCAACCCGGGACGCGAAACCCAACAATCGGTCTGACAGTTCAGATTGCAGCATATTGAAGATCTTCGATTCGTTAACTCGTTGATTCGGCAACTCGCAAAAAACGGCGAAACCGCAGCAACCGCCACACCCGCCGACCCGCTTGCCTCTCCACGAGGTACCGAGTCAACGAACACACGAGTTAACGACTCTTGGTTTCCGCGGTACCGGCCTTGGCCTCGGCTTCTTCGGTCGTGCCGACGTACATGAAGGCGTGCTCGGGCAGGTGGTCCCACTTGCCGTCGCAGATCTCGCGGAAGCAGCGGATCGTCTCGGGCAGGGCGACGTAATCGCCCGGCTTGCCGGTGAAGACCTCCGCCACGACGAACGCCTGCGAGAAGAACCGCTCGATCCGCCGCGCCCGCGCCACCGTTTGGCGGTCTTCCTCGCTCAACTCGTCGATCCCGAGGATCGCGATGATGTCCTGGAGGTCCCGGTAGCGCTGGAGGATCTCCTGCACCCGCCGGGCCGTGCGGTAATGATCCTCGCCGACGACCTGGGGATCGAGGATTCGTGACGAGCTCGCCAGCGGATCGATCGCAGGGTAGATGCCCTTCTCCACGATCGACCGCTCCAGCACGATGAAGGCGTCGAGGTGGGCGACGGCCGTCGCGGGGGCCGGGTCGGTCATGTCGTCGGCCGGAACGTACACCGCCTGCACCGACGTGATCGCCCCCTGCCGCGTCGAGGTAATCCGCTCCTGGAGCTCGCCCATCTCCGTCGCCAGGGTCGGCTGGTAGCCCACCGCCGAGGGCATTCGTCCCAGCAGCGCCGAGACCTCGCTGCCGGCCTGGGAGAAGCGGAAGATGTTGTCGATGAACAGCAGCGTTTCCGCGCCGGTATCCCGGAAGTACTCCGCCAGCGCCAGCGCGCTGAGCGCCACGCGAAGCCGCGCGCCCGGCGGCTCGTTCATCTGCCCGAACACCAGGGCCGTCCGGTCCAGCAGGAGCTGGCCCGTATCGCCGATCGGCAGGTCCTGCATCTCCAGCCACATGTCGTTGCCTTCGCGCGTCCGCTCCCCGACGCCCGCGAAGACGCTGTACCCGCCGTGCCGGGTGGCGATCCGGGCGATCAACTCCTGGATCACCATCGTCTTGCCCAGCCCCGCCCCGCCGAACAGGCCCGTCTTGCCGCCCCGTACGAACGGGGCCAGCAGGTCGATCACCTTGATGCCCGTCTCGAAGACCTCGCTCTTGGGGACCAGCTCGTCGAACTCCGGCGGCTCGGCATGGATGGAGCGATACTCCTTGGCCTCCACGGGCCCCCGGCCGTCGATGGGCTCGCCGAGGACGTTGAAAACCCGTCCCAGCACGCCCGGTCCGACGGGCATCCGCACGGGGCTGCCCGTGTCGACGACGGGCATGCCGCGGACCAGCCCGTCCGTGCTGCCCAGCGCCACGCAGCGGACCCGCCCGCCGCCGAGGTGCTGCTGGACCTCCCCGGTCACCCGCGTCTCGGCCTGCCCCGCCTCCGGCCCGTCCGTCACGCGCAGGGCGTTGTAGATCGCCGGGAGCTTCTCCTCGGGAAACTCCGCGTCGAACGTCGATCCGATCACCTGTACGATCTTGCCTTTGCCCGGCATATGCACCTTTCGAGGGCGGCGACCGCCCGCGAAGAGACCATCTCAAACACCCGATGCCAGATCCCTGGCCTCAAATCTGAAATCTCAGACCTGGAATCTCACATCCCAGACCTGTGATCCCGATCTTCAATCTGGAATCTCAAATCTCAGATCTCAGAGTTGGCATCGATTACCTCAAGCCTCAAATCCCGCATCCCCCACCTGCCCGACTTCGGTCGGCGAGGCGGTCTCGGGATGCGAAGTCGCTCAGTCTCCTTGCTCCAGTCCGGCCCGGCCGCCCATGATCTCCGACAGCTCCGTCGTGATCTGCATCTGGCGCTGGCGGTTGATCAGGCGGCGGAGCGTCTGAAGCATGTCGTCGGCGTTGTCCGTGGCCGACTGCATCGCCGCACGCCGCATGAACTGCTCGGAGGCCGCGGCGTCCAGAAAGCACTGGTACAACTTCAGCCGCACCGTGTTGGGCAGCAGCCGCCGGAGAATCGTGTCCGCGGCCGGGTAGAAATCGTAGGGCACGGTCAACTCCGCCTCGATTTCCTCGCGGCTCGCGGCCGGCAGATCGGACAACGGCAGGAGCGGCGCGATCACCGCCCGCTGTCGGCCCGCCGAGACAAACTGGGTGTAGGCCACCTCCACACCACTGATCCGGCCGCCACGGAGATCCCCCATCATCTCGTCGGCCAGGGAGGCGACGGCGTCGTACCCGGGCAGGTCGCTCAGCTCCGGATAGGTCCGGTCGATTTTCAGCCCGCGGAACTCCAGGTACCGCACGCCCCGGCGTCCCACCACGTGCAGTTCCACCTCGTAGTCCGCGGTCCGCAACTGCCCGAGCCGATGCAGCGCCGCATTCAGCACAGCCACGTTGTAGGACCCGCACAGCCCGCGACTGCTTGTGAGGACCAGGAGGATGTCCCGCTGCACGCCTTTGGGCTCGTGCAGCAAGGGATGGTCGAGCTGCTGGGCCTCGATCCGCGCGACCAGGTCGCCCACCATGGCCATCAGCTCGTTGCCGTACGGCGAGAACGAACTGATCCGGTCGTTGGCGAACTTGAACCGGGCCGAGGCAACGGTCTGCATCGCCTTGGTGACCGTGCGGATGTTCCTCACCGCCCGCATCCGCTTCGTGATGTTCCGCGTCTTGGCCATGCTCGAAGGCCCGTAGCGATCAGGAACCGCTGGGCAGGTCTCGCTTCCGCGCGCGGGCGAGGAAGCGGTCCTTGTAGCGGTTCAACGCCCGTTGGAGCTTGCGCTCCAGTTCCGGTGTCATTTCCAGCGTGGATGCCAGCTCGTCGCGCACGTCGGGGGCCTCGCGGCCGATCCACTCCAGCAGGCCCGCCTCGAACTCGCTGACCCGCTCGACGGGCACGTCGTCCACGTAGCCGTTCGTGCCCGCGTAGATCGCGATCACCTGTTCCGCCACGGCCATCGGCCGGTACTGCGGCTGGGTCATCAGCCGCACCAGGCGCTGGCCCCGGTCGAGCTGCTTCTGCGTCGCGGCGTCCACCGACATGCTCACCTGCGTGTAGGCCGCCAACTCGCGGTAGGCCGCCAGGTCCAGACGAAGGCTCGCCGCGACCTGTTTCATGGCCTTGACGGCCGCCTTGTAGCCCACGCGGCTGACGGAGATCCCCGCGTTGATCGCCGGCCGAACGCCCGCGTAGAACAACCCCGGCTCGAGGTAGATCTGCCCGTCGGTGATCGAGATCAGGTTCGTGGGGATATAGGCCGAGACCTCCCCTTCCTGCGTCTCGCAGATGGGCAGGGCGGTCATTGACCCGCCGCTGCCGGGCAGGCGGTGGAGGCGATGGGCGGCGGGATCGTCCAGGTCGGCGAGGTCCCTCTGCGCCTGCGCCTTGCCCATCGGGCCGACGTACACCGTGCGGTGCGTGCCGACCTCCGCGAAGTCCTCGGGCGTATCGGAGGGGACAATCGCGTAGCGGTCGGCGAGCTTGCAGGCCCGCTCCAGCAGGCGGCTGTGCAGGTAGAACACGTCGCCGGGATAGGCCTCGCGCCCGGGCGGGCGGCGGAGCAGCAGGGAGATCTCCCGGTAGGCCGTCGCCTGCTTGGTCAGGTCGTCGTAGACCACCAGCGTATCGCGGCCCAGCTCGTACATGAAGAACTCGGCGATCGCGCAGCCGGCGTAGGGCGCGACGTACTGAAGGGGCGCGGCGTCGCTGGACGAGGCGGACACGACGATGGTGTTGCCCATCGCCCCGTGGCGGCGGAGGGTCTCGACCACGCCGGCGACGGTGGATTCCTTCTGCCCGACGGCCACGTAGACGCAGACGACGTCGCCACCGGCCTGGTTGATGATCGCGTCGACGGCGATGGCCGTCTTGCCGGTCTTGCGGTCGCCGATGATCAGTTCGCGTTGCCCGCGGCCGATGGGCACCATCGCGTCGACGGCCTTGATGCCGGTCTGGAGCGGCTGGGTGACCGGCTGGCGCTCGGCGATGCCGGGCGCGGGCATCTCCAGCGGGCGCCGCTCGGCGGTGGCGACCTCGCCCGCGCCGTCCAACGGTCGGCCCAGCGGGTCCACCACGCGTCCGAGCAGGGCCTGGCCCACGGGCACGCTCAGGAGCCGCCCGGTTCCGCGGACCGCTTGGCCGGCCTTGATCCGGTCGCACGCCCCGTAGATGACCGCGCCGACCGAGTTCTCCTCCAGGTTGAACACCTGGCCGAGCTCGCCGTTGGCGAACTCGAGCATCTCGCCGGCCATCGCGTCGGACAGGCCGTAGATCTGGGCAATCCCATCGCCAACCTCCAGGACCTGACCGACGTGGGCGACCTCCATCTCGCCGCGGTACCGCGTCACCTCGCGGTGGATCGCCTCGGCGATCTCCCCGGACTTCAGCCGCACCGCGCCCCGCAAGCTCAACTGCTCGCGGTACCGCGCGATCTCCTCGCGGATCACACTGGCGATCTCATCGGTCCTGAGCTTCACGTCGCTATCTCACGCCTCGTCCGTTCCTGCCGGTTCTTGCGATGGCGCATCCTGTTCCCGCCCCGTTCCGGGCGCCTCCAGTTTGATCTCGTGCTTCAGCCGGCCGCCCAAGTTGCCCAACTCGGCCCGGACCGACGCGTCGTAGATACTGTCGCCCACCCGGACCACCATGCCGCCGATCACGTCCTCGTCCACGCGCGTCGTCAGGACCGGCTCGGCGCCGAGCATCTCGGCCAGCGAGGCGGCGACTTGCGCCCGCTGCGCCGGCGTCAGCGGCACGGCGGTGGTGACGGTCACCTCCCGCTTGCCCTCCCGATCATACAATGCCGAGCGGAACACCCGCCGCAGCGGTCGAAGCAGCCCCAGCCGCCCGCCGCGGGCCATCACGTTCAGCAGGGCCTCCACCGGCTCGCTGACGCGCCCGTGGAAGACCCGGTTGACCACCGCGGCCCGTTCGGATTGCGACAGTAAGGCCGCTGTCAACAGCTCCTCAAACCCGTCGACCTGCTCCAACAGCGAGACGATCGCATCGAGCTCGGCGGCGACCTCTTCGGCCTCGACGTCGCTGGGCGTCTGGCCCAGCAGGGCTTCAGCGTACACCCGCGCAAGCGACTCGCCGGCCGGGTACATCACCGAGTCGATCCTGTCGGGGAGGTCGGCCATCTACAGCTCTCTCGCGGCCCGTTCGCGGATCCGTTCCAGGGACTTGTCGATCAGCTTCCGTTGCTTCTCGGCGCTGAGCTCCTCGCGGATGATCTCCGAGGCGATATCGACGGCCAGGCCCGCCATCGCCTGCTGGAGGTCCTCCAGCGCGGCCTGCTTGAAACGTTCGATTTCATTCTTGGCGGCCTCGATGGACCGGTTGGCCTCCTCCCGGGCGGCGGCGAGCATATCCTCGCGGGCCTTGGCGGCCTCGTCGAGACTCCGCACGAGGACCTGCTTGGCCTCCGCATCGGCCCGCTCGAGCTGGGCGCGGTACTCGGCCTCCATTTCCTTGGCCTCGCCCTGCCGGCGCTCGCTGTCGCGCAGACGCTCGGTGATTTCCTTCTCGCGGCGCTGGAGCTGCGCCAGGATCGGCCGCCACGCGTACTTACCCAGCAGGAACAGCAGGCCGCCGAAGATGATCAGCAGCGTGAAGGCCTGCCCGAGGTCTCCGTAGCGGCCCACGTCGTCTTCCCCCGCCCAGGCCGGAACCGCGGCGCACAGGACCGCCGCGGCGGCGACCCGCCCCGTGCGGCCCGTCACGACAGAACGTATCCCGTCCATTCTCGGGGCTCCTGACGTCGGCTCGCGGGTGGCGCGCTACATGAACAGGCTCAGCAGGCAGACGACGATCGCAAAGAGCATGCCCACCTCGACCATGCCCGCGGCGACCACCATCGGCGCAAACATGTCGCGGGCCGCCTCCGGCTGGCGCGCGATGGACTCAATGCACGCCCCGCCGATGCGGCTGACGCCGAACCCGCCGGCCATCGCCGCGAGGGCCGCGCCGAAGCACGCCCCCAACGTCGCCACCGCCTTCGACCACGACGGGCCCGTCGGCTCGGCCGGCGAGTCGCCCTTGTCCGGCGTATTGGCGTCGCCCTCGGCCAGGACGGGCACACAGACCGCCCCCAGGACCACCAGCAACAACAGCGCTTTGCCTGACTTCCTCATCAACACTCTCCTAGATCGGAAGACCAAAGGCACTTCGTGCCGATCTCAAATCTCGAATCTCAGACGCAGCCGCTCAGATCTCACACCGCAAAGACCGGGCCGCCGAGCCCGCCCGCCTGCGTGCTAATGCTCCGTCTCCGCGTACATTCCCAGGAACAGGGCCGTCATGATCGTGAAAATGAACGCCTGAATGCCGCAGACGAGCAGCTCCATCAACGTCAGGGCAATGCTGCCCGCCGCGCAGAGCACCACCACGTAGATCCCGTGGAACGACGCTTCCGCGGCCGGCAGGAACATCGGCTTGATCGTTTGGATCGCCAGGTACATCAGCACGGCCAGCAGCATGTGCCCGGCGATCATATTCGCACACAGTCGGACCATCAGCGCCATGCACTTGGCCAGCGCGCTGACCAACTCCAGGGCCGCCATCGGCAGGAGGATCACCTTGCCCACCGCCCCGGGAATCGGGGGGGAGAGGCGCACGAACCACAGCACGGGCGACAGGAGCCAGCACGTCGACATCGGCCAGCCGCGCTCCAGGTGGTAGTCCACCGCCGCACACCGCAGGCCGTTGCCCAGGATTGCCAGCAGCGCCAGGCTGGCCAGCGCCGCGCCCACGGTGGGGATGGCCGTCGGCGTTCCGCCGATCCGGTGGGTCTCGTTAATACCCAGGATCAGCGAGATGCTCTCCAGCGGGATCAGCCCCACCACGTTCAGCGCGAAGACGAACAGGAAAGTGGTCGTCAGGAACGGCAGGTACTGGTCGGTCTTCTCGTGCAGGGCCGGCCGGGCGATCGTGTCCCGCACGAAGACCAGCACGGATTCCAGAAAGTTCTGCCCACCGCTGGGGATGTAGCTGACCCGCCGGGCCATCAGCGGGACGAGAATCGCCAGGGCCGAACCCACGAGGATCATCGAGATGATCCCGCCGCTCATCAGCGTCACCGGCACGCCGAACAGCTCGATCCGCCAGCCCGGCCAGGGCTGATCGAGTACGTGGTAGAGCAGGTTCGACGAGGCAGCTATCATCGCGCGTTCATTCAATGTCCATCGGCGTCATCGGCCGGGGCCTCATCACCTCGCGTAGCGAGGGCTCGGCGCTGTACCGGCGCAATGCCCTCACTACCCAGGCGCCCTCGGCCAGGAACATCGCCAGGTAAAACACCGCCAGCCACACCAGCAGCGGCACGGCCGGGATGTCCGTCTTCCATACCAGCAGGAGTCCCAAGCCCACGCTCACCAGCGTTCGCAGCATGCCGGAGACCAGGAAAGCCATGGTGACCTGGCCCGGCCCGGCGAGGCCCGCAAAGGCCACCAGCCCCCCGCTCAGCAGGACGGCCGACAGGACGATTCCTCCGGCCGCGGCCTGGGCCGACATCGCGGCCGGGCCGCCCGCGCGCCACGTCGGATACGCCCCCGCCAGGCCCACGGACAACGCGATGGGCACAACCCACTTCAGCAGGTCGACGAAGCGGATCTGCATCGGCTCGGCCCGGGCGGGCATCGGAAACTCCTGTCAAATGTCGTCGGCGACGTCGTCGTCCTCGTCGTCCCGCCGGCCGCGGTTGCCGTGCTGCATGATCCCCCAGCCCTGCCGGGTGATCCGGTAGAACGCCACGCCGAAGCCCACCAGCCCGCCCAGACCGGTGAAGCCCGGCTGCGTGCCCAGGCGATTGTCCAAAGCCCACCCGCCGGCCAGGAAAAGCAGGAACACCACGAGGAATTCCACGCCCACGGAGGCGTAGCGCATCAGGTTCTGCTGACGCCTGTGGTCGTTCATCGGTCACCCAGTGCGAATCTGCGAGACTCTCAGACCATCTGCACGGCAAACTGACCGCTGCGCATAGACTTAGCACCGTACTGGATGTCTACCGCAAAAGTCAAGACCGCTGCGCGAGGATTCAGCAAGACCCGGGCACATGCCGCGCCCGCACGTCGCGAGTGGCCCGGCCATGGCGCCTTCCCCTCCCCGTGCGCAGGCTTCCGGGATGCTATCTCGCCAGAACGACCGCCTTGTCCGCGATCTTGTCCACCGCCGCCCGTGACACCGGGGCCGGGTGGAGCTTGCCGGTCTCCCACAGCTTCATCGTGCTGGTGCGGTAGGGGCTATCTGCGCGGTCCGAGTGGCCGACGGGCAGGATGCTCATCGCGGCGTCGGGATCGTGCAGCGGAACGTACTGCGTGTACGACTGGGCCTGCTGGGAGCGGATCGTGTGGCCATCGGTGACGGCCAGCGGCGGCGCGGTCACGTCGCCCGACGCGTCGATCGAGCCGAAGCCGTCCAGGCTGTCGAACCAGCCCAACTGCTGTCGCCCGCGCCGGGTGCCGTTCCGCCGGCCCGCGCCCGCGCGCCACGCCGTCGCCAGGGCGTTGTCCACGAACGCCTGCTCCAGCGGATCGATCGCGGCCTTGGGATCGGCGGCAAGGCGGCGATCCACGTCCCGAAGGAACCTCGCCAATCCCGAATAGCCCCCGCCGTACTTCAGCGCCAGCCGCGTCGCCACGAAACGGAAGAACGTGCTGATCTCCATCGCCGTCGGCGTGCCGAGCAGGCTCATCTCTGACCTGCACCCCCCGCGGTACCACGGTTCAAGGTGCTTCAGCGCGGCCGCCGCGTCCGGAGAGAGCGTCCGCTTCAGCACGTCCCGCAGGTGGTAGCCGATCCGCACGATCTCCCGTCGGGCAGGGTTGACGCAGTCGTAGTGCACGGCCAAGACCTCCTCGGGGCGGAACCGCTCCTTCGCGCCGAGCAGCTCGTACAGCCGCCAGCTCCGGATCGTGTGGCCCATCGACCCCGTCGAGATGCCCAGTGGAATTCGGTAGAAGGAACCGACCGGGCAGTGGTTGCCGCTGGCGATCCAGCCGCGCTTCGGGTTCATCACGTGCGGCTTGAGGTCGTGCGGTACCCAGCCCTGCCAGTCGGACTTCGCCGTCGAGCCGTCCTGGGCGGCTCGGCCGCCGTGCTCGTCCTGCGGCGAGCGGACCGGTACTGCCGCCAGCAGGCGATAGCCGATGTTGCCCTTCCCGTCGCCGAACAGCATGTTGCAGCTCGGGAAGTGCCACCCCGCCAGGGCGTCGTTGAACTGCCCGGCCGTGCCCGCCCGCATCATGGCGAACAGGGCCTGAATCGTCTCCGTCCTGGTCTGGCAGATCGGCACGCGCTTCAGCGCGACCGGCGGATCGTCGGGCCGGGCGAAGGCAAACTCGTTCACGACGGGCCCGAAGCACGTCTCGCGGACGGTGATCTCCCGGTCCCGGCCGCCCTTGACGCGGACGGTCTCGCGACGAACGTCCATCTTCCACCACTGCCCGTCAACGCAGTACTCGTCGGGCCGCTTCGGGTCGGTCTTCAGGCGGAACAGGTCCGCCTGGTCGGCGCCCAGCGCGGTTACCCCCCACGCGACGTGCCGGTTGAAGCCGAGCAGGATGCCCGGGCTGCCCGGAACGCCAATGCCTCGGGCATTGAACGTCTTGCCGCAGACGTGAAACTCCTGCCACAGCGACGGATTCCGTACCGGCGTCTGCGGGTCGCTGACCAGCACGGCCGAGCCGGTGGTCGTTCTGCGCCCGCCGACGACCCACGCGTGACTGAACTTCGGTCCGGCCGGTGGTGCGCCTTGGGGCTCGGGCGGCGGGAACCCGTGCTTTTGGAGAAACTGCTCGGTGCGGCGGATCCAGTCGTCGGAGACGTCCTCGCGCTGCACGACGGCGGAGGCCTCGTCCCTCCAGAGCGGGCCGGGCGTCGGCTGCGGCATGCCCCTGCGAGCGGCCGGTCCGCGCCCGGTGACGTTGCGCCAGTGGAGCAGCTCCCGGGTTCCGTCGGTCGCGAAGAACTGCGCCAGGTGCCACCACGACGCAATGCAGTCCGCCGCCGTCCAAGGCTCGGGTCTCAAGCCCAACTTGGCGAAGAGCGGATGGGCCCGCCCGGCATGGGCGGCGAAATAGTCGTTGACGCCCTCGCAGTAGGCATCGAGCATCCGTCGGGTATCCCCGTCCAACGCGCCCGCCACGCGCTTCGCCGCCCGGTAGAAGCCGAAGGTCCGCATCTTGCGGTCGTTCTGCACGGCCGTCTCGCGCCGCCGGACCTTCTTCGCCTCGCCGATCACCTCCGCCAGCCGCCCCTGGATGATCCGCAGGGCGTAGTGCATCTGGAAGCCCCGCTCCCCCGCGCAGGCCCAGCCCAGGCCGTACATCGCCCCCTCGTCGGTTTCGGAGAACACGTGGGCGATGCCCCACCTGTCGCGGACCAACTCGATCTTGCCGTAGACGGGTTTGGGTTCGCCCGCCCCGGCTTCCGCAGCGGCGACCGCCAGACACAACGCGAGAACGACGGATCTGTGTTGCATGGTACCCTCGTAGCTGCGACCCGTCTGCCCTTCGTCCTGTTGCCCGCCCCAGAGATCGGGCATCGCGGAGCGACCCGCCTACCCGCCACAGTCGGGCAGAAAGCCACCGGCAAGACGATGAAGAAAAGGCGGTACCCGTCAATCGGATCGTGAGGTCGTCGGTGCGGACGCTGCGGCGGGCGTCGAGGCGGGTGCGGTGGCCGGCGTCGACCCGCGTTCGGGCGCCTGGTAGTGCCTCTTGATCACCTCCAGCGCCGGCTTGCCGCACGGGGAGTACCCCGTGTCCGCCTTGGGCCCGATCGCCTGCGTCGGGTGGTTCCGCCATTCCCACACGAGGAAGCCCGCAACGGCCTCTTCCTCGATCCACGTGCGGAAAAACGCCTCGAAGCAGTTGGCCTGGGCCGAGGGGTCCGGCTTGCCCGGGCTCCGGGTGTAATCCCACGGGTACTCCGCGCACGTCACCTGGTTGGGCCAGCCGACCTCGGTGAACAGGATCGGCCGCCCGATTGTCCTCTGCCAGTCCAGGATCTCCTTGCGCAGCGGCCTCCATGCGGCCATCAGGCGCTCGACCGTCGGCGGCTTCCCGCCGGTCAGGTCGTAGTAGGTCGTCATGCCGATGATGTCGACGGCGTCCCACCACTTGACCGGACGGTAGTGGTCCCAGTTGGCCGAGTAGCTCAGATGACCCTTGTAGATGCCTCGGACGCGGCGGATCAGGCCCCGCCACCGGGTCGCGTGGTCCTTCTCCGTGGAGACCAGCTCCGAGCCCACCACGAACACGTCCGCCCCACCGGCCTGGGCAACGCGGGCATAGTGGAGGACATAGGCGTCGTAGTCCTCCCACCAGTCATCCCACCGCCGGGGGTTGATCTTGCCCCGCCACTCGCCCGCCCGCGGGTTCTCCAACAGCACGATCGGCATGAGCACGACTTGGAGGCCCTCGTCGTGGGCGTGGGCAATGAGGCTCTTGATGCGATTGTCCGGCGGCGACCTCCGGCCGTCGATGAAAATGCTCGTCGACTCGCAGTTCTCCTGGTAGGCGGAGACCACGAGGTTGACCGTGTTGGCCCCCGTGGCGGCGATTTCCGAGACGAACTGCTCGTACGGCCGTTTCGATGAGGAGGTCTGAAGCTGAAGCGAGAAGCCCCGGAGCTGTCCGACTTTCACCGGCTTCAACGGCGGGCTCGGCGGAACGGGCGGGGCGCCGCCGGCGAGGTCCGGGGGCTTGTCGGCGGGCCGGAACGGCCGGAACTGCTGAATCGCCACGGCCGCGCCCACGACCGCTACGAAGATCAGCACGATGAGCAACTTGTCCTTCTGCATGGCAACTCGCGAAGCCCGGCCGCCCGTTATGGGGGCCAGGCCCGTACGTTCAACACACCATCGACCGGTGGGGCTCGCCATCGACAGGTCCACGGAATCCTGCCCGTCCGACTCCGGTTGACCCGGCCGGCGGGGCGGCTATAATAGCAACTCGACGTTCGACGTGCCGCATTCGTTTCCTCGATTCGCCCAGGAGAAAGGCCATGGCGGAAGACGATATCCTCAAACCGGTGGACGACGACCCGATTGGCATGGATGACGACGACGAGCCGCTCTCGCTGACAGACGACGATGAGCCGATCAGTCTCGTAGAGGAGTCCGACGGCCCCTCGGATTTCTCCGGCGGGACTCTGAAGACCTTCGGGGCAGGTTCGGCCGAGACCGAGAAAGCGAGAGACTACCGCCGCGCCCTCAACACCGACGGCACGGGGGCGACACGCTGCCGGATCTTTCACTCGAAGATCGCCATCGCCTCGCTGGAGTTCATGGAGAGTCAGATCAACGAGTGGCTGGACGGCGACAACATCGAGGTCAAGCAGGTCGGCCACATCATAGGCACGATGGAAGGCAAACGCCCCGAACCGAACCTCCTCGTGTTGGTCTGGTATTGATGGACAGGGTGAGTTTCTGCGGCGTGGATGTCTCGCGCCTGGTCGTCGGCGGCAACCCCATCAGCGGCTTCTCCCACCAGAGCCCCGAACGCGACCAGGAGATGCGGGACTGGTTCACCCGGCAGCGCGTTTTCGAATTCCTGGCCGATGCCGAAGCGCGCGGCATCAACACCCTCATCGCGCGAACGGACGAGCACGTCACGGGGCTGATCCGCGAGTACTGGGATCGCGGCGGGACGATCCAGTGGATCGCACAGGTGGTCTACCATCGGGAGGACCCGGAGGTCCATCGCGAGTGGATCCGCCGCGCCGGGGATTTGGGCGCTTCGGCGTTGTACCTCCATGGCGGCGCGACGGACTACTGGCACGGCAACGGCATGCTGGACCTGTTCGGCGACGCCCTGGAACGCATGCGCGGCTTCGGCGTGCCCGGCGGCTTCGCCGGACATCGCCCCGAAGCGCACCAGTACGTGCGGGACCACGTCCGGCCGGACTTCCACATGTGCTCCTACTACAACCCGACCGACCGGACGCTCCATCCGGACCACAGCAACCTCGACGAGAAGTGGGACGTCAACGACCGCGCCGCCATGCTGGAGCTGATCGCCGGCCTGCCCAGGCCGGCGATCCACTACAAGGTCTTCGGCGGGGGCAACCGCCCGATCGACGAGGCGTTCGACGTGATGAGCCGCTCCGTGCGGGACGGCGACATCGTCTGCATCGGCGTCTTCCCCAAGGACGACCCCGACCTGCTGGCCAAGGACATCACCCTCTTCGAGCGGCACGTGGAGAGAGCGAGGCTGCCGTGAACTGGCGGGCACGTATCTCCGTGAGCCCGGCCGTCTGCCACGGCAAGGCCTGCCTTGCCGGCAGCCGGGTGATGGCTTCGGTCGTCCTCAACAAGCGGTCGCCCCCCTGTGGCCAAGGACACCGCCCCTATCCTCGTGCCAAGTCTCGCGGCTGAGCAAACCGGAAGCCGGCCATCTGCGCCTTTTCCTCTTCCCGTCGAAGCAGGTCGATGAGTTTGCGGACATCGTACTCGCACTCTTCGGCCATCTCCTGCCGCACCTTGCGCACCGCAGCGACAGCCGGACTGTCCAGTTCATCCGTCATGGGCATCTTCCTCAGAGACGAGCATTTCCGGCGTCACCAAGTGGGGCGTCAGCAGTCCCAGGCGGTTGTTGATTGTCTGAATGTGTCGGACCTTGTTTGTGTTCGCCAAGTGGCGGCAATTCCACGTCAGCAAATAATCCACTTCGTTCACGCAAGCCACCGCCAGATGCACCGCATCGCCGACCGGACCGCGTGGCATGACGAGATGCCGCCCATACACATCCGCCACGCCGCGAACGCTTTCCGTGATCGGAAGAAACGTCGTCTGCCTCAGCAGGCGCAACGCTTCGTCCCGGCCGGCAAACGGCACTCGCATCAACTCGGTCAGGACTGCCAAGCTCGAGTGGAGCTCAAAGTGGCCGCTCTGATGCTCCCACCATTCGGCTGTAAGCCGTTGCTGATGCCGGCTGGCCGGGTGATCTCTGACGTCGGCATAGGCGCTCAGAACGCTGGTCTCGATGTAAACCGTTGGCGGCACTCATCAATTGTACCATATCCAGCAGCTCGGTGGAGGGCTCGTCCGAGGCAAGGAAGGCTCAGTCCGCTTCTGGTTTGGCCGATGGCTCGCGCGGGTTCTCATGGTCTTCCCCCGCGCCGTCCGGCGGCTCAACGGGGAGAACCAGCGTGAACGTCGCGCCGTGCCCGGGCGTGCTGTCGAGCGTCAGCCGCCCGCCGAGCAGGTTGGCCAGATCGCGGCTGATGGCCAGCCCCAGCCCCGTGCCCTGTGACTCCTTCGTCAGCGAGCGGTCGGCCTGGTAGAACTTGTCGAAGATGTGGGGCTGGTCGGCCTCCGCGATCCCGGGGCCGCTGTCCGAGACGGCCACCGACACTTCCCGAACGTCCCCGCCGTCACGCGACGACGCGGCGGTCGAGAGCGTCACCTCCCCCCCCGCCGGCGTGAACTTGATCGCGTTCGACAGCAGGTTGTAGAGAACCTGCTGCACCTTGCCCCCGTCGGTCACCACGATCGGCACGGTGTCGTCCAGCTCCCCCCCCAGATCGATCTGCTTCTTGTCGGCCAGCGGGGCCATCAGCGCCAGCAGCGTCTCGCACGTGTCCGTCACGGAGACCTTGTCGAACCGTACCTCGGCCCGCCCGGCCTCAATCCTGGCCATCTCCAACAGGTCGTTGATCATACCCAGCAGGTTGTTGGCGGCCGTGGAGATATTCTGCCCGTACCGCCGGATGCGCTCGTCCTCGATGTCGGCGAGAAGGTCGGCGAAGCCGATAATGCTGTTCAGCGGGGTCCGCAGCTCGTGCGAGATGTTCGCGAGGAACTCGCTCTTGACCTGGTTGGCGCGGAAGAGCGTCACGTTCGCCTCGGCCAGCTCATTGAGCTTGAGGTCCAGCGCCTCGTTGGCCGCCTGGAGCTTGCCGTGCTGGTCGTCGATCGCGTCGAGCATCAGGTTGAAGCTCTCGCCCAGGCGCTGGAGCTCGTCCTCGGTCCGGATGCCGCTGCGGGCGGAGAGGTCTCCCTCGGCGACCTTGTCCGCCAGGTTCCGCAGCTCGTGCACCGGGCGGAGGATCAGCCGCTGCGTGATCAGGGCAAACAGGATAAACGCGACAAGGCTCGCCAGCCCCGCGCCGAAGATGAACGCGCCGCGCGTCCACCATACCAGCGGGCCGGACGCCGTCTCGCCCGGCAGCGTCACGTCGATCAGCGCGGCGAGCTGGCCCGACTGGTACCGCAGCTCGGGCTTGGCCGTCGCGCCGTGACAGCTCATGCACGTCTGCCCCACCCGGACCGCGCGGAACACCCGGAACACCTCCGCGCCGCGCCGGTCCTCGTCCTCCAAGATCGCCAGCTCCTGCTCCGCGTTGCGCAGGAAGGCCTTCTGGGCCTTCTTCGCCGGCGAGTCCAACGCTTCGGACCCCCCCCGACCGGGCATGACCACCACCACCGACGGGCCCGCACGCGTCTGCGCCGTGTCGCCCGCGGCGTACCAGCGAACCACGTCCTGCGCCGCGGCGGGGTCCTTCGGGTGCTTCTCCAGCCACTCGTTCAGGCGAAGGCGGGTCAACTCCGAGCCCGGCTGCTGAACGCCCTGCTCGGCCAGGAGGTTCATGAAGTACCACGGCACGGCCAGCGCGGCCGCGATGATCCCCAGCACGGCCAGGCCGAACAGGAGGCGGAACTTCGTCGCCAGCGAGATTCTCACAAGCCGTCGCGCCATCGCGCTCGCATTCTACGACGCCGCGCGAGTGGTGGGAAGCGATCAGCGGCTCCGCCGTTACCGGTGCCCACCCGACTGGCGGTCGGCAACCTCCCTCCGCAGGCGTGCGAGCAACGCCTTCCAGTCGGCGGCGGTCCGGTTCTTGTACATCTCATTGCGCCAGTCCAGGAGCTCGACCATGGCATCCGCCGCCCTGTGGCAGATTCGTGGCTCCCCGGAATGCGGCAGGGACGGCGACGTGTCGTCGAGCAGCGGCGCGAGGCGGACGATGAGCTCGGGGCGTCGGAGGTGCCCGATGCGCCCGATCGCGAGCGTCCGCGTGTAGCAGTAGGCCTTCCGGGCGTGAGCCACCTCGAACAGGCGGTCGACGTGGCCGTTCGGGTCCAGCTTCTCCAGCAGTTCCAGGGCCTTCATACCGTCCTTGCCGAACATGGTGCGGCGCAGCCGCTGCCGCTGGCGAGCGGGGGAGACTTGGCCCAGGGCGACCATCGCCTCCGGCGCGTACTCGCCCTCGAGCAGCTTCTCCAGTTCCCCCGCGGCCGGCTCGTACCCCAACTTGCCCATCGCCTCCACCAGCGCCAATCCCAGCGGCCTGGCACCCCGGTTGTTCCGTGCGTCGGGCTCCAGCACCATGAGAGCTACCGACCCGTCGTATCTCTCGTCGATCCAGTCGATCGCGCGATACTGGGCCCCGGCCTTCTCGCCCCAGGCTCTCCGCGGCAGTCCGCCCTTGGCCAGCCGCCGCAGCAGCAGCGGTGCCGCCCTCGTAACCTCCAGAGCGACCAGCGCGTCCACGGCCGCCGCCGCCGCGTACGGGTTGGGGTCGGAGACGTTGGCCAGCAACCGGGAGACCGTCTTCTCGTCGCGGCGCTTCGCCTGCGCGACGGCTCGTGCCGCCTGCCACCGCACGCCGGCGTGCGCATCCCCCAACGCCGACAGGAGCAACCGCCCGGCCACTTCACACTTCGCCCCCGCGTGGCCGCATACGAAACAGTAGAGCCGCCGGGCTCGCACGTCCTGCTCACGGAAGCGGTCGGCTAGGGCGGCGTAGTCCACGTCGTCCGGCCGATGCGCGAGAATCGCGGCCCCCGCGGCGGCCCGCTTGGGTAACTTCGCGCTCATCAGGTCCACCAGCGCGTCTCGGCGTTCCTTCCACGGCATGTCACAGAGCTGCCAGAAGACATCGTCGATCGCATCGGGTGGGACCTTTCCCAGCAAGCGGGTCAGCACCCCCGTGTCGCCTTCGGAGTTCGGGTCACACCGCTCGCACACGAGTTCCGCAAGACGTGGGGCGAGGTCGGGATACTTGCCGCCCTCCAGCAGCTCCACCATCGCCCGGGTAACCGCGGCCTGCGGGAATGACTCGATATCGCCGTAGAGCTTCCCAACGCGCAGCATCCGGACAACCTCGTCGACCTGGATGTTCGCACGAAAGCTCGCGGTAAACCTCGGCGGCGGCCCGACCCGTCCGGCACGGACGAGGCGCCGCCACGCCGCGTCGTCCATGGCTTCCCCGGCCGGACGGCGCATCTCCCGGTAGCTCAACACCACGCCCCGGTACAGGACCCACTTGCCGCCGACCCGTGCGATCACGTACAGCGCTTCCGGCCGGGCCAAGCCTGCGTAGAGAGTCTGCGGGGAGCTTGCCGCCGGATTGACGAACACCGACGAGATCATTGGGAAATCATCTCGCGCGGCTTCAGGGGCGCTGCCTTCATAGAACTGCAGTTCGGCGAGCTTCGTGCCATAGCGGTCAATGAGCTCCACTTGCTCGTTGGAAAGGGCTTCGCCCGCGAGCTGCTTGCGGCCGATGGTGCTCAACTCGTCGCAGAGGTCGGCCAGGCGTTTCAGGTTGTCGATGGCCGGGCGCGGATCGACACCGAACGCCAGAAGCCACCCGGTGTCCTCAGTACCGAGTTTCTTGCCGGCTGCGGCTCTCCGCCCGATCCGCCCCAACGCCCTGTAGACCTTCTCCCGCAGGGCAAGGCGGTCCTCCAGCTTCCACGCCTTCTCGAACTGCCGAGCCATCTTGGCGTCCCGGTAAGCAGACTCGGCACGGTACAGGTACCGGAGCAGGCGGTGCTGTTGGTCCGTGCACTTGAGCGTTTCTCTCTTCGCCAGTCTGATACCCAGCTCCGTCGCGGCAACCAGGTCCTGCCCCATCTTCCTGAAGTCGGGCGTGGGGGGCGGATCGGCATCGACGAGGGCCTTGGCCGACCGACGAGAGAGTTGCCCCAGGCCCGCGAAGAACCTCGGATACGGCGAGACGAGGCCCGGGTGCGATTCCACGAGAGAGAGGGCGAAGAAGCACTGCTTCCTGTGCAGGGCCCAGGTGTGGCATTGCTCGGCCCAGGCGCCGAGTTGCGTCCAGAGCTGCTTGTCCGTCCAGGCGTCCGTGCGGAGGGCGGTTGGCGCGGCGGCTGGGAGCGGCTCCTGGAGCGTCGCCAGCAGCTTCATGCCCTCGCCGTGCACGGACTCCGGCAGGGCGCCGCACCGCGCGCGAGTCACGCGGTCGGCAACGTCGCGGCCGCTGTGAACCGTCAGCGCCCGAACCGCCGCGGGCGAACGCAGAGGCTTGCACGCCACCAGGAAGTCCAGACCAGACGGGAACATCCGCCCGGGAACGTGGGGGTCGACCGTGTTCTGGAAGCATGTGGCCGACGGCGTTCGCCTCGGGGGCAGCAAACGAAAGCCCCGGATCTCCTTCGCGAAGTTGGCGTACTGCTCCGGCGTCAGGAGCTGGTCGTTCACACTCGGGAGGGGCAGCTCGGCGGCCAGGGCCTTGCGCAGGGCGACGATCCCCTGGGCGATCCCCTCCCTCTTCCTGTCGGCGGGAAGGACCTTGCGGGTCACCCGGGCATACAGGGCGACGCTCCCGTCCTCGGCCGGCCCGAGCAGCACATCGTACGGACCGTGCAGGGCGCGGTAGAGCCGCTTCAATTCCGGATCGGCTTCGATCCAGAGAGCAAGCTCAACCGCCAGCGCCGTCTCACGCTCCGACGCCAGGCGGAAATCCACCGTCGCGTACCACCTCCGAGCCGCGAAGTACTTCACGAGGGCGGGCGAGTCGGCGTAGAAGCTCTGCGCCCGGAACTGCCCCGCCAGCACCGGCAGGCCGACGGGCAAGTCGATCATGCCCGACCCGTTCGTCAACGCGGATGCCGTCGCCGCGCCCCGCTTGGCCCAATCCGGCGACAGGGCCTTCACCGCATTGGCGTCTTGGAGTGCCAGCCCCGTGGCCCCGAGGAACGCCAACTCCCAGCCGGCCGGCTTGCCCTTGCCGATCATGCGCGCGCGACAGACGTCGAGCAGGCGTTTCGAGAATCGCGTCAGGCGTGCAGCCTGGACGCGCTCGAGTTGGCAGACACCCTCTTCCAGAAGCACGTGGTAGGTGTGCCATACCGAGTCCGTGGTGATGAACTTCGGCAGCGGATCGTTGATGTAGGCCGAGAAGACCTGCGGGAACTGCTGGTCCGTAACGACGAATCCGTTGCGGGCGAGCAGCGCCTTCGCTGCCGTCGACCCGACAAACTCGTCCATATGCTCCACCTTGGACAAGTTGTACTTGACGCTGCCGGGCCGGTCGGGCTCGTGGGGAGCGGCGGTCTGGGTCGGAAGCGGGACGGTCAACCCGAGCAGCAGCGAAAGAGCGAGTTGCATGGCTTTGCCCCTTGATCGCGTCTGCGGTTCCTTTGGCGTCCATCGTACCGCGCGTCGGACCGGGATGCGAACGGAGGCGTCAAGGGCGCAGTGGCCCGCCCTTGCCCGGGCCGCGGCGCCGCCCGGCGGGGCTCATCTCCCCTCGTGCAGCGCCACGACGGCGGCGAGCAGGGCGATCGCGGCGGTCTCCACGCGCAGGACCGTCCGCCCCAGCCGCGCGGGGGCGAAGCCCGCCTGGGCGGCGGCCGCCAGCTCCTCCCGCGTGATGCCCCCCTCCGGGCCGACCAGCAGGCAGACGTCCCGACCCTCCGGGGCGCGGGCGAGTACGTCGCGAACGGCCGGGGCGCCCTCCGCGACGCCCACCACCCCAAAGTACCCCGCCGCGCCGAACAGCTCGTGCTCCAGGAACTCGCCCAGGGGCATCGGATCGCCGATCTGCGGCAGCCAGTTCAGCCCGCTCTGTTTCGCCGCGGCCACGCAGTGCGCCTGCCAACGCTGCCGCTTCGTCGGCGGGAGCTTGCCGGTAATCTGCCCCGCGACGCTTCGCTCGAACAAGACCGGCTGAAGCGACGCGGCCCCCAGTTCGGTGGCCTTCTCCAGCAGCCAGTCCAGCCGCTTGCCCTTCGGGGCGGCGAAGGCCAGGTGAACGATCGGCCCGGGCCGCATGCCGAGCGCCTCCCGCCGCTCGATCCACACGTCCACCGCCTGGCGCTTGATCGCCGCGATGCGTCCGGCCGCGATCGTCCCCCGCCCGTCGAACAACTCCACCGCCGCCCCCACCGTCAGGCGGAGCACGTGCACGGCGTGATGTCCCTCCGCCGGGGCCAGGCGAACCTGGTCCTTCGAGAGGTCCTCGACGTGAAAGCGGCTGTCTCGCGTCACCAGTGGTCGTCTCCCTTTGCAGGATCATATCCGGCCGCGGGTCCGCCGACAACCGCCGCGGTCCGGCCCTTTGTCATTGACCGCCCTTTGCGCAGGCGGAGAATACGGGGACCTGATCACACTGCTTTCTGGAGCTTCCCATGGGTATCGTCAACGAGTGGCTGGAGACGTGGGCCGATCCGCCGGGGGAATACCGCGGCGCGCCGTTCTGGTCGTGGAACAGCCGGCTGGACCGCGACCGGCTCTGCCGGGCCATCGAGAGCATGCACGCCGCCGGCATGGGCGGGTTCTTCATGCACAGCCGCTACGGCCTCAAGACACCGTACCTCTCCGCCGAGTGGTTTGAGTGCGTCTCGGCCTGCATCGAGAAGGCCCGCGAGCTGGGCATGAAGGCCTATCTCTACGACGAGGACCGCTGGCCGTCCGGCTCGGCGGGAGGCATCGTCACGCGCAAGAACCCCCGCCTGGGGATGCACTACCTGCTGGCCTCGCCGCGCGAACAGCCCGCGGAAGATGCCGACCGCCTGGGGACGTTCGACCTGCACCTCGACGCCGAGGGGCGACTGACCGCATACGAGGGCGTCGACCCGGAGACCGCCCCCCCGCCGGACGCGGTGCGGCTGTCCTTCGACGTGACCCCCACGCCCCCGAGGGGCTGGTACAACGACGCGCCCTACCTGGACACGATGAACCCCGAGGCCGTCCGGGAGTTCATCGAAATCACCCACCAGGCCTACGCGGACCGCTACGGCAAGGACTTCGGTCGCCTCGTGCCGGCGATCTTCACCGACGAGCCCAACTGCCTCAATCACGGGCACCGGGGCGCGGAAGGCGAATTCGTCCTGCCCTGGACGCCCGACCTGCCGCGGGAGTTCAAGCAGCGCCGCGGCTACGACGTTCGCGACCACCTGCCGGAGCTGGTCCACCCCGCCGCGGCCGGCGACTTCTCCAAGGTCCGCCACGACTTCTATCGCACGGTCACGGAGCTGTTCGTCGAGGCCTTCAGCGAGCAGATCGGCCGGTGGTGCGACAAGAACGGGATCGCCCTGACCGGCCACATGCTCCAGGAGCAGACGCTGGCCGACCAGATCCGCGCCGTCGGGGCCTGCATGCCCCACTACGAGCACTTCCAGTGGCCGGGGATCGACATCCTCACGGACCAGGACCGCGAGTTGATCACCGCCAAGCAGTGCTCCAGCGTGGCCGACCAACTGGGCGGCGAGCGCGTCCTGAGCGAGCTGTACGGCTGCACGGGCTGGGACTGGCCGCTGGAAGGCCACAAGTTCGTCGGAGACTGGCAGTACGCGGCGGGCGTGAACTTCCGCTGCCCGCACCTGACGCACTTCAGCCTGGCCGGCGGGGCCAAACGCGACTACCCCGCGAGCATCTTCTCCCACAGCCCGTGGTGGAAACACTACGGGGTCGTGGAGGATTACTTCGGGCGCCTCAGCTTCCTGCTCACGCGGGGCGAACCCATCCGAAAGGTGCTGGTGATCCACCCCGTCGAGAGCGCCTGGGGCCTGTTCGCCGTTGCGGCCGGGAAGAAACCCCTCGCGGAGTTGGACGACGGCCTGGCCCGGATCTGCCGAACGCTGTCGGACCGACACTACGATTGGGACTTCGCGGACGAGTCGCTGCTCGAGAAGTACGGCGAGCGGGAAGGCCCCTGCCTCCGCATCAGCGGGCAGCTCTACGAGGCGGTGATCGTGCCTCCGTCGGTGACGCTGCGGTCGGAGACCGTCGAACTGCTCCAGGACCAGAACGCCGACGGCCGGCCCGTGCTCTTCGTCGGCCGCCGGCCCGACCGCATCGACGGGGAGGCGGACGACGAGTTGGACGGCCTGATCGAGGACGGCCGAGTCTGCGAGGGCCCCGACGAGATGATCGAGACGCTGGAGCAGCTCCTGCCCCGCGATGTCTCGGTCGCCGAAGGCGGGCGGGAAGCGGAGTGCGTCTGGGCGATGCTGCGCGAAGTGGACGGCGGGCGGGTCCTGTTCCTTCAGTCCCACGACCGCCAGGAGCCCCACGCGGTCCACGTTCGTGTCGCCGGGCGGACGCCCGTGGTGTTGTGGGATGCCCGCACCGGCGGGCAGACGTTCGTGGAAGCGGTCGCCAGCGGCAAGGGCAGGGACCGCCGCGTTGAGTTCGACGTCTCCCTACCCGCGACCGGCTCGGCGGTGCTGACGCTGGGGCTGAAGGTACCCGGTGCGGCCGAGCCGGAGGCGCCCCCGACCATGACCGAATCTCAGGAGCTCGCCGGCCCGTTCGACGTCGAACTCACCGAATCGAACACGCTGCCCCTGGACTACTGCCAGTACCGCTTCGGCGAGGAGGCCTTCTCCGAGCCCCTGCCCACGCTCAAGGCCGACGCGGAGATCCGCGAGCGCTTCGGCCTGGGCAACCGCATCGGCGCGGGCCAGCAGCCGTGGTACCTCTACGCGATGGGCACGGTGGACACGGCCCCGCGCGGTGCGTGCCGGCTCCGCTTCGGCTTCCACGTGACCGACCGGCCGGCGCGGTGTGCGCTGGCCGTCGAGCGGCCGGAAGACTACCAGATCACCGTCAACGGTCAGGCCGCCGGCGAGCCCGAGGGCTTCTGGGTGGACGAAGACATCCGCACGATCGACGTCGCCGACCTGCTGGTCGAGGGCGACAACGAGGTCGTGCTGGCGATGGACTACCGGCCGGACATGGAGTTGGAGGACCTGTACCTTGTCGGCGAGTTCGGCGTGCGGCTGCGGGAGGGCGAGACCCCCGCGCCGGGGCGGATGACGCTCGTATCGCCGCCCAAGCGGCTTGCCCTCGGCTCGTGGGTCGGTCAGGGGTTGGATTTCTACGGCGGCGGGGTGCGGTATAAGCTGTCCGTGCGACGGGAGGCGGGTCGGCGGGTTCGCCTTCGGCTGCCGGGCATCGACTGCACGGCCGCGGTGATCCACGCCGGGGGCACGCAGTTCGTCCTGCCCTGGCCCCCGTTCGAGGCGGACGTGACCGACGCCCTGGCCGAGGGGAACAACGAGATCGCCATCGAGGTCCTCGGCGGGCGGAAGAACACGCTCGGGCCGCTGCACGTTCCCAAGAAGCCCTGGACCGGGCCGGGAGAGTTCGACCCGGGCAATCCCGACTGGCGCTTCGA
>Ga0272441_10003229_pt1 | contig 31342 bp, 29 predicted proteins | sample SSMProp6N_FD_193582 | JGI IMG/M metagenome (GOLD analysis project Ga0272441, IMG submission 193582) | Marine sediment archaeal communities from Little Sippewissett salt marsh, Falmouth, MA, United States - SSM-Prop-6N | ecosystem: Environmental > Aquatic > Marine > Wetlands > Sediment ... | reverse complement strand
TTTGTCATGTTGTCTTTCTTTTCCATGTATGTTTTCCCTTCCCGCCCTACACTAAACTATTGGGTGGAAAGTGTCTCTCTTTCATTGGCACAGAGGGTAATGCGAATCAAGTATCATATTTTTTTTGAAGTAAGCAAATGTGCACTGGTCTTCTCATCAAGTTTAAATTATAGATTGCGTGCGAGACTGTCGAAAAACCCAAATGATGAAAAGCAACAAAAAAATGACCTCATAGAATGCCCGACGTTGGGAGATTTTTTATCGGGTCTAGTGTTTTGATGGTCCTAATTTAATGGTCTTAGCTCTTACAGGACTTTTTCAACAGTCTCTGCCAAAAGCCGGAATTGATCCCCAGTGAATATATCTTCCCAAGATCATAACAGGGTTACGGATCAGTGATCGTAACGATAACTATAATTAATCTTTATGATATTAATGTAACAGACTGCTTATTCAAGGCAGTGAAAGTTTGTTTCAATTTGTTTGGGTAATTTGGGGTCAGTGAAATATTGACATATGGAAAGGTTCAACAACAACTTTATTACGAGGGAAAAAGGGGTCTTGCTTTTTGATTTGATGAGAAATTGGAGAGGTATTTAGTTTTTTCGAGAAGAAAAATCGCAATCCGAATTCCGAAATTCGAGATAAAAGAATGTCTTAACCCAGCGCCTAAGATCCCGAGCTATCTTGCCCGAAAAAAATCTGTGCCGGAAATCTTGTTCTGCCTGAGATCGCGAACTTTCTTGCTCGAACTGCCCTGGTTCATGAACCCCAAGTCCTGAACTGCCTAAGATCCCGCGCTTCCTGCCAGACTCTTTTCCTGAATGCTGCACGGCGCTTCAATGGGATGCACTTTTTTTCTTGCCCGCAGACGGTCAAAGAACCTTCTTCGTTTTAATGCGATGTCACCATAAGAGATCTCTTCTCTCGCCGAGCTGATATCCTCCAATGAGTAGAATGCCTGCGGGTTGAATTCTCGAATTTTTGCGACAACCTTCGCGATATCGGCCCGGTTTATGATTGAGAATATGATCTTAACCGGACCACCCAGCCCCTGGGCCTCGATACTGGTAACCCCGCAACCGCAGGCTCGCAGTGAATCGATCAGTCCATCACAATCCTTGCTGATAATTCTGATGATCACTTTCCCGATGGAGAGCAGTTGCTCTATGTACATTCCGACAAAATTCCCGGTGGCAAACCCGGCTGCATAGGCAAACATATACCCGACGTTATCGAGGTTCTGCATAATCTGCTTCATCGCCATTAGCCAGACAAGCACCTCGAAAAAGCCGATAATCGGAGCCAGGTATTTCAGCCTCTTGGAAATAAAGAGTATCCTGATGGTATCAAGACTGACATCTACTACCCGTGCTGAAAAGATCAACAGGGGCAGTACAACCCATGTGTACATCTCCGGTGTAAATACTGATATGGTATTCATGGGATCGCTTTCAATACCAAACCACCATAAATGTCAACCCTTATAATACAATGATATTTCAATTGGTTGCATGGTGGAAAAAAGGAGTCAGGCGTTGACTATTTAGGGTATAACAGCATAGTGTTTTGCATAAATATATTCAATGACAAAGGAGCAGGATATGTTTGATCATTTATTGACACAAGAGCAAAGAAACATTCGTGATGAAGCCCGCGACCTGGTGAAATGGGTGCCGCGCCAGATGATCCTCGACATGGATGCCGACAAGATCAAGTTTCCCAAAGAATTTTTGCGTGAAGCCGGCCGGCGCAACCTGCTCGGCTGCCGCTATCCCAGGAAATGGGGCGGCCGGGATATGGACTGGGTGACCTCCTGTACCCTTATGCAGGAGGTGGGTACGCTCGGGTATGAATTCGCTTGTGTCTTCGGGGTAGGAGCAGAGCTGGTGTGTGATGCCATTATCCGGCACGGCACCGACGAGCAGAAAGAAAAGTATGTCAAGCCCCTGCTGGCCGGCGATATGTTTGCCGCCGAGTGTCTGACAGAACCCCGGGGCGGATCCGACTTTTTCGGGGCCACCACCAGGGCCGATGACAAGGGCGATTATTTTCTGTTAAACGGCCAGAAACGGTTCATCGTGGGCGGGGAAGGGGCGGATTACTTCCTGGTATATGCCCGCACCAACTTCGATGAGCAGGCCAAATCCCAGGCAACGATTACCGCATTCATCGTCGATCGGGGTGAAGGCGTTGAAACAAAATATCTCTACGGCCTGATGGGCTGCCGCGGCGGCGGTACTGCCCGGCTCGTATTCAAGGATGTCAAGGTGCCCAGGGAAAATGTCGTGGGCACTCTGAACGGGGCCTATGATGTCTTCAATACCATGATGATCCCCGAGCGCCTGGGCACTGCCTCCATGACAATCGGGGCGGCCCAGCCCGCCGTGGATGTGGCTACGAATTATACCTCCAAAAGAAAGGCCTTCGGCCAGGTTGTCAACCGCTTCGAGGGTGTCAGCTTCCAGATCGCCGAGGCAGTCATGCTGCTGGACGCGGCGCGTTCCATGGCCTATACCACGGCGCGCGCCGTGGATGAAGGCCTTGATATGCATTTGATCCGCCGCATGGTATCCGAATCCAAGAAATTCATCACCGAGTCATGCCAGAAGGCCGTGCACAACGCCATGCAGGTGGTCGGCGGAATAGGCTATACCAACATCTTCCCGATCGAGCGCATTCACCGCGATATCAGGCTGGCTTCCATCTGGACCGGCACCAGCGAGGTCATGTCAATGATCACGGCCCATGAATGGTATCGCGAATTTCACCTGACCAAGGCCGATCGCCTGGTGCGCGATTATGAAAAAGACGCCGTAGAAGCCGAAGCAGCCGATGAAATCATCTACGAATAATTGTTATTGCTTGAAAGAAGTGGGGATGCAGAACATGTTGCATCCCCAGTTTCATATGATTTAATATTTAATATTGGTTGTTATTTTTATCAGACTTTTTCCCTCAGTATAGCCACAAAAAATACTGACAGTATTGCCAGAATGAAACCAGCCATATTCATCCCCGTTCCTCCTGCTGCCTGAATGAAGCAGAGATCATCATCGTCGTCATCAGCCGCAGGGTCGTCATCTTCTTCAGCACCAGCGGGTGCTATCGTAAACTCTGCACTTCCGACACATACTATATGATCGTCACCATCAGTCGCGATCCATGAAATAGTCCCGGCTCCTGAAGAAGCTGTGGTCAGAGAAAGGGATACTCTGAAAGTTATCGTAACCCCTTCCTCTGTTTCCGAGGCCATGAGGTAATAGGTCGAATCGAAGCCGTTAAAAACGCCTGTGAACGTCATGCCTTCGACTTCCATTGTTATATCACCGGCTTCCGAGGTAATGGTGACCGTGGTATCGTCAATATCCATATCGGGACAATCGGTATCAATAGACGAAAACGTAATATCCCATTCGCCGCTTGCGTCATAGGCTGGAACCAGGGGATCTATGCCATAGGAGTATTCATCCAGATTGTTCATGCCGTCGTCGTCAGGATCGGCACCCGGTTCAGTCTCTCCGGTTAATGTCTCCCAGTAGTCCGGAAGCCCGTCTTCGTCGGTGTCGTAGAACTCGTCCGCTCCGATATCGATAACGTCTCCGTTTGGCCTGGTCTCGCCGTGAATATCATCAGCGGGTGCGTAAGTATTATTACCGGCATCGATGCAGAGTGAGCCTTCTGAGAGGTCGCCCAGGGCTTCGATCATCGGTTCGGCATCGATATTACCAGATGCGGTAAGGTTGGCTCCATTAACGACATATAGACCGCTCACGGGATAATCATTATTGGAGAGATTCACCGTTGCAATGTTGGAGTAGCTGGGCAGATAATGGTCATTCACATAAAAATCAGCACCTGTGTCTGCTTCGTTATCCCCGATAATATTGTTGTAAATATTTGCTGTTACATCCCAACCTTCCGAATCAGTATTATCACGAAGATAGAAATAGAAGCCGCCGCCCTCAGCGGATGAATTTTCTATGCAGGTATTATTTATAATCTTGGCAGTACCGGAAATATTGACACTTATGTAGGCTCCACCGCCATCCTCTTGGGCCCGGTTATTCAAAAAGAGGTTGTTTCTAACTGTACCGCCGTACTGAGACAAGCTTCGGTACGAACCAAGCTCTACATCAAGTCCGCCGCCGCTGCCGCCGGCGTAATTGTAGAGGAAGGTGTTTTTTGCCACGATTGATGCGGCACCTGTGTATCCACCGGCATTCACGTAGGCGCCCCCACCATGGTAGGAATGGGCTTCATTGCCCCAAAAGAGATTGTTCGTAAGCATTAGTTCATAATTGTATTGTGTAGAACCGGTTGCATACAACCCTCCACCGGAGTTTTCCGACTTGTTCAGCATGAACACATTGCTGTCGAAAGTGATAGTTCCTTGCGAGGTGCCTTGAGAATAGACATATGCGCCACCCCCTGTGCCGTCGACATAGTTTCCATTGAATACACAATTCGTTACATTGAGATCAGCGTTTGTAATAGAAACACTGAGCCCTCCACCATAATCGTCGGTTACACCATTCAGAAAGGTAATGCCATCCACCGTGAGCGCAGCAGACGCTGTGATAACCATGATCTGATAATAAAGACCGCCATTCAGTATGGTGTCCTCCGCCCCCGCCCCTTGGATGGCAAGAGTGAAAGCCTCTGTAGAATTGTATGACAGCCCAGAGGTTAAATCGTATGTTCCTGCTGCCACATTGATCGTATCATCTTCACCGTTACCCGCTGCAGTTGACAATGCCGAAGTCAAGCTAGCCACATCGGTAACATTAAATACCGCCCCAAAAGCCGATACCGACAGAAATAGGACGCAAAACGCAAACACCGTAATCACTTTTCGTCTATGATGCATAAAGTTTTATCCTCCAAAGATATAAGATTTGTAGATATAGTTATGAATATAACATACCGGAATAGCATGTCAATGAAGTCAGGTATATTTTATTGTGTAATTAGTATGATGATAGCTGCCACTTAAATAATATTGTAATAACATTAGCCATCTACTGACCCCATATATCTCTCTATATTCGTTTGAGCTCCTTGCGCAGAATCTTGCCGGGGCCGCTCTTGGGGAGCGAACCGGTTAATTCGATCATCCGGGGGACCTTGTATTTTGCCAGCTTTTCCCTGCAGTAGTCGATGACCTCGTCTTCGCTCAATTCTTCGCCCGGGTTTACCACGATGAATGATTTCACGGTTTCCCCGCGGTACGGGTCCGGCACCCCGATGGTACAGGCTTCGAGGATTTTAGGATGTTCGAACAAGACCTGGTCGATTTCATTGGGATAGATATTGTATCCGCCGGCAATGATCATGTCTTTTTTGCGGTCGACAATATAGAGATATCCTTCTTCATCCATTCTGCCGATATCCCCGGTGTGCAGCCAGCCGTTTTTAAGAGTCTGTGCGGTCTCTTTGGGCATTCGGTAGTAACCCTGCATGATCTGCGGGCCTTTGACCGTGATCTCGCCTTCTTCGCCCGGAGCACATAGAGAGACTGCACTGTCGACATTTACGATTCTAACGTCTGTATCCGGAATAGGTACTCCGACCGAGCCGTGCTTTGTTTTACCTCCAAACGGGTTGACCGATACAAGCGGTCCGGCCTCGGTAAGCCCGTAGGCTTCGCAGATTCTGACCGATGTAAGCCGCTCGAATGAATCGATCAAATCCACCGGTAAAGGAGCGCCGCCTGAAATGCAGACCTCAAGAGTCGAGAGATCGTACTCACTAATCTTAGGATGGGAAAGTATTGCCGTATATAAAGTTGGGACCCCCGGGAACAGGGTGATTTTATATTTCTGGATTGAGTTAAGAATAGTATCAAGATCCGGCTGCGGTATAAGCACCTGGGTCTGGGCCAGCAGGATACTGATGTTCATGCCGGCCAGCATGCCGAATGAATGAAAGTACGGCAGCACAGCCAGGAGAGCACCCCTGCCTCTGACAATGCTGTGGAACCATGCCCGCGTCTGCTGCACGTTCCAGGAGAGATTGGTATGGGTGAGCACGGCCGCCTTGCTTATGCCGGTTGTTCCGCCTGTGTACTGCAGACAGGCCAGATCTTCCAGATCGATACGAACCCCGGGGGCTGTGTCCGGATATGTATCAATGAGATCTTTCCATTGATGGATTCCTTCGGCGGGTTCAATGTCAAGATGCAGTTCCCGGCCCGTGGGATTAAGGATATGATCGCGGGCATGAACAACGATAATGGTTCGTATATGTGTTTTTTCCTTTAGTGCGATCATCCGCGGGCACAGCAGGTCGAGCGCAACCAGCACCTCTGACCCGCTATCCGAGAGCTGATGCTCAAGCTCCCTGTCGGTATTGAGCAGGTTGGTCATGACAACAACTGCTCCTGTTTTCCAGGCTGCAAATGCGGCAATTACGATCTGGGGCATGTTGGGGAGCAGTAAAGCTATTTTATCCCCGCGCTTAATGCCCAGGTCAAGCAATGCGTTTGCTGTTCGATTCACCAGTTTTTCCAGCTCAAAAAATCGTATGGGAGAATCATAAAATATGATGGCTTCCTTGTCAGGGAAATCGCGTACGGCGTCGGATAGCATCTCGGGAAGGATTGTCTTCTCAAACGGGATAGCAGGTGGAACCCCTGGTGCATAGTGTTTGTGCCAAGTTCTCTTCATGGGGCCTTCACTTAAAAAATGGTATTGTACTACGTGTGACTATTAAGTTCATAACGTGTCTGGGTACTTCAAGTCAATGCAGTATCGGTTAGATTGACTGATTGCTTGCCTTGTATGGTTCATTGTATGTTGTTTTAGCCAATGTATCAGAAGCTCTTTGTGGGACCATATCGCGATATCTTTTCCATATGTTTTTACAAGGGAACTGCTGCCCGCTTAGCAATTATTATTCTGGCAATGTAGAACAACTAGCTGATTATAAATACAGTCTTTGATCTGACCGCTCCGTGTCCAAATACGGCATGGCCTAAAACGATTTTACATATCGCGTTTGCAATATTTACGTGTTCTTGATTCTGGTGAAGATGGAGTTATTATAAAAAAAAGAGGGGAATTCAAGCGGGCAAATAGCAGCAGCTACATAACCCAGATATGTGCGCTGATTATATCATGTTTATCGTCCCACGATGCTGGGTAAGCGGGATACGATAAGAACATGGCCTGCTTGCAGACAATTCCCCTCTTTTTTTCTTATGGTATTTGCATAATTGAAAGGCATAACTCTCAACAAGCACACTGCTTTTGTATTGAAGACAATTCTTTTCAAAACAAAGCCGAAGATAAAGCGTTGCCAAAGGAAACAATAAATGAATCAGGACATACAATGTTGCATATATGTATAAATATTACTTGAATAATTATGAATAATGGTTCATATTTAATGAAGTGTCCGGGTAATCAATGAATGAATGATTTTGGGAATCTACTCCTCATGCGGTATCCGAACACATGCATATTAATGGGATTCAGCGTGTTTTTCTTGTTCGTGAAGGAAAGATGAATCGGAAATAATGCTGTTTGCGGTTTTATGATGTTGTTTTTCTTGACCCCCTGGATAATATATTTAAGGGTTTAATACATAAGGGATCTGTGAACCGGCATCAATGTTTATAAGGATGAAATTGAATCCGTACAATTATAGTAATGCAATAACGGCAAGGATTGCATTGTCATCGATTAGCCTTTTGCATCAATTGTTCCCGTTTTGCAGAGAAAATCTATTAATAATTGAAGTGTTGCATGCGGGTTTTGGATTAGCTGCGCCAGGTAGAAAACGCGGCGTTCAATCTGTTGTAGATCTTCCGGTTAATATTAGAGAAAACTTTGATCGTTGCCATCTAACATCAAAGTTTTATTCTTTTTATCATAATCTCATTACTCGAGGGTCTGCCGTTAAATGTCATACACATTACTCGGCAGGCTTTTGCCCATATCATGCCGAAAATATTACACCAACAGGAGGGAACAGCTATGGATAAAGCAATAATTACCGCAGCCATTACCGGGGGTATCCATACCCCTTCCATGACACCCTATCTGCCGATCACTCCGCAGCAGATTGCAGATGAAACCGTTAGGGCTTGGGATGCTGGGGCAGCAGTGGCCCATATTCATGTCCGGAATCCTGAGACAGGGCAACCAGCTTCGTCCATGGAACTCTTTCGTGAGGTGGTAACCGAAGTAAAATCGCGATGTGATATGGTTTTGTGTTTAACCACCGGAGGCGGGCTGGGTATGACAACCGATCAGCGTGTGGCTGTTTTGCCTGAATTTGAACCTGAGCTGGGTTCATTTAATTTCGGGTCTGTCAACGTAGGTCTTTTCCAACTGCTGAAAAAATACAAGGAATTCCAGTATGAATGGGAAACCGATTACTTGACCATGACGGAAGACTTTGTGTTTACCAACACTTTTAAGACATTGAGAGAATTCTGTGTCAAATTCAAACAGTACAATACCAAGCCGGAAATAGAGATTTATGATGTCGCCATGATCAATAATGCGGCTTTTATGATAGAGCAGGGGTATCTGGAAAAACCGGTCTATCTGCAGTTTGTCATGGGGCTGATGGGTGGTATTCCGGCAACAATGGACAACCTGATGTATCTCCATAGAACCGCCAAAGAGAAAATCGGTGATTTTGTCTGGTCGGCTTGTGCTGCCGGGCGCCATCAGATGAGGATGTGTACAACGGCCCTCCTGATGGGCGGAAACGCCAGGGTCGGCCTGGAAGACAGCTTGTACATCGGCAAAGGAAAGCTCGCCGAAAGCAATGCGCAGCAGGTGGAACAGATCGTTAAGATTGCACGTAATCTCTCAATAGAGCCTGCATCGTCCGGTGAAGCCAGAAAGATATTGGGATTAAAGGGATTGGACAAGGTAAGGTATTAGTCTCTAAAAGCGGAGATAAAGATATATGCCGATGCAAAAGACAAGTGACTTAGCGCAGATTTTTTACAGGAGATGTAACCGATGAAAAAAACAAAGATTATCGACCTAAGTGTGCCCACTGAAGAAAGTCCGAGCGAAGCCATTGGGTTAAAGGTCGTGCATGAAAGTCACCAGGATAATGCGGCAGTGCTGGCGAACTTCTTCGGGTGCTCTCCGGATGACCTGACAGATGGGCTCGGATATGCCAATGATCGGGTGGAACTCATCTCGCATGCCGGGACACACCTTGATGCACCGTGGCATTATTTTCCTACCAGTGAAGGCAAAAAAGCGAAAACTATCGATGAGATACCCCTTGAGTGGTGTTTCTCCGACGGAGTGGTCCTCGATTTCAGACAAAAAGAATGGGGAACTCTTGTTACAGAGGAAGACCTCGAGCGAGAACTCGATCGAATTAAATACACTTTAAAAGAGTTTGATATAGTTTTGATCATGACCGGTGCGGACAAAACCTGGGGCAAAGCGCAATATTTTGAAGCAGGCTGCGGCATGGGTAGGGAATCCACAATCTGGCTGGTTGATCAGGGCATACGGGTTATGGGGATTGACTCCTGGGGTTGGGATCGCCCGTTCTGGTCGATAAAAGAAGATTTTGCCCGAAATAAGAATAAAAAGGTTCTCTGGGAGGGGCATCGTGCAGGTATCGAGCGCGAATACTGTCACCTTGAAAAGCTTGCCAATCTGGATCAGCTTCCAATGCCATTCGGATTCAAGGTCTCCTGTTTTCCGGTCAACCTTAAAGGGGGCAGTGCCGGCTGGACCAGGGCAGTCGCGATTATTGATGAAGGCACGTAAATGCATGGTATAAATACAGGCATGTTCTGTTTTTTATCGGATTGATGTTATCTCGAACATGAGAACAGCACATAACCATTAAAAGTAGGATTATGGATAATACAGGATTGCTCAAGGGTATTAAGGTTACCAAGCGATTTGGGGGTCTTAAGGCTCTTTCCGAGGTTGATTTTGAGGTAAGAAGAGGCGAGATCGTAGGCCTTATCGGCCCCAACGGATCCGGAAAAACCACTCTCTTCAATGTGATATCCGGTCTGTATAAGCCCGAGGCCGGCACGATATTGTTTGAGGGAAAACAGATCAGCTCTCTGCCGCCGTATAAAATTGCCCGGATGGGTATCGGCAGAACTTTTCAGATTGTACGGCCGTTGATGGACCTGGATCTGGTCGAGAATGTTGCCACTGCCGTACTTTATGGGCGGGAATCCATTGACACCCCCGGGGATGCCCGAGACAAGGCATTAGATATCCTGGTGTTTACGGGATTGGCGGACAAGGCCCGCAAACTGCCTGGACAGCTTGTGCTGGAGGATCGCAAACGGCTCGAAGTGGCCCGGGCCCTGGCAACAAAGCCGAAGATCCTGCTGCTCGACGAGGTTTTCGCCGGTCTGAACAACAAGGAAATTGAAGGTGCGATCGAGCTGACCTTCCGCATAAGCGAAGAATACGGGTTTACGATTTTTATGATCGAGCATGTGATGAAGGCAATTATGAGTACCTGTTCACGGATTATTACCCTGCATAACGGGGTCAAGATTGCGGATGGCAATCCTGAAGAAGTCGCAAATAATCCTGAAGTCATCAAGGCATATCTGGGAGCTGCTTATGCTAAGCGTTAAAGATCTGGTGGTATCATACCAGGGACTGCGGGCACTTCAGGGGGTTTCACTCGAGATTGCCCAAGGAGAGCTGGTGGCTCTGATCGGGTCGAATGGGTCAGGAAAGACCACCCTGTTAAATACCATTTCCGGTCTTGCGGGTGCGGACGAAGGGCAGATAACATGGCAAGGCGAGTCGATACTGGGACTTGCCCCGGACGAGATCTGCCGACGGGGAATCGTTCAGGTGCCGGAAGGCAGGAAGCTTTTTTCCCAGATGAGTGTTGACGAAAATCTTGAGATGGGGGCGTATCTGCCCGGTTCACGATCCAGGACAAAGGAAAACAGGCAAAAGGTTTTTGATCTCTTGCCCCGGCTTGCCGAAAGGCGCAAACAATTGGCCGGCAGCCTGTCGGGTGGGGAGCAACAGTTGCTGGCCCTGGCCCGTGCTCTTATGGCACAACCCAAAATGCTCATGCTTGACGAGCCATCGCTTGGGCTTTCCCCGGTTGCGGCTGCCGAGATATTTCATATCATTTCCGATCTGAACAGAGATGGATTGACTGTGCTGCTGATATCTCAGGAAGTTCTTGAAACACTTTCCATAGCTAAGCACGGGTATATTCTTGAACATGGCCGGATAGCTCTTTGTGGCCCTGCAAAGGAACTAAAGGACGATCCCAGGATCAAGGAATCGTACCTGGGAATGTAGTAGTTTCCGGTACTAGATTAAAAACGTATGAGAAGGAGGTTGTACAATGAAAAACAAGCAGTTTGGAAAATGTTTATTGTTGACGGCATTGTGTCTGTCTCTGGTTTTTGTCTTCGGAGTTAAGCAGTCTTCATTCGCCGCTGAAGACCCTATCGTTATTGGCGGGTCACTGCCGTTGACCGGTAAATTCGCCGAAACCGCCACGTGGATCGAACGGGGAATGAGGTACTGGGCGGATGAAATCAATTCCAAGGGCGGTCTGATGGGCAGGCAAGTGGAGTTTAAAATCTATGATGATTCATCAAGCGCCGCCAAGGCGGTAACATTCGCCGAGAAGGCCATTACCGTGGATAAAGTCGACCTTCTCTTTGGCGGATATCCCGGGACTGCTGCCCGGGCCGTGATGCCAGTGGCTGAAAAACATAAATATGTCTACGTTTCCATGGGTGGCCACATGAAGAGCTTTGAGCAGGGATACACGTATTCATTTGGCGGGCCTCCCCTGATGGGAGAGTGGTGGTACGAAGGATTTGTTCAGTGGCTCAAGTCACTGCCTCCGGAAATGCGTCCGAAACGGGCCGCTGTATATACCATGAATAACCCCATTGGTGTTTCGCTCATGGGCTCAATCGACAAAATGTCAAAAGAACTTGGTATAGAGCTGGTCATCAATGAAAAATACAATTTGCCTCTGCCGGATGCCACGCCGTTGATTGTAAAGGCCAAGCAGATGAACTGCGATATCTTGTTCTCGAACGGGTTTTTTGCCGATGGAGTCATGACCGTTCGGGCAGCCAAGGCGCTCAATTATAATCCCAAGGCCATTGTTCAAGGAATCGGTTCGGTTATTCCGTCATGGGTCAATGAACTCGGAAAGGACGGAGACTATGTCTTTTCCGGCACCGTACTGCACGGCAAGCTGAACTACCCTGGTAATGACAAGCTCAACGCCTACGTGAAGGAAAAATACGGGCTGGATCAGTACCCGCTGTATTTCGGATTCGGCTATGCCTGGATGCAGACACTGCAGCAGGGAGTTGAGGGTTCGAAAGGTCTGGATCAGACCAAGATTCGTGACTGGCTTAAATCAAATACTGTAAACACCATCTGCGGAGAGATGAGTTTTGATGAAAAGGGTCTGCCCAATCCTATCAACTTCTGTACCCAGGTTATAGACGGGAAGGTCGAGTTGGTCTATCCCGATGAGGTGAAAACGGCTGATCCGGTATATCCGAAGCCAAAGTGGTAATAATCCTACAGGCGGAAATGGGGGCTTCAGCCCCCTCCTGCTTAAGGTTGATTGCAGACAGATGGGTATTTGCCCTGAAAATATTTTAAGGGCATGTAGCCGCGACGGACTGGAGAAATGAATACACTCTTACTGGCACAATCATTGATAAGCGGTATCATGATGGGAGCGGTATATTCACTTCTCGGGGTAGGGTTTTCCTTAACCTGGGGGGTGATGAAGGTTATCAATATATCCCATGCAACTTTCGGGCTGCTGGGTTCTTTTCTGGCGTATTCTCTGCTTCAATGGATCGGTTTTGACCCGATTCTTTCACTGGTCCTTACCGTTCCGTTGTTGTTCTGTGTTGCCTGCCTGGTATATCAGATTTTAATTAAACCCATTATGCATGCCAAAGAGGTTATTGTTTCCTCGATGATAATCACATTCGGTATAGCCATTATTCTGGAAAATCTGATTCTTTTGATCTGGAGTCCTGATCCGCGCGTGATGACGACTGCATACACGAGCAAGGTATTGATCCTGGGCCCGCTCTATATTCAATATACCCGTCTGGCAGGGTTTCTAATGTCTGTGATCGGTGTTTTTCTGATTCATTTTTTCCTGAAAAAAACCTATACCGGCAAAGCGGTCAGGGCCTCGTGGCAACAACCCGATGCAGCTCAACTCTATGGGGTAAACCTCAATCGCATAAGCCTGATTACCTTCGGTCTGGCCGTGTGTTCGGCCGGAGCCGGAGGGGTAGGTATGGCCCTGTTGTACACCTTTGACCCTCATGCTCATAATTTATGGCTGATCTATATCTTTCTGGTGGTTATTGTCGGCGGGGTTGGGAATGTACTGGGAACTGCAGCAGCAGGGTTGATCATCGGTGTCATAACCGGACTTTCCATGGCTTTTCTGCCATATCAGTGGGTGAACGTCATTACATTCGGTCTGCTCATGATCATTCTTGTTTTTCGGCCGCAGGGTCTTTTTCAGAGCGAGGTGTGATCGTGGGCTATTCAAGCATTGTTTTCTGGAAATGGACAGTCGGTCTTCTGATTGTTATTGTTGCTATAGCTTTATTCCCCTGGTTTAATATTCCGGTTTACTATGTTTCACTATTATTTATGGTATTCCTTTATGTTGTTTTGTCTACCTCGTGGAACTTTATTGGCGGGTATGCCGGATATCTTTCTTTTGGCCATGTGGCTTTCTTTGGGATAGGGGCTTATTCAACAGCCATTATGATGAATGCTTTCAGCCTGACTCCGGTATTAACAATTCTGTCTTCGATTCCGGCCGGTCTGATCGCGGCCTTGATTGCAATCATCATCGGATATCCGTGTTTGAAACTTCGGGGGCCGTACTTTGCCGTGATAACCCTGTGTTTTGCCTTTGTGGTTGAACTGGGAGTGAAAAACCTGAATTTTCTGGGCGGTGCCGACGGATTATGGCTCAAGAGCATGGAATTGCCGATCAATATAACCAGGGGTATCTTGTTCGAAGTCATGCTGGTATTGATGATTATCACCATAGGAGCAAGCTTGTGGGTCAACCGATCGAAATTCGGAGCGGGCCTCAGGGCAATAAAAGAAGATGAAGAGGTCGCCCAGACCCTGGCCATCAATGCTCCGAAACTGAAGATTTTGGCCTTTGCCCTGTCCGCCTTTTTCCCGGGTGTGGCCGGAGGCATGTATGCCTACTATCTCACCTATATTCATCCGGACATCGTTTTTGATGTAAACATGTCCATTCTGATTGTGCTTATGGCCCTGTTCGGCGGCGGCGGCACACTTCTCGGGCCGATAATCGGGGCAGTCATACTGACCCTGGTAAATGAGGGGTTGTCGACGTTTGTTATGGCCGAACTGGCCCGTATCATATACGGGTGTCTTTTTATCATTGTCATAATATACATGCCCAACGGGATTATGGAATTTTTCAAGAGAGGCGCCATCAAAGCTTCGAGCGGCTGAAGGATTATATGCAGCCAGGATAATCCTGACCTGATAAGTTTACGGTCAATCCGTTAGTTTTATTATTGAACATATGCTTTTAGTGATTCGGCACGCAAGGACTTAAAAAACAAACGTAGAATATATTTGAATATGTATTATTAACAGGAGGTATAACATGAGCGATAATCCCATGATTGGTTTTCGTGTTGATAAATCCGATATCAAATACATCGGGGACGACCTGCAGCGGCCCGAATGCATTCTGGCTGAGCCGAACGGAACCTTGTGGTCGGCAGATGCCCGGGGAGGCGTAGTCATGATCAAACCCGATGGGACACAAAAGATTATTACCCAGTCATTTGAAAAAGGCTTTGAAAAAGCATCTGATGACGCCAGTCGGTTTACCGAAGGCACCTTGCCCAACGGACTTGCATTTGCAGAAAACGGAGATATCCTGATATCGAATTTCGGGACCGATGTTCTGGAAATAATGTCGCGGGATGGACAAACCAGCCTTATGTATGATTCTATTGACGGTCAAGAGATAGGCAAGGTGAATTTTGTTCTCAGAGACAGTAAAAACAGAATCTGGCTTACCGTATCGACCCGGATCAAGAACTGGATGAAGGCAATCAGCCCTAACATAGCCGACGGCTACATTGCCCTGGTGGATGAGAAAGGCATACGGATAGTTGCCGATGGTTTTCGCTTTACCAATGAAATCCGGCTGGATGCGAAAGAAGAATACATATATATTGTCGAGACATCAGGACAATGCATATCCCGCATGAAAATCGCAGCCGATGGATCCTTGTCAAATCGGGAAATATTCGGCCCTACGAAACTCGGAAGCGCCGGATTTCCTGATGGTATTGCTTTTGATGCCTTTGGTAATTTATGGGGCACACTGATAATGTCCGACCAGATTTTCACGCTCACACCGCAAGGTGATTTTCATGTGGTTCTGGACGATGGCAATGAAGAAGCTTCTCGGGCTTTGGAACAGGCTTTTGTCGAGGACCGGGTAACACCTGAGGATATGCTGGCGGCAGGAGGAACTATTGCGCCGTGGTTTGCGAGTGTGACCTTTGGCGGGCCTGATTTGAAAACTGTCTATATCGGCAGTCTGCGGGGGACCAGGATACCGTATTTCCTCTCACCGATAGCAGGGCTTCCTATGGTACATTGGAGACAGTAACCTGGAGTAACCTGGCGAAGGCACCCACCGCAGACAAGGGGACATTCAGGGCATCTTCCGTCGGATGGATATCGTGCCTGTAATGTATTGACAATGTGTTGATACTTATCGGTTACGCACTACCCGGTGTTCATTGGTGCATATGGTCTTGGCACGTACCGGCCGGGCTAAGCAAGCGATATATTTTCATTCTCCATGAGTTGCCTCCCGTATTGGGATAAGCAGTTTCTGGCCAAACAGCTTAAGCATTTGATCATCGCTGTTCACGCAGATTTTTTGAATTTCAAAAAGTATTCTGGCAGCCGCGGTTTTTTCCCAAAACCACTCGGAAAGATGTTTGCTTTCTGGCGGCTGGCCAAGTTTAGCAGCCATGGACTCAAAATAAAAGGCCTTTACATCTTCCGTGGCAAGCTTAAGTAATTCCGGGAGCGTGATGCCATCACGATGATTTTCAGTAATTTCACCATTTAGAAAGTCGCACAAAAAACCTGCGAGTGAACTCAAGTCAATACCGCTGACTCCTACGGTGGTGCGCCCATGTTTCTGAACAGAAAGTTCGTGCCAGGCAAGTAATTGCAGCATTTCTTCTCTAAACATGGCCTGCAATTTTTCTGCCTCTGTTTTCCCGGCTGCCTTTTGCAGATCGATATTTATCGCATAGGGCAATATCTTTTTATCTTGATTCATGGTTAGAGGAATATCCTCTGGGAAGTCCTCCAATACAGGGCCTTCTTTTGCCTCCAGCAGCTTTAAACAGGCCAAAAGCACGCGATTCTGAAAAGCGGCATCATTTGGAATACCAAGGGGACGGCCCAGTTCAAACGGTACCCATAGAGCCCTGGGCGGTTTTATGATTTCAGTGTGTTTACGTATGAGGCTGATCTGGGTGGTGGGAAGCCCGGCTTCCTCCAAAAAATGCGCAAGCACGCCCACGGCGCGCGTACAGAACGGTCAGACAGGAATAAGCAGGACTGCATTCACATTGTCTTTTTTCAGGATACCAGCCAGATTGCGCGCGGATGATGCCATTTGCAGGGGATCGGCAGCTCCCATAAATGAATAATGAAAATCAGCCACGCTGCCTATAAGACCTGCCTCAGCTAGCTCTTTGAGCCTGTCAATAGGAAAAATAAGATTCAAATCCTGCTGAAATCCGCTGCGGTCAAAATTGGCAGATACATGGCTCATTACCAGATCGTTTGCTTTAACACTGGCCGGGATTGTTCTGTAATCATCCGACACAATCGTGAACGGACGCTCGTTTCTGGCATGCAGACCGGCCGTAGAGATGATAGCCACCCGCCTGGATTTCAATGGGGGACCTTCCTGCCAGGGAAAAGTTTCAAATGTCGGACAGTTCAAAGCTGCAAGGCCTGAGTGAAGTTGCTGTGGCAATTCTTCGAGACGGGCCATAAATATTCCTCCTTAAGTTATCTTTTCCGCCAACATATGATTTCCGCATGTTTCATCGCATACAGCTATTAGAAAATTCAGTATAACATCACGCCCGTAGAATATGGAACAAAAGAACTATAATAAATCTTGAAAAAAATAGACTTGAAATTATTGCCTGATCCTTTGAGAGAGGATGACCATCATAATATGCGATTTACCAATAAAAGGATCTCATCTCATAACCTTATATTTTTTATACTTGACACAGTAATATTTGTACATTAGGGGTATGAGTTATCTGAGAAAAGAAAATATCTAAATTGAATCTTGCTTTACGAAGGACACCTCGGTTATCCCTTAGTAAGTCCAATATTCATTTCTGATATCTTCCGATCTCAGAAATACAACAAGCAGATTTTTTTGTTTGCCAAACAAGAGATCTGTAACAAGAGGTATTTAATGGCGCAAGGAACAGTAAAATGGTTTAACGAGAAAAAGGGTTTTGGTTTTATTACAGCTGACAATGGCGATGATGTATTTGTTCACCACACATCCATCAAGGAGGATGGATTCAGAACACTCGAAGAGGGCCAGAACGTTACGTTCGATATCGTCGAAGGACCCAAGGGGCCTCAGGCGTCTAACGTATACAAAAGTTAAACAATAAACAGGGGCAGGCGTGGCCCGCCCCTGTTCCCACCTTAATTTTCAACCATAAGCACTGGTCTGAAATATGGGCAGGTTCGTGTTGATCAGACTATTGTGCCCAAATTTTATTTTTCCAAGATAGTATCTTCTGATACGATTATTTTTATTTGACAAGATTCTGCGAGCGCCTATATAGTTATTCTTAAGCTTTTGTTTATATTCAAGTTTAATTATATATTTGAAGGAGGTTTTAAAATGCTTGATAAACTATCAATCGAACAGATCTCGGGAATAATGGATGCCTTGCCGATTGAGGTCATGTTTGCAGATGCAGATGACCGCATCCGGTTCCGTAACAAGAAGGATACCAGGCTGATGTAGTATGCTGATGATATATTAGGGCAGGACATCCGATCCTGTCACCAACCCGAAAGCCTGCCGAGAGTTGAGCAGATGCTAACCAACCTCAAGAGCGGGGCCAAAGATGAAGAGGAGTTCTGGGTGGCCCTCCTTGGCGACAGGGTGTTGAACAGATTTATCGCTATTAGGGACAAATCGGGCAAGTATATGGGCGTATTGGAATATCTGATGAATTTTGACGCAATAGAGCAGATAGCTGAATCCAAGAAGGACGCGTACAGAAGATAGCATGCAAAGAGGGGAGAACATGGGAAAAGATATTTTCAGACAATTACAGGAACAATTGGATAAATATTCACTGGGCTTTCCGGCGACAGATTCCGGTATAGAAATAAAGATACTCAAAAATCTTTTCACCAGGCAGCACGCCGAAATGTTTCTTAATTTAACCCAGAGGCTTGAAACAACGGAACAGATTGCAGCCCGGGTGAAAATGCCTGCTGCTGAAGTAGCTGACAAACTGAGTGACATGGCTGATCGCGGCCTTTTATTCAGGCTTAAGAAAAACAATACTGTTAAATACGGTGCAATTCCCTTTGTTCATGGCCTGTTTGAATTCCAGGTGGACAGGCTCGATCGTCATATGGCGGGTCTTGTAAGAAAATATATGGAAGAGGGATTTGAAAATTACCTGGCTGATTCGGCTGCAGGGTTTTTCCGCACCATACCTGTCCAGCATTCAATTGACACACAGCAGATAATTGCACCCTATGAAGATGCCAAAGAGATACTTAAAAAGGCAAATAAGATAGTGGTTGCAGAGTGTATCTGCAGAAAAACGTCAAACCTGATTGAGATGGGGTGCGACAAACCGCGCGAAGTCTGTTTCATGTTCGGATCGATGGGGCAGTATTATCTGGATCAGAAAATGGGGCGGGAAGTAGATCTGGATGAAGCCCTGGAAATTTTAAAGAAGGCTCAGGAAGCAGGTCTGGTCACCAATCCGGCATCATCCCAGAATCCCGGAGGAATGTGTAATTGTTGCGGCGACTGCTGCGGAGTGCTTATTGCTCTGAACAAACATCCAAGACCGGCCGAGATGGTTTTATCAAATTATTTTGCCGAGATCGAAAAGGATTCATGCAGTGGCTGCGGTATCTGTGAGGAAAAGTGCCAGATGGGAGCCATAACAATAAATGAGGAAAACACAGCATCGATCAATCTTGACAGGTGTATTGGATGCGGGTTGTGTGTAATTGCATGCCCGGTGGATGCCGTTAGGTTGAAACCCAAACCGGCAGAAAAGCGTCTGATACCACCTGCTACTACAGCTGAGCAGATGTATGAAATGGTCAGAAAACGGGGGATTATTTAATTATTCAGCAAGAGAATTATCAATTGTTGCAGTTCCGGTGGAGAGTTATACAGGTTTTTTTTAGGCTGTTTGACAGGTGGGGATTAGGTAGTCATTTATATAGAATTGAGAAAGCATAATTATTCAAAAAAACTGCCCGGCATGGAAGGAAAGCTCGTGGTTGTTGTTGTATTCTTCTCAGGTGCGAATTCCTGATGTATGATCTCGTTGTAGTACCGGGTCGTTGTTGTCGTAATGTATGTTCCGGAAGTCTTTTCGTAGGTGCGCTTTCCTTACCAAGTGCCACTTACTCGTGATGTTCTCAATATTACCGGGCCTCTCAATTATTTATTAACAAAGAATAGAATATCTGTCGTTATTCCTCAATACGGTAAAACCCGCATATTGAGATGAAAAACACCCTATTTATAGAAACCACTGTAGAATACTCCGTCATGTGGACGGGGATGAATGCGGAACGGGGAAAATGGGGATGCTTTCACTCTGACAGTTTGTTAAGATGCCCCGCCTTGTAGGCGGACTAATTTACTTTCATAAGGAAACTTGATAATATATCAAAAGAAATAAAGAACTGTTTTTAAATAATATTGAAACGAAATTTATTTAAATCCGCATATTGACATTCGACCCACAATCGTTATTTTACAATTTCATTAGAAGATCTATCCAATTTTTGACTTAGTTGTATAATGTCTCGTTTATCTTTTTGATTTTTATAATTCTCTGTAGCTTTTCATATGATCGATAATGCTTCTAAATCCAACAGGAAAGGGGGTGGATGCCGTTTCAAAATCGGACAGGTGAAGTCGGATGTAGTTTAAAAGAACTCTTGATGCTGAACAAAAGGAGGAAAAGCCATGAAACGTTTATCATTACTCTTTGCATGTATTCTGACTTTTGCGTTTGTAATTTGCATGAATGCATACGGTGCCGAGATTGAAGGTCAGCTCAATATCAATACGGCGGATGTCCAGCATTTCCAGATGCTGCCAGGAGCTTCAATGGAAATTGCGCAGAATATTGTTGAGTACCGCAATGTAAACGGACCCTTTGCCATGGTTGATGATCTCATGAATGTACAGGGTATGGATAGAGATTGGCTTGATCAGATGAGGCCTCATCTAACCACCAGCGGTGCAACAACTCTCACCATTGATAAGAAACCAATAATGTAAAAGAAGCAGCACTGTATTAGATAATACAAAGGTGGAATCCAGTGGGTCCCACCTTTTTTTGAAGAGAAACATTTTCTCCGGCTGATAAGCTATTTCGAAGAGTTAAGAATATAAGTAATTGACAACAGAGAAAAACACCCTTTACAGTTCGTTGATGTTATTTCTTTAAAAAAGGAGTGGTTGAAACATGGCCAAAAAATTCAAAGTTGTAGTGGCCGGGGCAGGGCCGGGAGGGTGTATTTTTGCCCGTGATCTGGCCAAGGCAGGTATTGATGTTACGGTGTATGAAAAGGGTGAGTATGCGACAATGGGTCATGACTGGTCGGATGCGGTTGAACGCAAGGCACTAGCCGAAGTCGGTTTTGATGTTCCTGTTGAATCCACGAAAAATACCGGAAAGCTAATAAGAAAGCCCGGGGCAAAAGATAATACAGGGAAAATATTTGAAGAGCATGCCTACCCGGACATGGAGGTGTGGGCGCCGGATTACTCCTGTCGCAAGATAATCAAGTTCCGCTATATCACCACTGACCGGCGTGCTCTAGGAAAGCTTTTAGTTGACCAGGCCAGGGATGCCGGGGCTAAGATCAAATTCGGGCATGAGATTGCTGATATCGTTTTTTCCGGAGGCCCTACTCTGGGTGATGTTTCGGTTTCCGGTTTAAAGGTTAAAAATATGACAACAGGCAAAGAGTCCGAAGTCTCTGCCGACGTGATAGCAGACGATACAGGTTTTCAAGCCAGGCTGCGTACTAAGTTGCCATCAGCTACGGGCATTGCCGATGAATTTAACAGAAAAGAGTTTGCCAATGTGCACCGCACGGTACGCAGACGAAATAAGGAAGTGAATGACTTTTTTGTTGATCACTACCGCTACGGATATCATACCGGTTACCAGTGGGTGCAATTTCTCAATGATGAAGAGATTGACACCGGCGCAGGTGTGCGTGCTGATCCTGCAAACCCCGACCCGAAAGATATTGTGGCCGAATTCATTTCGCGTCACCCATCGATCAGCGATAACGTCGTGCGCGGCGGCGGAGGGCTGTGCCTGGTGGGTCGCTCGCCCTGCAGCCTGGTAGCAGGCGGGTTTGTTACCATCGGAGATGCCGCCGGCCAGACCATACCCATGACCGGCTGCGGTGCGGGCGGTGCCATGGCGGGCGGCAAACTTGCCGCCGAAGTAGTACTACGGGCTGCTGAAGATGGCAAAAATGATATTGCAGCACTTTGGTCATATAACTGGAATTGGTTCGTAGGCTCTGGCCGTGGGGCAAACTATGCCGGTCTGACCGCGCTTAGGAATATTCTGCAGGATCTGAGCCATGAGGATATTTCGTTCCTGTTCAGAAAAGATATCATGAACGCCGAGATGCTGAGTGCCTCCATCAATGGATCGTTTACGATACCCGACCTGCAAACCATGGTGCAGACGCTTCTCAGGGGTATATCCAGGCCGGCATTGCTTATGAAACTTAATAAAGCCACCACCCTTGGCACAAAAATACTCAAGCATTACCGGGAATACCCGCCTGCCTGGGACCCGGTCAGGTTTGAGACCTGGAGAGTGAAGGCGGAGGGCTTGTTTGGTAAAACACAGTAGAAATCGAGAACAGTATGCACAACAAGATCAGGAGCACTCAATGATCAAGGGGATCTTTCATGTTGGAATTTCAACGCCGGACTTGGGGCAATTGGTTGAGTTCTACCGGGACCTGCTTGGTTTTAAGGTTATACGTGAGTTCGCCTGGCCAAAGGGCATTGATATTGCGGATACCATTACCGGGCTCAGGGATTCGGCTGCAAGTGTTGTGACACTTGAACTTGGTGAGACTCAAGTGGAGTTGTTCCAGTTTGATAGTCCCGAACCCAGACCATCAGAGCCAGAAATCAGGGTGTGTGATCACGGGCTGACACATATCTGTTTGAGAGTCAAAGATCTGCACTACGAATATGAGCGGTTGAAAAACGCAGGCATGTGCTTTCACTGTGAGCCGCAGGACATGGGGCTGACCTGGGTGACCTATGGACGTGACCCGGATGGTAACGTGATCGAACTGCTTGAGTATAAGGAATAAGAATTGCCAGAGAGTTTTAAGCTGTTATGTTCATAGTAAAGCTATATCATTCCGGTTTAAGATGATAATCCCCCCAGAAACTGAGCGACAGCGCTGCTCTATTAAAATTTATCCGGCCGGGTGATAATAATAGCTGATTTGTTCCATAAAACCATTATTGCACAGGAATACTCCGCGGATATATTTTTTCGTGCAAGCATTTCGGGAAAGCCGCGTTTTTCGGTTTAATAATCTACCATAATGTGCAAAGATAAACACACATCATGAAAATAGACTTGAGAAAAAGCCTGACCTCAAACATTGCGGTATCAATCCTTTATCGGCTCATCCGTACATATTCTCTGACATATCGGTTACAGGTGGTAAATGAAGAACCCTGGATGAGATATCTTGATAATGGCGGGAGAGTGCTGCTATGCGCCTGGCATCAACAATTTTTTTCAGCAATACGCCACTTCCGGGATTACAAAAATTACCACCCGGCCCTTATGATCAGTCAAAGTCTCGACGGAGAAATCATTGCCGGAGTAGCCCAGAAAACCGGCTGGTGTCCCGTTCGTGGATCTTCGTCAAAAAACGGTCGTGGAGCACTGCAATCCATGATCGGCAAATTAAAACAGACACGGCTTGCCGGACATATTGTTGACGGACCGCGCGGACCGGCGGGGGTTGTGAAAGCCGGAGTAGTTCGTATCGCTCAAACTGCAGATGCGGCGATTGTTCCCTTTTATGTTTCGGCCGACAGGGCTTGGTATTTCAGGAGTTGGGATAGATTCTTTATTCCCAAACCTTTTGCAAAAGTGACACTTAACTTTGATGAAATGATACAGTTTGATTTTGCCGGAAACTCGGATGCCTTTGAAAGTCAGAGGTCTCATCTTGAACAAATTATGCTGCCACATCTGAAGCAGTAAATGTCAAAAAAGATACATATCATGATTGTTTTTATTCAGGCATTGCCCGGAGTTCGAGCAGGGTGATTTCAGATGGGACTCCGAGTCTGACCGGTGGACCCCAGAAACCGGTTCCACGCGTTGTATAAATCCACATTTTGTTATGACGATACAGGCCTGCAGCGAACGGTTGAACCTTGTGGATTAGAATATTCCAGGGGAAGAACTGTCCGCCGTGGGTATGTCCTGAGAGCTGCAGATCAAAGCCGGCCTTGGCAGCATCGAAAGCGCTTCCGGGCTGATGGGCCAACAGAATCCGGAAATCTGAACGAGGGGCATCATTCAAGGCAGCCTGCGGATCTATGCAGTGTATGCTGTGGAAACCGTCACCAATGAGATCGGAAACACCGGCTATAATCAGATTGGCGTCGTTTTTTGTAATGATGCGGTGATCTCCCGCAAGTACTTGAACTCCAAGGGATTGAATATGACGTATCCAGGCTTCTTCATCCCAGTAGTACTCATGGTTTCCGGTAACGAAATAGACAGGTGCTTCGAGCGAAGAAAGTGCTTCGGCAGCCTTACCGTACTGCACCACCATGCCGTCGGCCAGGTCGCCGGTAATGGCCACTATATCCGGCTCCAGGGCATTGATTCGTTGAACAACGCCGGTAAGCGCTTTGCCATTGTTAATCGGGCCCAGGTGAACATCGCTGATCAGAGCAATGCGATAACCTTCCAGATCGGGGTGAAGGCCGGCTGAAGGAATCTGGATTCTTTCCAGACGGGGCGGCCGGAGTGCTGTAAAGATTCCAACAACAAGCAGGATGCTGGAAATTCCAATGATAGCTAGAGTGGATATTTTTAGCAAGAATAAGCGTAGGTCAGGGTCTGTAGACAGAATTACAGGCCAGGCTGGATCGCCTTTTGCACCAAAAAAATGCGACAAAAAATCCATTCCCATTAGAATAAGCCAGCCCAGATCTCTCAAAAAAGTTAATACGAGCAGAAAGGATAAGAGACCCAGCAGCACATATATCTTTATAAGAAGCCTTTCAAACCATCTCGAGTGGACGTATCTGTGCAGGATGAGCAGAAGCGGCAGTCCGAAAACCGGCAGAATCACAGCAGCCAGAGCAGCTAGGTGCCAGGAATACGGAAGCCCCAGGGGTTCGATAAGGCGGGTATCGAGATACGAGGTAATCCCGACAATGAGCAAACCTGCAACGGCAGCAAATATGATGTATCGAATCTTCAATTTATTCTCCGGTCGTGTTGAGCATATGCCTTTTTATGCTAATGTATCTTTTCTTGTCTAGTTTCTATAGAAACATTTGCGAAAGAAATAAAGGGCTCGATTAGATTCATAAATGTCAGGCCACCCAAGGAACAATCTATAAGTCTGCTTTTTAAGTGAAGATAACACTTTGCTAATTCCGCAAGAAGATATACTGTTTCTATAATCATGAAAATATATTGCAAGGTTCAGAAAGCGAGGATTTGTAGTTTTTTTTCAAATACAGAATTATGTCCAAAAAAATGATCCAAATTAAAAAAGTGGCTGGGTCGATAATTTTTTGGGAGATTGATTGTTTAATGATAGTACTTGAGGAGTGTTTCCCTGGCAGATTGACAATGCACCCAAGGTATCGTAGGTAGATAAGCATACAAAATTATAAGGTAGATATGAAAAAATGCTTGACCTTACACGAAAGTACCGCATAGCTGTTTCCAGAATATTCATGACGCTGATAGTCATGCTGCTGCTTTTTTCATCCTATTCATGGCAAAGAGGTATTATAATCAATTATATAATAGATTTCATAGGATTTATATTTGTGCTGATCTGTACTTTTGGCAGGCTCTGGGCGCTGACATATATCAGTGGACACAAGACAAAGAATCTTATTACAGAAGGGCCATACTCTATGGTCAGAAATCCACTGTATCTATTTAGTTTCATTGGTGCTGTGGGTATTGGTATTGTATCAAAAAATATTTTTGTTCTGACCATTATGGTTATTATGTTTCTGGTATATTATACGGTTGTCATCAAGGCCGAAGAAGCACATCTCTATAATGTGCATGGAAAAGATTTTGAGAATTATCTTAAAAAAACCCCGAGAATAATTCCAAAATTCTCTTTGTATCATGAGCCGATTGAATATATGGTCAATGCTCGTAAGGTCCGCATATCTTTTTTCAGTGTAGTGTGGTTTCCGATAATTTTCATGGTTCTGCTGATTATCGAACATCTGCATGATACAAAAGTATTACCCATTCTTTTTACTATCCCGTGATTTATGATTCCAGGTCAATCTGACCATCTGGCGGTTTGATATTTTTCTTTATCCATTTCCAGGCATGAGTCTTGTTTTATTACGTAAAAATAAGATATTAGTCAGTTATTAATAGTATGCAACGAGAAATTGTTCCAGGTAAATGTCAATGATTGACATTTACCTGGATTCTTGTCAGATTCAGGACTCTGTGCTAAAAGTCAGACATAATGTTCCATTATGGGAGGAGAATATATGTCCGGTCATAATAAGTGGAGTTCTATCAAACATAAGAAAGGCGCTGCCGATGCCAAGCGTGGCAAGATTTTCAGCCGACTGATCAAAGAAATAACGGTTGCAGCCCGTATGGGCGGCGGAGATGTCGACGGAAATGCCAGACTCAGGACGGCTGTTGCCGCAGCCAAGGCCGCCAATATGCCCAAAGATAATATCGATCGAGCAATCAAGAAAGGAACCGGAGAACTCGAAGGATATTCCCTCGAAGAGTCTTCATACGAAGGTTATGGACCGGGGGGAGTTGCAATTCTGGTCAACGTGTTAACAGATAATAAAAACAGGGCCGTGGCAGACATCCGCCATGTTTTCTCCAAATACAACGGAAATTTGGGGGAGACGGGTTGTGTAAACTGGATGTTTGATAAGAAGGGCTATGCATCCATCGATAAAGAAGTGATTGATGAAGATGCTTTGTATGATATTGTTCTTGATGCCGGTGCTGAAGACATCACCGAACAGGGAGATGTCTTTGAAATTCTGTCCGCCCCTGAAGATATTGAGGTCCTCAGGGACGCCTTGGAGAAAAATAGTATTGCCTATAATACACTCGATGTCCAAATGATTCCTCAAACCAATGTCAGACTGACCGGCAAACATGCTTTGCAGGCCCTCAAGCTGCTTGATGCGCTTGAGGAACTTGAAGATGTACAGTCTATATCGTCAAATTTTGATATTGATGATGAAGAATTGGCTCAATTGCAGGGATAATGATTATTTGCGGGGTTGATCCGGGAACACGGGCTACAGGCTATGGAATCCTGGAACTGCAACTTAACGGCAGCACCGAATATATCATTCACGGCACTATTCGTCCAAGGGTAAAGGATTTGCCTGGCAGATTGAAGCAAATCTACCTGGAACTACTACAGGTATTCGAACATTTCGAACCGCAGGAGATTGCGGTGGAATCTTCTTTTTATGCCAAGAACGCCCAGACCGCCATGAAACTTGGCCAGGTACGCGGTGTGATCATTCTGGCTGCCTCCTTACATGATATACCGGTCTTTGAATACACACCAACTGAGATCAAAAGCGCCACCTGTGGTTATGGCCATGCAGGCAAAGACCAGGTCAGTTCCATGGTGAGCACTCTTTTGAATCTGCCCCATGGGCTCATTGTTTCGCGAGACGCCACCGATGCTTTGGCGGTAAGCGTGTGTCATACATCGTCGCGTCGCATGAAAGGTGCCATGTTATGATCAGCATGTTGTGTGGCGAAGTAGTGCATATGACGAACAGTAATATTACTCTCATGGTCTCCGGCGTAGGTTATCTGGTGCACGTGCCGACAGGGACGGAACACCAGCTTGTATGCGGACAGAAGGTTACGATCTATACCAGACTGATTTCGCGCGAAGACTCAATGGACCTTTATGGGTTCCTTGATCCGCGTCAACGCGAAATCTTTGCCCTGTTGCTCAATGTATCAGGTGTGGGACCGAAAACGGCCCTCAATATTATTTCCTGCATCGAGCCAAGCCGGTTTCTGGATGAGGTGGTTTGCGAGAATGTTGCCTATCTCTCTACACTACCCGGCATTGGCAAGAAAAGTGCACAACGTATTGTGCTGGAACTGAAAGAGCGTATTGCTAAACAGTTTAAAGTAGAGGGTAGAGTTAAGGGAGGCAACATACTGGAAGATGCCGTATCCGCCCTGGTGGCACTGGGTTATTCTGAAAACCAGGCAAGATCGGCAGCTGGCATTATCCAGGCTGATAATGTCGAGGATCTTATAAGGCGCTCGCTCAAGGAGCTGATGTGATGCGAGAAGAGCTTGAAGGCAATTCTCTGGGCAAAGGTGAGATTGAATTCGAATCCAACATCAGGCCGCGTTACCTGCACGAGTATGTGGGTCAGGATTCATTGAAACAGAATCTCGAAGTATTTATCAAGGCCGCCAAAACCCGTACGGAGGCACTGGATCACTGTCTGTTTTATGGTCCTCCCGGTCTGGGAAAGACAACTCTGGCTTATATCATTGCCAATGAGCTGGAAGTAAATCTACGTATTACCAGCGGGCCTGCTATCGAAAAATCCGGCGATCTGGCGGCGATCCTGACTAATCTTGAGCAGCATGATGTGCTGTTTATCGATGAGATACACAGGCTGGGGAAGGCCATAGAAGAGATTTTATATCCGGCCATGGAGGATTTCAAACTGGATATTGTCATCGGACAGGGACCTTCTGCGCGTTCGATCAGGATCGATTTGAATCCATTCACCCTGGTGGCTGCAACAACCCGGGCCGGAATGATAACCTCACCACTTAGGGATCGTTTCGGTATCATGGGGCATCTTGAATTCTACAGCGAGAAAGAATTACAGCAAATTATCAAACGATCAGCCGGGATTCTCAATATTGCCGCAGATGGCGAGGGCCTCATTGAGATCGCCAGACGTTCGCGCGGGACGCCGCGTATAGCCAACAGGCTTTTGCGGCGGGTCAGGGATTTTGCCGAGGTCATGGGTGACGGCCGGATAGAACTTGAAATTGCAGATATTGCTCTGGGCAGGCTGGATATTGATAATACAGGGCTTGATCGCATGGACAAAAGGATTATGGGAACCATGGATGAGTATTTCTCCGGAGGTCCGGTAGGGATTGATTCCCTGGCCGCTTCGTTGGGAGAAGATAAGGACACCATAGAAGATGTGTATGAACCATATCTTATCCAGAACGGCTACATCAAACGTACCCCCCGCGGCAGGCAGCTCACGGCCAAAGCCTACAAGGCATTGGGCAAAAAACCCCTGAAGCATCAGATGGAGATATTCTCGGATGAGTAAGTCTGCTTTTATGGCTGTAACCGGGTTAATGTCTCGACCCGTGTTTATGCGGCGGTTGTAATATAATCCTTATCTATTGCAAGGTGGGCAAATCTTGCGCTAAGAGTAATCTTATTGAATAGTTAATCTTGAGGTGATGATTGAAGATACTTCTGCTTGATATCGACGAGACCGTCTACCCAAAGGACCACGGACCGATTGTTCTGGTGAACAAACGAATTGAGAGCTTTGTCATGTCCTGCTGCAATCTCTCACAGGATGAGGCACAGGCATTGCGCAGAAAATATGCAACAAGATACGGATTCACCATGGGCGGGCTTATGCGACATTATGGTGTTGATCCGCATAAGTATCTGGGAGATGTTCACGATGTGCCTATTGAGGATCTGCTCGAACCTGATCCCAGACTCAGGTATGTGCTAAGTGAACTGCCGAATGAGGTTATTGCCTTTTCCAATGCTCCCCGGGAGTATGTTATGCGAGTGATTAACACCCTTGGTGTGGCGGATTTATTTAGTGACCTTTTCACGATTGAATTTATGGATTTTGTTCCCAAGCCGTACCCCTATCCCTACAGGAAGGTTCTGCAGCAATATGCACGGCTGGCTGATGAATGTGTTGTTGTTGATAATCACCCTGCAAATATACGCACTGCAATAGATCTGGGAATGAAGGGAGTTCTGGTTGGTTCCGACGAGGGCACAGATGCTTTTTTTGCTATACCGGATATTTATGCAATAACCAGGATCTTGGATGAAGTTGTTTAAACAGATGGCAAGGAGTTGTATATGAAGGTATTGGTTACCGGAGCAGCCGGATTTATCGGATTTCACCTTGCGAACAGGCTACTTCATGAGAAACATGAAGTTATTGGCATTGACAACCTCAATGAATATTACGATCCTAAGTTGAAACGCGACAGGCTGGCGATCCTTAAAGAAATCCCCAAGTTCACATTTCATTTGATTGATCTGGAAGATAGACAGTATATCCCGGAGCTGTTTCTAAATGCGGGCTACGATGTGGTGGTGCACCTTGCCGCCCAGGCTGGTGTGCGCTACAGCATAGAAAACCCCTTAGCCTATATTGATGCAAATCTGTTAGGATTTGCTAATATCCTCGAGGGATGCAGGGCAGCCAAAGTGCCGCACCTGGTTTATGCTTCATCCAGCTCCGTATACGGTGCTAATACGTTGATGCCGTTTTCGGTTAATCAAAATGTAGACCATCCGGTTTCGCTCTACGCGGCAACCAAGAAGGCCAATGAGTTGATGGCGCATGCATATGCAAGCCTCTATGGTCTGGCCAGCACAGGTCTGCGATTTTTCACGGTATACGGGCCCTGGGGCAGGCCTGATATGGCCCTTTTCAAGTTTGCCAAGTCTATTCTGGAAGGGTCTGCGATTGATGTTTACAACCATGGAAACATGAAGCGCGACTTTACCTTTATCGACGACATTGTTGAGAGTGTTACCAGAATCATGAAGGTTGTCCCGCAGGCGGACCTGTCGTGGAACGGCGTACGCCCTGATCCGGCAACCAGTTATGCTCCCTATCGGCTCTACAATATCGGCGGCTCAAATCCGATTGGCCTGATGCGATTCATCGAGTTGCTGGAGGATGCCCTTGGGAAAAAGGCCAGGAAAAATTTGCTGCCGTTGCAGATGGGAGATGTTGTAGCCACTTATGCCGATGTCCATGACTTGGAAGAACAAATCGATTTCCGGCCGAGGGTAACTTTAGAAGAAGGAATACAGTATTTTGTGGATTGGTTCCGTTCGTACTACAGTGTCTGATTTATTCTGGTGAGCACATTCTCAGAAGGTAGATCCATTTCAAGAATATATTTCAGGATTTTATCCTGATAACGCTCTGAACCACCGGTAAATTCGATGCCGAGTTGAGTCTTTTCTAGAACATCTTCATTGCGTACCGATCTGACGATGCCGGAGGTTTCAATCAGCCCGGTCGGCAGAGCTATCCTGATTATAGGTAGGTGCATGCCTTCGATGATGGGTGTTTCATCATTCAGTACCTCAACCCCCATTCCTTCAATGCTTATGTCCCATATAAAGACCCCCACTTGTTGCGAATTTATCGGATGGTGGATGCTGGCAGTAATGGGGTTTTGACCGGTTACAAAATATCTGAGCACGCTGCGACGGCTGATCCACTGGAGTTGCTCGGGCCAACTGGTTTCAACAATGTTTTTGACCTGGTCGAGAACTTTTGCCGTAAACAATATGACATGTATCCCCTTGAAAAGATAGAACGGATAGATTGTACCGATTTCTGGCTGAAACGGCAGACGGAAGGTCGAAATCCTGACGATACGCAAAACCATGTTGCTATCCTGGGGCCTGAGATAGAAAAATTCCGT
>Ga0272441_10003228_pt1 | contig 31345 bp, 28 predicted proteins | sample SSMProp6N_FD_193582 | JGI IMG/M metagenome (GOLD analysis project Ga0272441, IMG submission 193582) | Marine sediment archaeal communities from Little Sippewissett salt marsh, Falmouth, MA, United States - SSM-Prop-6N | ecosystem: Environmental > Aquatic > Marine > Wetlands > Sediment ... | reverse complement strand
AAGCCCTATCTTTAATACCGCCGGGCGTAAGTTTTTCTTTGGAAAGGGACTTTTTCCCGAAAATCCTTAACAGGGCATTTTACGGCTATGTTACGGGCGGGGCGTTTATAGATATAGGCACGCCGGAAAGATACGAGAAAGCGAAGACGCTGCTTTGAGGCGGCGCGCAGGCCGCGAAGGACGTGTTTTTAAAAGGTGACTTTTACGTCAAACCTGCGGGACAGGAAAAAAAGCTTGAGCGAGATGAAGTATAAAATTCGCGTATTTTTAGCCGTCTTTATAGTTTTGCTGTTGGCCCTCGAGGTCAAAGGCAGTATCTGGTTTCGTTTAAGGTCGGCGGAGCTTTATGAGGCAAGAGGCGACATAGATAAAGCAGCGGGGCTTTACGCTAAGGTATATACCAAGGAAAAGACACTGCGCGGCGGGAAACTCAAATTCTATAAGCTTTCTCCGGAGGTCAAATACGAAATAAGCTCCAAATTAGCGGATTATTATTTTAAGGCCGGCCATAAAGACAAGGCCATAGAGCACTACGGCGTGTTAAAAGAAAGAGGCGGCGAACCCGCGGATTACCTTTATCTTTATATCCTGAATCAGAACGCGCGCGGATTGGCCGATTTACTTATTAGGCCCGAAGGCCGAAAGCTTCGGGGGAAACTTCCGGTAGAATACAAAAGCGCGCCTTTATGGAAATATCGCTTCGGGCTCGCTCTGGCGAAAGTCGGCCGCCGTCAGGAAGCCGAGGAATTATTCGAAGACCTGGCCGCCGGTTTTCCCTATGTCTTTACGTTTCGGGACTGTCTTGAGCTTATCCGGCAGGGGAAGGATATTTCGAATCCTCCGCCTTTCGAGATAGCCGGCATATGGAAATTTGACTACGGGCGCGGCGCGTCTGCCTTTGACTCTTCGGGCAGGTGGAACCATGGAAGGATTTACGGGGCGGAGTATGTAGAGGGCGTAAGATCCGGCGCCCTTAAGTTTGACGCACCCGGCGACGAGGTAATAATACCGGATAACGGCAGCCTTAACCTCGGCGGGCGTGATTTTACTATCGCGCTATGGCTTCGCCCTCAAAGCTGGAACGGGATATGTTTTGTTTATAATAAGCAGCGCCCGAATTTTTTCTTATCCAGAGATAAGGAACAATGGGGTTTTGAGCTGTATGATGCCGGCGGTACAAAGAGCGTCGCGATGTCGCAACCCGTAGAGGACAAATGGTATTTCGTCGTCCAGCGAGTGAGGCAGGAAGAGGAACATAGGGCATGGCTATTTGACCGCGAAGGCCTTATTGATTCCAAAGGAAGGTTTGACATTACAGTTACAACGGATGTCGGTGATCCGCTTCGATTGAGTCGGAAGGGTTGGTATCAAGATAGCGATGAGAGCTTCACCGGCGTTATTGACGAGGTTATGATATTCAAAAAGGCCTTGACTGATGAAGAAATACAGGTCTTGTATGAGAGCTTTGCCGGAAAAACAGAAGCGCCGCGGCAGGAGATATGAACGGACGCGATAAGTTAAAAGTAGGCGTAGTCGGACTGGGGTACTGGGGAAAAAACATATTACGCGTGCTGAATGAACTCAAGGCGGTGTACATCGCCTGTGACAATAATCCCCGAGTTATAAGAGAGAGAAAAAAGGTGTTTCCCGATGTGAGATATACCCCTTCTTTGGACGTTATGCTAAAGGACCCTCGGTGCGAGGCGATTGCGATATCTACGCCCGCGGCCACACACTTTGAGCTTGCGAAGAGGTCCTTAAATGCCGGCAAGCATGTCTTTGTGGAAAAACCGCTTGCCTTAAAAGTCGAAGAAGGCGAGGAGTTAGTCGAATTGGCCGCCGAAAAGGGCAGGACCCTTATGGTGGGGCATATTTTACAATACCATCCGGCCGTAAAAAAGCTCAAGGAGATAATAGATGCCGGTGAACTTGGCAGTATCCAGTATATATATTCGAACCGTTTAAATATAGGGAAATTAAGGACAGAAGAGAATATCCTCTGGAGTTTTGCCCCGCATGACATATCGGCCATGTTGATGCTTTTGGGAGAGGAGCCCTTAAAGGTATCGGCATTCGGCGGCGCGTATTTAAATAAAGGCGTTTACGATACGACCCTGACCACCTTTGAATTCAAAAACAACGTCAAGGGCCATATATTCGTCAGCTGGCTGCATCCCTATAAAGAACAGAGACTTGTCGTGGTCGGGTCGAAGGCGATGGCGGTTTTTGACGATGTATCCGAAAAAAAATTATTCGTCTATCCGCACAAGATAAATTGGACTAACGGAAAGATCCCGGTTGCCCGGAAGGCCGATTATCGGGTAATAGAGGTTGAGGAAACAGAGCCCCTTAAGCTTGAACTCGAGCGTTTCATCGAATGCGCCGGGACCGGGAAAAGGCCGGAGACGGACGGGCTTGAGGGGATAAAGGTTTTAAAGGTTATTCGGCTATCGGAGCGTTCGCTTAAGAATGAATATAGCGCTTTTCACGTATAATTTTCCCCATAAAAGGACGCAGGATTTTATGATGCGAATGCATCTATACGGATTTCTTCCGCGCGTAGTTATCGCGTCTCCGCCTGAGGAACTCGGCTTGCCCGCGGTTACGCTTGAGGATAAATACAGGCACATAGATTTAATCCATCCTAAAGAGTTGTGCGAGCGCATGAATGTTTCATACCGGGAAATCCCGCATCGCGACAGAAAGGTCTCGGACATTCTCAAGGCAAATAATACGGACATCGGCATCATAGCGGGCGCAAGGGTACTAAAAAAACACGTAATAGAAGCAGTGCGTTTGGGAATAATCAACTTTCACCCCGGCTTGATACCGGAAAATCGCGGCCTGGGCGCGGTAAAGTGGGCAGTGGTGCTTAATATACCCCAGGGGGCAACCGCTCACTTTATTAACGAAAAAATAGACCACGGCAGGATTATAAAAAAATATATGGTGCCGGTTTATTCCAAAGACGGCTTTAAGGATATTAATATACGTATTTTCGAATCACACCTTGAGATGCTTATAGCGACTTTGAAATTGATACAGGCCGGCTTGCCCGAGACTTATGCGGTTGAAGAGAATGCGGCCTGCCATCGGCCGCCAGACGAAAAACTGGACTGGAAAGCTATACGCGCATTCGAGGCGTACAAAAACAAGTGGGCGCACGATAAAAACAACGGATGGCTTTGCACCTGCGGCAGCAAACTGGATACGAAAAACCAGAATGAGGTTGCACTATGCGGCGTCTGCGGTGGAAAATTCAGACTCCTGAAAAACAGAAATCGGGAATTTTTGCAGATGATATGATTTAGGCCAGGACTATAAAAGTAGAGGCCTTTAACATTGGGCATTTTTTGTAATAGCGGCATAATCTTTTTAGTTTCTGACGGTAAAGGATGTAACGGAATTACGCAGGCACGTTTCGCAGGCAGAAGATATATGAAAAATATCTAAAAAGTTTTTGGACAATTGCAAAAATATCGTAATGGCGTTTTGTTAAAAAGGCATAGAAGGATTTATGGCTGGCGCTGTTTTTCCCCTGGATATTGAATCCGCCGCATCATACGGCATAGCAAAGTGGCGCAAGGAATTTACCTGGCCGCTTCTTTACGATGATTTTATTCACATTGAATCCCAGATTAAGGAGATACTGGATGATTTTATAAGGAAAAATGCCGGATCGCACCTGAGAAACAGGCTTGTCCTTATAAATTATAAAATTTTTGCGCTCGCATACGGCAACCTTATAAATTCCTTAAAGATATTGAAAAGTATAAACGAGAAAGGACTAAAACCCCTTTACGGCCATAGGTCAATTACCTTCAGAGGTCTCATAGAATCCGGTGCGCCGTTAGACGTGTTCTCGGATTTTCCTCCCATAGAGCGGCCACACATCATTAGAAGGTTCAAAAAACAGGGGGGAATATGGAAATATTTTTTTAACTTTAATAAAGCCAGAGTCTTATCTTTAAAAAGCATTGCCGCAACAAAGCGTCTTGTAGCGGATCATTCGTATCTTAACGATTTGGCAAAGGAGTATATTCTTACGGGGTTAGATGGAGTAATATCCGTTGCGGATTTTCATAATTGGCTTTCCGGATTTGAGAGCGTACAACTTTCCGCGGCTCAGACAAAAGAAGCAGAGGCGTTGGCCGGAGATTTGACCGCGGCCGTTACTGAAACGGCCGTTCATAACGGCCTGGTTCTGACAACACAGCAACTTGCTTATATATATGGCATTGCGTTAGAGTGTTTTATCAAAACGATGAGCTGCTCAGTCGTTTTAAAGAATCGCATTTCTAAGTTGAAACCTTTGCATTTATTAGTCGGAGGCAGCAGCACAGCTTTTATAAGGACGTTATCATCGGTTGTTCGGGACTACGGTGGGATAGTTTCCGGGTTTGATCACGGCGTACCGCTTGTTTGTTTGTCCGGCGAACCCGGCTGGTTGGAATTATCTACGGTAGACCGATTTTATACTTATAGCCGCAACCTTGCTCGATGTTTAAAGGAAGTAATACGGCAATATCCTCCTGCCAACGGCAATGCCGTAGCCATAGCAAGCGGCGAGACAAGAAAATTTCATAATCTCTGGAAAAGCAAATCATCGGAGCCCGTCCCCCGCGCAATAAAAAAAGTAATGATTGTCGCAAACGTATTTAGGAAAGATTCCGATATGTGTCCTTTTTTTCCGATGCCGGCGCTTGTTCAGCTTGATACTGTTTTGAGAATTATAGATGCCCTTGACAGAGGGGGTTATGAGATTTTATTTAAACCGCATCCACACAGCATGTTTCATAAGCACGCCGGGTCTTTTTTTGGCAATAACGTAAGAGTTATAAAAGGCCGTTTTGAGGATGTGATGGATATGGCCGATGCCTTTATCTTTTATTATACAAGAACAACCACGTTAGGGACCGCATTGTGTACGAATAAACCGATCGTCTCGATTGACGGAGATTGGGAAAAATGGCTTCCCGAAATGAAGAGCTGTTTCACTAGACGCTGCCGCGTTGTCCGCTCAAAATTTGATGACAAAAATCGCCTTATCATAGATGAAAATGAACTCAACGACGCTCTGAACGAAAGACCGAAAAGACCTGATACGGAATTTTTAAAGACATATATGTTTCCATCTACGCGATATGCGGTATAAAAGAAAAATCATAATCTGGGGCGGAAACAATAAGCCTTTGACATTGGAAAACATAGATTCCCATGCCTCTGTCAGCGCCTATTTTTTGACTAAATATTTAAGGCAGTATTATGATATTGTCAACCTGGTCGACATGAATTCCCCGGAAGAGATCCTAAAGTACCGCGATATAAGTGCCGTTATATCAACATTTCAGAAAGGCTTTACTAACAGGCTGGTGCTTAAAAACAGAGAAGAATTATTTTATGAAATAAGACGCCATATCCGCGGAAAGTTGTGCTCCCTTAGCGATTATAATGATAGAGGCGTATATTATGAGGACTTTCTCTTTACCGTAAGGGAGCCGAAGACGGGGAATATCCAGGCGATAAAAAGACACAGCTTTAATCCCGATATAGCTATTCATAGGATGGGATGGTGCGCAGAACCGGATACTTGTTATCCGGAGCCTGTGCCCAAAAATGAAATCAATATTTTCCTGGACCACCCCCCTTATAATCCGAAAGCACCCAGTTGCATAAAAGAATACTACGGCGCCTTTGAGCGGATTAAGCGGGAGTATCCGCATATTAAATTGAATGTCTATCGGCAGGATAACAGAGGAATTACGGCTTGGGATTTTTCCGAAAATAACAACTCTACCCATGTCGGCTATCTTAGAAAGAATAAAATTCCATGGATAGAGCTGATAAGGTACTATCGAAGAACGCATATTTTTTGTATAACGCATCCCGAAAACGCTTGTTTATCGGCAATAGAGGCGGCGATGTGCGGAGCGAAGTTATATGTACCGGTGCACAGGTTAAATAGTCCGTTTATCCACAGGGACTTATTACGTTCTGGAATTGCGCGTAGTTTGTTCCGTCGCGATGTCTATAGTATAGCATCGACCGTTATAAGGGATATTCGTAAAGGATTTACCCGCTCGCGAAATCACGAAAATCTTGCCGGGAAAAATTCGTGGAAACTCGCAACCGAGACAATTCGCAAAAGGGTGCAGCCGTGCTAAAAAATTTAACAAGACACTTTAGACCACATTATATCTCTAAGTATCCCAACGAAAGAATGCGATATCCCAAATGTACATTTCTCGGCAAGACAATGAGTCAATCCTTTACGTCTTTGTTTTTGTGGGAAAAGGTTCTTTCTGCGATTGAATTTGCGCGGCTCATAGAGTTAGGCACCTCTAACGGGATTCTCTCTTTATACTTTTATCTTTTCTGTCTCAATAAGGATGCGGCGTTTTATAGTTTTGATAACGAGAAAAAGTATATTCGGACCAGGGCCGGCGATTTATTGAACTTTGAGAATACTTTTAGATGCTGCGATGTATTAAAAGAACCGGCGGCAGCAGGAAATATCATCCGGGAAGAAGGGCGAACGGTATTATTCTGTGATAACGGAGACAAGATCCGAGAATTCGCTTTATATGCGCCTTATTTAAAGAGTAGAGATTTGATATGCGTGCATGATTGGGGACAGGAAATAGACTTTGGATCGATTCGCGAAATAGTTAGGCGAAACAGGCTTAAGGAAGCCTACAGAAAATACGCACTCAAGGCATGCAGCCATATCAGGATGTTCGAAAAGACCGGATGAGGCCGGAATATCCTATTTTATTATGAACGGTGTGAGAATTATATCCGAGGGGAAAGGCTCTCGAAAAGACTTCCATTTTTATTTCAAAGGTAAATGGTCGCGTGCTGCTTTAGACTCCGATAGAATGGCGGCCGTTTCCGGAGAGGCGTGGATTAGCGGACGCCTGTTGAGGGGCGAGGAATTCGCGAGGAGTTTGTTGTCGAGCGAGTATTTCAAAACTCCACAAGGGCACCGAAACAGCCAGCAGATCCCTATACCCGAAAACGGATTTTTTGCGTTTGTATTGATATGCGGCGATTATCTTTTTGCCGCGGTGGATAGAATACGCAGCAGACCGCTCTTTTACGGGCATGCGGAGGGTGGGTTTTATATCAGTGACGATGCCCGCTGGCTCAGAAAAAGTCTGGGTAAGAGCGCTCTTGACTGCCTGGCGGAGGAGGAATTTCATTATGCGGGATTTGTCACGGGCCGGGATACGTTATTTTCCGATATCAAACAGCTCCAGGCGGGGGAGTGCCTATTGGTTAAAAAAGGAGTTTGCGGGCCGGAACTGGTTCGGTCCCGTTATTATAGTTATCTAGGGGGGGATTTTTTTGAAGACCCCGCCTCTGATTTGATTATTCTGCTTAATAGGGTATTTACGCGGGCCTTTAAACGCTTGATCAAATCTGTCGGAGAAAGGACGATTCTTGTCCCGCTAAGCGGGGGGCTGGATTCCAGGTTAATTATAGCCATGCTTAAGCGCTTAGGGCACAAGAAAGTCATAGCTTTTTCATACGGCAAAAAAGGCAATAAGGAATCCGCCAAAAGCAGAAGCATGGCCGAAAAAGTCGGTTATCCGTGGATATTCATAGATTACACAGGACGCATGTGGCGTGAGTGCTACAACGGCAGGGAATTCGATGAGTACCTCAAATATGCGGATGGACTTTCGTCTTTGCCGCATATCGACGATTGGCCGGCGGTTCGGGAATTGAAAAAAAGACGCATGATTCCGGATGATACTGTTTTTGTACCCGGACATACGGGGGATTTTATTTCCGGGGGGCACATCCCGCCTTCTTATTTAGATTACATACATATGGACAAGAATAGGTTGATAGAATCTATAACCAAAAAACACTATAGAATCAATGACCTCAAAAAAGCGCCTGAGAATTTGCGCCGGAGGATAAGGCGCCGTATTGAAAACCATCTGCCGAAGCTGCCGGTCGATGACATCGAAAAGGCGGGATATCTTTTTGAATTTTTCGACTGGCAGGAACGCCAGGCCAAGTATATCGTCAACTCATTGAGGGTTTACGAATTCTGGGGTTACGAATGGCAAATCCCTTTATGGGATGCGGAAATAATGGATTTCTGGCGGCGTACCCGTTTTAAACATAAGATATCGAAGACATTGTATAAGAAATATCTAAGAAAGACGAATTTTGCCGGGGCATTCGGGGATGTTGATGCAACGCAAAGAAGGTATCCGCGGCCGCTTCGAGGCCTTTTTAGGATTTTAAGCCGGCCCTATCATGCATCAGCGGATTATCTCGGGCAATATGCCAAACGGTATATGGATTATTTCCTGCATAAGTACCAGTATTTTTCTATATTTCCGTATTTTGAGGTAGCTTTTAAAAAAGGTCAATTTCAGAATATAAACACCTTTTTAGTTAGAGAGCACATTAAGAGAGTAAAAAAAAGAATGGCAGAGGAATAATGAAACTGTTAATAATCAGCAGTCTATATTCCCCGTTGCGTAGTTCGGTTACAGAAAAAATATGGCATCCGGAGGGCATGCCTGCCTTTACCGGGTTTCTTGAGGCCTTAGAGGACAAAAAAATCGAATTCGATGTCATTTTACGCGGCATGTCCTCAGATAACGGAATAAGGAAAAACAAGATGATAAAATTCAGGGAATTTTCAGGTAATTTCCACATTATCTCGTTTCCTTATTTTTTGAACACTTTAAAGAAATTTAAAAAACTAGACCCGTTTACGGGGTTAATAGCCGATGTAATACATACCGTTTATTGCCTAAGGATTATTTCCGGGAGGCATTATGATGTTTTTTATTTTGACAGGGCAAATGTTACAACGGGGGCCTTTTTCGCGTTTTTTCTCAGGAAAAATGTATTTTTGCGACTACACGGCGTTATTACGTTATCGGAGCAGTTTGACAGAATTCCTACCAGATTGGCGTATCTGGCTAAGTATATAAGCTTCCGCGCCCCTTTTAAATATGTACTTTGTTCAAAAGATGGCTCACCGGCCGAGACATTTCTTAAGCGTTTTACGGGCCGAAAGGTCTCTACGGAGGTTTTACTCAATGGAGTCAATTCGCCTTTCTGGTTGACGTATGAAGGTGACGGGATACGCAGAAGATACAATATTCCTGAAGATGTTCCTGTTATTTTATTTGTAGGCAGGCTCGAGGAAAGCAAAGGCTGCAGCCTGTTAGTCCGTTCGTTATGCAGACTGCGCGATGAGAAAAAAAAGTTTTTTTCGCTTATCGTAGGCGGCGGATCACTTTATAAGAATATATCAAGTTTTTTGAAGAAATGTAATTTAAATAGTCAGGTGGTATTAACGGGGTCCGTAGGTCATGAGGATATTTATAGATATTATGCCGCCTCCGATATCTATGTGTCACTTAATTATCATGGGAATCTGTCTAACACCGTTCTTGAAGCGGCAGCCGCCGGCAAGTGCATCGTTACTTTCGGTGAACATAATAAACCGCTAAGAGACGCCGATACGCAAAGTTTATTACGGGATTGCGCCGTTTTTATCGAGCGCGATAACGCCTCAACTGAATTAACCGAGGCCTTAAAGAGTTTAATAGAGAACCCCAAGAGAATTGTCGAACTGGGAAAGAAAACCTCGATATTGGCAGAAATACGCATTAAACCGTGGGAACAAAGAATAAATTATGAAGTAGAATTGCTCAAGAAAGTAGCTTTCGGATAAAGGCTATTATGAAATTGATCTTTAGGCTTTTTAGATTTTATTATCGCTTGGTAGGTAGAAAACTGCCGCTGCTTCTTTTGCTTATGTTCGTCGCAGTCGCTTTCCAGGGGTTGAGCGTGGGGCTTTTTTTGCCCATATTGCATTCAGGGGGCGCGGACGATAAAATAAGCGGTTTCGTAAGAGGCGCTTTTGGCTCATTCGGCGTAGAATATACGCTTTTGAACCTTCTTTTATTTCTGGTAATTTTTTTCCTTTTGCGCTCGATTTTTTTAATAGCTCAGGCGGCTTTAGTCGGCAGAATTACCTCAGGACTTCTGGTAGATTTAAGGTGCAGGATAACAGAGAGGATATTTAACTTGGACTACAAGGCCTTTTTAAAGAGGTCTTCGGGTTATTTTATTAACGCATTGATTACGGAATTTCAAAAGGTGGTTTTTTCGTTTAAGATGTTTTCCAATCTTATGGTTTCCGCGTTTTTTGCAGTTATGTATCTCGGACTGTCCCTAGCGTTAAATCCTTTGTTGGTATTGATATTGACCGCCGGCGGTATTCCTATTTTTTATATAATAAGAAAGATCAACGAAATGACAAGAAGATATTCGGTAAATACCTCCCGACATTCGGCGGGACTACAGAAGATACTCATTCAGTCGCTGAGTTATTTCAAATATCTAAAGGCGACCTCGACACATCCGCGGGTTTTGCGGCAGGTATTCAACCGAAGCGGCATATTGGGTGAGTTGCAATTTAAAACCGGCGTACTCGGCGCTATTACACAGTATGGCTTCGAGCCCTTTGTAGTTTTAATAATCGCCGCGGTGGTTTTTTATTATGTCGGTATGAGGGGCGAGAATGTTGTGGAGCAGTTTTTTTTGCTCTACCTGATTTATAGCGTAATGTCGAAAATATTAGGCATGCAAGCGCACTTTAGGAAATTATTAAACTCCTGGGGAAGTATAGAGGTTTTGGAAAAACTCGAATCGGAATTAGAAAAGCAGGGAGAGGTCGTTCGAGGAAAGGAAGCGTTGCGAAAAATAGCCTTCGACCGTACGATACGGTTGGAAAACGTCGGTTTTCGTTTTGAAGACGGACCGCAGATTTTGAAGGATATAAATATCGAAATTCATCCCAATACGACCGTGGCCTTTGTAGGCGAATCCGGAGCGGGAAAAACTACATTAATTAATTTATTAGTCGGTCTTTTTCGGCCGACCGAAGGTAGTATATTTATAGACGACATACCTTACCGCGATATCACCCCATCTTTAATAAGAAAAAACATAGGGTATGTTACGCAGGAATACGTAATCTTCAACGACAGTATATTGAATAATATTACTTTATGGCAGGAGTATGATAGAGGCAATAAACGGGAAAAGGCGGAATCGGCGGCCAAAAAGGCGCATATAGCCGGATTCATACGGGATCTGCGGGGTGGCTTGGATTCCGTGCTCGGCGAAGGCGGTATAGATATATCGGGCGGACAGAGGCAAAGGATATGCATAGCCAGGGAGCTTTTTAAGGAGAATCAAATTATAATATTCGACGAAGCGACTAGTTCTTTGGACACAAAGACGGAAAAAGAGATTCAGAAAAATATAGATGAGTTAAAAAGGCAAAAGACGATTATACTGGTTGCCCACAGGATTTCTACTGTACGTAACAGCGATAGGATATTTGTTTTAAAAGACGGTACGATAGTCGAAGAGGGGACTTACGAGGAACTTTATGAGTCAAACGGCGAGTTTAAACGGATGGTAGACCGGCAGGCCCCGGATGGCAATAATCCGAAGCCGGCGGGATATTAAAGATATGAAATATTATACCTTATTTAAGTCCTATAAAAAGCCTTTTTGCCTTAGACCTATTATCAAGCCCGGCTTAAAAGAAAAATTCGGCGGAACAGACGCGGTTTTTCGTCGTTGCGATATAAAAATTGCCTTTTAAAAATGGATCATTCGATATTATATTCTCAAATTACGTCATCGAGTATATCGATTTCTTAGATGTCCCTTTTTATGAGTTAAGGCGAATAGGCGGCGAAAGGTGTATTTGCTTCTTTGCTGTCCCGATAAATATATGGGTTTTATTAGTGGTTGACGTTTATCCTTTTTTGCTCGATAGGGTTTCCGAATGGCCAATCGCTTTTACCACCACGTTTTTAGGAAATTTATATACACTATTGTATTTTTTAAATGAGGAAAAAATCCGCAAATGACCGATAATAAAAAACTGACGATTACGCAGAAAATAATACTTTTCGCCTTTGTATCTTTGATTATAGGCCTGCCGTATTTTATCCGCAAAATAATGATATTAAATTTTGGCTTTGGTTATATGCGGCCTATGAGGCTTTATTTTCAATTCATTCCCTTATTGTATATTATGTATCTCGGATTTCGCAGTAAGGAATTCAAAACGCCGTATCTATTCTTATTTCTTTTACTTATAGGTGGGTTTTTTTGTCTGGAAAATCTACCGATTCGCTTGGGATTTCCTAAGGATTACCAATTTATTTGGCAGCAGATGGATATTTATATATTTTTTCTTATGCTTGTCAATTTCGGCCGTAGCCGCAGAGTCTTTTATAAGGTGATAGACTACGCGTTTTATTGCGCCTTAATCCTGTGCGCGATTTTGATATCGGGATATGCGGGATTGTTAAAAATATCCTATACGGATATAGCGCTTAAAGAACTCCTATTTTACGGAAGGGCCCAGCTTGCGGTGCACCCGAACGAGGCTGCATATATCTGCGTCTTCGGGGCGCTTTTACTTATAATAAAACAATTGAATGAAAGGAATTTTACATTACCCCATATCATAAGGGACGTCTTGTGCATGTTCGTTTTTAACGGCATTATAATCATCTCCTCCACCCGCGGGGCGCTTGTGATATCCGCGGGGCTCACGCTTTACTATGTTTTATTTATCTGGAGGCACTTTATCAAGCGTATGAGCAATTATAATAAATACGCGTTAATTTTTATGATGGTTTTAATAGCCGTAAGTTCGATATACCTGATAATAAACTCGGATTTTGGCAGCCGCATCCCCGATCTTCTGATTTATAAGAGATTTGTGTTCGCGCTGGAAAATTTTTCCAATTGCATAAATACAGCCGGAGGCGTGAATATGCGGTTTGTAAATAACGAGAACGCGTGGCGTAATTTCCTGAATCACCCCTTTGCGGGCGTTGGGTTTGTCAGCGCCGCTAAAAATTTTGAACTTGGAACAGGCACCAGGGCCAATAACCAGTATCTGCACATGCTGGCCTCATCCGGGATATTTTTCTTTATCCTTTATCTTTATTATAATTTCAGGCTTGTAGCCTGCCGCATTGCCTTGTTAAAGAGGCCGGAGGTGGCCCTGTGTTTGTTTTACCACGCGTTTTACTTATTCCTAAGAAGGCCGTTAAACATAACGGCGATTATGGCATACACCGCTTTTTATTTTTACTATCAAGATAGAGTCAAAGATGCGGGAGGCATATGAAGATAGCGTGCATGGCCTTTTTTCCCTTAAAAAAAATGGGAGGGGCCCAGGTTTTTGCTTTTAATTTTTTGTCAAAACTTCATGAATGGGGCCATGAGCCCACATTATATTTGACGGATACGGCGTACAGGGACATAAGGGATAGGATAAAAAATTGCCCTTTTAACGTGAGACCTCTCGGCTATAGAACCTATCGCATGTCTATATACGCGCCTATGCTGGTGAGGCAGCTGGTGCGATATGCGCAGAAAAAAGAGAAATACGACTTGTGGCAGATAATAGGCGCTTATCCTGCCGGCTATATAGCATGCGCTTTAAAGGGAAAGGCCCCCCTTGTGCTAAGGGCCCATGGCGAGGATATTCAGAAAAATCACAAATTAAAATACGGCATGAGGATAAACCCGACCTTGGAAAAAAAGATAGCCGATACCGTTAATTCTATGGACGCCGTCATCTGCCTTACTAAAACTTTATACGACTCTTACAGGGAATTGCGCGTGCCGCGTGAAAATATATTTGAAATACCAAATGCCGTTTCCACGAGTCGATTTACGCAGAAAAACGACAAGGCGGCGATAAGGAAGCGTTATAATATTCCTTCTGATACGTTGCTGCTTATTACGGTGGGAAGGTGTCACATCAAGAAAGGGCACGATTTGATTCCGCGTATAGCCGAAGGCCTTAGGCCCCATCTTAACTTCAAATGGCTTCTGATAGGGGAGGGCTGCCACAGGATAAGAGATGAAATCAGGCAAAAAAAATTATCCGACATCGTCATCCCGATAGAAGAAATAAGCGCGGATGAAATTTTTGACAAGACCGGGGAAGTAAAATTGCCCAATGAGTCCCTCATTCAATTGCTGAAATCGTCCGATATCTTCGTCTTTCCCACCAGGATAGAAGGCTTCGGTATGGTTTTAATCGAGGCAATGGCCGCCGGAATTCCTATTGTGACAACGGAAAGTCCTGGCGTCAAAGAAATCATGGAGCATAATAAAACCGCGCTCCTTTCGGCTGTAGACGATACCTCTTCCATAGTTTCAAATATTATAAAACTAGCCGGAGACCGCGGCCTAAGAGAAAGACTTACTGCCAGTTGTCGCGAGGAATTGGCTAAATATAACATGGACAACATCGCGAGGCAGTATTTAGAATTATACAGACAGGTGGTGAAACAGTGAGGGTTTTATTGTTATATCCGCCGTATGAACGGCTGAAAGGTTTCAAAACCGATTATTTTCCAGGCAACCTGGGTCAGTTGGCTGCTTGCCTTAGGCAGGGGGGCCATTATGTCCGGGCATATAACGCGGAAACAGGACCTAAAAACGATAAAGCGGTTAGGAAATATTCCGAATGGAACAGGGCCGTATCGCATAAGGCCTTTATCGATGCGTTTAACGATGATTTGCATCCGGTCTGGCGTGAGATATACAAGACTATCAACGAATTTAATCCCGATTTGATAGGCATATCCAGTATGACTATAACATTTCCAGTAACACTTAAGATAGCGAGTATTGCCAAGCAGGTCAATAAGGATATTGCAGTTGTGATAGGCGGTTGTCACTCTACGGTATTACCGGAAGATGTCATAAAGAGAAAAGATGTTGATTACGTCATACAGGGCGAGGGAGAAATACCCCTGGTCAAACTTTGTAATTGCCTAGAAGCGCAAGATGCGAATGCGTTATACGACATAAGGGGGCTTTTTTATAAGAAAAACGGCCACATTGTCAAAAACCGGCCGAATGAGTTTATAGATGATATCGATTCGCTGCCTTTTATACAGAAAGAACTTATTTTGCATCCGGAAAGATACAGGCCGTCTTCTTACGATATGATTATGGCCAGCCGCGGCTGTCCGCACGAGTGTACTTTTTGCTCATCCCCGGCGATTTGGAAAAGAAAAGTAAGATATAGGAAGCCGGAGAAATTAATCGAAGAAATGAATTACCTATGGAAAGAATTTAAGGTGCGCCAGTTCAGGTTTTTTGACGATACATTCACCTCGAACAGAAATAAGGTGCTGGAGTTTTGCGGCCTACTTAACACGAATAAGATAAAGTTTACTTGGTCGTGTTTCGTAAGGGCGAATACGGTTGATAAGGAGTTGCTGGAACGCCTGAAAAAAGCAGGCTGCCGTTCAATATCAATGGGTATAGAATCCGGCAGTGACCGCGTTTTAAGATTGATAAAAAAGGGCATCACCGTTGATACAGTAAAGAAGTCAGCGGCCCTTATTAAGAAAAAGGGGTTCCTTCTGGGTTCTTTCTGGATGATAGGCATTCCCCATGAGACGGAAACGGATATGATGGAGACAATCGCACTGATGAATGAATTGGACCTGGACCATGTTAATCTTTGCACGTTTACGCCGGAGCCGATGACCGAATTATGCGATATATGCGTCAAAAAGGGCCTGCTGGAGGAAAATATTGACTGGGGCCGGAGGTTGGATTTCAGCCATCACAGCGCGGACAGCCATTTTAATAAAAATGTTTCCCGCGACAGGTACAGAGAGATATTGAAAAAGGCCCTCGAGACGGCCGAATACAAAAATAAAAGGACTTTTGCGAGAAAGATAAAGTCTTTTTGGACGCAAAGAAATTATTTTTTAAGGTGGGACGTGATATGGCAGAGGATAAATTCATAACCGGCAAGGCGCGCGGGAACTCGATTGCATTTGTCGCCCCGTTTGCCTATCCCCTGTTGACGGCAGGCGATGTCGCGGCCACCGGAGGAGCGGAGCGGCAGTTTTTCCTTTTTGCCCGCGGTCTGGAAAAACGGGGATGGGATGTCTCGTTTATTACCTCCGAACCGGACGCCGAAAAATGCGCCGGCCCTACAGTGTTTCCTGTCCACTATGCGCATTTTTCGTATCTCGGGGGCCCCAAATGGCGGATGCCCAAAGAATGGCTGTCGTTGTGGCGCGCTATGAAGAGGGCGGATAGCGATTACTATGTGCTTAAGGTGCCGGGATTTTTACTGACTCCGATGAGCGTCTTCTGTAAAAAGTATAAGCGCAGGCTTGCGTTCTGGGCCCAAATGCCGTACGATGCCGATCCTTCGAGAAGGAGGGGCGCGATCAGGGCAGCCGGGTTCCTGCAGGATTGGGGTCTAAAAAGGGCGGATGTAGTTATCGCGCAGACGGAGGACCAAAAGAAAGATTTTCAAGATAACTTCGGGATACGCGCCGATGTCGTACCGAGTATCTGCGACAGGCTGGACGCGGCGTATCCTTTTCGGAGAAATGCGTCGAAGCCCGATAATCCGGAAATTGACGTACTTTGGGCCGGAAATACGCAGCTCAAAAAACGACAGGAGGTTTTCTTTAAACTTGCGAAAATTTTACCCCACAGGAAATTCGCTATAGCCCTGTCAAACAGTGACCCATCAAGGTTTGAGTGCGCGATGCAGGACGCGGAGAACTTGCCTAATGTCCGGTTTTTAGGGACGGTTCCTTCCTGCCGCATGGAAGGCTGGTTCAAAAAGGTGAAAATCCTTATTAACACATCCGATGAAGAGGGATTTCCCAATACCTTTTTGCAGGCATGGATGAATAGGGTGCCGGTTATATCGCTTGGAGTAGACCCGGATGACATAATTGGGGATTTTTCCCTTGGCGAGGTAGTAGGCCGGGAAGAGGTCGCAAGATGCGGAACTGACTACGCGGAAATGGCGGGCTTACTTGTCCCGCGTGTCGAAGACCTCCTTAGCAAGTCGGAAAAAAGAAAGGCCATGGGCATTGCGGGTGAAAACTTTGTTCGGGAACGCCACGCCTCTTCGGTAGCCGTTTCGCGTTTAATAAACGTTTTGACGGCGAATAGACACGGAGATTTAAAATGAATCTCGGGTACATCATATCGGCGAAACAGCCGGGCCTGCACGCTTGGCTGTACCGCGAGATAGCGGCGCTTAAAAAGCGCGGGCTTAAAATATTTATTTTCCCCACCAAATATTTTGAGGGCCCGTATATGCCGGATAGGGATTGGTTCGTCGCGCGGCGGTCCGCCGCCGGTCTCGTTTGCGCGCACGTGAGGTGGCTTTTTACCCATCCCCTGCGCTATGTGAGGGCGCTTGCGGCCGCGATAAGTTACAATGCGTTTTTGGAATTTATATTGGCCGGATATTTTTCCGTTGTGATGAAAAGGCGTAAGATAGAGCGCATACATTGCCATTTCGGCGACAGAAAATTATACGTCGGATATTTTTGCCGCATGTTTACGGACCTGCCGCTTTCGGTTACGATACACGCCCATGAATTGTACGCGAACCCTAACCCGCGGCTGTTTCCCGCGGCGTTGGGCGCCTGTGACAGGATCGTATGCATTGCGGAGTTGAACAAAAAACTGCTTGTGGAAAAATGGGGCATTAAGAAAGACAAGATTCACGTTATCCGCATTCCCGGATTTTTCCGCGCGGAAACGAAAGGGCCCATCGCCGATACCGATGAGGCGGAAGGAAAAAGGCCGTTGGTAGTATTGTGCGTTGGGCGCTTTGAGGCGAAGAAGGGCTATGATATATTGCTTGAGGCCGTTCGGCGCCTTACGGACGAGAAGATCGATATTAAACTGTGGATTGCCGGAAGTCCTCCGCCCGGGGGAAAAAGGGGCGTGGACGTAAAGGCGGAGGCCGTAAATCGGGGCCTGGAGGATAGGACCGTTATATTCGGCGAAGTCAATGAATCCGTTTTGAAGACCCTATACCGCGGGTGCGATTTAGTGTGCCTTTTATCCCGCAGGGACGAGGCGGGAGTTCCCGAGGGGATCCCCGTTGCCCTAATCGAAGCTATGTCTATGGGCAAGCCCGTCGTCGCCACATCCACAGGCGCCACGAGCGAGCTTGTGAAGGAAATTTTAATCGAGGAAGAGGATGTAGGCGCGGCCGCTGACGCCATAAGACGCCTTGCCTCGGACAGCCGCCTTCGCCTCGCGATGGGGGAGAGAAATATCAAAATAACCGAGGAATGCTTCGGCGAGAAAAACATAGATAAATTATATGATGTGCTGGTAAAAGGATGAAAAACATAGTTATAGTCTCTTACGGATTTTCCGCGGAAAAAATAACGCTGCAGCCCTGGCGTTATGTGTATGAAATAGGGCGGAGGCTACAGAAGCGCGGATATCACGCGAGCATCGTTACCGACTCGCCCGCGCCTGACGACGGCGTTTTGCCGGGTATTCGAGTAAGAGGCGGTTTTTCGCTTCGTCCTTTTTCGGGGAGGTCTTTGGAGAGAGGCATAGCCGGAATTTCACCGGATATAATCCTATGGCCTATTGGGGTCAAGAGCGTATTTTATGCGCCGTTCCTGCGAAGTTTAGGCGCGGCGGTATTGGGCTATTTCCCCGGCCCGATTCCCGGTATCGCGGATTTTCGGGCGGCGCTTAAACGGCGCCTGCCGAAGGAGTCCTTTTCGGCGGCCTTATGGATTTTAGCGCGAAATACGGGCTGGGCGGGGATTATGGGTTCCTGCTGTAAGGCCTTTATTGTTATGAGCGAGTCAAACCGCGACGCGTTGATTAAAATGGGCATAAACGGACAGCGCCTGTTTACGGTTACCGCGGGCCGCGATTCCCCCGCTACGCCGGAAAAAAACAGCAATACGATTGTCAAGGATAAAGGCCCTTGCGCGCCTGAAAGGAAGGCGTTATATATGGGTTCGCCTCATCCGGCAAGGGGTATCGACTTGCTTCTCGCCGCCTTTAAATCCGCCGCAAGGCGGGGCGCAGGCGTGCATCTTACGGTCCTTAGCCGCGGAGAGGGCACGAGATGGCATAAGAGGCTTCGGGAGGGCGTAGCAAGACACCCCGAACGCGGAAAGATAACTTTGGTTGAGGGGTTTTTACCTAAGGAGGTCGTCCTAAGGCATATTTTCGAATGCGATTTCGGAGTTTTGCCTTTTATCCAGGCCCCGGCCGACCGCCCGATATCTTTTTTAGAGTTTTTTGCGGCAGGCAAGCCCGTAATATCAACCGATGCAAGCGGCATTCCTGAACTAATAGGCAATGACCGCGGAAGGATATGCGGGCGGAACAATCCGGGGGAGCTTGCCGCGGCTTTATCTCAAATGGCAGCAATGAGAGAGGGCGAATTTACTCAATATAGAGATAGCTGCCTTGAATTTATTAAGGATTATCCCGGCTGGGGCAGTTCCGCTTCAAAATTTGCGGAAATACTCAATAAGATATGATAAAGGAAACCATGCGGGCCAAGGAAGAGATCAAACGGTATTATGACAGTTTGGCAGTTGAAAAAAATGCCGATATTGATAAATGGCTGAAGAGCGGCGATAAGAGATTGGTGCCTGAGACAAAATGCGGAAATTATTTTATCGATAGAAAATTGCAAACATCCCTGAGAATGGCCCGATTAGGGGAAAAGGCCCATATCCTTGAAATAGGCTGCCAATACGGCTATTTTACGTTCAGGCTCGCAGATTTGGGATTTAACATTACCGCGGTGGATCTGTCAGAGAGGACCCTGGAGATGGCGAAAAAAAGGGCACAGCATCACGGGCTCACAAATATCAATTTTATAAAGGCGGACGCGGAAGATCTGCATGTGATACGGGATAACACCTTCGACGCCGTATTTTCGTTTTCGTGCTTGAGGTATTTGCCCGATCCTTCAAAGGCGTTAACTGAGATATATCGCGTACTTAGGCCCTCGGGAAAAATAATCGCGGATTTCCCTAATAAATACTCGCCTTGGTTTAATATCATCAAGCCGGCCATGGGGATTAAGCCGCATATGCACGACAGGCTGTATTCGGCGCCCGAGGTAAAAAGGCTTGTCTCCTCCGCCGGTTTTAAGGCGGTGAAGACAGCCAAGATATTATTTACGCCCAGAAAGGCCCCGTCTTCGTTATTGCCGTTTTTTAAATTTATGGATTTTGCGGGCGAGAGGATTTACGGCTTGAGAGAATTAGCGGCGATTATATTATGCCGCGGAGAAAAACAATAATGAGATCAATATGGCTTCCGGGCGATAAGAAGGCGGCCTTTACCATAACCGATGACACCGACAAGGCGACTTTAAAAACGGTCAGTGCGGTTTATGAGTTGATGTCCGAATTAGGCATAAGGACGACCAAGACCGTTTGGCCCCTAAAGCCGGCGGAGCCCTCCGGTATCCCCGGGCAGCCGGATTACTGGTCGGGCGGCGTGACATTGGAGGATAGGGCTTACCTTGAGTACTGCCGCGCCCTTTCCAAAAAAGGTTTTGAGATATGTCTTCATGGAGCGAGCTGCGGTAATAATACAAGGGAGCGCACCATAGAGGCCTTTCGCCTGATGGAAAAAGAAGGGTTTTCGGCCAGGGTCTTTATATGCCATTCAAAAAACGCCGAAAACCCCTATTGGGAGGCGAACGCCGTTTCTTCGGCTATATTGAGAAAGGCGGCGTCTTTATATTCGAGTTACAAAACGTCCGGAGAAACGGCCGGGTCAAGGTATTTTTGGGGCGACATCTGCAGGGAAAAGGTGGATTATATCCGCCTTTTCAGGACGCGGGAGCTAAATACACTTAAGGCAAATCCCTCTATGCCGTACCACAGGTTTGAGGCGCCGTTTGTAAATTTTTGGTTTTCCGCCACGGAAAGGAGCCTCGATGACGCCACAAAAGAGGAGGCCCTGGATTCTTTGATAGCCGAAAACGGAGCGACTATATTGTACCAATATATGCACAGGTATGCCGACGAAAATACGGGAAAGGTAAACGATAAATGCGTTTCCGCATTAAAGCGCCTTGCGGCGAAAAAATCTGTCTGGATTGACAATGTGAGTAAAATCCTTGACCGGCTGAAGGCGTTTCAGTTGGTGTTTACGCTGAAGCACAAGGATAAATATTACATGGTGAACGCGGGCAAAAACGATATTTCCGATATACAAATAATTTTTGACAGGGAAAACATTTTAAAAAATATCCATAGAGAAAATAGATTGTCGAAATATACCTCGATACCTTTGTTGAGAAGAAAGAGTATCTTGCCGCTGGAACTCTTATATCCGGAGGAGGCGGTTTATGAGGGGGCTGAAGAAATCCGACCCGGTACCCTGCTTTTAAGGAGGCCGTTCGGTGAGGCGCTTATAAATGTATCGGATCCGTCCGAGGGCCCCGTTATGACTTTCAAAAATGAAGAACCCGAAAGGCTCGAAGTGCTGGATATACCCTCAAAGGCAGAGCTGCTCAAATTATCCCTGTCTCAAATGCATATATTCTTTAGAAAGACGATGTATAGCGGGAAGGGCTGGTATAAAAATATTATAAAATCGCGAACCGACTACGCGTATCATGACAATTGGTGAAATCAATGGTTAAGCGCGGCAAATTATCCAAGGTGGTGTTTTTGGCCGGCATAGACGGCGCGGGCAAGACAATGTGCGCAAAGATGCTTTTTGAGGAGCTGCGCAGGCAGGGCGTCAACGCCGGTTACGCGTGGTCGAGAAATAATAACTATTTTTCCAAACCGCTTCTGGCCTTTACGTTATTGAGCGGGCTCAATTATAAAGAGCGCCGCGGAGGGTTCACTTTTCAATATTATGAATTCTGGCGCTGGAAATTAATCGCCGGATTGTATATCTGGCTGCAGGCCATAGATATAAATATAGCGACCTATTTTAAAATATGCAGGAAGTCCAAAAAGAGGGATATTTTGATCTGTGACAGGGGCCCGTACGATACGCTGGTGGATGTGATGCTCGGGACGGGCGAGGATATCCTCGCCGGGGGCCGTTACCGCGCCTTTATTAGAATGCTGCCGAAAGAGCATAAAGTTATCTACCTGCGCCGCCCGGTCGGGAAAATAGTCGAGGACCGCCCGGAATTGAGGTATGACAGGGGCCTCCTCAGAAAGAACGAGCTTTACGCGAAAATGCAGAGGCGTTTCGGCTGGGCTACGGTCGATAACGCGGACTCCCCGGAAGACACATTGAAAAAGATTATCGGGCAATTGCGATGAATACAAAAAGCGTCCCCGAATACGTGACCAACGCCGCCTTAGCGCGCGTGCTTAAGATGAGATGGGCTACTTTGGCCTCATATTGGATCTTTCAGGGGATCCTGATGATGGATAACTACGAACGCGGCGTAAAGATATTATTCGATATACTGACGACTCTCATACTTTATTCGGCTGCCGTCGGATTGTCCGCGTTTAAAACGGTACCTGCGCTCATAACGGCCTTTATCGTCTCACACACATTGAATATGTTCTTAAACGGGCATTTTCCCGCATTAGGCAAATTTTTGGGGTTTGCGCCGCTTGCCGGGGATAAGTTTAACGCCTACGTAAAAGACATGATACGGCGCTGGGACAGAAAGGCCTTTGTCAGGTTTGTCGCCGCTTACGGCAGCGCGGCGAGGGGCGAGATGTCCTCAAGGTCGGATTTTGACGTGAGGGTATTGCCAAAACCGGGTTTTACGGATAAATTGAAGTGCGCCCTGTGGATTGCCGCAGAAAGATCGCGCGCCTTATTCAAAAAATTCCCGCTCGATATTTATCTTATTTCGGATATATCGGGTTTAAAAAAGATGAGGCCGGAAGAGACGCCCCTGCTCCTTGTCCAAAAAGAGGAGCCCTCCGGATGTTTTTCGGCCTATAAGGTATTTGATGAAAAAAGAGACATCAGCCGGCAATAAGAGATTAAAAATCTGCGTGGCCTGTTCGGTGGGCGGGCATTTTAAGCAGATGCTAAAGCTCGCTCCGTCGTGGAAGGACTTCGATTACTTCTATCTGCTTTTTCACAAGCCGGTCCTTAAGTCGTTTCTCGAAAAAGAGAAGGTCTATATAGTGTGCAATCCCGAGAGAAACCCGTTCCGTTTCATCGTCAATATATTTCAAAGTTTGGCCGTTTTTTTAAAGGCCCGCCCCGATGTTATAATCTCAAACGGCGCGGGTGTCGCGGTGGCCATATGTTATATAGCGAAATTATTCCGGAGGAAAGTCGTTTACGTCGAGGACTGGTGCGTCATAAAGAGGCCGTCTATCAGCGGGCGGATAATTTATCCGATTTCCGATTTATTCGTCATACAGAGGCATCAGCTTAAGGAGTTTTACCCTAAGGCCGTTTTCGGAGGGGAGCTTTTTTGATATTCGTAATGACAGGTATACACCAATACGGATTTGACCGGCTCGTAAGAGCGGTGGATGAACTGGCGGGGGCAGGGCGTATTTCCGATGTGTTTATACAAACGGGCTCTTCCTCCTATCGCCCTAAGAATTGCGCCTGGGAAAGGGCTATGGATACTGCTGTATTCGAGAGTCGCGTAAGTGAAGCGGACATTATAATAAGCCACGGAGGCGCCGGATGCGTGGCGAGCGCCCTTGAGAGGAATAAACCCGCGATATTGGTCCCGCGGCTGATGAGATACGGAGAACATCACGACGACCACCAGCTTGAGCTTATTCGTGAACTGGAAAAGGCGGGCAGGGTGATCGCGGCCTATGATGTGGAAGATCTGCCGCGGGCCGTAGAGAAAGCGAAAGATTTCGAACCGCGGCCTTCCGCGGCCAAAAATAATATCGCGCAAATCATAAGGAATTTCTTGGACGCTGCGGCGCGGCAAAAGGGTTGTTTTTTGAAGAAGGCGGCAGTATGAAGATATTAATAACCGGAGGCGCGGGTTTCATAGGAAGCCATCTGGCGGAATCCCTGGCGGCCGAAGGCAGGGACATAAGGTGCCTGGTAAAGCCGGGAGGCGATATATCTTATATTTCGCATTTAGGCGCCGAAATCGTTTACGGCGATCTAAGAGACATCGCCTCGCTTAAAAAGGCCGTCCGCGGCGCAGACGAGGTTTACCATTTGGGCGCCGTCTCTAAACTTGACGCCAATGTCCCGTCCGTGGAATACGAAGAAGTCAATGTCGCCGGAACAAGGAATATCCTCGAGGCCTCAAGGACAGAGGGAGTCAAAAGGATCTTATATACCAGCAGCATGGAAGCGGTAGGGCTTTCTAAGGACGGAAGGCCTTTGAACGAAAACACCGAACCGTTTCCGAGAAACATTTACGGCAGGAGTAAGCTGGAAGGCGAAAAGGCCGTCAGGGAATATCATAACAGATATAATACGGATGCCGTTATAGTAAGGATACCTATGATATACGGCCCGAGAAACCTCCTGCACCTTAAAAGGCTTTTTAAGACGGTAAAGAGGGGATATTATCCTGTTGTCGGCTGGGGCGGCGCGCTTATGGAGTTTTGTTATGTGAAAAACGCGGTTCACGGCCTAAGGCTTGCTATGGAGAAGGGAGAGGACGGGCATATATATTTTATATCGGATGAAAGATCGTACCGATTCAGGGAAGTTATATTGGCGATAGCGGATGAGCTCGGCGTCAATTTGAAATTGTTAAGTATGCCGCCCCCGGCAGCAACGGCAATAGGTTTCTCTTTTGAGGTTTTGAGCAGGTTTCTTAAATTTTACCCCTTTACCTTTGAGGGAACCGGCAGGCCCGCCTTTTCCAGGGATACCGTATCATGGATGGCCCGAAACGCGCTTTTCTGCGATACCTCAAAGGCAAAGAGGGACCTCGGCTACGCGCCGAAATATACGATGCGCGAGGGCATAAGGGATACTATAGAGTGGTATAAAACAATAGGAGTGCTTTAAGATGCTAAACGGACTTTCGATGATACTTTTGGCTTACAATGAGCAGGAGAATATAAGAGATGAGCGTAGCGCTTGTTTACCCGTTTAGAAGGAATGTGGATATAGGAGCGGGCCCTCCTATAGGCCTGCTCTATCTGGCAACTTACCTCAAGAAGCGCGGATTCGAGAGTTTTGTTATCGACCTGGGCGGCGAGGAATCTTCCGATGACGAAGTGATAGATGGCCTGTTGCGCAGGCGGCCCGCTATCGTCGGATTTCCACTTTACTCGGTCAATATGAAGAAGGTGTATGATTTTTCCGTCCGTTTAAGGGATAAGGGTTATTCGGGCGCGATAGTGATAGGCGCCCAGCACGCGACGGCCTTGCCGGAGGAGGCGATGGGGGATTTCCGTCACGTCGATTACCTTATAAGATATGAGGCGGAAATACCTCTGGCGAAATTGGCCGCCTATGTTATCGAGGGAAAAGGCAGATTGGACGACATTGAAAATCTTTACTATCGCGAGGGAGGAATAAAACATACCGCACAGACGCCCGATATCAACAGGGACCTTGACGGCCTGCCTTTTCCGGATAGAAGCTTTTTAGAGCGTTATTACAGGAAGGGCATATACAACAGGCCCTATACGCGGGCGAGCTGCGATTTTATGATATGTGCCCGGGGATGTCCCTTTAGGTGCAATTTTTGCTTTCCGAGCAACTCCGCCTTTCGCACCAGGAGCACGGAAAATATTATATCCGAATTACGTTATTTAAAAGGCCTCGGACGAAGGCACGTGGAGATATTGGACGACACCTTTACCGCGAATAAAAAAGAGCTGGAGAAGACGTTAACGGCAATCGCCGGGGCGAAATTAAATATATCCTTTAAAATAAGGAGCAGGGCGAATGTCATCGATGAGCGTTTAATGGCCCTTATGAAAGCGGCCGGTGTCAGGATGATTGTTTACGGGGTGGAGTCGGGCTCGGATAGGATGCTCAAGGCGATGAACAAGGCCGTGACCGCCGCCGAAAACGCGAGGGCTATAGAAATAACTAAAAAGGCGGGGATAGCGTGTTTCGCCGATATATTCGTCGGTTATCCCGGGGAAGACGCCGAAAGCATAGAAGAGACGGTGGGATTTTTACTGAAGACAAGGCCGCTTGGGATAAACATAGGGGCATACTATCCTTTACCCCTGACGGTAGGGTTCGAAAGGGCGAAGGCGGAAGGCACTCTTAAGGGGAACTGGTCCTTTCGCCACACCAGGCACCCTTACGTTAAACTGGATTGGGTAGAGAATTTGCATGATTTGCAGAAGGCGGTTCGCATGATAAGGAAAAGGTTTTATCTTCATCCGGCGGTTTTCCGCGGTACGGCCGCCTTTGTCTTAAGAAACGTCGGGATCGGCGATTTACCGCGAATATTGAGTATTTCCAAGAGAATGATGTTCGCAAAATCGAATTAACGGACGGGTTTTTATGAAAATCCTTATGCTTAATCCGCCTTATTTTCCTTTGTTTTCGCGCTCATCGAGGAGCCCTTCGGTAGCGAAGAGCTCGACTCTTTATTATCCGTTTTTTCTCTCCTACGCCGCCGGCGTGCTGGAGGACGCCGGTTTTGAGGTCTGCCTTATAGACGCGCCCGCGGAGGGACTTACCAGAAAGGCGGTCATCGAGAGGATACATAATCTAAGACCCGATATGGCCGTTTGCGAGACCTCGACCCCGAGCATCGAAAACGATATGGAGGTCGCCGGAGAGATAAAGGCCGCGGGCGTGCCGTTTGTGGCCGCGGTAGGCACGCATGTCTCGGCCCTGCCGGAAGAGGTATTGAGTAGGTGTTCGCCTTTGGATGTCGCGGTTAGGCGCGAATACGAATATACGATACGGGAATTGGCGCGCCGGTTGGAGAAGGAAGGCCCTCGTATGGACCCGGAGGGGATCGAAGGCGTTTCGTTCAGGCGCGATGGCGCGGTAATGCATAATGCCGACAGGCCGCTGATAGAGAACCTTGACGAATTGCCGTTTGTCTCGCGGGTCTACCGCGACCACCTTAGAAGGCATATAAAGTCCTATTTTTACGGCGCTAATATGTATCCCCTGGTTACTATCCTTTCGGGCAGGGGTTGTATCCACAGATGCGCCTATTGCGTGTATCCGCAGACAATGACGGGAAACCTCTACCGCCTGCGCGGCGTGGCAAATCTCGTAGATGAGTTCGAGTTTGTAAAAAGAGAACTTCCCGAGGTGCGTGAGATATTCATAGAGGATGATACGCTTACCGTTGACCGCTCCCGCGCCCGGGCGATAGCGGAGGAGATAATAAGGCGCGGATTAAGGATTACCTGGTCCGCAAATTCGCGCCCGGACGTGGATTTCGATACAATGAAGCTGATGCGCAAGGCCGGCTGCCGGCTTTTTTGCGTGGGCTTCGAAAGCGCCTCGCGGGAGATACTGAAAGGGCTCGGAAAACATACGGAGCCGGATAATTATATGAAGTTCAGAAAGGACGCCGCCCGCGCGGGCATTCTGATACACGGCTGTTTTATGTACGGCAACGAGGGCGAGACGCCGGCGACTATGCGGCGGACCCTGGAGATGGCAAAGCGGCTGAACTGCGATACGGCGCAGTTTTACCCTATTATGGTCTATCCCGGCACGCGGGCCTACAATGAATATAAAAAAAAGGGATACATAAAATCGCACGATTACCGCGAGTGGCTTACGCCGGAAGGCCTGCATAACTGCGTAGTATCATTGCCCGGTATATCAAGCCGGGAGCTTGTGGAATTTTGCGACTTGAGCAGGAAAGAGTTTTATCTCAGGCCGGGGTATATCTTGTCTAAAATAACGCAAATTATTTCCAGGCCTTCGGAGATGAGAAGAATCCTAAGGTCCGCAAATTCTTTGAGAAGATATCTTTTTAGGCCGCTTAAGAAAAAACACGGCAGGCGCCTATGAGATGCTCTTTAATTATTCCGGTATATAACGCCGAAAGGACTATGGCTTTGTGCCTGCGGGCGGCCTTGGACCAGAGCCTGCCGCGCGAGGAATATGAGGTTATAGTGGTCGATGACGCATCTTCCGACGGCACAGCGTCGATCGCAGCGGATTACCCGGTCAGGGTTATTAAGAACGCAAAACAGGGCCCGGCCGCGGCCAGGAACAAGGGGGCGCACGCGGCAAAAGGCGATATCCTCGTTTTTACGGATTCCGACTGTCTGCCGGATTTTAAGTTTTTGGAAGAAATCACCTCACCTATCGCGAGGAATGCGGATGTAATCGGAGTCCAGGGAAGCTACAGGACCAGACAGGCGGGTTTTATCCCGGCCTTTGCGCAGGTCGAGATAGAGACAAGATACGAACGTATGAGCAAGGGTAAATATATAGATTTTATCGGGACATACGCCGCGGCCTACAGGCGGGATGTCTTTCTGAGGTATGGCGGTTTTGACGCGGGTTTTCCTATGGCATCAGGCGAGGATGCCGAGCTTTCCTATCGTCTCGATAGAAAGGGTTGCCGGCTGGTCTTCCGCAAGGCAGCCTTTGTCTATCATCGCCATCCCGCGACCCTGCGCGATTATCTGAAATCGAAGTTCTACAGGGGGTATTGGCGCGTCCGGCTCTATGCGAGGCACCCTCAAAAGATGATAAGGGATTCTTATACGACACAGTCCTTGAAGCTGCAGGTTATGCTTATGCCTGTTTTTTTGGTGTGCGCCGGTTTTTCTTTGTTCAATATGTTTTTCGCCGCGCCCGCGCTTTTAATAGCGGCCTCTTTTTTGTTTTTTTCGATACCGTTTTGGAGGCGCTTCGGGCGTAAGGGGTATAAGAAGGGTATTCCGCTTATCCCGTTCATTTTGTTTTTAAGGGCGTTTTCCCTGGCGCTCGGCATATTATTTGGCGCCGTAAACGAACTCATATGCGCGAAAACGCGTCAAAAAGGAATTAACAACACGGTCGAACTGTGATAGAATAACTTGCAACCATTTCCACCTACGAGGCGGGAATGGTCGAAACTAAGGGAATAAGGCATGGTTTATTTCTTTATATTTATCGTATCGTTTATAGCCGTATATTTAAGTACGCCGAGTATACGCTACGTGGCCCTGAGATTCGCCGTTCTCGACAAGACGAATCAGAGAAAGATCCACACAAAGGTTGTCGCCAAACTCGGCGGGCTGGCTATATATTTCGGTTTTCTCTCAGGCCTGGCCATCGCCGCCCTTCTCTACACGAATTTTTTTATCGCGCACATCTTCCAAATAGGCGGATTGGTCGTCTGTTCCACATTGATTTTGATGCTGGGCGTATACGACGATTTCCAGGGCAGCGGCGCGCTTATCAAGTTTTTCGTCCAGATAATAATCGCCGCCGTTTTGGTGAAGGTGGGTTTCCGGCTTGAGAGGATATTCATACCGGGAATAATGGATATAAAGCTGGGGATTTTGGGCGTTCCCCTTACTATACTGTGGCTGGTCGGTATGACCAACGCCGTGAATTTAATCGACGGCCTGGATGGCCTGGCGGCGGGCGTTATAAGCGTGGTTTCGTTCTTTTTCTTTTTATACGGCGCACTGCTCGGCGAGCCCTTTGTTATGTTGATTTCACTGGCGTTACTGGGCGCGAACCTGGCCTTCCTGCGTTATAATTTTTACCCGGCGAAGATATTTATGGGCGATACGGGCAGTTTGTTTTTGGGCTTTATAATCGGCAGCCTCGCGATCTACCGGTCGTCCGGGGGAATTTCAGATAATGTTTTATTTATCCCGTCCTGCGTCCTGCTCTTTTTCCCCATATTGGACACCTCACTCGCGATTATAAGAAGGGTAGCAAGGAGGCGGCACGTGTTCAAAAGCGATTTTTCGCATATACACCATTATTACGTCAAGCTCGGCTTTTCCCACACCGAGACGGTTAAAAGGTTTTACGCGATGACCTTTTTCCTCGGAATCGCCTCCCTGTCGATAATTTACGCTTATATTGCGTATTGACCTTGATTTTATTTCGCGAAACACGGCTTAAAATATGGAAAAGGAAAAGATAATAAAACGCCTTGACGGGGCGGCGGAGTTTTCTTTATGCGCGATGGTCTTCGCCCTGCCTTTTTCGAAATCTCTCGTGGAGATATTTTTCGTCCTGGCGCTTGTCTTTTGGGCGGGGAAGAGGATTGTCGCGGCAAGTCGCAAGTCGCGAGTCACAGGTAGTAAGCTGATTTCTTTGAAAGAAAAGATACGGGCCTGCCTCAGGGCCTTTACCCCGGTAAAAACAGAATCGAATTTACCGATAGCCGTATTCCTATCGTTAGGCATTTTTTCCGCGCTTAACAGCGTTTCGTTTTTCCTTAGCGCCGAGGGGCTGTTCTTTAAGCTTTTTGAATGGATATTGATATATTTTATAGCCGCGGAGACCTTTGATACGCGCGAGAAATTGAATACTGTCTTCAGGGTAATGGTTTTATCGATGGCCTTGGCGGCCATAGACGGCGTGTTCCAGTTTATTACCGGTTCGGATTTCATACGCGGCCATCTTATCGAGGGCCACAGGATCAAGGGGCCGTTTTCCAGCGTGAACACCTTTTCCGGATGGCTGACGGCCATGCTTCCGTTGGCCTTAGGTATCGCCTTGCGAAAAAAGGCAAAAATCGTAAAATCATCGGGGTGGATACTAAGCGCGCTTGTTGTTTTTTGCCTGCTCGCGACGTTTTCGAGGGGCGCGTTGATAGCGGCGGCGTTATCCGTATGCGTCTTCGGCATATTTGTTAACAAAAGGCTGGCCATAGCCACGGTGGTCATAGTTTTGATTTCGGCCTATTTTGTCCCGCGCCTCGCGAAAGAGCGCGCCTTTTCGGCGGCGAATACGGCGGCCGTTAACAGGGCGGCTTTATGGAAGGAAGGCCTGAGTATTATAGAGGATTTTCCTATTCTGGGCAGCGGCCTTAATACCTACGCGGTCGTGGCGCCTCGCTATAAGGCCTTTGAGGAGGGAGGGACCTACCCGCATAATTCCTACATCCATATGGCGGCCGAATCGGGCATACCTGCGCTGGCGTCTTTTATGTGGATATTGGCCGCTTTGTTCGCTTCCTCAACCGCTATTATAAAAAGGACGCGGGACGATTTTTACGGCGTGTTTTTGGCGGCCTTGACGGCCGGGTTATTCGGGCTTTTGGCCCACAGTTTTGTCGATACGAATATTTATACGCTCCAGCTGGGCAACCTGATGTGGTTTATTATGGGGCTGATGGCCGCTGTTCGGAGAACCGCTGATCCTCCCGAAGGTGAACCCGCTCACTCGCTAACCCGCTAACCCACTCACTCGCTAACCGGCTAACTCGCTAACTACTATGTCGTGCGTATTGCGTCGTGCGTGATGCGCAAAAACCCGCTGACTGGCTAACTCGCTAACTAACTCAGACCAAGCCGGGGACGGTTCTCGCCGTCATAGGGGGACAGGTCTACACAAGGCATATTGCAAAGCATAGACCAGTCCCCTTCCTCCTTCGGAGGAACCTGTCCCCGCTCGCGCAGGGGAAAGGCCCACA
>Ga0272441_10003227_pt1 | contig 31360 bp, 35 predicted proteins | sample SSMProp6N_FD_193582 | JGI IMG/M metagenome (GOLD analysis project Ga0272441, IMG submission 193582) | Marine sediment archaeal communities from Little Sippewissett salt marsh, Falmouth, MA, United States - SSM-Prop-6N | ecosystem: Environmental > Aquatic > Marine > Wetlands > Sediment ... | reverse complement strand
TTCAGTGTCGGTGCCGCGGAAAGAGAATAGGTTGTAATCTCCCGATTTGACAAAATAGGCAAAGTCAAGATCGGTTGACTTGCGTATGAACTTTGTGCAATCCATGAGCAAAGGGGATTCTTTCCTGCTTTCTGGCTCGTAGTATGCAATGTAAGCGTGTTTCCATGCAATTCGATGTGCGCTTTCATTAATCTCATCGAGATCTTCTTCACGAACAACTTGACCTATTGTTCTGGCTTTTGACCTGCTCATGCTGTCCTCCGGAGTGTTTTCATAAGACTTTTTATCCATTTTGAAGATACATATGCGCCACCGCCTGCGGCACCAGCAACAAACCCTTGAGTAATAATTTTAGGAGATCCGTATATAATTTTACTACCAGTACTCATTTCTATATCTTCGGGGGCTATGCCAAAATATCCAACAGGTTTCCAGTTAGGTGATTTGGTATAATCAATAGGAAGTATTGTTTTTGGATTTTTTCTTCCTATTGTTTCTTTATCCAGTATTGCAGGAAGTGTGGCACAATTTCCTGATTTTATTTCTTTGTCAATTTCTCTTTCAACATCTTTTTTTTCTCTCTCAAACGTTTTCAATTTAGGAGAAACTGCATCTTTCAAGGCGGCTATGAACGTTTCTTTTTTATTGTACAATCCACCATCACCAATATTTAAAAGAAATTTATCTATATCCCGTTTTTTTGGCCCACCCTTCTTACGCATAACAACAAAATGGGCACCTTCCGCATTAATGATATCTTTAATATTTTTGCTACCCCTTCCAATAAAAAATGCCGTTTCTGGATCGATAACCAATTCAGTATGAGATAATGCTGGGTGAATAATTTTGGAACTGATAGATCTTGGGTATGTTGTTGTTATAGCCTGTTTAAGAGACGAAACAACACCTTTTTCTTTTCTTGCCTTAATGTAATTTTTTCTAAAATCATTTTTATAATCTTCAATAGCTTCATCAGGAGTTGTCTCTGCTCCTACAAGTACATCTCCTGGCTTTAATATTTTTTTATAAGAACTTTCGTCCAAATCTTTCAAATTTGACAGTTGCGTCCTTCTGTCAATATTCATTATTCCAAGAGAGCCAATGCTTGCCCCCATAGCTGCGAGAATTGGTTTACTGAGGCGTATTGGCATAATTATCTATGCCGTCCCCTTAATGAAGTCGTGATATCTCTTGATTGCACCCGCTACAGTGGAAGCGGTATTATAAGCTCTGTGGGTATTCGTTACGAAAGTTGTTTTTCCGGTATTCTTATTGACTGATTTCCAGACGGCGGGTGTTGCTTCCCCATTCGGTCCGTGATTCCAGGTAGCTTTCCGGGACATTACTAGAGACCGTTCTTCATCGGTCAATGGCACTTTATTGTCTTTGAGTTTTTGAAACTTGTTTTTCTTCGCAACCTTGACAAGCAGCGAAGAATACTTTTTCATACTACCGTTTTTTTTTACTGGTCTGGACATCTTTTTCTTGTATCCCAGGCCAGATGAGGGTGCTGCAATCTTTTGAAGGAGAGCTGACATCTTTTCCTGCCCTTGAGACGCTTCACGTTGTAGCTCCTCTTGCATATATGGCATTGAGTAGTACTGAGGGTTCTCGGCGATGTGATCGAGAGAAATTTTCTTTTGTAAAGCCGGACACGATGTGTGCTCAGACTCTATTTTCATCCCCCATTCGAGCTGCTGAGGGTCAACAGTGTTCGGGTCAAGTCCAACGGACTTGCCTTCACGAAGAATCTGCATCAGCTTCTGGGCGAGGCCATATGCAATCGACTCAGCTTCATGAACATTGAATCCGTTCTGCTCACAGAAAGAATGGAAGTCGGCATCAGTGATATTCCCCTGCTGTTGGGCGAAGAAATCCATAACGGCGACCGGATTGACTGTTCCGGTTGCGGCAGCCTCTTCCTGTTCAGCCTCTTCAGCCTCTTCTGGCTCTTCAGATACTGCGCCCTCCTCTTCTCCAACTGGGGCGTTAGGGGATTTCTTTTCTTCCTCTTCAACCCCATTTGCCAACTTTTTCAACAGTTCGATAGACATAATAACCCCTCATTCTTTGTTCTTTTTTAGGCTTGGGTATTTTGCATATACCTTCGACCTCACTTCATCTTTCTCTGATGAGGATCCGAATTGTGACACTCTCGCAAGGGCATTCCTGGCATGTTCGATATCATGAATCGGATATTTCTCTTTTCCAGGGATAGCGAAGTTCTTTTCTTTAATGTGTTTGCGCCCAGTTGAAGTCAGAACTTTTCCAATCTTAGTGAATGATTGTTCAATGTCGTTCATTTTTTCTTCCATTCTTTTGGTATGGTGACCTTCTCGCCCTTATCATGTTCGAACTCGGCACGGATAGTCCCATCATCAATATCATCGATCTCCCACCCGCTCTTGAGCTCATACCGCTTCTTTGACTGCGGCTTGTCGAGGTTGTCGGGGTAGAATGCATCGAACATCTGCTTGGAAATTTCAGTCTCCGCCTCTTCGCTTCGCCCAAAGTGTTTGACGCCGAGGCTGTAGACAGGGTCTTTGCCCGGCTCCTGCTTCATGCGGACCCGAGCATAGGCCTTGACATTGTCTCCGCTTCCGACCTCACGAAGGACGCCCTGCTTGATGATGGTCGGCTTGACGCCCTTCGTTTCTTCAGGGAGCTCAGAAAGCTCTACACGGCGTTCACGTTCTTCGTGAACCTGGCCGTTGAGGGCTTCTGCGAGTTTTTCGAGGAGTGAATTCATCATACCCCTGTCATTAGAGCCATCATCTTTGCCTGATGGCGCTCTTTGGGATTTTTGATTTTCGAAGCCTCATTGAGACCGTGCAACATATCTCCACTTTGAATATGGTCAACAGCCTGTTTGAGCTTTCTTGCAAAATGCTCTTTACCAGATTCTTTTCCTTTGCCGGTTGACGTTTTCTTGAAAAGATCAGGATTTACAATAGAAACCCTGGTATCACCTTTTTTTCCGGTATATGTTTTGGGGTGAATGATGGCTTCACGACCTTTGCCATACAATTTATCCTTCAGGAGTTTTGATCCTACAGCTATGGATCCGACAGCGCTCAACCCAATAATGGATTTTCCAAGGCGACCTATTGCAACCTTTTGAAACTCATCCTTAAAAGATTCCTGCTGAATCTGTTCGAGAACCGCTTGCTTGTTCATCGTATCTTCCGAATTGTTAAGATTTGCGTATTTGTATCCACCACTATACCCACCCGGCCTCGACTGTCCCCCTGAACGTCCGGCGAGAAATCCAGCACCAAGTGCTGCGGCCCCAGCTCCTATGACCCCAGCTTTACCGAATCGACTAAGTCTTCCAAAGCCTCTCGCAGCTCTTCCAGCAAACGATTTAAGTCTGGACCCAATACCACGTCGTGCAGCCGCTGCATTTGAAACTGTTTTTGGTAAAGGTTTTGGTGTTGCCGCGGAAGGATTGACCACTTGTGCTTTTGGGGCGGCTGGTGCGACAATCTGTGCGCCTGGGCCTGATGGTTTCGGAGTTCGAACTCGTGCTGCCTGTGCTGCCTCAAGAGCTGCAATATCCCCAGTCATAGAAGATGATCTTGAAACAATACTTCCTTGACCCCATGTACCAACCTGTCTACGCATAGCCCTCTGCTCAGGAGTAAGGGCTATCTTAATCAGCATGTCGTATTCTCGATTAGTATTCATATTTCCATCCTTTTCAATAATATACTATTCATAATAGCTTGATTGCTCTATAATTTTTTCAATACTATCTGGAAGTTCTGAAAAGAAATCGATACCAGTTACCGATTCAACCGAGTCAACTGAAACGACAAACTTGTCCAATTTCCCGATCGCCCATTTATTTGGAATCAGGAACGCCGTCACACGCCAGTCATTGAAAACGATTTTGTAGAACTGTTCAGGAACCGCTACCTCATTAATGCCTATTGTTTTCAAGCTGTCGTGAAGAACCGGCCCAGTAATAACATATACCAAACCGTCTTCTTTAGCCTTGTCTCGGGCCCATCGCTCCAGTCTTTTCCATACACCGCGATTGAACATTGGCTTCTGCGGAGAGATATTGGACATAAGAAAGGTTGGGCGCATGTCGCATTTGAAATCGGCCGCCGGGGCCAGATGACCTCGATCGTACCCAGATCGATAGTAGTCAACAACGGTTGCTGAGCCGGTCACAATGTCAGTATCGATGCGAAAACTGTTTTTGCGCTTACCGTCGCAGAGAAGGTTTTTGACGGTGAGCTCGTAAGCCACCCATTTTGCCTGTTCATACTTTTCAGAATAGCAGAGGGTGTAACCTCCATGCTTCACAACCTGGTCACACCCAGGAGTGTATGGGAGCATGGATTGGGCCTGGATGGCAAGTGCTGCCAATATGGTAAGAAAGGCTTTATTCATTTTTTTCTTCTTTATCATGCTTCTGCTTTTAATCTCTTCAGAACGTGCCTTTTTGCCGCAGGAGAGAGTTTGGTTTTTCCGTATTCAAATCCTGGATAATACTTTCTTATCAGGCCAGAGGTTCTTTCTTCATTCCTGATATTGGAAAAAAATCTTTTTGTCGGATTATACCTCCCAGGTAGCGATTTGATCAAATTGCTTTCATCCATTATTACGCCGAGACTATTATGACTTAGAATTTTTACATCACCACTCAAGCTTTTTTTGACCTCTTGGGCTTCATGTAATGATGTGATTCTATTAATAGCCTCTTTTTGTGATCTACCTTTTGGAGGCCTTCCAACAATTGGGCTCTTTTCAAACCCTTTGTAGGCTCCGCCTTTCCCCGTGATTATTGCAGAGGACATATTTTTCGGGATATGTGTTGGAACAAATCCAAGTCGTTCTATCGATCCTGCTTGTGGTTGCCAAGTCTTTTTTGCCACTGATGAAGGGATTGACCCAACCTTGTCTTTAGTCAGGCCGCCAACACGAAAAAACCTTCTACCCTTAATCTTCAAATTTCTTATAGAAGATGTTGCCATTCGAAGATCCCTAATATTAGCGGATATTTTACACAATCCAATAAATATTGATTTTTTATTAATCATTTGGCACCTGTTTCATCTGATCTTTACAAATTGAAAAAGTGTACCAGCGGTTTTTTGCACACCCTCCTCCTTCAATATATCCAAAAATTCATCAAGAATTTTTTGCTTATCCTTACTTAGATTTTCAAGATATTGATCTGATGAAGTGTCTGCAGGCTTATCGAAAAGCTTCTGTATTAAATTTTTAGAAAGAACCGTCTGATATTTAGTAACCTTGATTTTCTTTTCATTCTTTGGCAGACCTTCATGAGACTTATATCGTATTCCTCTTCCAATAACCTGCTCAATACGATTTGCATTCCAATGCGGTTCAGCTATCTGTATTGACCGTGTCTTTTTAAGATCAAGACCCTCAGCACCGGCCCCGCTTACAAGAATTGCCGGAACCTCTCCATTATTGTACGCATCGACAGCTTTTTGTTTTTCCTTATCGCTCATACCACCAATAAATTTTACATATGGAATATTGTTTTTGTCCATTTCATTTGCTATTTCATCAATGCCGGATTTGATATAGTTTGAATAAATCAACCCACGATGTTATTTGTTTTTCTCATACTCTTTATTGAAATCTTCTACAATCTGTTTAATTTTTGGAGAAACTTCTTCTTTTCCTCCAAATGGCTTTGTCGTATTTGAAACCTGACGAGCGGCAGTCATAAAGGCGTTGAGCTGTTTCGATTCACTTTTCGACAAAGGTAGATTCATCTTGACTTTAAGAGCAACAACTGGATTAGCTTTACGAGTTACGTATTTATAATAATCGACCTGTTCTGGAGATGCGACAACTTCTTTTATTTCGTCAATACGATCAGGATAATTCTCTTTCGACGGCTCGTAGTAATGCACCATCCCCTTTATAGCCTTACGAATTATTTCTTTATTTTTAGGAGATATGGTAACTCCAGGCCTTATTCCACGAAGCCTGTTCAAAAAAGACACACTGTCATATTTCTCATTATAAAAACGATTTTCAAATTCTTTTTGATCAAGGGGGATGTCAATAGCTTCTGGATTCAATGTTCGTATTATCGGGGCAAGCTCACTAGGCCTGTTCGTTGCCGGTGTCCCTGTCAGCAGAATCCTCTTGTTATAATGCTTGGCGGCATCAAGAATACTTTGGGATGTTTGGGTTCCATGTCGGCCTATACGTTGGGGCTCATCAAGGATAAGTGTATCGCCTTTAGGCCACGCCTTAATAAATTTGTTATATGAAGTGATATCAAATTTTTTTAGATCGTCAAATCTTGCAACTTCTTTACCAAAATTCCCTCTCAAAGACGCAGGTACTACAGCAACAACTTTGTCACCGGAAGCACTCCCGATCGACGTGATAGTCTTACCAGAACCAAGACCGTGATACAAAAGTATGGCGCCACTTTGCTCATACTTTTTTTTAGCCTCTTCCTGATGTGGAAGAAGTTTGCCTTTGAATTTTGACATTATCTCCTCGACAACTGAAACAGTGTACCGACAACAGAGTGTGCCCGGACAGGCCTCGGGGCTCGACCGCCGTCGTATTGTTTTTTCTCTTCTCGGCGACGTTGTACATATTGCTTGAGCTTTCCAGCAATCTTTTCATGGTTATCTTCGAATTGAGCTTTTTTGATAAACCTCTTAGCAAGAAGAAGCCCACCAAGAGCTCCAGCACCAACACCAGCACCAATACCAATATTTTTTGCAGTATCCGCCTTTTTCTTTGCACCAATGATGTCGCCAGTAACACTGTCAGATGGCAGTATCTGCGTCTGCTTTACGTGGGCCAGCGCTTTATAGTACCCTGCATCTCCAGGTTTGTATTTGGTCAATCTTTGATAAGCTTTTCCAGTTGAAGACTTTGGTGCCCCAGGCTGCCAGTAGTCAGAATCCCAGCCTATTTCAGAATACCCTTTAGCGGCAAATGGGCGCACAGATGTTCTATTAATACCACCACCCTTGCCTTTATAATAATGATCATATGTGTGATAATCATCGTCTACTCTGGCAGAGGCGCGTTTGATGAACTTTCTTGCAAGTGCTGCGCCACCCAAAACCCCAGTCGCAACCCCGGCGGCAGGAAGAGCAAAAGATCTTAACGCCTTTGCATTTCTGTAATAAGCTTCTCTATTTGCTCTTTTTCTGCTTCTTTCAGAATAAATCTCCGACCTTGCTTTGTCAAGACTTCTAAGGGACTCAATCCCCCTATTGTATTCTTCAGTCCCCTCTTTAAGGTGTTGCTTACGGTAGTACGTGCTTCTACCTCTATTATCTATACCAAGACTTTCGTCTTTCTTGAACCCCTTGTATGGTTCTGTTTCATATTGTGTGTAGTATAACTTACCACCCTCTCGATGGTAACCATCCCAACCAAGTGCTCTCTTTTCCATCAGTATTCCCCCATCACATATTGTGGCAACGGATTCCCCGTCTTAGGATCTATTTCAGTTCTTACGCCCATATTAGCACCTTCAGTCAAAACCTTATCAATTCGATTGTGAGCGAGTCTACCAATCCAATCCTCAGAGACCCCGGCTTTCCCACCTATGCCAAGAGGTACGAGGAAAGGCTCGTGCTTCACCCTGTCCTTGAAAGTCTTAATACGCTTGATGCCTCTACGGTTCAAGTCGTCAGCCATATACTTATCGATTTTCATATGCTTCTTGTATTGTCCGTAATCGCTCGCCAGATGGTCACCGACGGCATCAAGAGTATTTTGCTCTTTCTCATTGTTGTTATTGAAATATTCAACAGTGGTCAAAGGAGCGATGTCGCCAGCCACGAAATTACTGGAACCAGGATGCATAACACGAGTTGTATTAGTAATCCCACGAACAATAGTTTCAATATCACGTTTGTCAAGTTTACCCTCATTAATGTCATCAAGTTCCTGAACAAGAAACCTTTGAGCGTCACGCATACCTTTGTATTTGAGTATGTCATGAACGCTTGGGGTCCCTGTGGAAAGTCGGTCACCAGCCCTTACCGTGTCACCCTTTTTAATAATGGGTTTATTGGCTGGGTCTATGTACCTCGTTTCCCCAGTATCCAGTTTAACATCATAACCACCAATTGGCGACTTGAAAATGTTTTGAATCTTGGCGTTTGCGCTTGAAAGGGTTGCCTTGTTCGGAATTTTCTTCTGGAAACGAAGAAGTTTGTCAAGGCGGTCGAATACGGTTGCTGTGCCCTTACCCTTCTCGACAGCCCCTCCGGTATGGAAGGCTTTCATAGCCAAATTAAGGGATGGCTCGGTCACTGTATGAGCAGATATGATACCAATGTTGTCACCATAGTTGTGCCTTTTCCCACTATAATCGGAGCCATAAGAATATGAACTGAAACCATCGCCAGGTGTCGGGTCGGTTAACGGGGATTGAACAAAAACTGATTTTACCTTTTCACGATTCAATTTGTTTATCAAATCGCTGTCAACAAGGTCATTGTGCCTGGCAAGGATTTTCCCATCCTTAGTTTGAACATCTCGTGCGAGGTACCTGTTTGTAATACCCTTCCTGTCCTCGACAGAGTATTCAATGCCATCTTTGTCAATAGGGTCTTCAGAGGCTATCCTGGTTTCATACAAGGAGTTAATCATATCCTTGGTGAGCCAACCAGGCATGTACGATGAAACTGATTTTTTGATATTACCGGCACGAGCTCCATGAGCTGCAGCCCAATATCCAAAACTGTCAAGACCTTCAGAGTATGATTTGGTAATTGGTATCGGAATTGGTCTGTCGTTCGCATCGGCCACGATACCCGGCATGAGAGATATAGCGGCTGTATTCGCTATACCCTTCGAGCCACCTGATGCCATACCGATACCAAGCATGGTTTTATCACCGAGGCGCTTTTTCATTGCCGAGTGGGCTTTTGGCAATGCGTCTGTAAACCCTTTGATCTTGTCAGATTTCTTATTAGCTTCAGCGATCAACTTGTCTCTTGTTTCTTTATCAACGAGTGTGTCGGACACACCAAGTGTAAATCCAAAGGTTGTCACATAATTGTTGCCCACTTCTTTGATTCTATCTGCAAGGTTGATAGCTATCTTACCATTATGCTGCTTGGTGACATTCCTTATCCAGTCGTCGATATTATTCTGGTTAAGTTCGATATTCCATTTCTGAACATCGTCTGGCAACACGGCGTTAATTACATGTAAACCATATGTTGATTTACGATTTCCAATAGAGATGGTGTCTCCATATGTGATGTCGCCTTTGGAAAATGCGGTTTGAGCATCTTGTAAAGAATTGAATTTTCCTTTATCCTTACCTCCCCGCCCCTTTGATGCGAGATAGGCTCCGACAGCCATATCCATTTGGGGAGCATTGAGCACACTGTCATATCCAGTCTTCAACATTGATGCTGACGGCATCATCTGTTTAGCTTCTTCAATAGCCTTTTGAGAAATAGGGGTGTGAATCTGGAAAGTGTCTTGAACAATAATTCCATTTGAGAGCATAAAGGTGTAAGGTCCAGGAGCTGTAATGTCATACATGTCAATTCGTTTTTGGTTTAATTCAAGGTTAGATATATACACCCAACTAACAGATGAATTGTTTACGATATCAATCCACCTTCTATCAATAGAGTTGTCTTTGTCGAGTTTTATTATTTTCTTTGCAGCGTGCCTGCTAATATAAAAATAATTTTTCTTTTTCGCATCTTTAATTGCGTTGTATTCCGATTTGTTTCTTTCAAAATGAACGATTTTTTTAACTTGACCATACACCTTTTCAGAAAATGGAACCAGGTCAAGACGAGACTCAACCGACGACAGCTCCTTAGGTCTATTATCAACAAAGTAGTCAAAAGCCTTTTGTTTTTCTTTATGCGTAAACTTTATGCCTTTACCAATAAGAGTTGTTGAAGATATTGATATTTGATATGCTCGACGGTCTTTTTCATAAGAATAAGAAGCCAATATCCCCAATGTCCTTGCGAGGGTAACAAATTCATTACACAGTCTTTCTGACACCGTTGTATAAAGAGCCTGATATCGTTTTCTCCCTTTGTGCTCAGTTACAGCGCTTGACCCATCGGTGTCCATCATTCCTTCAAATAACCCAACCCTGAATTCTTCTGGAGCATTTATAAAAAATGACGGAAGGTGTTTTTTATGAGCACCTTTACCAATCCATTCTGAAAAGTTAAGAGCAAGAGAATGATTAAGGACACAGTGTTTTTCACTATAAGACCCAAAGCCTTCATATTCGTGAGGGCTTGAATATGTATTTAATTCAAACGGAGAGTCTCCACAGAGCTTTTTCGTCATATCAGAAAATATTGATAACAGTTCTGGGTAGGTTGTTGAAAAATTAACTCTCCCTTGAGTGTCGGCCCAACCATCACCAACCATCATCCCAATATACTGACCAAACTCTCTATCAAGTTTTATTCTATCAACACAATCGAGAAACTTTACAACACCGCGCTCCGACCCCTTAATTGTATCAATAAAAAATACAGACGGCTCTATATCAACTTTTGTAACTTTTGGAACCATAAGGTTTGATGATGAGATTATTTTCGGGCTGTACCTTTTAATTTTCCACGTATCAGGGTCTACGGCAACCATACTTTCATCTGAAGAAACCATTATAGTGTTTCTGTCAGACATCTTAACGATGTAATTCTCAAGATTTCTATGAATTGAAAATTCAGTCACAGTGGCGGTTTCAATTTCGTGTGTGTCATTGTTAACTGTTATAATTGATATATCTCCAGGGGCTTTAAATTTTACATTACCATTATCTTTCACTTCCGAAGAATCCACATCCCTTGGGAAATCCTCAAGATGAACATGCAATAACTCGTCGCCTTTTCTAATTGGCAAATCTGAAACGCTTGGCATAACCACACTCCTCTGATTAAAGAAATTATCAATGTGGTTATCAATATACTCAAATTTATTATCCGTGTCAATACCATATTCGCCAAAAGCTAGTTTTCCACCATTTTTACAAAATTGCTTAAATTTGTCTCTATTCGCCAATATTAGCACGCTTTGGAGGACACTATCGCCATCAAAATCACCGCCCCAATTCCTACTTATCCCTATAGCTGGAACCTCAATAGCTTTACCTTCTGTCAACACTGGTTTCATAGCCGTCATATTCCATCTATGAATCGTCGGGGCCCTATTCGCTATCACAAGCCTATCATCGGAAACGACCTGTAGCGCACGTTCATAGATAGAAGATTTGTCATCGATATGCTTCGAGGCCTCGAGTGGTGAGTACCCCCAGCTCACAATCTTCTTCATAATAAACGGCTGGAATATCTTGGCGGCCATTTCTTTCGGAACGCCAAGCTGGTCTCCACCAAGCTCAGGATTCAATATGATAGTGGATCGGCCAACGAGATCCTGCTTTCTTTCCAGAACCTTATCCTGTATGAATCCTTCCTTGCTCTGCTTGCCTGGTTGGGACCCGAGCTGGTAGATATACCCTTTCTTATTCTTAGCCCTGTGCAAAAACGATGTGGGCTCCTGCAAGCCGGCGATAGCCTTCATATCACGATAGAGCGATCCCCGAGCGTTAGCCAGGTGGAGATTAAGCTCTTCGTTGGAAACCCCGATAGCCTTAAGCTCTTGCTCCAATTCCTTCATTGAATCAGCTGTTACCGCCACCTGCTGATAAAGGTCATTGATATCTGATGTGATTACAGTCCCATCCGTGCCCATTGCAAACATAGGCCGATATTTCGACGGAGTGACCAGAACATTCTGTATCATATAATCCGTCGGCTTCATTTTGTTTTCTTTCAGGCTTTTTAAATACCTGATTTTTCTATGAAGCTTATTCATCGCGGTCGGGTTTGTAGTTTTTCCAATACTATCCTTTGCGGCAGCTAATTCAGTATCCACATCAATTTTTTTCAACAGAGTCTCGACAGCAGGACCACCGGATATGGCATTTTCAGAACCGGCATCAACAATCTTGCCAGTCACCTTGTCAATAAACTTCTTGCCATCTATCACTTCTTCAAGACCTTTTACGGTAATTCCAATAATAGAAGCCGCGGCCGTTGTCGTTGCTGGATTGAGCATTTTCTCCGGAAGCTTGAAATGGGTATAATGTTCCCCAAATATTCCACCAGCTTTCACAGGGTCATATAGGCCGCCTTTCATTGGCGCCATATCTTTTTTCCTGTATGTAAGTTGCGGATTAGATAATTCCCCTCGTGACCGATGAATAATTTCATCATCTGTCATGGGTCTAAGTTGAAAGGTTTTACCTTTCTGCTCAACATTGATTCCTGCCCCGGCCATCATGGCAAGCATTTTATCTTTTGCAAATGACGATTTCGGTGGTGGAAGCGTTCCCCCAGTCTCCATCGCCTTCCAATACTCATCATTACGCTGACCCTTGATGGAGAACATTTCTTTCAGATTTTCATTGGCTCCTCTTGCCATGAGGGCGGCAATCTCCATGCGCCCAAGATTTTTTGATCCCGTATGTCCACCAGAAATAGGCTGTTCGTTGGAATCATATCCGTCTCGATAACGTGCAGAGAATTTGTGATCAATAACATGTTCGAGTTTGAGGATGTGGGAAATTCCGTTTGCGACGGGATTAAGAAACGGCTTTCCTGTTTCGGGATCAATGAGGATGTCTTTGTCAGATAATCCGGCATTTTTCAATTCCTCCATAATCATTGCCGAGTTGTCAGCATCACTGAAGTTCTGAATAGTGAACTGTTTCCCGGTCTTATTGGCAATTTTCCCCGCTGCATTCTCGAGAAGCTGCGAAGTGTTGATACGGTTCGACACACCAATTGGGTTCATGGTCATATCGATTCGTTCGTTGGTTTCGGGGTTGAAAGGCATTTCTTCATCAGGCACAATCGCTGAGATTATATGCTTGTTCCCATGTAGCCCTGAAACCTTGTCGGCAACCTGCAAGGGCTCTTCAGTTTTGATATTGACAATGACGCTGTTTCCGTGTTTTTTTACGTCGGTAACGACACCAGCAACATTTTTCTCCCATACCTGTGCATGACTGGCCATATCCCTTTTGAGCTGCTTGTCGAGGCGTCCAACAGCTATATCGTCAGCGGTAGGTGATTTACGCTCCATATGGGCTATCACAATGTCACCATGCTCTACACGCTGGCCTTTTTTAATTACACCATCTGCATCGAGCTTGTCGGCGTTAGCTGCCGGTAAATCTTCAGGATAGTACGCTTTGAATTTGTTGCGAGAAAAAACACCTTTTGACGACCTCTTTGCTTTGAAATCGTACATATGGGTAGATGTGAGCTTTTTTGCCGCACTCTCAGACACAATTGCAGAATCTTCGTAATTGTATCCTTTGTATGGCATGTAGGCGACTTTGAGATTCGCCCCGAGCGCTGTCTGACCATCTCTGGTGAAATTATTGTCAGCGAGGATATCACCCTTCTTAACCGTGTCTCCGACTTTTACGACAGGTTCATTATGAAGGAAGCTCTCATTGTTGAGTGAAAACTCATTGTATAACGGATATGTCTCTCCACTGATAACAATCTCTGTGGGTGTAATTTTTTCAACAACACCATCTTTTTTAGCCGTCGGTACACCTACACGTTGGGCAATACCCTTTGATATTGACCTTCCCTTCTTATCAACAATGTCAAAAAGCGGCTTATCACGATTCACAAGAGGTATCGCCTGTTCCTGCATCTTGGAAGCGGTCAATCCACGATTCCCTTGAATAGAATCAAGGAACGGTATTTGATTCACTGATGTATCAAACATATCCATAGAATCTGGAATGAAGTAGTTGACTTTGTCAGCATTTACTTCAACCAGTTCGCCTTTGTGGATTGCTCTGATCTTTTTCTTTTTACCCATCTCATCCGGGAATCCAACATATTTCTCATACACGTCAATGGGTCTTAATATTGTTTGGTTCCCCTTTTTATCAATAAATTTACTGTAAAGGTCATTCCCGACTTTCACAGTATTCATTGCTGTGTGAACAGTGATACCTATATTCCCACCTTCAGGGGTATGAAGCGGGTCAATAAACCCGGCTTCCGAATTCGATATCTGCCGGGCCTCATTTGTAATTGCGTTTGAAGAACCTATTCCACCTTCTCCCATAACTGTCATTTTGCTGCTGTCGCCAATTATTGACAACACATTCGTTTGAGATGGCGGCGTGGAAAGCTGGCTCATTGTAATTGTGCCAACTATGAATGGGTCGAAAGCCTGGGCGCTTACGGATTTTGTAAGGGACCTGTTTCTTTTCAGTTTATTCTTCAGATTCCATATAATCTTGTTGCTGTTTTTGATAAGCCTGTCACGCATATGATCTTCAACATCGTAGAAAGACTTGAATATGAGAGACTCTCTATCGTCAGGTTCAACGTCGCCACGATGGATGCCAATTATCTTTTTTGATGCGTCAAGGATGGCGCCATTGCTTACATGGTTATAATTTTTGCCCAAAGTGATTTTGTTCACATCAGGATCGAGCTTCGTGGCAAATAAGCGTGTTTTGATTTCTTCATTGATATTGGCACCTGGGGCCGGCTTCCTGCCAAACACGGCAAGGTAAAGCTTCTCCTGGTCAGCAGTAACCCTTCGGTCATACGCTTTCTCATTAGCGCTGTAAACGGCCTCTCCCCACTTCTCGACCATTTCTTTACGGGTTACCCCAAGAGACCTCAAAGCATTAATCAGTGGGATGTTTTTTGACCCGTAGGTCATTATGAAAGTTTTTTTCTCAGGATCAAAATTGATTTTAAAATTGTTATTGAAGCCACGTTCGAAATCTACCGTTTTGTCAACATTAAAGAACGAGCTGATTTCACCATTATTCTGGATTTTTGTATAAACCCCAGGCTTCAATCGTGATTGTTTCGTAAATTGATATTCGTTCCCTCGAACAATAAAAGTATTACGATCAGTAATCTTGGGTATGGTCGCAAGCTTCATACTTTCTTGCCGGTCTATCTCTTTCCCAGTTTTACGATCAATGAGGGAAAGGTCCGCCCGAAGTGTGTTGGACCATATCTGCCCTTTGTTTCTAACTTCTTTTTGAAGATTGACATCACTGTTGGGCTGCTTGTCCTCAATCCACATCTTATTGACACGAAGTTCAATATTGTCATCTTTCACTTCTGAAAGAATTTTGTCTACCGTGCCAGATACCGAAGTATTGATAAGAGCATTACTTCGAATGTCGTCTCTTAAAGACAACAGTCGTCCGAGGATTTTATCAGGTTGGGCCATATTCATAATATAGCATTAAGTTACGAATTCTTCAATTGTTATAATATTGAATTTCATGGTATTTAAATAATGTAGTGATTTTACATTTCCAAACAACATACAAAACACAAGGAGGCGTCCCATGAAATGTTTTACTTTTTTCCATTGCCAGCTACAAAGAGGCCTTCAGATGACCCAGTTTGTTCCACCGAACGATCATCCATCGTGGGGGTCACCAAAAGAAGTCTTATTCCTTGGGCAGTATGGAAAAAAGTACAATAACGGGCCGAGTAATATTGCCAGAAACATCAAACTTGATGAAGAAAATCCTGCGAAAATCGAAGAAGTGATTGAAGCAAGCAGATTGATTTGTAACCCACTCAATCGTTACGAGCCATGCTTCAGTCAGATCACTACGAAAATCGTACAAAATGCGTATCCAAGAAAAATTTTCAAAGAGCGCAACGATGGAAGTAAAATATTTTTCATTGTACTTTCAAAACCGTTGCAGCCAACAAACAATATCATCGTTCGAATTAACACATCCAGCGCTGAAGAAATAACCCACCGACGTGGAAGATGGTATTTAATTGCCGGCAGGCCTTCGTCGGCAAGTCGTGCTCGAGGAGTCAAAGAATTCAATAATCGAACCGTTGTGACTTGGATTGATGATTTGGTCGTTCTTCATAATATGGACATAATCAAGGTCGTAACTGAAGGCTCTGAAGAGGTTGATGATCAGGTTTTAATGAACATCCATGGGCACCTTGTTATGGCGCCTGCGGTCAGTTTCTACATATCCGGCCTTGAACCTGAAGTACCAACCGCGGAGGCTCTTGAACGCGAAATGATAAAAGCCTTATCCGAATGTGATTTTATTTCCGAACCTGAAAATGACGAAAACTCAACAAACGATTCTGAAGTAGTCGAAGTTTTAGATTCTAATGATTCCACCCCCGAGGAGTCCTGAGACAGGTACTAGGGTACTGTATTGATTGATGAAGGGAAGAGCAATGTTTGCTATTGAGCTCTTAATTATCTTCTGGTAATATCAATATACTTGTGGGTTGACGTTAACCCGTAAGTGATTTTTCAAAAAAATGAAGTCAGTTGGTTAATTTGGGCATTTAACCGACTGACTTTTCTAGGCATTAACCGATTAAACCAATTTTAAAAAACGCAAAGTCGGAACGTTTCCAGGAATGCCCACGGCCTTCCCGCAAACGCACACATTCACAGGATGAGAAAAATAAGTGTTTCAGAAAATAGTAAAGGTACAGAGTTCATCTGTATTTTTATATATATACATGTGAGTTTATATATATAAAGTTAGTAAAATCAATGGTTTATATATAGTATATCCCCTATATTAAAAGCAAAAATCGTGCCAATTTATAAAAGATTGTAACTTAAAAAGTTATCAATATTTTATAAAGTAACACTTTAATTTACTTCATGTAATTTCATCAGGCAATTTCTTGATATAATGAGAAAAACTTTACTTAGTTGATGGTTTTACTTTACTTCATACAGAACTAAGTAAAAAAATACAGAATTTATTAAAACGCTTAAAATGGGTTCGTGTTTTTTTACTTGGTTCTGTACGAAGTAAAGTGACCCTGTGGACTTTGTAAAAAAAGATGTGAATTTTTTCTCAGATACGCCAAAAAACTTGATGAAATTACACGAAGTAAAGCTAAAATTTTGACATTTTACGTTCAACTTACACAAATCACTTAAAGTATTACTTTAAGAGAAGGGAATCTAATGCTGATTAATAAAAAAGTGATTGGTGGATATGCTCCAATTTTGTACAAATCGATTTTGAGACACCTGAAGGTCATGAAATACATCTGTGATTTCAATGGCTGCCATACAGAAATGAGGTTTCAGGTGGAGCGTTTTATGCGGTCTATGGGCCTTTCTGCAGCTGACGTGCTCTCTGAGTCGTATGACCCGAGTATTATCGAAAACGAGGAGTTCAGGCTGATTCTGATACTCTACACATGCGTATGCATAATAACTGACAGTAGTATGATGGAGATGGGGGAATTCGCCACATACATGCAGTATATTCGCGATTCTGTTGGTGACTTGGATTCTGGGGAGTTGATTAAGTATTTCTGTGATATGATGAAAGTGGATCCAAAGATTGTTCCACAGTATATTCAGAAAAAGATATCAACTTCATTTGAAGAGAAGGCCGCGAATAACATTTGTGAAAAACGATTTGAGAAGCTTGATGGTCCAAATGATTATGTTTCATTCGAGCTGTATCATGAATACATGGAGAAGAACGCGCAAAAGCTCATTAATGATCTCAATACTGAAGGATTCACAAATACCTATCCGCTTGATCTTATGACAATACTTCTTATTTTGAAAAAGCATAATTTTCCAATATTAAATTTATACAGCGTTGATCAATCACTTCCGGCGCCAAGGGGTATTATAGATGTTCTCGCAAAAAAACTTTTCACTTTACGACAAAATGGCGGCATTCCCCCTAATGGGGGGATTATTGATTTTGGTTCTGATACTGACGATTAGCTTTTCAGCGCCCGGTATTATAATGTCAATTATCAATCTTGGTATTGTCAAAAATGTTGCCGTTAGCCTGTTCTTGCTGATTCTTTTATCTATTTCATTTTTGATAATTCCGGAGGTGTACAGTGATTGGAGAGCTCGTAGACAAGTATTTCCCTATGAGGGATGAGAATGATAATCCCACCTACCGACCCAACCAAAGAGAAACAATAATCAAAATCGTTGAAGCTTTTCAGGAAGGTATTAAATATGTCTGCCTGAACGGCCCAGTTGGATGTGGAAAATCTGCAATCAACTATACGGCGGCGATGGTTCTGTCGGTTCTCGGGGAGCCTGGGTCAGCTACATATCTCACCCACCAGAAACAGCTTCAAGACCAGGTTGTTAAAGAGAGATGGCCGGAAGTAAAAATGGTCAAAGGTCGCGGAGCTTATGCATGTAATGGCGCAACTATACTTGATAATAGAATACGATGCAATTATTCCGGAGAAAAGTACGAAACATGTCATAATTCCGACAAGAAAATTGGGTTTATATCTGATGATGAGATTATCAGTGCGATATCCAAAATTCACAGGAAATATGATGATGATGAGAGAACGTTTCGTATGCGTACCGGGTTTGAACATGATGAGGATTTGTACCAGGAGTGTTACAGGATAAAATCATTTGTCGCTGGACGCATCCCGGAAAAATCAGGACCCGATGATGTTCTGCTATCAAGCTGCATAGGATGCAATGTAGCCGCTCAGGAATGCCCTGTAAAGAGCACAAGACTTCTTGCTCAGATGCACAAAGTCCGCATACTTAACCCTGACGTGTTCTACATGTTGAACCGCGGCCAGGTGCAATATTTTCCACACAGTAAATTGATGATTTTTGATGAATGTCATAAGATTGAAGATATCATCAAGAGAATATTTGGTGGAGCAATATATGTAGATTTTTTGAAAGATTACTTTGGTGTTGACATGTCAGAACTATACAATTGCGAAGGTACTGAAGATTTTATTCAGAAATACATGCATCTGATGAAGACTGTTGTCATGCCGGCAAAATGCGCGGCAGTCATCATGAATCATTTGGCGCCTCTTGTCAATATTAAAAAAATGGGGGCTAGTCAGAAATTCACCACTCTTAGTAAGGATGATATGGTGAATGATTTTGTGATGACATCGAGATCTCTTGGAAATCGCGAAATTCCATTCAATATGATTGAATTTCTCGATTCAGTATTTTCAGACAGAAATGATGGGTGTCATGAACTTCTTACCGGCTTGTGGCAAAATATTCGTGGAAAATTCAGAGATATGTGTTCTGAAGAGAATTGTGTTACAACATTCACGGGATTCATGGATATGTGTTGTCATCCTGATGCGGTAAAATCAATGCATAGGATTGCATGGTATACGGAAGCAATTGATCATTTGGAGGATATTGTTGGATTGATTAGTATTCCTGGGTCGTTCATGTTTTCATCAGAAAAAGTTGATATGAGGCATGAATATAAGGAATCTGAAATGAGCCGATTTGTAAGTGAAAACATCAAGGATTGGAAGAAAGCCTATATGATGTCCATACGGCTCACGCCTATCAATATTCCTGCTATGATGAGGTCATTCTTTTACAACAAGGCTGATCATGTCATTCTTAGCACGGGTACATGGATATGTGCTGAAGACGCCATGAAGACATTTGGGGTTGATATGGACAGTTATCGGTTCATAAATATTCCAAGCACGTTTGATGCAAGGAGGAGACCTGTGTATGTAATGAGTGGTGGTCATTACATGGATTTCTCTGAAAAAATAAACGAGTCCCCATGGTACTATTACAAAACCGAGCAAGGATCTAAAGAGTTCACATCGCAATTGTCAGAAGTGATAAATTCAATTCGCAAATACTTCAATGAGCGGAATGGTCTCAATATCAATGTGATTGTACATTCGTTCTCATTCGATATAGCAAAAAGAATAGCAAAGTATTGCCCGGATGTTGACAATTCGTGGCTCATTCAGCTTGCTAAAAATGATTTTCCTATTCGGAATGAAATGACTGGATATTCCACATCGTTTGTTTATAAAGATGAGCTTCTTCAGTATATCATGAACCACCCGAATAGTGGGCTGACGTTCGTTTCAGCCTCAGTGAATGAGGGGGTTGATTTCAAGTATGACATTGCCAGAGCACAAGTCATTTTGAAACGTCCAACCCCGAATATTGGCGACCCGTACGTCAAAGCGCAATACAAAGGGAATCCCACCTTTAATGTTCCTAAAGACCCCACATATCTTGATAGGGCCACATATACTGATATGATGCAAATGTATGGTCGTATTATGAGGGCTCAGGATGATTGGGGTGTGACAGTAATATTCGATCAGGCCATCACTAAGTCATTCAACACGCTACTGTCATCAAGGGGTGCGTGGAGAGTAAGAAATCTTGGCCTTGATTATTTCGTATCAGCAATTAAAGGAGGAGTAGATCGAAATGGATTCCCATATTTCAACTGGCCGTTTTGAAAGAATGTGGATTAATCAACCATCTAACCTTCAACAATATCATAATATGCATGGTACGAATGTGTTATCCAGCCGTCCAGATGAAGATGGAATATCTCGGGTATATTTCTTATCAGGAAGTGTGATAAGTCAAAATATCCATTATACGGCATTAAGTCATGGTTGGATATGACTATCTTTCTATGGGAGGAATTATGACTGACTTTGTGATATGTAAACATTGCGGCAATCTTGTCGCACGATGGAACAGACTCTGTGCCGTTTGCGGCAAGCCGCACTCTTCATAATCTCAAGAGCGTTCCTGTTGTTTCGGCAGGGTTGTTTCTCAGTAGAAACATCGGTCTTTTTGCCTGCGACAGACCTCCCGTTTCGCTGCAGCGTTACGATAGTACCTATCTGCACGCATGCAGCAAACGGAGGTCTTTACGCTGGCAACAGGCCTCACATGTCAATCTGTTAGTTGAGGTTATGATTTATACCCACCACGCCACCAAACCCTAGAAGTAAACGTCCGGGGGCAACTATTGGTGCAGCCTGGTTCTAGTCAGGCCGTGGTGACTTTTTCTACAACACTGGGAGGAATGTAATGACATCGCTTCCATTTACAATGGAGAAGATAAAATGAATCCGTGGATGTTGTTCTTTTGTGGCGTGTTAGTTGGTGTTGTTTTGAAGGCGCTGGTTGGATTATCAAAATGCCCAGAGTGTGGGAGAATCACTTTAACCACAAAACATTACTGTTGCTGGTGTTCCTTACCATGGAAATAGGAGTTGTGATGGGTAGAATTCTTGATCCTCTCTTCGACTACGAGTATTGGAACGAGCTCGGGTACATTACAGGGCTTGGCCGTGATTATCCTCACCCAAAGAGGGCGCATCTCTACCGTCTGCGGCAAGCCACACGATCGATAACCAATCCCACCACGCTACCAAATCCTAGAAGTAAACGTCCGGGAATAACTATTGGTGCAGTCTGGTTCTAGTCAGGCCGTGGTGGGAATTTATATGAAAAAGGAAAAAGCGATATGACACAATACACACTCAGAGAATTGTACGACCACAATTACTGGAGAGAAAAGGGCTTCATAGTTGGCCTTGGTCGTGACTACCCATACCCTGAAAGGTCCCATTTATACAAGGGGCCGTACAATAACGTAGGTGATGCCATGTGTTATTGGGGATGGAACCGTGACAATCATACTAGCTGGTCGATCTGGCGAGGAAACGTTGGCCGGAAAGGAATCTGCAAGCATTGCATTCGCAATGCAAGAAGAGAGCTGGCTAGAAAGAAGAATAGCCTTCAAGGGATCACTGGATTAATAGGAGGGTGAAAAATCGAAGATCTCGAAAAAATACATTTTCTATCCGGGAGATATGATGAATAAAGAAAAAACCAAAGTTTTAAGGTACCAGTGTGACAAATGCAAATCAACATTCGAAGAAAGTGAAATTGTTATGAAAGATTTTATAGACAATCTTCACATCTTAGGAAATCCAATTATGGTTAAAAATAGGATTTCCGGCAAACCTTCTATGGTATATACTGATCAAATAAAGGAAGGTGATTGCAGCCTTCATTGTCCAAAATGTGATGAGGTTCATTTATTTGGATTTGATACGGTCTCAGACAAGGACATGTAATGGCCTACGTGGATGAAATGTTCCTATGGTTCGGCAAGGGCTTCTCAGGTGAAGGGATGGTAAAATGATTATTTGGATAATTTCATTTTTAATATTAATACTTTTAGATCTTTTTTGGCAATTATTAACTAACAAAAGTACGGAAAAAGTTAAATACGAAGAATGGGAAGATTGTAAAAAGTGTGTTTGGGGACAAAATGGAAAATGTATTCTTCATTTTAAAACATACTTTTGCCGTATGCTTAGAGAGCATGTTGATTACTTTAGAAAAGTAAAAACAGAACCTCGTTACAATCACGATTGTAATAGGTGCGAGTTCCTTGGGACTCATGAGGAATATGATTTGTATTTCTGTCCAGATGAACCAACTATTATTGCTCGATATGGAAACGAAGATGGAGAATACGGAAGCGGACTGGTGTTTGCTGTTTCTTGTAGTCAGCACGAGAAATACAAAAAAGCTTTGAGACTCGCTTTAAAAACAAAACATCGAGATTCAATAATTCAGTATTTCGAAAAGTATTACCGTTTCGAATCTCCGGAAAAGTGGGAGAGATTTCAACAGATACTGAAAAAAGTTGATTCGGAGGCATTGAATGGATAAAAAAAATCAACCACTGTATTAAACATATACAAAGGAAAATGGTAGACTATGAAATCAGAAAAAGATTTGAAATTCCGGATCCATGAGGCCGGGTACAACTATCGTGAGATTGCCGACGCCATCGGACATCCTTACGGGACCTTGACTTGCTGGCTGAATGGTTTCAGCGCCCTCCCTGATCGCGCAAGAAAAGAAATCGAATCAATAATCAGTTCAAAAAACAAGCGAATAGCTTCGAAAAGAGATTATAAACTGTTACTTGAAGAATTGGTTAATGATGCTGAAACGGAAGGTTGTGAAGGCTGTGCTACAATAAGTATGGCTGTATTGAACAAGGCCAAAGAGATGCTTGGGTATGATGGTCTACGTGGATGAAATGCGCCTGTGGCCCGGCAAGAGTTTCTCAGGAAAATGGTGTCACATGTGGGCTGACACTCTTGAGGAGCTCCATGATATGGCTGACAAGATTGGCCTGAAGCGGTCGTGGTTTCAGTCGGGCCATCCAGATGGGTGGAAGCCAGACCACTACGACCTTCGAACAAGTAAAAGGATAATGGCGCTCGATAATGGGGCAATTGTTGGCAATTTGAAGAATGTTTATCGAAAGTGGAAAGAGGGACTGACAAGTGAGACATAAATTTGGTCGTTATGTTGAAAATTTTCCAGAAATTCCATTAGCAAAAGAACAGCATCCTGATTTCTGGGAAGTAGATGATGATTTTTCCGATGCATGGATTAGAGTTCTTGGATCATCTGAAAATGCATATTCCCCTATGCTTAATAAACATATAGCATGTGATAGTATATCAACAAAACAGTTTTTAATGGATTTTGATAATGTTGAATTGCAAGAGCCTGTAAGGAATTGTAAAGAAACGCTTAAAGAACTTCATAAATCATTCGAGTACAGCGACAAATTTTCATCATTACCCAAAGAGCTCAGAATGATCTTTAGAGAAATGGCTATAATGTATCATTCCACTGATAGCATAAAAATTAAAATTCGATTAAAACAATTTCTTGATCTTGTTGGTGGCCCAGAACTGGTATATCGTTTGTTCAGAAGGGGGTAATCATGAAAAAAATATCTGAATGTTTTTTCCAATTCAGTATCAAAAAGCTTTTGGACGAGAAGGCACCATACCCGTATTTATTCCATTATACGAGTATTGATGCTTTAATTTGTGGAGAAAGCTTGCGATACTACAAAACACCTGCAGCATGTAAAGGTGGCATCTCCAGAATGGCCAAGATGCTCGATATATGCAAATATGAAATTGTTTCTTAGCCCCTGTGTCGAATGGCCAGGAGGCGGGTGGTAGCTCAGTTTTCCCGTTGATGGCTGCCACCTTTTTTTAGGAGATAAAATGATAGAAAAATTTTTAAATAAATATCCAATTTCAATTGGCCCCCCGCCTGAAATTGTATGGTTTTACTGCAAGCATAATCATCAAAAACGTGTAAAAAGTGAAGATGGATATTTTACTTTTCATCAATGCTCTACATGTGGATGTATTATAGAAGGGACAACTGAAGAGTACCAAAATGAAGAAATTGATATCCCAACTTTAGATTGCGAAAAACAAGAAGCATATGAAGAATATATGAGATGTGTGCAATTTAAAAATAAAAATGGATATCAACCAAAAATGAATAGCTCTTGTAAGAGCTATATTGATAATTTATGGCATGATTGGTATAATCAATATTTGCAAACTAATGAATGGAAAGAAAGGCGACAATCTGTTATTAAGCGTGAAAATGGTTTGTGTCAAGGTTGTCAAAACGCACCAATAGAAGAAATCCATCACCTCACATACAAATGCGTAGGTATTGAGCCTTTATTTCAATTAGTTGGTTTATGCTCCGAATGTCATAAATTGATTCATGATATAACAGATATTCGAAAATTAACACACATTTAAATATTTGTTATTTCTACCCAAAATCTGGTATCATTATTATCATAGAAGTTTTAAATTCTACCCGAGTTCCGGACAAGGTAGCGGCTGGAACTTTCCGGTTTGTCCAGCTTCAAATTAGAACCGGCAACTTGATCTATGAGGAGCCAGGACTCATAGTCATCATGCGGCGACCCCTGGCCATCGGGCTCCTCCGACCTCGATGCATGGTCGCTGGGTGATAAGGATCTAAAGCACCTTAGTATCTCAGCGGCCTAGATTTTTCTGAACCGAGGAGATGTATATCTCCTTGGTTCATTTTTTTAACTGAAAGGATAATTAATGAAACCTGAAATCAAATTCATGATTGATCTTTATCATGGTCTTACTAAAACAATTTTTGAAATTCAGTCAAACAGGCTATCTGTTGCAAAAAATGATTTGGGCTCTATGGCGGCAAAAATAAAACTTCTGTTAAGAAAAGCTGGAATTGAAGTTGACGTGACAACGAGGCTGGACCCGTTCACCATCGTTGGGTATTATGAAGACGAATCACAAATTTTTACAGAATATGTTATGGCAGTTAATAGTAATGACGCTGTGAAAAGGCTTGTTGATAAAATTGAAAAAGATAAAAAAGCTGCAGACAATGGAATCAAAAAAGCAATCAGAGACAATATTGTCATCGTCAGTATTTTCAGAGGGCAGCTTGAAGACCTTAACGATTGTTCACAATTGTCGAACGCCTGCGATTGGCCGGGGTTATCATTATAAAAAATCTGGTATCAGTATGATGGTATCATTTAACTAAGGAGAAAGTCATGCTGAGAAGGATTTTTAATTTTATCAAAAAAGTTTTCAAGAAGGCTGTGGATGTTGTTGTATCCACTTTCAAGAAAGCTGTAAAAAGTGCGCCAGCTGTTGCGTTTATGACAGTGGCATCTATCGGATTTACAGCTATCATTAGACCAATTGTAAAAATGATTCGCATTCCTGCTTTTATTAATTCAGCACGGATTGCGCCGGCAATTGGTTTTATTATTGTAATCAGCCTAGTCGTATTTATGCATCGTGCAGATCCACAAGACCAACTTTCGCATAACCTTTATGAAGGTATTCCCGTTTTTATAATGGTTAATCCAGGATTGGCTGGAGTATTTAAAGTTCAATGGATTAAAGGTATATTCAAAGTAAGAAAGTGGTCACACATAGCGATGCGTGTAGCGACAAAAAAAGAATCGCTATCCGATGTTATAGGAAAAGAATTGGGAAAATCATTTCTTAACATCGGTACGTCTCGAGTTCGTAGAGTTGTTTTCAGATGGAATATGATGGCACAGATAGACAGTGACCGGACCCTTCCTGATGATCCAATAATCAAAGAACTCGAAACAAAGAATAAAAGAAGAATTCGCCGACTAAGGGTTGTATATCATGACGCTTCCAAGGCTGGGAAGCATCTCGATGTACATGTCGGTAGAACCAGCTTCGTGTATCGAATCAGCGGTAAGCCTGTTGAATCTGAAATCAAATACAACAGCAAAGGCGAGCTGACTGAAAATGCCAAAAAGGCACTCATGGATCACCTAAGGTCTGAGATAGCATCCAATGCAAGGGTTGCACAAAATCTCGACCATTCCCCAGAAGATGCGGCATGTTCATGGCGTGTTGGGGAAGCCGGGCTTGTTGGATATGGCTCGGGTAATACTAGACAGGTAGTGTCTGAAGGTGATATTGAGATTGGACGAAGAATTTACGCCCCTCTGATAGACCCTTATCATGGGCTGTACATACATCAGTTATATCCGGGTAGCGACAAGAAAGCACCCATCTGTATTTTTGGAACGATTGACGCCAAAGATATGGACTTCGAAGATCGCCTCTCCTTGAGGATGACTCGAAACCTGGAAGCGTTCAAGGGTAAGATTGACCCCTCGACCGTATCAAGAAAGTATGATGGAGCATCTGCATATTTCGTTTCGGATGGAAAGACATTGAGGATGTTTAGCCCTCGCGTGTCCTCAGTCACAGGAAAGCGAATTGAATATACGTGGAAAGCTCCTGAAATAGAACAAACCGCTATTCCTGAAAAGCCTGTAGGCATTGGGGAATTTCTGATCTGGAAAAGAACCTTACTTGGTAATATCTTGAAGGAATTCGGAATTCGTGGACCTGAGGGCTTAGCTTGGAACTATCTTAGCTCAAACCAGATCGGAGGAATCCTAAATGAAAACAAAATCCGACCACAAGATACAATGCCAGAAATACGCCTCTATCGAGTTGACTCTTGGACTGATGGAACACACAGAAGGCGGTCCACGAATGAAATGCCATTCAGTGAAAATCGTTTGCTCCAAATGGCAATATCTCGTTATAACCCTCAGTTTGTTAAGGTCGTTGATCTTTGTAATGTTCAGCACAACGAGAACTGGGAAGGTCTCGTTGGAGTTTCCCACGGACACTCAATTAACAAAGGTATGAAGCTCGTCTTTTCTGGTGGGTCAAACGACTGGCGGGTGATTGGCAACAATCTTCAGTTGAATGAAAGAGGGAATGTCGAGGGTGCTGTCCGTTTCAAGAGTCTTGAAAGTGGAAAAGAGTTCAACCTTGGACCGGGGCAGATGGGTGACCATGCGTTCAATAAGGAGCTCATAGGGCTGGGTGACAGGTTAGTAGGCTCTGTCGCCAAGGTGGAAAGCAAGAGGGGCCACGAAGGTAGGGCGTCTCAATTCAAAGAATGGCATTTAGATAAAGGAATATCAATATGAAATTTTATGCTGAACATACCCAGATTACCAAAAAAACAGTTGTTATTGAAATTGATGCCCAAAGTCAGGAGGCGGCACGACATATCAATAATGACTGGCAAATATCTGATGGTTCGAGGTTGGGTATTCGTATCGCAAAACTGACTGAAGATGCAAGCGACTATTCAGCATCTGAGGTTTGTCCAACCAAAGAAGGTTGTGAGAAAAGGAGAAAAGATGACTGAGATAGAAGAAGTAATTGCTATCATGGGAGAAGGCTCATTTAGCAATTTAATTGAAAATGATAATATTTCGGAAGAGCTTCTGGAGAAGCTTTTCACGGAATATTATATTGATCATGAAGATATGCCATATGGAACAAAGAAGGCAAGAACGGGCGATCCTCACCGATGGATTTACGAACGCTTACTTTGGCTTGGTGGGCATCAAAATGTTATTCCTATATCAAATGTGGTATCAATATAATGTTGCCTGATAAAGCCCTTACTGACTTGATGGGGGTCGGTTTGGGCGCCTTTGCCGTGTAGGAGCTGACGATTTTTCGTCAGCTCCTTTTTTTAAATCAATATGACTTTTTTGGTATCGAATCATTACATAGGAGAAAAAAATAATGGCAAAAACCGATGATGATACTATACGAGCACTTATAAATTCCGTTTCTGAACCGGTATTTATTATTATTCCCGATCACGAACTTGAAGATGAACAATTTATTAAATTGTTTCAAACTCTTGAAGATGTCCTCACTAAGATCGAGACAAAGGTTGAATGTGAATTTGACGTTATGGTTGAAACGGCGGATTATTTTGGAGGTTATGCAGAAATGTCTAATCTCTTTCAAGAAGAAAAAGATACCATTGAAAGTGAACAGCCAGGAACAGAATCGGATATTCCATTTTGAGAATTATTATCCAGCCAACGCTCGATAAGTATTGTGATAAGCTTCTGGATGTAACAGTCTCTATGATGAAGGCTGTAAAGAAAAAACATCCAGAAGTTCCACCAATGGAGATTACGCTTGAATCTCAAAGTAGCGATTCTTTATGCGCCCACCTGTTCAAAATTGCTGATATAAGTCATGGCATGGTAATGATCAGATGTGAAAGGTGCCAAAGAATTTATCATATGCCATTTACCCGAGAAAATGTAGTAGAAATGAAGTCGGGGTGCATGTGAATATAATAATAACACCGATACAACCTACCGGTCCAAAAGAGATTTTTGCATACACGAAAATGATTCAAAATGCAATCGCTAAGGTGAAAGAAAAATATCCTACAGCCCCTAAAATGGCAGTATGTGTTGATGATATTATATGCATTCATCAATACGAATTTACTGGCGATATGACGCCGGGAACAAAATGGGCAATAGCACAATGCAGAAAATGTAATCACCAAATTACTATCAAACCAAGGATTGTCAATGCAGAAAATATCGAAACGACAAATCCTTCGTGAAGCTCAGAAACTTTACGATGAAAATCAGTCTCTCAAAAAAGAGGCGAACAGGCTTCTTCAAATGATGTTTGGGGTTTGTGTCAAGCTGTACAGGATCGATCCGAAAGACAACATCTTCAGAGAGTCTGACAACGAAGAAGAGCAGCCTCTCAAGCCTTCATTTCTCAAGGCAATCAAAGAGGCTGCAAATTCGAAAAGCGAATCCGAGTCAACAGATACAAAAGATCCGCTCACCGGGATCAAGAAGGCAGTTCAGCAGTAATACAGAGATGCCAACCAAGCCTCTTTTCCAACCAACGGAACAGGGGCTTTGGCATCCATCTGAAATACCACACCTTTTTGTACTGGTATTTCTTGTACAAAGGGACAATGTACGGGAAAATATGGTCAACAAACATGTCGGTTATTTTTAGCCCCCAGAGCAATTTCCTGACCGTGAACGTGGTGTAACTATACGTTACAGGGCACCCTGTCTGAGCCTCTGACTGGTATGCTATGGCCTTGTCTGCCGTCCAGGCAGGGTGGCAAAGCCGGGCAGCTATGGCCTTCCAGGAGTTCCTGTTGTAGACCATGATTTTCAGCTTTGTCCCACGACCCATATATTTTTTTAGCTCTGAGATTGCTTTCTCAGGATGCGGGGTGTGGTGTAAGACCCCGAATGAATATATGAGGTCGAATTTTTCGATTGGCAAGGCCTTTGAGAGTTCTTCAACATTTGCATGATAAAATTCAATTTTGTCTTCAAGCTCAAACACTTTGGCTCGTATTTTAGCCATTTTGAGCGATTCTTCTGAATAATCAATAGCGGTAACACGAGCGCCGTGACGAGCGAACATTATAGTGTCGGTACCAATTCCACATCCTATTTCAAGAACCCGTTTCCCAAAACAGTTTTTAAAATCGGCAAAGTTGACTATGTGTGGTTCTACAAGGTATTTGCGACTTTGCACTTCGTTAAAAAACTCCTTGCTGCCCGGCTCTTTGTCGGAATGCCGGATGTTGCACGGCCTCTTGTTCCAGAAATTTCTTACATTATCAATAGATACGTTATCAAACATCAGAACACCCCCATGCCATAATAAATAAACTTGTTACGATATTCTATATATCGTCTCCACGGATCAATGAGAAGAATGTTACGATCTGATATCTGGCTTGGATTAAAAGCCATACTGTCTGACATCATTATTATAGCACCGGGAATTTTCAATCCTTCCTTTTCGTACATAATTGGGTTGTCAAATGTCCGAACAAGAAATTCTAATTTCTCAAGTTCGTTTTTTAATAATATAGATTGCGAACCTTCTGTAAGGCTTGTGCCGGCTTTGTAGGACATGCCAAATATATCGACATGCTTTCTTGGATCGGCGTGTGAGATTACCTTTTTGACAATTCTATTAATCACATTTTCATTTATCGCAATTGTAGCACTTGAAAGTTCAGAGGAATATGAATATGTTTTGGCAAACATTCCAAAGGCAACATTGTCGCGGGGTAGGCAGGGCCCTGAAAATCCAAGGCCAGCCTTCATCAACGCATGGCCCACTCGTGAGTCGCTTCCAATCGCCGTTGTAATGTGATCAATATTTGATCCAGGAATATGTTCGCATATTGAAGCAAGATCATTCACATAACTGATTTTGAGCGCCAGGAAATAGTTCAAACAGAGTTTAGTAATTTCTGCACTGATTAGGGACATGTGATTGAATCTACCGCAGAATTTGAAATAGTCATCCTCAATCACCTCAGCGGACTTTTCATCAGAGCTTCCTATGAGCACCATATCTGGATTTTGAAAATCTCGCATGACAGTGCCAATTGCTATGAATTCCGGATTATATGTGAGCCCGAAATCTTCACCACATTTTTTTCCGGTTTCCGTTTCTAGATACTTGATAAACTTTTCACACGACCCAGGCATGACGGTTGATACAATATTGACGATATGGAAATCATTTTTCTCTTTGAGGGGTTTGACCATGTGTTCTAGCACCTCAAAGATGTAATCGTTTATGAATCGACCGCTTGAATTGCTGGGTGTCGGTACGATAATGTATGTACGATTGGTGTACATTATAGCATCATATGGGTTACGACAAAATATTAGATTACCATTTTGGGTAGTTGCATGAAAAGCATCTTCAAGTCCAGGTTCTTGAATGTAACATTCTCGCTCCCCCAGCTTATTAAGTAGTTTTTCATTTTTGTCGTAACCGATTACTTTTTTTCCGATGCTGGCAAAACAGGCGGCGGTACAGAGGCCGAGTTTTCCAAGCCCGAATACAGAAATGTCCATCTTCATTTTTTCCCCTATGCTGGAGTTGGTGTTGGTAGAGTTTTCATGGCATCAACAGCTTCAGGATACCAATGTTTTACCATTGTGAATCGTGAAGTAAGCTTTCCATTGATGAGCACATAGCAATGATCGTCTTCTATGATATGAGAAACCCCACCATTCTCATCAGTAAGCGTCGCAACAGGCGTTACAGTAACACCATTGTCAAGAATCGCCCCAGCCCATGGTTTGTCGAGAAGTGTATACATTTTTATGCTCCTCAAATGAATTTGTGAGTCATGCTGTCTTTTAAAATAACTTGTTCATAAATCTGATTGTGCGGCTGATAGGTGCAACGTGGACACTTTGACACTATGATGTCATCGTGCATTTGCCAGTGCGCCT
>Ga0272441_10003226_pt1 | contig 31374 bp, 27 predicted proteins | sample SSMProp6N_FD_193582 | JGI IMG/M metagenome (GOLD analysis project Ga0272441, IMG submission 193582) | Marine sediment archaeal communities from Little Sippewissett salt marsh, Falmouth, MA, United States - SSM-Prop-6N | ecosystem: Environmental > Aquatic > Marine > Wetlands > Sediment ... | reverse complement strand
GGCGTGGAAGATCGGCCTCTTGCGGGCACGATAATAAAGCCTAAAGTAGGCCTGAGCCCCAAAGACACTGCAGAAGTGGCAGGCCAGGCTGTAAGAGGTGGCCTTGATCTCGTCAAAGACGACGAGACTCTCACAGACCAGGCTTTCTGCCCGCTTGACGATAGGGTCGAAGCGGTCATGGCAGAATTTGACCGGGTCGAAACCGAGACTGGAAAGAAGGCGTTCTACGCAGTCAACGTCACCACCGGTGGCGACGAGATACTGGAACGAGCCGAAAGGGCCATCGATCGCGGAGCCAACATGGTGATGGTAGACGTTCTCACCGCCGGGTTCAGCGCTCTTGAAGTCCTTTCGCGTAACGTGAATGTACCAATACATGTCCACAGGACGATGCACGGAGCCCTCACAAGATACGAAGGGCACGGGATATCCATGCTGCCCATATCCCGGCTTGTGAGGCTTGCTGGCGGAACTAACCTGCATACGGGAAGTTATCTTGGAAAAATGGCAGGCGACACCGAAGAGATCGATCAGTGCAGGGACGCCTTAAGAGACGAATGGTACGGCCTTAGAAGCGTATTTCCGGTGGCTTCAGGCGGTCTTCATCCTGGAAATGTTCGTGCCAACCTCGAAGGGTACGGTGTCGACTGTATCGTCCAGGCAGGTGGCGGCGTACACGGTCATCCTGGTGGGACCACTGCCGGTGCAAAGGCCATGGTTCAGGCTGTAAACGCCTGGATGGAGGGGGTCTCTGCTGAAGAATATGCCAAAGATCACGACGAGCTCAAGACGGCGCTGAAATTCTGGGGTCGCTGAACCGCACCAAAATTTCAGGTTACCTGGATTCGGTATGACAAAAAATAGGTTTTACGCACCTGCCCATTTCTGGTACTACGGGTGACTCCCTAGCATGTGGGCGTTTCATGTGAATATCATGTGAAGCCTATTTCAGTTAAAACCGAAGAGTTTATATTGGTACATGTAGTCTGTTCAGACCGTTTATCACGAGTTAGTGATGTAGCGCTGTCTGAAAACGGTAAGGTAGAGAGGGTAGAGGGATCAGATGACGAGACACGAGATCTTATCGAAGATCAAATCAGCGGAAGCGGACGCTCAAGCGAGTTTTGAGCGCTCCCAACAAGAAAGAGACAAGCGGATCGCCGATGCCACTGCCGAAGCAGCGAACATAGTGAGAACCGCAGAGGCTGACGCAGGGGATTATTACGAAAAGCGCCTCGACGATTCTGCGAGTCAGCTTCAGTCGAAGAAGCAGTCGATCATCGATACCGGCATGAAAAGCGTGAACTCAATGGAAAGCAGCGCCAGCGCTAAAGTAGACGCTGCGGTTGAACATCTATTGAAGGAGTTTATGGGGTTGTTGCATGCTTAGACCCGTTGAGATGTGTCGTGTAGTCCTCGCTGGGTCCAACAACGTCATAGAGCCTGTCATAGAAAAACTGTATGAGTTAAACCTGTTGCATCTTGTCAACTATTCTGGTGCTGATGAAGATTTTGGGATGGGCAAGCCTCTCTCGAAGTCTGCGGAATATTCCGAGCAGCTCATCAGGCTCAGATCTGTCGAAAGATATCTGGAAATCACTGATAAGATGCCAGATCGCCAATTCTCCGAGTCAGAGGTCTTGTCTCAGATGGGCAATGTCCTTGGAGGGCTTGGAGATGAAGTAATCAGCACGGCCGAAAGGGTTGCTCAGATCGACAACGATATCAAGGTCAAGCAGGACCAGGCTGCTTCGCTGGCACCATTGTCCGCGCTTCCTGTTCCGTTAGAGCTTCTATACGGCTACGATTCTCTTGCTGTGTTTGTAGGCACTGTAACTTCGCCTGTCGAAGCCGACGTGTCCAAGGCCTCATACATAAGTGAGGTTTTTGCCAGTGGTTCAAACGCTGTGGCAGTATTTGCACCAGTTGACAAAGCTGGCGAGGTTTCAGGAGTGCTTTCAGAGCACGGGTTCTCTGAGACGTCAGTCCCCAAGAATCTGACCGGAAGCATCTCTGGCGCCATAAGCACGCTTGAGAGTGAGGTCAAGAGTCTTGAGGGCGAGAGGGCGCCACTCCAAAAGAAGCTCAAAGACCTCAAGGCACAGAACGAGGATATCATACTGGCGATCGATGAGCACCTGTCGATCCAGTCTCAGAAGAGTGAGGCACCGCTCAGGTTTGCATCTACCGGCAACTCCTTCGTCGTTGATGGTTGGCTTCCTGCCGATCAATACGAGACGCTGAAGAGTGAAGTCGAAAGTGCTGCAGGCGGACGCATACAGATCGAGAAGCTTGGCGAAGATGAAGCTGAGGGACGGGTCAAGGAAGGGGAAGACATCCCCACCAAGATCGTGAACCCCAGCATAGTTAGACCTTATGAGCTTGTCACGCGTCTTTTCGCTATTCCGGAGTACAAAGAGTTCGACCCGACGCTGTTGATATTCATATTCTTCCCGATAATGTTCGGGCTGATCTTGGGTGACGTGGCTTACGGTGTAATCTCACTGATTGTCATGTTCATGCTTAAGCGCAAGTTCAGAACGCCGGGTTGGCAGTCTTTGATCAACATCGTGATCATAGCGAGCGTCTGGGCCATCATATTTGGCTTTGTGTTTGGCGAGATCTTCGGACCTTTGGGTTTGTGGGACTACATATTCAGTGGTTCTCACCATGCAGGCCTTTTGGGCACTGTAGCACATCCACATGAGGTCGGCACTGATTTTGGTGCTGGTTTCTACGGTTCTCTTGGAAGGATCGGTCCTGAGATTGGTGGTTTCGCTGGGGGCATGTTCCCCATGTACAGGCTGGCGACGGCTTCGGTTTTGGTGTTGATTGGTGTAAGCCTTTTCATCGGCATTTTGCACACAGGCATTGGTTCTATTTTGGGTGTCAAGACTGAGCTTGCTTATGGTGAGAAGAAGCATGCATATTTCGAAAGGCTTCCTGTGCTTCTCTTCCAGGTCTTCTTCGGCCTCGGTTTGCTCGGGCTGATTGTCGGTGGTTTGACTCACCCCTTGGTACTTCTTAGCGCTCTGGTCATTGTCATTTCCATGGTCATGATGGTAATGGGACCCGAGGGTGTAATGGGTATGACTCATGTGCCCTTCTTTGTGAGCAACCTGATATCGTACCTGAGGCTTTTGGCCATAGGCCTTGCTTCTGTGGGTGTGGCTTTTGCCGCAAACCAACTGGCGTTTTACGTGCTGATGCCCATGGTCAGTGGTGCAGAAGACGTACACGGTAATCTCACGACGATCGCAATCGTCATTGGTGTAGTTGTATTGTTGTTGGTCCACTTCATCAATTTGCTGCTGGGAATTCTCTCTCCATTCATGCACCCCTTAAGGTTGCACTACGTGGAGATGTTCACAAAATTCTACAGTCAGCACGGTGGTGGTATTGAATACGCGCCCTTCGGCTATGGTCGAAGGTTCTTGAAAGAATGATTTGAGTTAGTTGTTAGTTAATGGAGGGATGAGAAAATGGTATTGACAGATGCTGGTATAATGTATGGACTGTTAGCTGTTGGTGCTGGTCTCGCGACTGGACTTGCAGGTATTGGTGCAGGTGTTGGTGAACAGGGTATCGGAGCTGCTGTGGTCGGTGTTGTCGCAGAAGAGCCGGGCTTCCTGGGTAAGGGTCTGTTCCTGATGCTTCTGCCTGAGACACTCATCATCTTCGGTCTTGCTGTTTCATTGATCCTGATGTTCGCCTGGTCACCCTTTGCGGCCCTGCTGTAAAATCTCAGCCTGAGATAATGCGAGGTCGAGTGGAATGGCACTAGACGCAGTGGTTGAGGACATTCTTGCAACCAACAAAGGCAAGGTCGCGGAGATAAACGCCGAGGCCGACCAAGAGGTTGCAAGGATACTTAATGAAGCTAGAGAACGTGCCGCGGAAATCAAGTCCCGAAAAGAGGCAGAAGCAGATAGCGCTGTAGAGGCTTTGGAGCGCAGAGAGATCTCAAGTGCCAATCTTGAGGTCAAGAGGGGACAGCTCAACGTGCACAAGGAAGTCATGGAACAGACTCGTTCCAAGCTCCTTGAGGCCGTATCCAAGCTGCCCAAGAAGGATAACGACGCTCTGATCAAGAAGCTCTTAGAGCCCTACGATCTGAAAGAGATGAAGGTCATGTCCGCAAAGAAGGACCAGGCCTTCGTTTCTTCCCTTGCCTCCAACTATGCTGGAAACATTGATACCGTCGGCGGCGTCGTGGTTGAAAGCAAAGATGGATCGATAAGTTACGACCACACTTACGAGACTCTAGCGAGCGAATTATTCAATAAGTCTATGAAAGACATCTCCAACATCCTGTTTGGGTGAAGGCAATGCCGGTACTACGTTTGCCGAAATTCGGAAAACCGGTGAAATACGCATACATCACGGGTAGAGTTCGGGCTATGAAGACCAAACTCATACCCCAAGATATGTATCAGAGAATGCAGGGGATGGACTTACCAGAGATTACGCGGTATCTAGAGGAAACCCAATACAAGGAAGAGATCGACTTAATGGCGAAGGATTATTCTGGCGCTGAGTTAGTGGAATACGCCACCTTCGCCAACCTTGCAGCGACTTATCAGAAACTCTTGAGAGTCTCGATAGACGAACCCCAGTTCCTCGTTCTTGAGTATCTGAGGCGTTGGGACGTCTGGAACATAAAGACGATACTCCGTGGCAAGTTCCATGGAGCCAGCGAAGAGGAGATCATGAAGTATCTCGTGCCCGCTGGCGAGCTTAGCATAGAGTTTCTGGACGGTCTTGTCAAGAGAGATACAGTCGAGGAAGTCATTCAGGCGTTTGATGGAACCGATTACTACGAAGCTCTCACAAAGTACGATGGTCAGATGCTCGCTTCCGTTGAGAACGCGCTTGACAAGCTCTACTACTTCAGGATGGAGCGAGCTGTCGGCGGCACTCTCTCTGTGGGTGGCGGTCTTTTGCTGAAGTACGTCAGAAGGGAGATCGACATTCGGAACCTGATTACCCTCTTTAGGATGAACAAAGCTGGAATCGAGTCAAGCATAACACAGGACAACCTGATCCCAGGCGGAAAACTCTATGACGAGTTCAACCGAATGGCAGGCCAGTCCTACAGCGAGTTCGTCAGAGGGCTTGAAGGCTATCCCTTCTGGAGCGCAATCTCGGACATTGCCGGAGAGGACGTCGACGTAAGTCGGATAGAAGTGCGCCTCAAGGCGTACTTGGTGAGGTATGCTTGGGCTCTGTCGAATTATCATCCTCTTTCCATTCTGCCGGTGTTGGGTTACATCGTCAGTAAAGATACCGAGGTCTCGAACATAAGAAAGATCGTCCGCGGCAAGGAAGCCGGTCTTTCCCCTGAGCTCATCGAAGAGCAAGTGGTGGTGATGTAATGGAAATCGCCGTTGTTGGCAGCGGTGACGATGTTATCGGATTCACCCTCGCAGGAATACGAAAAGCCTACGGGGTAGCCTCCGATGATGAGCTGATCTCGAAGATCGAAGAGGTAATGGCTGATCCAGAAGTTGGAATCCTGGTGTTGAACCAGTCGGATTTTAACAGACTTCCCGAGAGATTGAAGTCCACTCTAATAGATTCAGTCAGGCCCACCATAGTTTCCGTCGGAACTGAGCAGAGCACAGAGATGAGAGAGAAGATCAAAAGGGCAATAGGTGTTGATTTATGGAAGTAGGCACGGGCAAAGTTCATAGAGTTGCCGGGCCGGTTGTGCAGGCTACAGGTCTAAAATCTCACATGTATGACCTGGTCCTAGTCGGCGACGAAGGGCTGATGAGTGAAGTCATCGGCATCGTCGGAGACAAGCACGTAATTCAGGTATACGAAGATACCGCTGGCGTAAAGCCAGGCGAGCCTGTAAAGGAAACCGGTGCACCGTTAGTAGCGCAACTCGCTCCTGGAATTCTTACCTCTATTTATGATGGTATTCAGAGACCTCTTACCAAGTTGGTGGAGGAATCTGGGAACTTCATCGGCAGAGGCCTTTTCGTTGATGGTGTTGATCACAAGAAGAAGTGGGGCTTTGAGCCTGTCGCCAAGAAGGGCGACAAAGTCGAGGCCGGACATACCATTGGAACCGTACAGGAACAGCTTCTCATCAAGCACAAGATCATGATGCCCCCCAAAAAGAGTGGAACCATCAAAGAGATCTACTCAGGGGACTTCACAGTCGATGAGACCATCTGCGTGCTAGAAGATGGGACAGAGCTGCCCATGATCCAGTATTGGCCAGTTCGTCAGGCTAGGCCTTCTGCCTCAAAGCAGGCTCCAACCGTCCCGCTGAGGACTGGACAGAGGGTAATTGACGGCTTTTTCTCCCTGGCAAAGGGCGGAACTGCAGCCATTCCCGGTGGATTCGGAACCGGAAAGACCGTTATGCAGCAGACTCTGTCTAAGTGGTCTGACGTTGACATCGTGGTTTACGTGGGCTGCGGTGAGCGTGGCAACGAGATGGCTGACCTGCTTCACGAGTTCCCCGAACTGGTGGACCCGAGAACCGACAGGCCTCTGATGGAGAGATCCATCGTCTACGCTAACACGTCTAACATGCCTGTGGCCGCAAGAGAAGCTTCCATTTACACTGGCATCACCACTGGTGAGTACTACAGAGACATGGGATACGACGTCATGATGACTGCAGACTCTACTTCCAGATGGGCAGAGGCCATGAGAGAGCTTTCCAGCCGTCTTGAAGAGATGCCCGGTGAAGAAGGCTACCCCGCTTACCTTGGTGCCAGGCTTGCTGACTTCTACGAGAGGGCTGGCAGGGTGACCACTCTTGAAGGTAGCGAAGGTTCTGTCAGCATCGTCGGCGCTGTCAGTCCGCCTGGTGGAGACTTCACTGAGCCAGTCACGCAGAACACCCTCCGTATTGTGAAGGTATTCTGGGCACTTGACTCCAGGCTTACCCAGAGGCGTCACTTCCCATCGATCAACTGGCTGGACAGCTACTCGCTGTACGACCTAGACCTTGAGCCCTGGTTCATGGATAACGTATCCCCTAACTGGAACGCAAACAAGAGACGTGCCATGGAGATCCTCCAAGAGAACGCTGAGCTCGAAGAGATCGTGATGCTGGTAGGTTCTGACGCTCTACCTGAGGATCAGCAGGTTACTCTTGAAGTGGCCAGGATGATCATCAACTTCTGGCTTGCACAGAGCGCATTCCACCCCGTGGATACTTTCTGCCCGTACCAGAAGCAGTTCGATTTGTTAGAGGCCATCCTAAAGTACAGAGATTTGGCCTTCGATGCCTTGGGACGTGGAGTGCCCAACGACGTGATACTTGGCACGCCCTCGAAGGACGCTCTGGCAAAGGCTAGGCTACTCGAAGACTACGTGCCTGAGTTGGAGAAAGTAATGGCTCAGATGGAGAGCGAGTTCAAGGCGATGTCGTAAGAAGGGGTTCACAATGACCAAGGAATACAAAACCATTAACGAGATCTCAGGTCCGTTGATCTTCGTCGAGAAGACTGAGCCTGTGGGTTACAACGAACTTGTGGAGATCCGGACCGAAACAGGTGAAATGAAGAGGGGCCAGGTTCTGGACACTTCTAACGACGTCGTGGTCGTTCAGGTGTTCGAGGGGACCGGTGGACTGGGCAAGGAAAGTTCAGTTAAGTTCACCGGGGACGTCATCAAAATGCCTCTGTCCCCTGACATCATTGGTAGGGTCCTTTCTGGATCCGGTCAGCCCAAAGACGGTGGGCCACCAATTGTTCCCGACGTGGAAAGAGAAATCTCTGGTGCGGCCATCAACCCTGCAGCCAGGGAGAAGCCCAGAGCTTTCATCCAGACAGGCATTTCCACCATCGACGGTACCAACACACTGGTCCGAGGACAGAAACTGCCCATTTTCTCTGGTGCAGGTCTTCCTCACAACGACGTTGCTTTGCAGATCGCCCGTCAGGCCAAGGCCCTTGAAGGGTCAGAGTCCTTCGCCGTGGTATTCTGTGCCATGGGTATTACCAATGAAGAAGCTCAGCACTTCATGGCCGACTTCGAGAGGACCGGTGCTCTTGAGAGGGCCGTCATCTTCCTGAACCTGGCAGACGATCCTGCTGTGGAGAGGTTGCTCACACCTCAGCTGGGTCTGACTGTAGCAGAGTACCTCGCCTTCGACTTGGACATGCACGTGCTGGTCATTTACACCGACATGACCAACTACTGCGAGTCTATGAGACAAATGGGTGCTGCCCGAGAAGAGGTGCCTGGAAGGCGTGGATATCCCGGTTACATGTACACCACTCTCGCCATCCAGTACGAGCGTGCAGGCATCATCACCGGCAAGAATGGGTCTATCACTCAGTTCCCCATCCTCACAATGCCTGGTGACGATATCACTCACCCCATACCTGACCTCAGCGGTTACATTACCGAGGGTCAGATGATCGTATCTCGTGAGCTGCACAGAAAGGGTATCTATCCTCCCATCGACATCAGACCATCTCTTAGCAGGCTGATGAACTCAGGTATTGGTGAGGGTCACACCCGCGAGGATCACAGGGCCGTTTCAGACCAGCTCTACGCTTACTATGCAGAGGGTTGCGATCTGAGAGGTTTGGTTGCCATCGTCGGTAAAGAGGCTCTGTCAGAAAGAGACAGGCTCGTCTTAGAGTTCGCTGACGCTTTCGAAAAGAGGTTCGTCAACCAAGGCAGAGATGAGGATCGAAGTATCTTCGACACTCTCGATCTTGGCTGGGATCTCTTGAAAGAGCTTCCAGAGACGATGCTCACTAGGATCGACGACCACCTCATCAAAAAGTACCACCCGAAGTACAGGACATGAGATCATGGCCGTAATCAAAGGAACGAAGCCGACTAGAGCGGTCCTGATCGGCCTTCGAAAGAGGATTCAAACGGCTGAGTCCGGTCACGAGCTTCTCAAGATGAAGCGTGACGGGCTAATGGTCGAGTTTTTTGAGGTCCTCAACCAGGCCAGGACGATCAGACAGGAGCTTGTCGAGGATTTCGTCAGGGCTCAGCAGAGACTGAACATGGCCAAGGCATCTGAGGGCGCACTCGCCATCAAAAGCGTGGCCTTCGCCCTCCAGAAAGAGCCGACCGTAGAGCTGGAAAGCAGGAACATCATGGGCGTCGTTGTGCCAAAGATTACGGCAGACTCTGTTCAAAAGCAGATGTTCGAACGTGGTTATGGCATCATTGGAACCAGCGCTGCCATCGACGAAGCTGCTGAAGCCTACGAGAGTCTGGTGGACAAGATTATCACCGCAGCCGAAGTAGAGACCGCATTGATCAAACTAGTGGAAGACATTGACAGCACAAAGAGACGAGTTAACGCTCTAGAGTTCAAAGTCATCCCCGACATCAAAGATACCATTCGGTTTATCGGCTTCGCGCTGGAAGAAGCAGAGCGTGACAATACTGTCAAGCTGAAGATGCTCAAGGGCAAGGCCGAGAGGGCCGCAGCAGCCAAAGAGGCTGAGAAGAAGGCGGTAGAAGAAGCTGCAAAGGCAACTGCCGCTGCAGCTTCTGCAAAGCCAAAACCCAAAGACGAGACGAAAGCAGAAACAGCTTAAGGCGCTGCGTAGGATATGCCTGGCATACTCGAGCGAAAAGCAAAGGATTGGTTCGGAACACCCGAGAAGAAAGCACGGCTACTTCAGTGGCTCGTGTACATCTCGAATCTTTACGTGATGTTTGGGGTGTTCGTACTCATCTATGTCTTGTACGGTGAGCATCTAATTGCTCTGTGGAACGCTCTGAGATAAGCCATTCCTTCGAAAAGATGCAGGGTCCCTTTCTGGGACCTTTGCGTCTTATCGAGCTATTTTTTATACAAAAAGTTCACATTCAGAATTTCGAATGTCAGATGAAGCCACCACATCTTTGAGCTGGGCGATTCTGTAGCCTGTGACCACCTGTCGCCTTCCAGATATCGCCTTATCGAGTTGAATATCCCCCGTATCCACCAATAAGTGCGGTGTCTCTCTGAGCTTATGTGGCGTTGCCACAATTATCAGGTTCTCCACGCCGACTCGATTCAGAACATTGGGACTGATCTGTTGGCTGCCACGACCCAGAACGAAACCTTGAGCACCGATGGGGCTTACGATCACTTTGACTTTATCAGACTGGTTTGTGACTTTCAGGAGATCTCTTTCAGAAGCGTCTTTGCAGATGACTTTGCCGTTTTGGACCACGTCCACTCCAAGGAGGGTCTTATCGATTCCGAGGATCTCGGCAATTCTGGCTGTGGTGGTGCCTGCCCCTATTATGTAAGCCGAACCGTCTCTCATGAACTCTGAGGCGAAGATGGCTATCTGGTCCTTGAACTCCTCTTCGCTATCGCTCCTGTAGATCTGTTTTCGCTCCTGGACCAGGGCTGGTTTGTAAGGAGTCTTGGCGACATTGTAGACTCTGGTTTCGAGGATTCCCGACCTGTACTTTTCCTCGTCCACGTCCACGATCTCGGTTTCTCGGACCTTGAGCTCGCCTTTCAGGTAGCCTGAGATAAGGTCTGCTGCAGCCTGAGGGCTGATGGCAAAGACTCCCGAATGCATCTTGACACCTGCAGGTATTCCAAGAAGCGGCACGTCTGAATCCAAAACGACGCTGGCAACGTCCCGAGCGGTACCGTCGCCACCGCAAAAGACTATCATGTCTGCTTTGTGACGGAGGAACGATTGGCAGGCATCTTTTGTGTCTTTGGGCCCGGTCTTCTCAAGAGAGGTGTGGACCACCTGATATTTCAAACCACATTCTTGGAGGACTATTTCTCCCATCTCGCCATTGGTGGTGAGAAAGTGAACTGGTGTGTCCGTTTTCTGGAATGCTTCAAGAGCGATCTTTGCTCGAAGAGGTGCAACTGGCATCGCACCCCTTTTCTGAGCTTCTTCTGCGAGTCCGTCCGTTCCCTTGAGGCCGACGGCGCCACCCATGCCCGCTACAGGGTTGATCAAAAATCCTACTTGTTTCAGACAACCCTCTCCAAAAAATATAGAATTTGCAATTCAGAACTTTGGGATATTTGCCAAAGACTGTTTCACAAGTTCTTCTGGATATTCATAATCCTCAAGCTTGCCTGCGAAGTAGGCGTCATAAGAGGACATGTCGAAGTGTCCATGACCGCTCAAGGCGATCAAGATGGTCTTCTCCTCGCTGGTCTTCTTACATTCGCGGGCCAGGTCAATGGCAGGCTTGATGGCGTGAGAAGATTCGGGAGCGGGGACGATCCCCTCAGTTCTTGCAAAGAGGATGGCCGCTTCGAAAACCTCGTTTTGGTGGAACGACTGAGCTTCGATCACGCCGTCGTGGACCAGGTTGCACAGTTGAGGTGCTGCACCGTGGTATCTAAGTCCACCTGCGTGTATCGATGGCGGAATGAAGTCGTGTCCTAGCGTGTGCATCTTGAGGAGCGGAGTGAGCCTGGCAGTGTCGCCAAAGTCGTAGGCATAGAGCCCTTTTGTCAAGGTGGGGCAAGCGGCAGGTTCGCAAGCTACCATCCGTATATCTTTTTTCTCCTTGAGCTTGTCTGGAACGAAGGGGAAACACACCCCAGGGAAGTTGGAGCCGCCGCCTATACAACCGAACATGACGTCAGGATATTCGTCTGTCATCTCGAACTGTTTCTTCAGCTCTAGACCTTCGACGCTCTGGTGGATGAGGACTTGGTTTAGGACTGAGCCCAGGGCGTAATTGGTATTGTCATGGGTGACAGCGTCTTCCACTGCTTCGGATATGGCGATTCCCAAACTTCCGCCGGTGTCGGGGTGCTCTTTTAGTACGGCCTTTCCAGATTCGGTCAGGTTGCTGGGGCTTGGAATGCACTCTGCACCCCAGGTTTGCATCATGCTTTTTCTGTAGGGTTTTTGGTCGTAGCTGGCTCGAACCATATAGACTCTGCATTGGAGGCCGAACATGCAGGTGGCAAGGCTAAGTGCGGATCCCCATTGGCCAGCTCCGGTCTCAGTGGAGATTCTCTCGACCCCTTCTTTCATGTTGTAGTAAGCCTGGGGGACGGCGCTGTTGGGTTTGTGACTGCCTGCCGGGCTCACACCTTCATATTTGTAATATATCTTGGCAGGCGTGTTCAGAGCTTTCTCAAGTCTGTGAGCTCTGTAGAGGGGAGAGGGCCTCCAGAGTCTGTATATGTCCCGGACCTCGTCGGGAATGTCGATCCACCGCTCGACGCTCATCTCCTGCCTGACCAGTTCTTTGGCGAAGAGTGGCTCGAGATCCTCAGGCTTCACGGGCTTTCCAGTTCCAGGATGTAACGGTGGGTCCAGGGGTGTAAGCAGGTCTGCGGTGACGTTATACCATTTTTTGGGTATCTCTTCCTCATCGAGTATTATTTTGGTTTTCAATGACGAATCCTCCCGAAAATATAAAATGTTAATGCACGCTTATGTGCATTGTAGTATTAATGTCGAGCGTTATTTAAGACTTTTGGGGGTAGATGGCCCAAGTAATGCATAATTCGTTTCGCATGAAAATGGGATCGCAACATGTCGATTTTCATCTTTTGCGCATGAGCCCTTTGGATCATAAGCGTTTCCTGTGTAATCTCTTGCGCGCCTTGCAAAAAAATCCTTATACCGTAGACGCCCAATAATACTTGGAGGAACGGTTTTATGAACAAAGTGATTTGCTTCTTGCTCTTTGGATCCTTACTTTTCTCTTTTGGATCGGGAGCGGAATGGGTGAAGATATCGCCCTCGTCAGTTGATGCTGTCGTGGTGAGCAGTTATACAGAGATCGAAGGTGGCGTGCCCTCTTCTGACGTGGTCAAAGTCTTTGTTGCGGGGGTTGATACAAAGGACCTCTACAGGTACTTTGAGGAACGGGATCGGTGGATGAAGATCAGCGATCCTGTCGAAGATTTCGTCGCCGCTGGCGGAAAACTTTATCGTCTGGACGAAAGCGGAGAGGTCTGGAGGTACATGGGGACGCCTCCGCCTGAAAATAGGCCGACGTGGCAGAAGATCTGGGGTGGTCCGTCTGATGTGCCCAGCTTGGGACCTTTCCAAGGACCTGCTGCAAAGATCTACGGTGGCGGAAACGAGCTTTACGCAGTCTCCTTGGATCAAAACGAGCTTTACAGGTACGAGGGTTCGCCTCACAGTTGGGAAGAGATCGGTCATGGGGGATTTGAAAATCGGATCGAGTTTGCGGCAGGAGGCGGATTCTTGGGCCCAACTCAGGTCCCGTCCACGATTTATCAGCTCAACACTCCGCCCAGAGATTACGTCAGCTTCTATTCGGCCACCACTGGTGAGTGGGAGTCGATACGAGGTGATCTACCCATTTACGATATTTATGGCGAAGGGTACAACTTAGGTGCCTTGTTCGGAACGGATGAAACAGGCGATCTCTACATGTACGAAGGCGGAACCGATGAATGGCGCAGGATCTCTGGGCCGGGACGTTCTTTTGTGGCGACCCAGTTCGGGTGCCCTTCTGGAGATTGCAAGAACGTGCTCTATCGGCTGACTCTTGACGGAACCGAGATCTGGAAGTACAGTTATCTAAATCCCGGCGCTCCTGGCGTTCAGATCCCCACATCTGGTTTCAGGGAGATCAGGGAGATTCACGCCGGAGGTGGCGAACTCTACGCCGTGACCGCCCACGGAAACCTGTACAAATATACTGGATGAGCGGCTGGGAAAGGTCTTGCTCGGCCGGTTGGGCAGGACCCTTTTCCCTTCAACATTCCAGATTAATTTTTTAGGATTCTTTTGCTCCAGTGTCGCCCTATTTTTTCTATTTTGCCATTGGTGTCTCCACCTTGGCAGAAAAGATATCGATGGCTACGAAGTTAGTGGCGCATACCCAGCTGTCACCATAACCTCCGCATGCTTTTACCTTGTTCACAATTTCGTCGCCATCACAGCCCGAAACTTCGAGAATCAGAGTTATTGTGGCTGAATCTCCGATGGCCAGGTGGGTCAGTGTCCAGTTGGCGCTGACAGTGGTCTGTTCTGTTGGCCTCATCGAAGAGTCGATGAAACTTGCACTTGGCGGGAAGAAATCGTTCACGTAAACGGGGCCAAGAGTCTTGTTCCCATCGTTTTCCAAGGTGATTGTGTAACGGATGATGCTGGATCTTTCAGAACAGTTCAGCTGATCGATCTTTCCAGTCTTTGTCACGTTAAGATGTGGCTGATCGTACTTGGGCACGCCCGTGAAGGTGATCCTTCGGTGTATTGAGTAGTCTCCTTCGTACTGTTCATCCATGTTGATTTCGTAGGATCGTGGATCTCCATCTGCACCTATACATTTCCTGTCGACCAAATTGTTCTTTTCATCTCTCAGAATCGCACAATCTCCATCGTTGTTCCAGATTTGATCATTATATTTCATGTACAAATCCGTCGTGGAGTTGCGCCCGTGACCACTATGTACTGTCACAATAGCGCCTGGGAACAACGTGAAACCTTCCGGGAACGGGGGACGGGTGTGTATGTCGCCTTTGTCCGATAGCGACCAGCCAGTCATATTTACAGGCCCGTCGCCTCGATTGGTTATCTGGACCCACTCTTCAACAAGATCCATCGCGCTGATATAAACCGCCCTACCATAATGATACGACCAATAACCCTGTTGCACTACCGCCCTGTATCTGGCCTTGCCTGAGAAGACCGCTTCAGTGCTCATCTCGTTTAGGCCTCGGACCTCGGTCTCTTTATCGAGGCTCTCGATGCTGGTGTACTCTTCGCCGATGAAACTCGTCTTTGGGTTCTTGGACGACATGCCTTCTTTCCACTTCAGGTCCTGATCCAAAGATATGTCATCCGTCAAGCTCTGGCTGGTCGGGGCGTGTACCACGCTGATGTCTTTAGCCATGTAGTTTGAAGCGGTGTTGATCATCTCTTCAGAGTCATAGGTTCCGGTACCGTACTCGTAAGTCTTCTGCCCTTCTTTAATCCTCTTACTTGTATCAACAAACCCTGTTCCCGATGTCGACTTATTGAAAGTCAAGCTGGAATTATCTTCATCGATCCGGTCGTAGATTCTAAAACTTCCGATGTAATCTTCTCGCGCTTCGATGACCGGTACGCCATGAGACGAGGCACCTGGATCTGACAACTTGAGAACTCCTATATGGCCCATGCCGTCAAATTCAGAATCGACGACCATCGTCGATCTGTCTTGATCGCGTACAATCCGACTCTCACGATCGATCGAGGTTGCATACCGATAGGATTCGCTCATCGAGGTATCTGTTACGGTATCTTGTATGCAGTTCATACATGCCCGATATCCGTGTGCATAGGCATCACCGGGGCTCGAAAACCATATCCGATTTTTTGACTCTATTTGATCTACGTGGTAGCACCATGGAAAATGGTACACGTGGCCGTATTTTGATCCAACAACTGGCGTTCTCATCCTGCTCTTTGAGCACGCCTCTTCGGTCCATGTTGAAGAGTAAGTCACGGACCTGTTGCGCGGAAGCCCCAAAGTTGTGGTGGTGTAACTTGCGGAAACGTCTTTATCCATTTCAATAGAGGCGTTCCCCACGTTGAAAGATATGTTGTCGAATTTGATGGATCTGTTCACTCTTAGAAGTTGCGTACTCTCTTCGCTCTCGTATGATCCGCTGCCGTGCTCTTTTGTGTTCAGCTCAACGCTTATGACATCGCCAAATGGGGTGGTGTAGTAATCGTTGTCCACGTTGACGAAACCCGCACCAGAAACTGCCTGATTCATTTCAAATTTAAGATAATAAGACGCGTTTGTGAATCCATCCCCCTCTTGTTCGATCCAGCACTCGTCTTCGTTCGAAGTTTCGCATTCTTCAGACTCGATGAAGAGGTCTTCGATCAGGCAGCTATCAGGTTGATCTCCAACATCCAGACACGAGACGTTCCACAAACTTTCATCATCGTACTCTCCAAAACAGCAGCTTAAGGCGTCGTCTTCCCTGCCAGAATAACAGAAATCTCCGGAAGCCCTGGCGCCTTTGCTCGATATCATAAACTCCCAATCCGGGCTGCCGTCAGGATATCTGGACCAGGCGCAGCTATCGTCTCGGTCGTCCGCCAGCGTCGGAGTCCTATCGACCTCGGCGCCTGAATTGTCTTTCAGTACGATGGACTCATCTTGATTATCGAGCCATTGTTCTCTTGGAGGATGGTCGGGTATGGCGTAGAAGCCCTTCGCCTCTATCAGGGATCCAGAAGGTATGCGCACAATTTCCTTATCACCATGCGTTGCAACCAGCGCCCAGTCGCTTATATCAACATCTTCGTTTCCGGTATTGTAAAGTTCCACCCATTCGAGAACGTCTTGAGAACGATCGTCACCGGCAGGGTTTAGCTCCACCTCGTTTATGATGACTGTTCCAGATCCAGAAAATATTAAAAAAATCGGCAACATCAGTGTCAATAATGTCGTTGGTCGCGTTTGGCATACCCTCCAAACCGGCTCCGTGTTTTCATCCACGAAAAAGGTTTCCATGTTGTCATCGCTTTCTTTTACGATCTCGAAAGTGGGGGGTTCTGCCCTTTTCTTTTTTCGCGCCGCCTGAGGGACAGTCGTCTCGATCCCAGACGGATACAGGTCAAGGTTTATCTATTTTGGCATAAATGCACGGACCTATGGCAGGTCTTACCCTCTCTGAAAAGATATTTTCCAGAGCGGCCGAAAAGGAGGTTCATGCAGGCGAGTTCGTTATGGCGAAGATCACTCGCGCTATGGTTCACGATATCACTGGCCCCCTGGCCGTCAAGGGATTTTATGAAATTGCTGGCGAAGATGCCAAGGTCTGGGACCCTTCAAGGATAGTGATACTCTTCGATCATCAGGTTCCTGCCGACAGCTTGGCCGCGGCAGAAAACCACATCATGCTCAGAAAGTTTGCAAAAGAGCAGGGCATCCTCAACTACGACGTATTCGAAGGAGTGTGCCACCAAGTGATGCCTGAAAAGGGTCACGCCCTTCCAGGCGACTTGATAGTGGGCTCGGACTCTCACACCTGCACTTATGGGTCTCTTGGTGCCTTTTCCACTGGGATTGGAAGCACCGATATGGCCTCGGCATTTGCCACCGGTAAACTCTGGTTCATGGTCCCTCAAACTCTGAGGCTCAAGGCTGAAGGAACCTTGCCCCGTCTTGTCACATCAAAAGATGTCGTATTGAGGATGATCGGCGACATCGGAGCCGACGGCGCCACCTACAAAGCTTGCGAGTTTGCAGGATCTGCAGTTTCTAGGATGTCAGTTCCCGAAAGGATGACCATGTCCAACATGGCAATCGAGATGGGTGGAAAAGCTGGCCTCGTGGATCCTGACGAGACCACGTTAGAGTACCTGAGAGAACGGGTAGAGAATTTCGATGAAGGCATGATCTTGCATGGCGATCCAGACGCCGAGTTTGAAGAGAAGACCTGGGACATAAGCACTCTTGAACCCCAAGTGGCAGTTCCTCATAACGTCGACAACGTAAAGCCCGTAGGCGAGCTGAAAGGTACCAAGATCGATCAGGTCTTCTTGGGATCTTGTACCAACGGCAGGTTCGAAGACATCAAGCTTGCAGCAGAACTGATGGGAAACGAGCCTTTAGCAAAAGGCGTGAGGATGGTGGTCATTCCGGCGAGCAGAACCGAGTACATGAAAGTTCTCAAAGCCGGATTGGTGGAACAGTTCATGAATGCTGGAGCTATGGTCGAGTCGCCATGTTGCGGTCCTTGTATGGGCGGAAGCTTCGGATTGCTCGGCGATGGTGAATCTGGCCTTTCTACGTCAAACAGGAACTTCCAGGGAAGACAGGGGAGCCCAAAGGCCAAAGTCTACCTCTGTTCGCCTGCAACCGCCGCTGCAGGAGCCATAACCGGCGAGATAACCGATCCAAGAGAGATTTGAACTTGAGCATGACTCAAAGACGGCCACAGTCGTGCAATGGCCAGTCAGAACCCGAACGTTCAGGCCCCCCCTTCGAGGGAATGAAACGAATCGCCTTCAAGCTGGCTTATCTTGGAGGACGATACCACGGGTTCCAGCGCCAGCCTGATGTTGTGACGGTGCAGTCAACGGTTATAGGGGCCCTGGAACGGCTGGATCTATCACCTCAAGTTTTCTGCTACTCCGGAAGGACAGACAGAGGTGTCAGCTCTCTTGGCCAAGTGATCACCTTCTTTGTGGAAGAAGAAAAGGCAGATCTTGCCATCCCTCGCGTCATAAACAGCAAACTTCCCTGGGACATCTGGACCTGGGCGTGGGCACCAGTTCCCCAAAACTTCAGCGCCAGATACGGTGCAATCTGGAGAGAGTACCTCTATATTCTGCACGGACCAAACATGGATCTGGACTTGATGCAAGACGCAGCCTCTTTGTTGAAGGGAACCCACAATTTCAGGAACTTTTCTTCTGAGAAAACGAAAGATACCACCAGAACTCTGATGAAATTGGAAGTTGCGAATCAGGGCGACATAGTCTTGATAACGGCCAGATCAGACGGATTCCTTTGGAACATGGTCCGAAAAATCGTGACAGTCCTTGAGATGATCGGCTCTGGGGATAAGGATTTGAGCTGGATCGACGAGCTTCTCGATCCCGTGACGAATCAGGGCGTTGCGGCAGCACCGCCAGAAGGTCTGATTTTCATGGATGTGGGATATGACAAGAGCATAGAATGGATAGTTGACCCATATTCTAAGAGACGGTCCCTCAAACGGCTCAAAATGGCGATGAAACGGCAAGTCTCCCTTGCAGAGACCACAGCAGAGATCTACCGATCGATGCTGTAAAGAGTCTTTGCGAATCTGAGACCTGACGCGAAGATCTAGAGAACCATCCCAGGATGGAACGAAAGCCTGGGATGGGACCTTTGAGGGCAAGGATCTTCGGTCAGATATTCGATCGTCCTCTGCGGTCAGAGGATGATCTCGATTCCCAGTTCTTCTGCCAGTTCCTTGTACCGATTCCTTATGGTGACTTCAGTCACTCCGGCGACATCTGCCACCTCTCTTTGAGTTCGGCGATCGCCGCATAGGATGGACGCGATGTAGATCGCCGCCGCAGCGACGCCCGTGGGACCTCTGCCGCTGGTCAGCTCCTTTTCTGCAGCTTGACGCAGTATCTCGATCCCTTTGGCCTGAACCTCGCCCTTGAGTTTGAGACCTGAGCAGAACCGGGGTATGTAGTCGATGGGGCTGGTGGGCATGAGCTTTAAGGACAATTCTCTGGAGACGAACCTGTAGGTTCTTCCGATCTCCTTTCTGCTCACTCTCGATACCTCTGCAATCTCGTCTAAGGTTCGAGGCACGTTGCATTGTCTGCAGGCCGCATAAAGAGCTGCTGCAGCCACGCCCTCTATGCTTCGGCCCCTGATCAGGTTCTTGTCCACAGCCTTTCTGTAGATTACCGCTGCCGTTTCTCTAACGTTCCTGGAAAGGCCCAAAGCCGAAGCCATTCGGTCCAGTTCTGAAAGTGCGAAGGCCAGGTTCCTTTCGGTCGCGTTGCTCACCCTGATCCTTCTTTGCCATTTCCTGAGACGATAGAGTTGAGCTCGGTTCTTGGAGGATATGGTCTTGCCGTAAGAGTCCCGATTTCTCCAGTCGATCATGGTGGAAAGGCCCTTGTCGTGGATTGTGTAGGTCATGGGCGCGCCCACTCTTGATCTTTTCATCCTCTGGTCGTGATCGAAGGCCCGCCACTCTGGCCCTTGGTCGATGAAATTTTCGTCTATAACGAGGCCGCATTCGCTGCAGACTAATTCAGCCCTCTCATAGTCGTGCACCAAGGCGTGACTCCCGCACTCGGGGCACTCTACGACGAACTTTTCGAATTCGTCTACCTTTTCCTTCTCGCGTTTGAGTCGTATTCTCTCTCGGATCGACTCTTCCTCAGACAGCTCAATCTCCCTGATCTTTTCTATCTCTTCCACTAAATCTACTCTCCTCGACGTAGAGTTTTTCTCCCAGGTGGACTGTCGCGTCTATCCGTCGATAGGGTTTAACAACGATGTAGGGTCGATCAGTCGGGCCAAATATTTCTGAGACCCGCCCGATGTTCACTCGCTTGTGGTTCACAACGACAGAATTGATCCTCGGAAGCTTTGCATTTGTTTTATTGCTGATTGGCTCTCCACGCACTATCAACTTTTTTTGGACTAGATGAAGCGCGGTGCCTAACCTTTTCAACAGGTCACCTCGACCCCACCAGTTCAATTTTATGGCATATAAATGTTCCGCAAACATTTTATCCCATGACTTATCCGATCTCAAGGTTTATCTGTCTTCAAGATACACTACGAAGGTTATGTTCGAAAGGCTGCCAACTGCTCCCACATCTCAGGAGCTTATCGATCGGGCCTTCAGACGGTCGAAGAAGGCGGGCAAGGGCGCAAAAGCCCCGAAACGTGAAGAGACCATGCTAATGACGGCTGGCAACATTATAGCTGGCGACCTGGAAAAACTGGTCAGAAAATACCCATCATTCGAGAGGATCCCCCCCTTCTATTGGGAGTTGACTGAAGCGGTGGTGGGCGTAGATGATATGAGGATTCATCTATCAAAGGTGAGTTGGGCCTCCAAAGAGGTGAAAAACCTCACGCAAGAACATCTCAAAAAGATCAAAAAGACAAAAGACAGGTCCCCAATCAGAAGGGCTGCCTTTGGACGAATAGCCTCTGTGGTCAGGTCCATAGACTCTGATCTAGTCTTCCTGAACGAGGCGAGAAAACAACTTCGCAAGATGCCATCGGTGGATCCTGAGCTACTCACAATAGTTGTGGCGGGTTATCCTAACGTTGGAAAGTCCAGCTTTCTGGTGGCCGTGACTGGTGCTCGACCTGAGATTGCAGACTACCCGTTCACCACAAAAGGGATTGAGGTGGGCCACTTCATCAGAGATCATAAAAAATATCAGGTCGTGGACACTCCCGGACTTTTGGATCGGCCATTCTCTCAGAGAAACGATATCGAGCTTCAGGCCATCGCAGCATTGCGCCACCTGAAAGGAGTCCTCCTCTACATCCTCGATCCCAGCGAACATTGTGGCTTCTCGCAGGATGTACAGCTTGCCCTTCTGGATGACGTCAAGAGGTGGATTCAACTTCCGGTTTTTGTGGTGGCCAATAAAGTTGATTTGGGTCGATATGACGGTGCAGACGCCACCATGTCGACATTGACCGGAGACGGTGTGGCCGAAGTTTTAGAACGGCTCGTGGAACTCCTAGACGAGGCAGAGTTTGTGTCGGAAGAGTAACTCTTTTCAGGCCAATTGCTTGGCCATATATCTGACGAGACCGGGGGATAGCTTTGTTTCTCTGGATATCCTTCCGGATATCTCGTCGGGGTTCATGCCTTCTGACTGCAGATTGGAGATCTTTTCCATCACTCTGTCATCGACCGAGTAGTATTCGTCTATGTCTTTTCTGTGACCCCAGACATCACCTTCGACGATCTCTACCCCTTGCATCTCCAGGAACATTCTGCCGGCATTGGACATGGTCTTGTAGTATGATGATGGCACCTGGATCACTCTGAGCCTGGGACAAGCCTGAAGCAACTTGAATAGATCAGTGTTTGCGGCCCTGAAGGCCAAGTGAATCATTTGTTCGTTTCTGTTGAGCTCTTCTATCTCTGCTTTAGAACTTACTACTCGAAGTTTTGTGGTCATGATGTCACCTCACTTATGCAGACATTTTGTGCTATGGGAATATAAGTTTATCGGATGGTGGCAATTTTGCTCAAATTGAGCAATCAACGTATTTGACAAGCTGCAATCCAACCGTGATGAATTCACCAAACGTTGTTTCCACATGGCAGCAATTCAGATAAAAACAGTTAAGAATCAAAGTTAAGTACAGTTTGTCCGTATCATAGATCCGTATCATAGATCCGTATCAGAACTACCAGTCACAGCATTTCGTCTTCCTCAATCAATTGCTCTTTCTGGGATCAGCTTGAGCACGATCAGCTCCTCAAAAAAGTACTTCTCTTTTGCCACCGTCTTCGCCCTTAGCCCTTCCTTTTTGGCCTTCTCCTTTACGTTCTCAGGTCCGCTCAGGCTGGATATAAGGAGAAGGGCTCTGCCTCCGGGACTCAGATGCTCTTTTAGAGTCTCAAGAAAGGGATTTATGGTATCTCTGCCGGTCGCACCCCCATCAAAAGCGAAATTGAGCCATCCTTTCAGCCGGTCGTCTTTTCCTGTGGGAAGGTAGGGCGGGTTGAATATCACAAGATCGAAACAGGATCTGATTCCTTTGAACAGATCTGCTTGAATCACGTTTATCCCTTCAGCTTTTGCCATCTTGATGGCGTGAGGGTTTATGTCGGTTGCGATCAGGCTCTGTGCCAACGGCCTCAACTTGGAAGATGTTACGCCCCTGGCGCACCCCATCTCCAGGACCTTATCGGTGGATCTGACTTCCACCAAAGCCATCTTGAGAAGAAGCTCGGAATCTTCTGCAGGTTCGTAAACCTGTATTTTTTGGAACTTGTTCTTGCTTTCGGGCATGTAATTGGTTTCTATTATTATCTTCGTTTGCGTATCTCCGTTCACATGACGTTTCGATCGTTCACTTTCGTTTGCGGTCATCCTTTTATCGCCTTAATCAGCCAGAGATCTTTTCCTCCAAACCCAAAAGATTCGGTCCAGCCTACAAAGATGTAGCCATATTCCGTATCCAAAAAGCTCTTTCCCAAGTCGAAACCGGTCCCGCCAAAGGTCTTATCCCACACTTCTTCGCCCTCTGAATCGGCCTTTATCAACCAGAGGTCTTGGTTTCCGGATCCTTGGGACTCGGTATAGCCCGCCAAAATGTAGCCTCCATTGTTCGATCTCTGGATGGCCCATCCACCATCGTCACCAGATCCGCCAAAGGTCTTATCCCACATCAGGCACCCTTCCAAATCCGCCTTTGCCAGCCATAAGTCTCTTCCTTCAGGAGATTCTATCGTTCCCAAGATTATGTAGCCGTCTTCAGTCTCCAGGAGAGCAGAGCCGATCTCGTCACGTTCTTTGTCGAAAGTTTCGTCCCAGACCAGATTTCCTTCGGTGTCAGTTTTTATCAGCCATATGTCTTTTCCGCACCCATCAGGTCCAGGTGAGACGGTCGTTGCGACGATTATGTAACCTCCATCATCACTTCTTTCGAAGCTTCCTGCCAATTCGTCTTTGGTGCCTCCAAAGGTCTTATCCCAGACCAAATCGCCTTCGCGATCTGTCTTTATCAACCATAGGTCCAAACCGCCAGACCCCTGAGAAGATGTGACCCCCAAAATGACGTAGCCGTCTTCAGTTTCCACTAGGCACAGGCCCCATTCGTCTTCAGTTCCGCCAAAGACGACGTCCCATGTTTCTTCACCTTCTTCGTCGGTCTTAATCAGCCAAATGTCTTTTCCGCCAGATCCGAAAGACCCAGTGGTTCCGACCAATATGTAGCTACCATCCTTTGTTGTTTGAACTGACCATCCAAGATCGTCCTTTATGCCTCCAAAGGTTTTATCCCAGACTTTCGTTCCCTCTTGGTCGACTTTTATCATCCAAAGATCTTTGTCGCCTTCATCCATCGTGGTATAGCCTGTGATTACGTAGCCACCATCTTCTGCGGGCCAAATTGAAAGGCCGCCATCGTCGCCACCGCCCCCAAAAGTCGTCTCCCAATCTTTTTCGGGTGCCTGGGCGAGGGCACCTGCCCAGAAAAGAGCGAAGACCAAAAAAGCTGCCGTCCACATGATTGTCCCCTTGTAACTGGCTAAACTAACGATGGCTTCAAGCGGCTCGTTTCTGATCATGGACACTTCCTATGAAATTACAGATACCTGCTGAATATCAGGTATATCGTCAAGATCACTGCGAGAAGGCCCCATACGAACATGTTTCTCGCTTCAGAAATCCCCTTCGCGCTTTCTGTTCCATTCTTAATCATGTCCTTGATAGCGACCTCGATTTTGTCTTTGAACTCTGGATCTTCAGACCCGACAATGTCTTTTGGCTTTTTTTCGACTTCATCAGCACATTTATCCTCAGGCTTAGTCACTCCAGATCCATCACTATTCATAGCCGCCCCTGAGTTATCTTCTGCCTTTTCGAGCGCAGTCTCTTTTTCTTCTTCGGTTGCGTCTTTGAAGGTGATTTTGAGGCGCGACGTATCTGTTGTGCAAAGAGTCCCTTCACTGTCTAGATAATATATATTGGTGGGGGGTACCTCAAACTTACCTGATTTCCAGGAGGTGATGCTATATTCGAGGATGGCGACCTCTTCTGGGAGGAGCACTTGAGAGATCGTGGTCTTTCCTTCGAGAAACTCGGCCCAGGAAGGTATCTCTTCGTTTAGGGTAATTCTCGTCCTCTGGTTTCCGGTGTTCTTCAGCTCAAGGGTCATAACGACCGTTTCTCCCAACTCGACCACCTTTGAACTTGCGCTCTTTTTTGCTTCCACTTGCGGGCCCAAGACGTCGATCACAGGGCTGGATGAGGTCGCTTTGTATGTTTTTCTGTCTATCTGATAGGTTGCCTCGGCTGAAGGGAGAATTTGTCCGTCGCCGGGATCTTTTGGCTCGATCTGGTAGCTTACAGTCTCGGCCTTTCCTGGCAGAATTTCAAAGTTCCATTTGAGAGAAGAGTCTGTCTCGAAGTTCCTACAAGTTGAGTCTTTCAGCTCGATTTTTAGGATCGTCTTTCCACAGTTTCGGAGTGTTACGTGCACGTAACTTTTTTCGCCCAGTTTTTGATTCTCTTCTGCATACTTATCAATTTTTAGGGGCCCAAATACGCTAAAAAGTGTTCCACCCCAGGATTCGAGGGGATCTCCTTCAGAGTCCAGGTAGCAAGCATGTGCGGTCACTTTGAAATCGATGGGTTCTGGCGGTGAGGGCGCTTTGAGCTTGAACTCGATGGGATCGATCTCCTCTTTTGTTGCGGGTTTATCGTCCCATATTTCGCCAGGTGCAAGGCTTGATTTCGTGTATTCGGAATCGATGAGGGTCGGATCGGATGAAAGCTCTATCTTTATGTCTTCGGCTTTGGCAAGTCCTCTGTTCTCAACGCCAAGCTGGAATTTCACGTCTTGGTCGGGTTCGTAAGTGTCTTTATCCGTGATCAGGTAGATGTAAAGCTCAGGGATGGTGCGGGTTTGAATCCTGACGGCGACTGAAGGCTCGCGGTTTTCGTCCTCTAGCCAATCGCCCCGTTCGATTTCCATCACTTGGACCCGGACCTTGTCGTCGATGGTGAACTCTTCGCCAGCTTCAAGGGCTCTGGTTGCTATTCTATCTTTGTCCTCAAAGAGGTTCAACATCACCTGTGGTGGCGTCTTCTTTTCTGGTGTGAAGTCTGCTACTTCTAGGGTGTAATCTTCGAGCCGGAGCTTTTCGCCCCAGTGGAGATCTGCCTTTGCCGTATCGCCCCATTCTACCGCAGCTGCAGGGATGGTCAGCAACAAGAGGCACAGGATATATCTGATCATTTCAACTTCAACGCCTGAAGAATATGAGATATATTGCCAAAATCAGGCCCGCGATCATGACGTAAAACTGCCCGTCGATGGGAGGGGCGACCTCATCGGGGTTGTTATCTTTGGTTTCGATGGGGGAATTTCCATCACTCGTCTCCTTCGAACTCTTTTCGGCAATGGTCTGAACCGATGATCGGGCATTCTCAGCTGGGCTTGAGGAAGTGCTCACTGATTTTTTGTTGGACTCTTTGGTCGAGTCAGATTCGCCCCCAAGTTCTTCTTTCAAATCGGCCTTAGATGCTGATGTATATTCCTTTGAGCTATCATCGTTTGAGTCGTCGCGTTCATCTTTCGATGTCGAAGAAGATGTTTTGCTCGACGTTGAGGCAACTTTGCTCGATGTCGTTCTTGAGCCAGTTGACATCGTTGAGCTAGTTGAGTCGGTCGAACTCGTGTATTTGGTGGTTTTGGTGGTTTTGGGTATCTCATCCGCATCTTCAGTTTCAAAGGATATCCCTTTGGGTGCGTAGAATATCACGGCGTCCTTTCCGTCCACGTGGATCGTCTTTCTCTTCTCGTACTCCACCTTTGTATCGGGGTCCTGCCATCGGATCGCAAGCTCGTGGGTCCCTTCTTCCAAGTCGAACTTGCCAAGGTCGGTAGTGCTCGTCTTTTTGATCTCTTTTTGTTTTTCGTATTCGCCGTCTATGTAAAGGTAGGCGTCCAAATTCACGTCGTTATCGTTTCTTACCTGGACGTTGACGTCGTACTCTTCTGGCTCTTTGTTCTGGATTGTGTAGAGGGTGATGGCCTCGTCTTCTTCCAGATTCACGACTGTCACGTTCTCGTGACCTTTCTTGGTGTCGTCATCCCACCAGGCGATCTTGAACTTGTGAGGCCCAACATCGAGGGGATAGGTTCCGAACTTCTCTTCTTTGTCTTTAGATATGTCGTCGGTGTCTTTCAAGTCTGAGTCTATGAAGAGCGTAACCGCGAGCTTGTCGTCATCTCTGTTGAAGACGTAAACGATCGCGTTTACGATCCTCTTTTCCGCTACATCCTCTTCTTCATCCCCACTGCTATCATTCATACTTTTTGCAGAATTAGAATCCGTCAGGCGCATTTCAAGTAGTGGCGTCTTTCCGTCTTCCATTTCGCCGGTGTGATCTTGCGTGATTTCAGCGCCAACCTCTCCTGGCATTGGAGTTACATCTGATGACGCTTCCGCTATGGCTTTGTCTTTGGTCGTGTCTTCAATTGGCGCTATATTGGTTGAGATCGTCTCAGAGACGTTGACGACCTCGCCGTAAGCGTTCATTTCGAGCGACGCATTCGCGAGGCCCGCGACAAGGAGGCAGAACAGAGCCAAGGCCAAAATGTGGCGACTTGCCTTTTTTACAGCACTCTTGGCAATCATATCAAAACGCCAACGTCTGACTTCACAATTTAAGTATTGCATGTCCCCTTCAAGGGATGGTACAATGCTGCGATGTGGCGCACAAGGTGCCTTAGAATCGCCCAATTCGCCATCTTGCGTTGGTATATGTCCGAGATCCCATTTCACTATTTGTGTCTCCATGCCGCCATATTTATTACATATCTTCTGAATAGTGCGAAAAGGTTATTTACCTTTTGACCAGATAGGCCTTTTGGGTGTTAACGCATGAACGATTGGCCAGTTCTCTTGCTCATAATGGAAGGGATACCCTTCTTGGGGTTTGTGTACTACCTGGAACACAAGAAGAAGATGCATCTTTTGGAAAGGACGCACATCAAAGAGAGCGATCCGATGCAAGTTAGACGCGAGAGGCGTCTTATAAGTGGCCTCTTCTTATCCTTGTCCGGGGCGTCTCTGATAGCATCTCCAAATATCGCGAGTTTTGTAGGGCTCAAAGCTGGCCTGACTTTCGAGCTTTTCGTCATGGGGATGGTGGTCCTCTGCTCGGGCCTTGCCATGCTGCTTGGATATGGTATATTGAGGACAAGGTCGCCTTATTCGGATGCAGAAGGCTTGACCGAGTTTGAGTGACTGGTCGAGCAGCACCACTTAGGACCTTTCCGCGTTCCAGCGAATTATTGTCAAGAGCCAATTATAGTTAATAGTCAATTATATTCGAAAACCGATCAGATGAAACTAATCGGTTTTCGCCAGAATAATGCTTAACGATACGAATAAGGCCGAATCCCAAACTCTTACCCGAAAAACCACTAGGCATTACAGCAAAATTACAGCAGATGGCCCCTTTGGGATGCTATATTACAAAACATTCTGCTAAAATTGTTTTTTGGTAGCGGGGAGTAGATTTGAACTACTGATCTACGGGTTATGAGCCCGTCGGGATTTCCTGACTACCCCACCCCGCTACTTGCTTATCGGACCTGTGCACTACCATGAACCCGGTTCTTGCATATAAAGGTTTGTGTTGCCACGATATTTTGGCGCTTCTGCCTAATGGTTTTGTCCCCACAAATCATAAAATACTGAAGATGTTGTTCGGAATGCTCTTTTGCTACTTATCTCAAGGGAATGGTGGGGGTACAGCGAGAAGATCTCGCCCTTTAGGGAGGGAATGAAAGCGAAGCCTTCCCAGTTTCTCACCAAAAACTATATCCAATAATGACATCATGTGTTCAGTAACATGTACCGCACATTAAATACAAAGCTAGATAGATCTGATGAACTTGTCCAGACGGCTGGGATTTGGAACGCCGCCTGCCGAGCCGTCATAGACTACAGTTTTGCGGCACATGGTTATGACAAGACTGGTGTCAATTCCAATTTGTTTTTAGGCATCCAGGTGCCCATAATCAACATCATTCGGGATGTCCTGAAACCTAAAAATTAATTTGATACGACATTAGTGCTTTAAGGGGTGTATATACAATTGATGTGGGGTAAATTATATGGAGTGGCATCATTTTCTTAGCAGGGCGGTTCTGCTAACGTTGTTATTGATTTTCATTACATCTACTGCAGTCTCTGATGGCGAGCTAGGTCGTCTAGTTTACGGGTCTAAAGTTGTGGGCAGTGACGTGGACGAGGCAAGAGCGCTCAGTCCTTTTTACATGGGTCCTGAGTTCGCATTCTGGGATGTGGGAATACGTGGCATCTTCGATCCCGACGACCCAGTATACGTGAACATCGTCCCTTCAGATGACGAGGTGAGCGAAAACGACGTCCGCTTAACTTCTTTTGGGGAATTCCCACCAGGCTCTCTGGTGAGCAAGGCCGATAACGACATTGGAAAGACGTTGACCAAATTCGGTACTGGCACCATACCACCAGCAGAGCCCAGATATCTGGACGTCAGCGGCGACAAGGCTTACAGCCTTGAAGATCCCATCTACTTGGACGTAGATCCTGGCAAGATCAACGCCAATGATTTGAGGATCACAGGGTACAAAGGCTATCCGGCTGGGAGCAGGGTTGCTGACTCCGATCTGGATAACGATCTGCCCACGTCTACTTTGCCAGTAATGCTCAGTTTCTTCAACGCTAACGGGAACATCAACAACGGTGGGTTTGCGATCTATGATGGACGCGATAGGGTCTACATGGATACTCAGTACCCCTTCTACATGATCACAATAAACGATGTGAGGTTGTCGATCTGAGGTGTTTTTGAGTTATAGTCACAAACCAATTATATTCAAGAACCAATTAGATAAAACTAATTTGTTCTCAACAGAATAGTGCTTAACGATATGAATAGGCCAAATCTCGAACTCTTACGAGTTTAAGATTTGTCTGAAATGTATCGTTAAACGCTATAGATAATACGCATGTGTTTAGCTGATGCGGGTCAATATAGGCTAAACACATACATATTTACCTCAACCTATTGTGCGGGAACTACCAAAAAAGTAGGTGAAGGGTATAAGGAATTGTCACAGCTAACGGCTTTGTAGTAACCGTTCTTCTTCAATTTGCTTCTCTGTACCTCTTGGCAGCCTTTTTGAGTGCCTCGATTCCGGGCAGCGGATCTCCTGAAAGGTACGTTATGGAAGCGCCTCCGCCGGTGCTGACGTGAGAGAACTTGGATTCCAAGCCCAACTGTTCGATGGCCGCGCTGGTGTGGCCACCGCCTGCGATCGAAAAGTCTGATTCTGTAGCGGCTTTCAAGATCTCGGTCGAGCCCAGTGCGAACTTCTCTTGCTCGAAAATTCCGGCAGTTCCGTTCAGGACGACTATTTTTGCGTCCCTTATCCTCCTGCAGAAATTGACTATAGACTCAAGGCCGATGTCGGCGATCTGGAGGTCGTCTGGGATCTTGTCCATGCCAACATCCAGCCTCTCTCCATTCTTGTCCAGAGCTACGTCTTTTGGCATCACGATCTTTCCAGGATACTTGTCCAGAAGTTCCTTTGCCACTGCCACCAGATCAGAGTAATCGAGCCCTTCCACGAAGTCCTGGTTCTTTTGGCCAACATTCATTCCGGCAGCCATCTGGAATACTGTTGCTACAACGCCAGTCACAAGGACCTCGTCGACGCCGCCTCGTTTAAAGACGTTCCGTATGACCTTGATCGAGTCGTCTGCTTTCGTCCCACCCAGGACGAATATTGAGGGGTGGTCGTTTCCTTTGACGCCTTTGTCCAGGGATTCGATCTCCGTTTCCATCAGCCTCCCAGCAGCGCTTGGCAAAACCTCGGTAAAGCCCACGACTGAAAGGTGTGATCTGTGAGACACGGCAAAGGCGTCGTTGACGAAGAGGTCAAATAGGGGGTAGAGCTGCTGGACCATGTGGCTTTTGGCGTGATCTTCTGGCGGCCTGTTGATGTTCTCTTCGGCGTAGAACCTGGTATTTTCAAGGAGGATCAAGTCGCCTGGCACCATGGCCTTTATGCTGGCTCGAGCGTGTGAGCCAAAGATATCGTCCACGTATTTGACGTCGCGACGGAGAAGTTTGGATAGCCTCTTTGCGTGGGCCTCCATGGTGGTGAAATCTTTCTTTCCGGCTCTGCTCTGGTGGGCCATGAGCGCCACCTTTGCGTCCTCCAGGTTGCGCAAGGTTTCCAGGTGGCCTCGGAATCTCTTGTCGTCAAGGATGTTTCCGTCAGGGTCCATCGGCGCGTTGATGTCAACCCTTACGAGGATGCTCTTGCCCGCCGTTGTGAAATCGTCAAGCGTGAAGTAATCTTTCAAGTCAGTCACTCCTCTGGGATCTGATTGGTGTGCCAGAAATTAACACAAGGACTATTAGCCTTTTTCGTCGCCACGCCTGCCAAGCAACTCAAATTTTTGAGTAAGAGCGATCTAGGACGAAAACTTGAAATTTTCACGGCTGAAAGTCAAGATCCATTTTGGAAATATTATTATAATGGTCTGAACCTCGATGGATGAAATGTAGCTACGGGGCTGTTTTTCGTAGGTTCGACATCGAGACAGATAGATTTACGTACGATGTCACCCTCAAATTAGCCACATGATACCAGGCATGGGTGGAAGGGGCATGAACCCCAAGAAGATGAAGCAGATGATGAAACAGATGGGCATCAACATCGACGAGATCGAAGGCGTAGAAGAGGTAGTGATCAAGACTGCCGAAAAAGAGATCGTCTTCAAAGATGCATCAGTCACAGTGATGGATGCCCAAGGCAGCAGATCTTATCAGATAGTTGGCACCCCCGAAGAAAAGCCGAGGTCCGTCGCCATACCTGATGCGGACGTAGATTTGGTGGCTGCCCAGACAGGAGTCGGCTCAAACGAGGCAAAGTCTGTCCTTGAAGAGTGTAACGGTGATCTTGCTGCTGCCATAGTGAAGTTGACAGAGAAGTAAGTCCCATCGGCTTAACAGGCCCACAAACACAATAGCTCTATCACAGAACCGACCTAATCGATCCATCGAATCGTGCTTTGGGCGGTTGGTGAGATATAACGTAGCCAAGAATCGAAATCACACCTGTCAACTACCCGCCACTAAAGTGACGGGCATGTAATGTGCCCTGGTTGACCAGATCCCCGATCGAGGAGTTTTACAAGATCGGGAGCCGATACGAAAGAATTTA
>Ga0272441_10003225_pt1 | contig 31385 bp, 24 predicted proteins | sample SSMProp6N_FD_193582 | JGI IMG/M metagenome (GOLD analysis project Ga0272441, IMG submission 193582) | Marine sediment archaeal communities from Little Sippewissett salt marsh, Falmouth, MA, United States - SSM-Prop-6N | ecosystem: Environmental > Aquatic > Marine > Wetlands > Sediment ... | reverse complement strand
GCCATGGGGTGTGGGTTTGGGTGTGGGGTTACTCGGCAGCGAGAAACCCCCTCACCCCGCTCTCGCCGACTCCGGCCAGGCGAGCCGTGGCAAGCCCCGTCTCGCCAGGGCGGCCGGCGTCGGACTCAGCTCCCCTCTCCCCCTTACAGGGGGCGAGGGCGGGTCAGTCGCGCGCTTGCGGCGCGCACAGGTGTTCGGGGCTCACCGGCCGAGCCAGGCGCCGTGCCTTGGCGGAGTCCGGGGCCCCGTGAAGGGGAACGCGGGAGCGTGGCCCGATGCTCTAGACAGTCGCGACGGCATCGGCCGAAGTTCACTCCCGTCAGTACCCGGCAGTGCCGGTTCTCAAGGGTGAGACAAAAGACCCCGGCACACATTCGTGGGAGCATGGGCAGGAGAGTTCGGCCTGAGCGAAGGGAGACAGTCATGGGACCGTAGACAGCCCTGCGGACCGCGGATCCGCCCGGCCAGAGTCTTGACTCCGGGCCCCGGGCCAAGTAGAATGCCCGCTTCTTTTGCACGCGGCGGGGGACGCTGGTGCGCATACTCCCGCAGGAGGAGTCGAGATGATAGTCATGAAATTCGGAGGCACCAGCCTCGGCGACGCCGAGCGGGTCTCGACGGTCTGCGACCTCGTCATGGCCGAGGAGCGCGACCCGCTGGTGGTGGTGAGCGGCCATTCGAAGGTCACAGACATGCTGATCCGCGTGGCCACCGAGGCACTCGGCGGACGCATCGAGGACGGCCTCGAGGAGGTGCGCGAGCGGCACATGGAGATCATCCGGGCGCTCGGGCTCTCCGACGCCATCATCGCGGGGAACATCCGCACGCTCGGCGAGCTCCTGCGCGGGATCTTCCTGGTCAAGGAGCTGACGCCCCGCACGCTCGACTTCGTGATGAGCTTCGGCGAGCGCATGTCGTCGAAGGTCGTCGCGGCGGCGCTGCAGGCGCGCGGGGTCGACGCGGCCGCCGTGAACTCGTACGAGCTCGGCTTCATAACAGACTCGGAGTACGGCAACGCACGGCCGCTCGACGAGGCGGCGGACGACATCCAGGCGGCCTACGCCCACTACGCCGGCAAGCAGGTCGTCACCACCGGCTTCATCGGCAAGAACAAGGCCGGCGAGATAACGACGATAGGCCGCTCGGGCTCCGACTACTCGGCCAGCTTCTTCGGCGGGGCGCTCGGCGCCGACGAGATACAGATATGGACCGACGTCGACGGCGTCCTCACGGCCGACCCGTCCATCATCCCGCAGGCGAAGCCCCTCGACAGGATGACCTTCTCGGAGGCCTCGGAGGTCGCCTACTACGGCGGCGAGGTGCTCCACCCGGGCACGATGCGGCCCGCCATCTCCAGGGGGATACCCGTCAGGGTGAAGAACACGTTCAAGCCGGACGCCCCGGGCACGCTGATCGTGCCCGACTCCGACCGCCTGGCCGACGGCGAGGTGAAATCGATCGTCTACAAGGAGAACGTCGTCCTCGTCCACGTGGAGTCGACGAGGATGCTGCTGCGCCACGGCTTCATGGCGAAGCTCTTCGATGCGCTAGGGCGCCACGGCGTCATCGTCGACATGATCGCCACGTCGGAGGTATCGGTCTCGATGACCACCGACTCGATGCGCGGGGTGGCCGAGGCGGCGGAGGAGCTCCGCGCCGACGCCGATATCAACTCGGAGGTGCGCGTCGAGGAGAACAAGGCCGTCGTCTGCGTCGTCGGGAAGGGCATGCGCCACGTGGTCGGCCTCGCCGCCCGGGTCTTCTCGGCGGTGGCGCGCTCCGGCGTCAACATCGAGATGATAAGCCAGGGCGCGTCCGAGATAAACATCGCCTTCGTCGTCAGCAATGCCGACATCGAGCCGGCCGTGGCCGCGCTCCACGGGGAGTTCTTCGAATCGTGAGAATGCCGCAAAAAAAACACGAAAGGGGGCTAAAGTCCGCCGGCCCAATTGGTCGAAGATTCGTCAGGTAGCGCCGCCGGGCCGCGGCGGGTGCCGCCATCGGGGCGAACCGGCGGCCGGGGCGCAGGAAGCGCGAGGGGGTCACGAGAGTTTTATGTCAAGAAAAGCCTTGACTTCGACTCTGAGTGCCCGATATACTCTTGGTTGGCGCGCGGACCGCGGGTCGCGGACCGTGTTCACGGAAACGGGGATCAGGGAGAGTTCCTTTTTACGGGAGGGTGTTGCATGACTAGGATTTTGGGCGTAGTAGTAATTGGGCTCGCCCTGGTAGCGGCTGGTTGCGGCCCAATCGCGGTTCTCGAGTCCGGCGGATCCGCCGACTCGGTCGCGATGCTACCGGGCGAGGTGGCTCTGTCGAGTGCGGCGGATGAGGCGTACCAGTTCGAGGCGACGCTGGGCTATGAGTCGGGCAGCCTCGAGCACCTCGGCGCGATGGTCGGCCCCACGCCGGGCGACGCCGATGAGGGCGTTATCTCTCTCGGCTTCACCTGGTACTTCCTGGGAGCTGTCGAGAACGACGACGTGCCTGTTGAGCTGCAGCCGCTCGACCAGAAGGCCAGTTCACTCAGCGTCGGCTACGCGACCGGGAGCATCGAGCCGGACAGCGGCTCCGATGTTGACGAGTCGGCCTTCGCCGTGGCAGCCAAGTACATCCTGGGCGAGGACACACCCGTGGACGGCCTCGGCTTCGAGCTTTCCTACAGCTCGGCGACCATCGAGGATATCGGTTCGCCCGACCTCGACGCGACGAAATTCCGCTTCGGCGCGCTCTACTACATCCCCGTCGGCGACACGGCGATCATCGCCAAGCTCGGCTACAGCAGCGAGACGTACGACGACGGCGGCGCCGCCGAGCCCAACAAGGCCGGCATCGACCTCGGCGCCCAGTATTACGTAGCCGTCGGCGACGGCATGTACCTCGATGCCGAACTGACGCTGGCGTTCCTGACCATGGACTGGGACGACGGATCGGACGACGAGGACATCTTCCGTTATCTCTTGAGCGTCGACTTCTACCCGATGAAGTTCCTCGGCTTCGGCCTCGACTACGGCAACGACAGCTGGGACGTCACCGGCGGCGACTTGGACGAGTCCACGTTCGGTCTCCACGTCGTCTGGAATGTCGAGCAGGTGCCGGGCCTGGACCTCGAGCTCGGCTACAGCAGTGACGGTCTCGACGCTGGTGCAGCCGGCGACTGGGACAACAGCGCAATCACGTTCTCGGCCGACTACCGCTTCTAGCCGGTAGACGGAAGCAGCAGACGGAAGGGCCGCCCCTAGCGGGCGGCCCTTCTTGTCGTCGGGCGAAAGCGCCGGAGGGAGACGCCTCTACATGCTGGGGCCGGGAGTGCCAGAACCACATCATGTGCTAAGGAGATTCCCCTTGACACAATCGTTCGGCCTCGCCTATACTGCGGGGCGTCGCACGGCCCGCCCGTTGCGGGTCGTGATTTCGGTGAGGGGATAGGGAGAGTCTCTTTTTCGGGAGGACGTTGCATGAGCAGGATACTGGGCGCAGCCGTAATTGGGCTCGCCCTGGTAGCGGCAGGCTGCGGTCCGATCGCAGTCCTCGAGTCCGGCGGATCCGCTGACTCGGTCGCGATGCTACCGGGCGAGGTGGATCTCGCGAGTGCGGCCGACGAGTCGTACCAGTACGAGGCGTACTTGGGCTACAGGTCGGCGACGATGGACGACGGTTCGGGTCCCGAGCCCCAGATGACCGGTGTCATGCTCGGCTTCAACTGGTACTTCATGGGCGCGGTCGAGAACGACGACGTCGCCATCGAGCTCCAGCCCGTCGACCAGAAGGCCAGCAGCGCCAGGCTCATGCTCGGGTTCGGCTCCCTTGACTACGACGGCATCGGGCCCGACGACAGCGACATCTTCCTGTGGGAGCTGGGCGTCACCTTCATCCTCGGCGAGGACACCCCCGTAGACGGGCTCGGCTTCGAGCTCGACTACGGCAAAATGACCATCGAGGACTTCATGGGCGGCACCGACGACATGGAGCAGACCGACCTGCGCTTCGGCGTGCTCTACTACATCGCTCCGGTCGAGGGCCTCATCGCCAAGCTTGGCTACAGCACATCGACGGAGGACGACGGCGGCGCTGCTGAGCCCGAGACCTCCGGCATCGACATCGGCGCCGAGTACTACGTCGCCGTCGGCGACGGCATGTACCTCGATGCCGAGCTGACACTCGGCTTCCCCGAGTACGACCCGGACGACGGCTCGCCGACCGAGGACATCTTCAGCTACCTGCTGAGCGTCGACTTCTACCCGATGCAGTTCCTCGGCTTCGGCCTCGACTATGGCAACGCCAGCTACGACGTCGACCCCGGCGACAAGGACGTGTCGACCTTCGGCCTGCACGTCGTCTGGAACGTCGAGCAGGTTCCCGGCCTGGACATCAACCTGAGCTGGGAGAAGGAGACGGAGGACGACTCGACCACACCCAATGACGACGAGGACAGCGCGATCACACTGACCGTCGACTACCGCTTCTAGCGGGTCGGCCGGCAGAGATCTACAGGAGGGCCGCCCCTGCGGGCGGCCCTTCTCCCTTGCCGAGCGCGGCTTCGAAGGGAGGACGAACGAATGACGAGGATTCTGACGGCGGTGGTCATCGGGCTCGCAGTGGCGGCAGCCGGGTGCGGCCCCGCGGCGGTGCTCGAATCAGGCGGACCGGCCGAGGCGGTCGCGACGCTTCCGGCTGACGTCCACCTCGCGGCGGCGGGTGACGAGGAGTACGAGTTCGAGGCGACGGCGGGCCGCATGAGCATCGACGACGACTCGCCGAGCGGCGAGGTCGGGGCATGGATGTTCGGCTTCACCTGGTACATGCTCCAGCCTGTCGACAACGACGACGTGCCCGTCGGCCTGCAGCCTCTGGACCAGAAGGCGAGCTGGCTCGACTTCACCTTCGGCTTCGGCGAGTTCGACTACGACGGCGGCACCCCCGACAGCGACGTCTTCGAGTGGGAGATATCCGCCCGCTGCGTCCTGGGCGACGAGACCGGCGCGCCCGGCCTCGGCTTCGAGGCGAGCTACGGCAGGCAGGTCGTGGAGGACTACCAGGGCGGCTCCGACGACCTGGAGTACACCAACATTGGCCTCGGTGCCCTCTTCTATATCCCGCTGGCGGACAGGCTCGGCGGGGCGCTCATCCCGAAGTTCGGCTACAGCAACGAAAACACCGAGGTCGGCGCCAACGACAGCGACACCGGCGGCCTCAACTTCGGCGTCGAGTTCTACGGCGAGATCCTGCCCGGCCAGTACATCAACGCCGAGTTCAGCCTCGGCCTCTGGGAGTACGAGAACGGCACCGACGTAGACGTCACCGACACCAACCTGCGCGTCGACTACTACCCGGTCAAGATCCTCGGCGTCGGCATCGACTGGGGCGGCCAGGACTGGGACACCGCCGCGCCCCAGGACGAGGACAGGTTCGGCATCCACGCGTCGGTGTCGCTCGACGATTTCGTGCCCGGCCTCGACGTCAACTTCTCGTGGCAGAACAGGGAGCAGGACAACAACGACGAGGAGGACATCCTCGAGATCACCGTCGACTACCGTTTCTAGGGCGGTCAAGTCCGGGAGGAAAGTCATGACAAGGGCCCTGTGTGCTTTGGTGATGGGGCTCGCGGTGGCGGCGGCAGGCTGCGGCCCCGCGGCGGTGCTCGAATCGGGCGGCCCGGTCGAGGCGGTCGCGATGCTGCCGGCCGAGGTGGGCGTTGCCGCCGACGCGAGCGAGGCGTACCAGTTCGAGCCGTCGCTCGGCTACTCGTCGACGGAGCTCGAGTACCTCTCGCTTCCCGGCCCGGTCGACGCCGACGTGAGCATGGTCAACCTGGGCTTCGCCTGGTACTTCATGGGAGCCGTCCAGAACGACGACACGGCCATCGGGCTCCAGGCTCTCGAGCAGAAGGCGAGCTCGCTCAGCGTCGGCCTCGGCTTCGGCACCTACGACCCCGCCGTCGGCAGCGAGCTCGACGTCATGGACTGGAACCTGGCCGTCGAGTTCGTCCTCACCGAGGGCCCCGCCGAGGGCCTCGGTTTCGAGCTCGACTACGAGAAGACCTCGGTCGAGGACGGGGGCGGCCCGGGGAACGACTACGATATCAGCGTCCTGCGCTTCGGCGCGCTCTACCACATCCCGGTCGGCTCGGCGATCATTCCCAAGCTCGGCTACAGCAGCTGGAAGGAGGACGACGGCTCCTTCGATACGGATATCAAGGGCATCGACATCGGGGTCGAGTACTACACCGAGATCGGCGGGCAGTGGATCGACGCCGAGCTGACGATCGGCTTCCTGACCGAGGAGCCGTCCGTCGGATCCGACGAGGACGTCTCCCGCCTCGGCCTCCGTTTCGACTACTACCCGCTGAAGGAGCTCATGGTCGGGATCAACTGGAAGCGCGACGACTGGGACATCACCAGCACCTACGAGGTGACGACTCTCGGCGTCCGCGCGGTCTACTCCTGCGACCAGTGGGTGCCGGGCCTCGACTTCAGCATCGCCTGGACCAAGGAGAGCTACGACGTCGGAGGCACGGACTACGACAACACTACCTTCGGCTTCGACGTCGACTACCGCTTCTAGCACCAGACGGGCCAGCACCAAGGCCGGGCCGCCCTAACCGGGCGGCCCCTTCCTCAAGAGCGGGTTACAACTGGTACCCGGTCAAGCCCTTCGGCTTAGGCTTCGCGATCGAGCGAGTGTTACTTGACATGCGGTTCCCGTGTGTCTAAACTCGCTTGCGGAAAGAGCCGGTTGGGCTCGAAACACGTAGGGAAAGGGAGAATGCGGCCACCGAACGGCCGCGAAAGGAGGACACCGTGAGAAAGACCATCCTGTTCTGTGTGGTCGCCGCCGTTGCGGCGGCCGGGTGCATGCCGCCGGTGCCGGGCCCGAGCAGCACGCCGAACGCCGACCCGACGAGCTACACGCCGGGCGAGGCGCCGAAGTTCGGCTACCAGGTGGACTACGGGAGCAAGGTCGAGCTGACTTACGAGGGTGTCGAGACGCAGGATGAGGACGGGAACGACATCTACGACGGGTCGCTCTTCACGCTCAGCTACACGTGGTACCCGCAGGGGGTGAGCGACGACGACGTGCCCTACGCGCTCCAGCCGTACATGCAGCGGGCGGGTCATGTCAGGGCCGGCTTGGGCACGGGCGAGATCGAGCCGGACGGGTCTGACGGTATCGACTCGAATGCCACCGAGTTCGGCTTCGCCGTTTTCAACACCGAGACCGGCCTCGGCTTCCGCGCCGAGCAGTCATACGTGAAGTGGGACGACGGTCCCGCAGGCTCCATGGGCCAAGACTCGCTGACCGCTGCAGTGGTCTGGCAGGACGAGGACGGCTTCTCGGCCGAGTTCGGCCTTGTGAAGAAGTCGGCGGACGTCTTCTTCGAGGAGCTGGGCGTCATCTTCGCGATGCCGGCGCAGACGGCCTACAGGGCCGTGAGGATCGGCGCGCGCAAGGCGTTCGTCCTGGATAACGGCCAGGCGATCGATCTCGCCGGCTCGATCGAGCTCGGCAGGTTCGACATGCTCAAGTTGATTCCGACCGAAACGGGCTCCAACGTCTACAGGTTCGGCGTCACCTACTTCCCCGTGAAGATGCTCGGCATCGGCCTCAGCTACGCGGCGAGGACCTTCGAGAGCGACGAGGACCTGGGCGGGGGGTCGCTGGAAGACTTCGAGTCCGGCGAGTTCGGCGCCAGCCTGACGCTGACGGTCGCCGAGAGGATCGACATAGGCGCGACCTACAGGTCGCTCGAGAAGGACCTGCCCTCGGGCACAGGCGACCTGAACGAGATCAGCGAGTTCGGCGTGACCCTGGGCGTGCGCTTCTAGAGCCCGGGCCGCAGGAGTGAAAAAGGGCCGCCCCGGAGAACTCCGGGGCGGCCCTTCTCTTTAGCCGGGCGGTCCCCTAGAAGACGCCCCCGCCGATGCCGCCGTCCGGCGGCGGAGGCGGGACGGGCGCGCCGGGCTGCATGCCGCCGCCCTGCATCTTCATGAAGAGCTGCTGGAAGAAGCGCGCGAGCTGGCCGATGGTCGGAGCGTGGACCTCGAAGGTCATCGTGGCCGCGCCCCCGCCCGACTGCATGTAGCCCCAGACCGGCTTCTCGGTCTTCGCGAGGCCCTCCAGCGACTTCAGATCGTCGGCGGGGATCTGGAAGGGCATCATCGGCGCCATCGAGTCGATCATCAGCTTGGCGTAGCCGGTCGGCGAGACGGCCCATATCGCGCACGCGTCCTTGGGGGTCTTCTGGCGGATCTCGGCGTAGACGGCCGAGCGCCCGAACGAGCCCTCGGCGTCGCCCTCCCTCACCCGGTCGAGGAGCTCGTCCATCCTCTTGGACGCCTCCTTGCCGCTCGCCGTCAGGTACATCTTCTTCTCGGCGAGGTAGGCTATCTCGGTGACCTGCGGCGAGCCGTACATCTTCGCCTGAACGGCGGCCATCTCGGGCATCTGCCCGACGGTCTCCTGCGTCAGCCGGCTGATCTTGACGCCGTCGTTCTCGCGGACGTTCCTCTCGAACTTCATCGTGAGCTGCCCGCCGCCCGCCGCCATGGCCGCCTTGAGGAACTGCGACTCGCTGGCCATCCTGGCTGCGTCCTCGGTGAGCTTGAGCGCCTTCTCCAGGGGCATCCCCGGGCGCACGACGGCCTGCACGGTGGCCAGGCCGCCGCCGCTCGGGACGAGGGCCGTCGCCGCCTCGGAGTGCCCTTCGCCGAAGGCTTCGCCGATCAGCTTCATCCATCCGGCCATCTCGTCGCGGGCCGCCTTCGCTTCGTCGTCGCCGGCCCCGGCGAGCGTCCCGAGTATCTTCTTCACGGCGGCGTCGAGGTGCGGCTTCATGGCGCCCTCTTCCAGGCGCGCGACCATCGCCATGCAGCCGCCGGCGGGGACGAGCTCGGCCGTGCCCGCCTCGGGGCGCTTTTGCGCGGCGATGAACTTCGCAAGCGAGGTGTCGGCCTTCGCGATGATGGTCTCGGAGATCGAAAGCTTCTCCTTGTTGACGGTGACGGCGACCTCGACGCCCTCGATCTGCTCGAGCATCTCGACGCCCATGTCGGCGAGGTCCGGACCGAGCTGCCGGAAGATCTTGCCGAACGGCGCGAAGAGGGCCAGCGGGCCCATCAGACCCATTTCGTCGGCGCCCTCGTCAGGGGCCTCGCGGAACCCCTTCACGGCGGCCTTCAGCTCCTCGCCGTAGAGCTTCAGCACCTGCTCGACGTTGACGGCGGCGACGAGCGTGTCGTCGGCGTCGTGCTCGCCCAAGCCGTTCTTCTTGACCGCGTCGGCTATCGTCGAGACGGCCGAGTCGGAGCCGCCGACCACCACGTGGCCCGCCGCGATTCGCAGGAACATGTTCTCGTCATCGCCGCCCAGGCCGTACTTGAGGAGGTCCGCCCCCGCGTCCTCCGGCGCGCCCAGCATGTTCTTAATCTCGTCGAGCAGGGCCTTCTGCTCCTCGGCAATGGGCACGACGATCACCCAGGGGTTCTTGAACTCCTTGGGGTTGAGGACTGCGATGCCGGCGGGCTTGTCGGCCGCAAGGCCGGCCGCGGCCGGATCGACGGCCAGCTTCGTGCCGAGCTGCGCCTTGAGCATCGCCGAGACTCCGGGCTGGACCGCGTCGACGAAGTCGGAGATGCCTCCCAGCAGGGCGTTGGCGCTCTTGACGCGGATGAAGCAGATGCCGTCCTCGGGGAGCAGCTTGCCCATCTCGAGCTTCCGGGCCCCCTCTTCGGCCCCCCCCGCCGACACGGTCGCCCACGTGAGCGCGACAGCCGCGACCGCGACCAGCGCCGTCCGCCTTGGTCTGGAAATCATTCGGTTCTCCCTTCCGGATGCGCCACCCCCCTCTGCGGGAGGGACTGAGCTCGGAGATGATAATGCCCTGAAGCGACGAGCGTCAAGCGCAAACGGCCGCCGACCGGGCCTTCCCGTAAGACTCTACGGCCCCGGGGCCCCGGACGGCAATTACAATCTGCCGGCAATCCTGTAAGGCCCCCCCGCCCCTTGACACGGCCCCGTTCTCGGGCTAGTATTCCACACTTCGCGTGCCGCGTCGCAGAGAAGGGGCGGGGGCAGTGCAGATACGGCCGGCAAAGATGAGCGATGTCCGCGAGATGCAGCGGCTCGTCAACTCGTACGCCGAGCAGGACAAGATGCTCGCGCGCTCGCTGAGCGAGATGTACGAGCACGTCCGCGACTTCTTCGTGGCCGAGGACGACGCCGGCGGCCTGGCCGCCTGCGGTGCGATAACCGTCTCGTGGGAGGACCTCGGCGAAGTGCGCTCGCTGGCCGTCGCCCAGAGGGAGTTCGGCAAGGGCCTGGGCACCGGGATCGTCAGGGCCTGCCTCGACGAGGCCCGGCGGCTGGAGATCGCCAGGGTGTTCGTGCTGACCTACATCCCGGGGTACTTCGAGCGCTTCGGCTTCCGCGAGGTCGGGCGCGAGGAGCTGCCCCACAAGATATGGGCGGACTGCATCAAGTGCCCGAAGTTCCCGGAGTGCGGCGAGGTGCCGATGGTGGTCGACCTGGCGGTGCGATAGCGCCGGGGGCGATACTGAAGGGGGCCAGACGTGCCGGGCGGCTCTGACAACCAGATGTGGGGCGGGCGCTTCGAGCGCGGGCCCGATCCCGCGGCCGGCCGCTTCACCGAGTCGGTGAGCTTCGACGCGCGCCTCTGGCGCGAGGATATCGAAGGCTCGGTGGCGCACGCCAGGATGCTGGCGGCGGTGGGGATCATAACGCAGCCTGAGCGCGACGAGATCGTCTCGGGCCTCGAGGCGATCGCGGCCAACATCGAGGCGGGGCGCTTCGAGTGGAAGCGGGAGCTCGAGGACGTCCACATGAACATCGAGGCCGCGCTCGCCAGGCGCATCGGCGCGGCCGCCGGCAAGCTCCACACCGGGCGGTCGCGCAACGACCAGATCTCGGCGGACCTCCGCCTGTGGGTGCGCCGCGACGCCGCGGCGGTCTCGGCCCGGATATCGCGGCTCCAGTCGGCGCTCGTAGACCGCGCGCTCGAGTGGGCGGCCGTGCCCTTCCCCGGCTACACGCACCTGCAGCGCGCGCAGCCGGTGACCGCGGGGCACTGGGCGCTCTCCTACGTGGAGGCCTTCGAGCGCGACCGCTCGCGCCTGGCCGACTGCGCGGGGCGCGCCGCCGTCTCGCCCCTGGGCTCCGGGGCGCTGGCGGGCTCGACGCTGCCGCTCGACCGCGATGCGGTCGCGGAGGCGCTCGGCATGGACGGCGTCACGCGGAACTCCATGGACTCCGGGGGCGACCGCGACTTCCTCTGCGAGCACGTGTTCGCCCTCGCGACGGCCGCGGTGCACCTCTCACGCCTCGCCGAGGACCTGGTTGTCTATGCAAGCGCGGAGTTCGGCCTGCTGAGGATAGACGAGGGCTTCACGACGGGCTCGTCGGTCATGCCGCAGAAGCGCAACCCCGACGTGGCCGAGCTCGTGCGCGGCAAGTCCGCCCGCGTGCTGGGCGCCCTCTCGGGGCTGATGACGCTCGTGAAGGGGCTGCCCTCGACCTACGACCGCGACCTGCAGGAGGACAAGCGCTTCGCCTTCGACGCATCGGACACGGTCCACGCGTGCCTGGAGTTGACGGCCTCCATGGCGGCGGCGCTCGCCGTCGACGAGGCGGCGGCGGCGCGCGCTCTCGCGGGCGGCTTCGCCGACGCGACGGCCGTCGCCGAGCACCTGGTCGAGCAGGGGGTCCCCTTCCGCGAGGCCCATCACATGGTTGGCGAGCTCGTCGCGCAGTGCGAGGCCGAGGGCAAGACGCTCGAGGAGCTCGGCGCCCCCGGCGTCCGCGAGTGCCTGCCGCAGGCGACGGAGGCCGTGGCGGAGTGCCTCGGCGCGCGGAACGTGCCGGGGCTCTACAGGACGGCGGGATCGGCCAACCCCGAGATGGTCCGCGCCGAGGCCGAGCGCTGGAAGAAGGTCCTCGCCGAGAGGCGCACTTAGCGCTTCCACCGAGACCCCGGGAGAGGCGGGCGAATGGACTACTTCGAGTACAAGGGCGGCGAGCTCCACTGCGAGGGCGTGCCGGTCGCGACCATCGCGGCCGAGCACGGCACGCCCCTCTACGTCTACAGTTCGCGCACGATACTCGAGCACTACGCGCGGCTGGCCGAGGCCTTCGCCGCGGCCGATCCGCTTATATGCTTCTCGGTCAAGTCCTGCGCGAACCTGGCCGTGCTGAGGCTGCTCGCCGGCGCGGGCAGCGGCTTCGACGTCGTCTCGGGCGGCGAGCTCTACCGCGCCATGAAGGCCGGAGGCGATCCGGCCAAGATCGTCTTCGCCGGCGTCGCCAAGGGCGACGACGAGATCGTCGAGGCTCTCCGCGCCGGCATCGCCTTCTTCAACGTCGAGAGCGCCGCAGAGCTCGAGAACATATCGCGACTCGCGGCCGCCGAGGGCGTGAAGGCGCGTGTGGCGCTGCGCGTCAACCCCGACGTCGACCCCCAGACGCACAAGTACATCACCACCGGCAAGGCCGAGAACAAATTCGGCATCGACCTCGAGGCGGCTGGGCGCATCGCCCGCGACGCGGGCGGGCTCGGGGCTGTGAGCCTCGAGGGCGTACACATGCACATTGGCTCGCAGATCACCCTCGTGGAACCCTACGTCGAGGCCCTCGAGAAGGTCGTCGCCTTCGTCAAGAAACACCGCTCGGAGGCCGCGCCCCTCACGCACGTCAACATCGGGGGTGGCTTCGGCATCTTCTACAAAGAGCACGAGGCGAAGCCCCCGGCCGAGTTCGCGGATCGGATGCTGCCGATCCTCGAGGCGGCCGGCGTGAGGCTCATCATGGAGCCCGGGCGCTTCATCGTCGGCAACGCCGGCGTCATGCTGACGACCGTGCGCTACGTGAAGGAGACGGGCGCGAAGCGCTTCCTTCTCGTCGACGCGGGGATGAACGACCTCGTCCGACCGACGCTCTACGACGCCTTCCACGAGACGTGGCCGGTCGCGGCCGACGTCCCCCCGCCCTCGCGATCCGAGCCCGACGCCGAATACGCGGGGCTCGAGGAGGCCGACGTGGTCGGCCCGGTCTGCGAGTCGGGCGACTTCCTCGCCAAGGCGAGGCCGCTGCCCGGGCTCGAGCGCGGCGACGTGCTCGCCGTCTTCTCGGCCGGCGCCTACGGCTTCACCATGAGCTCCAACTACAACGCCAGGCCCAGGGCCGCCGAGGTGCTCGTCGAGGGCGATTCCTTCCGCCTGGTGCGCAGGCGCGAGACCTACGAGGATCTGGTGGCACCCGAGGATGGAAACTGATCTCTCTCACCGCAGGGGACGCCGCCACCCGGGCCGGGCGCTCCGGCGGGGATGGAGCCGCGTGCGGCGAGCCCTGAAGTCAGTGAGGCGCTTCCTGGTGGTCGCGTTCCTGCGCCTGGCGGCGGCTGCCGTCGGACTGCTCCCCCCCCGCGCCGCGCGGCGGCTGGGAAGATGCTTCGGCGCCGTCGCCTTCAGGCTCTCGAGGCGCGACCGCCGCCGCGCACTCGAGAACCTGAAGACGGCCTACGGCGACGGGCTCCCGGAGGCCGAGCGGCGGCGCATCGCCCGCGCCTCGATCACCAACCTCTGCGGCAGCATGTTCGAGCTCTTCTCGCTCTCGTGGCGCGGCCCCGCCGGGGTGATGAAGCTCGTCGGCCCCGACGAGGACGTCTCTGCCCTCGAGAAGCCCATCGCCGAGGGGCGCGGCGTGCTCCTCTTCTCGGCGCACTTCAACAACTGGGAGCTCATGGGGGCGTACATGGCCGCGCGCGGCCTGCCGGTGAAGGCAATCGGCCGCAGGTTGAACGACCGCCGCCTCGATGCTATGATAACCCGGTGGCGCTCGCGGATGGGGGTCGAGACGATCTACCAGGAGGCGGGAGCGCGGCCGCCGCTCAGGCACCTGCGCGAGGGCGGGCTCCTGGCGCTGCTGGCGGATCAGGACGTGCCGCGGCTGGCGGGCGAGTTCGTCGAGTTCTTCGGCCGCGAGGCCTACACGATGACGGGGCCTGCGGCGCTGGCGGTTACGGCGAAGGCGGTGAGCGTAGGCGTCTTCCTCGTCCGCAAGGGCGACCGCCACCGCCTTGTCTGCACCGAGGCGATCGAGCCGCCGGCGTCGGGCACCAAGAAGGAGCGCGTGCTGGAGCTCACCCGGCGCTATACCGCCGAGATAGAGCGCATCGTGCGCGTGCACCCCGAGCAGTGGGCCTGGATGCACAGGCGCTGGAGGTCGAAGAAGGTCGACGTCAAGCCCGTGGCCGGGGAGGCCTGATTTGGCCGGGCCGCTGAGAGTGCTGGTGGTGACCGAGGCCCTCGAGCCCTGCGGGGTCTGGGTCTACACCGAGAACCTGATACGCGGCCTCGTCCGCTTCGGCCACCGGGCAACCGTGCTGACCCCCGGCGGATCGCTGCTCGGGCGGCTGGAGGGCTCGAACGGGGCGAAGATCATCACCGAGCCGGGCGTCAACAGCTTCCTCCGGCGCGGGGGGGCGGCCCGGCGCACGGTGCGCGCCCTCGGCGGCCCGAAGCCCGAGATCGTCCACGCCCTGACTGCGGACGCCCAGGCGGCGGCGGCCCGGATAGCCCGCTCGCTGGGGGTGCCCTACGTCCTCACGAGCCACCGCTTCCACAAGAGGCCGGACCCCGTGCGCATTGGCTCGAGGTGCGCCCGTGTGATAGCAGTCTCGGAGGCGATCCGCGAGAACCTGGTCAACGACACGCACGTCGCCAAGGAGCTCATCAGCATCGTCCCGAACGGGCTGGACCTGTCGCGCTACCACGTGCCGCCCGAGCGCCCCGAGGGCTCCATCCCCGTCGCGGGCTGCGTGGGCCGGCTCGTGAGCGACCGCGGCATCGCCTTCCTGCTCGAGGCGGCGAAGCTGATACGCGATGCGGGTCACGATATCGAGTACGTCATCGCCGGCGACGGCCCCGGCAAGAACCGGCTGCTCGAGCTCGCCGGCAGGCTCGGGCTCCGGGAGCGCTTCACGATGTCGGGCGGCGCGGCGGATTACTCGGGCGTTCTCCCGGCGATGGACATATTCGTGGCGCCCAGCCTGAGCGAAGGCCTCGGCGTCCACATCATCGAGGCGATGGCCTGCGGCCGGCCGGTCGTGGCGAGCTCGGTCGGCGGCATTTTCACCGTCGTCAAGGACGGCAAGGGCGGCTTCCTCGTGCCGCCGCGCGACCCCGAGGCCATCGCGAAGGTGATCATCAGCCTCATCAAGGACCCCCACCTGCGGGTCGCCATGGGCTCGTACGGGCGGCAGCAGGTCGAGTCCTCCTTCAATCTCGCAAAAATGCTGGAGGGGACCGAGGAGGCCTACCGAAGAGCCATACAGGGCTCCTGAGGCCGCCGCAGGGAATATCGGGGTTCTGCCTTGACACCACCTTGCCCGCATGGTAGCATTGGCCAGGAACCGGGATTTCGGGGGGATGGTGTGTCTGCACGCCGCCTTATAGCCCTGACGGCGCTCCTGGCGCTCGTCGCGCCCTTCTCGGCGCGCCTCGAGGCCGCCCAGCCGGCCGGGGAGAACGAGCGGGGCGAGCCCACCACCGAGAAGACCGAGCTCCCCGTCGAGACCTACCCCCGCCACGTGCCCCGCAAGGTGAGCGCCCAGCCGGGCGAACACCTCGTCTACCACATCGCGTGGGTCGGCATCCCTTCGGGCCGGGCCGAGCTCGCCGCCAAGTGGATCGAGAAGGTCGGCGCCGAGGGCCACGACTGCCTCTACGTCACGTGCCAGACGCGCTCCAACGCCTTCAGCGGCTTCTTCTACCCCGTCAAGACCGACGTGGCGTCGCTGATCGACGTCGAGGGCACCTTCAGCCGCCAGTTCGACATAGACAAGAACGAAGGCCGCCACCACGCCAAGGAGAACATCCGCTTCGACTACGACCGCCGCCGCGCCGACTACGTCCGCTTCAAGCCCGGCCCCTACAAGCCGCAGGAGCAGACCGCCGCCGTCAGGCTGTGGGACAAGGTGCAGGACCCGCTCAGCTGCCTCTACTACATGCGCCACCTCGACCTTCGCGTGGGCGACGAGGTGCCCATGATCGTCAACTCGGCCAAGCGCAACTGGGTCATGCAGATCAACGTTCTCAGGCGCGAGAAGCTGAGGACCTCCGCCTTCGGCGAGCTCACCACCTTCCGGGTCCAGCCCGAGGTGAGCTTCCCGGGCATCTTCGTCCGCAAGGGGAAAATGACCATCTGGCTCGAGGAGAAGACGAAGATCCCCGTGAAGATGACCGTCGACGTCCCCATCGGCTCGGTCACGGTCACCCTCGCCGACGCCGAGAACGCGCCGCTCGTGCCCCTGTCCCGCAAGGCCGAGCCGGCGGAGTAGCCCCGGCAGCCGACGGCGTCCACTTTCCCCGCGCCGGCCCGGGCTCCTCATTGACGTCGGCCGGCCCCCCGCGTAGAGTCTGGTGGCGCAGGTGCCCGGAGATCCCTATGGAAGCGCCCGAGCTAGACCCCTCGCATGCCGCCGCGCCGGTGAGGCGCCGTCTGATCGCACCGGCAGTGCTCGCGGCCGCATGCGCGGCGCTGACGGCCGCGCTCGTCGCCTTCAGGTGCGGGGCCCGCCAGGGCGGGAGCGACGAGCTCCTGGCGCAGATCCAGCCCCTGCGTGAACGCGCCGGCCGTCCGCGCGCCGCCTCTCCCGACCTCGCCGCGTGCTTCCACGCCCGGCTGGGCCACGCCGAGTGGCTCACGGAGGATCTCCCGCCCGGACCGAAGCAGAAGGAGGTCTTGAAGATACGCCGACTCCTCGAGGACATCCGCGAGGATCTCGACTCCCGCGACCGCGGCGAGGACTTCCTCTCGGCCAAGACCGAGCCCTTCCTTTGCGGCTACTGGTCGGAGATCGACGGCACGGTTCAGCCCTTCGGGGTGGCGCTGCCCGGGGATTTCGACAGATCGCGCCGCTGGCCGCTCCTGGTCCTCCTCCACGGCCAGGGGCTATTCAAGCCCTACCAGTGCCGCGCTCGGCCCGAGCGTGGCATGATCGTCGTCGCGCCTCAGGGGCGCGGGGGCATGGACTACAAGTTCGTGGGCGAGACGGACGTCCTGCGGGCCGTGGACGAGGCGTCGCGCCTCTTTCCCGTGGACCCCGACCGGGTCTATCTCGCCGGGAACTCGATGGGCGGCACGGGCGCCTGGCACGTTGCCACCCGTTTCCCCGACCGCTTCGCCGCGATCATGCCGGTGAGCGGCAGCACGGACGTGCGGGTCTGGGCCGAGCTCTGGAACTGGACGACGCCGGCCGACTCGCCCCAGCGCGACGTCCGCGATTTCCTGCGCGACGACACCGGAGCGCTCGCCTACGCGGCGAACCTGCTCAACGTCGCGGTCGTGGCCGTTCACGGCGAGGAGGACCCGATCGTCGACCGGATGCACTCCGAGCGCATGGTGGCGGCGCTGAAGAGGAACGCGCACCCGTCCGTGACGCTCAACCTGCTGCCCTTGGTCGAGCATGGCGTGAGAGTGAGCGAGTCCAAGGGCCTCGCCGGGCTCCGCCGGACCGAGCGGCCGGCGCGCGTCCGCTACCGCACGGCCTGGCTCAGGTACGACGGCGCCTACTGGGTGCGGATCCGCGGGATCGGCAAGCGCCTGCGGTTCGCGGAGGTCGACGCTGCGGCCGATCCGGAGAGCGGCTCCATAACCGTCCGAACCGGGAACGTCACCGCGCTCGAGCTCCTCGCCGACCGCACTCCGCTCGACGGCCCCCCGCGGGCTCTCACCATCGACGGCTGCCGTGTCGACCTTGCCGCAGGCTCGCCGCTGCGTTTCACGCGCGACGAAGCCGGCGGGTGGCGCCAGTCGGCGCGCGTCGCCACCGACGGCGAAGCCTTCCCGCCGCCCAAGTCGGGCGAGGTGGAGGGGCCCGTCGAGCACGCTTTCATGTCGAGCTTCGTCGTGGTCGGGCCCTCGGAGGATTCGCCGCGCGCCGCCGCCGCCCGCGAGGCGGCCGAGGCCTTCGCATCGATGTGGCGCATGCGCTTCGGCAGCCCGCCCCGGACCAGGCGCGACCTCGACGTCACGGAGGCCGACATCGCCGATCACGGCCTCGTTCTCTTCGGCGGCCCGGGCGAGAACACCCTCGCGGCGCGGGTGATCGGCGCCCTGCCGGTCTCGATCGGGTCCGACGGGGTGACGCTGGGGGGCAGGACGTACTCGGGGCCCGGCGCCGGGGTGAAGCTCTGCTACCCCAACCCGCTGAACCCGCGTCGATACGTGGTGCTGGTCGCGGGCGTGGCCCCGGAGAGCTACGCCGACGTCAACGTCCGCTTCGGCAACTGGTTCGACTGGATTCCCTACGATTGCCGCTCGCACTTCGACTACGCCGTCTTCGACGACCTCACCGTCGGCCGCTCGCCCGAGACCTTCCTCGCCTGGGGCTTCTTCGGCGAGCGGTGGGAACTCGACGACGCGCTCCGCTTCGATGGCGACGCTGGCTGGCGCAGCCGCGTCCGCCCGCGCGCACGGCCGGCCGAGGCCCCACGCGCGGCCGGCGCGGGGCCCATCTGGCTCGACGCCCTCGCCGCCGACTCGCAGAAGCTCGGCAAGGAGTACCTCGAGCGCAACCGTCTGTTCGACGGCACATCTCTCATGGTGGCGGGCCGCGAATACCGGCGCGGGCTCGCCTTCCGCTGGCCCGGGTCCGTGACGTTCGCCAACCCGGGCCGCGCGCGCCTCAGGGCGACTGTCGGCATCGCCTGGGACGGCAGGACCCAGCCCTGCGGCGACCGCAGGGATTTCGAGCGCGCCGTCTTCGTTGTGGCCGACGAGCGAGGCGAGGACATCTTCAGGAGCAAGCCCAGACGCTGGAGCGATCCGCCCCTCGAGCTCGACGTCGACGTCTCCGGCCGCTCCGGCGTGACCCTCTCCGCCACGGGGGGGCGGGTCTGGCTCAACACCACCTGCGTCTGGGCGGACGCCCGGCTCGAGGAATAGGGGGCGGGGAATAGGGCATAGAGGCGGGTTGACGGGTAGGGCAGCCGGCGCTATCATGGCGCCCCGTCAACGTCAAGGAGATGCCATCGGCCCCGGCCCCCGGCCCGTCGCCATGAACGCCACCATCATCATACCCGCGCGACTGGAATCGACCCGCCTGCCGCGGAAGCTGCTGCTCTCGGAGACCGGCAGGCCGCTTCTGGCCCACACGGTCGAGAGCGCCCTCGCCGCCGCGCGGCTGAGCGGCGGCCTCATCACGGGGGTCGTCTGCGCCGTCGACGACGAGTCGCTGGCCCGCGCGGCCCGCGACGCCGGCGCCCGCGCCGTCATGACGCCGGTCGACTGCCCCAGCGGATCCGACCGGATAGCCATCGTCGCCCGCGAGCTCGACTGCGACGTCGTCGTCAACCTCCAGGGCGACGAGCCCGAGGCCGAGCCCGCCTCGCTCGTCACAGTGGCCCGGCTCCTCGAGGACGCCCCCCGCGCCCCCGACGCCGCGCCCATGGGGACGCTGGCGGTGCCGATCCGCACCGAGGCCGAGGCCGACGACCCGGCCGTCGTCAAGGTGGTCGTCGACGGCGGCGGCAACGCGCTCTACTTCTCGCGCGCGAAGATACCGCACCTGCGCGACGGCGGCACGGCTGCGCCCCGGCTGAGGCACCTCGGCATCTACAGCTACAGGAGGGAGTTCCTGCTCTCGTACGCCGAGCTCCCCCCCTCGGAGCTCGAGAGCTCGGAGAAGCTGGAGCAGCTGCGTGTGCTCTCGGCCGGCTACGACATCAGAGTCGCCGTCGTCGATGAGGCCCCGCCGGGCATCGACACCGCCGGGGACTACCGCGCTTTCGTCGAGAGGTGCGCCGCCCGAGGCGGCTGAGGGAGGGTCCCGATGAAGGACGACAGAGACGCCCCGGAGACGGGCGACGCCGCGCCGGCGGCCGATGACGGCGATGCCCGCGAGGCCGAGAGGCGCGTCGACGAGGCGTGGAAGCGTGCCGCCCGCGAGGAGGCCCAGAAGCTCGACGAGGAGGCCCGGGCCGCCGGGGGGGCGGGGGGGGCGGAGATACCCGACGCGAGCTTCGCCATGCTCCTCTCCGGCTTCGCCACCCAGGCGCTCATGAACCTCGGCGCCATCCAGCACCCCGCCTCCGGCGAGAGGTCCGTCGACCTCGCCGCCGCGCGTTACACCATCGACCTCCTCGGCATCCTCGAGAAGAAGACCCAGGGCAACCTCGACGAGGAGGAGGAAAAGTACCTGGGCGCCATGCTCTACGACCTGAGGATGCGCTTCGTCGACGAGAGCAAGAAGGCATCCGGCGCCAGTTCGGCCCCCGCTGACGGAGCCGACGACGCGGGCCCGGATGACGGGAGCCCCGGAATCCTCGGCGCGGACGGCAAGCCCATCGCCGACGCCTGAGGCGACCCCGGCGGGGCGCATCCGGCATTCTGTCCGACTCGCGCCGCCCCGGCCAATCAGAATCTCCTCGTCACGCCGAAGTGGAAGCCGAGATCCGGCGAGCTGTCGTAGTTGTAGGCGTTCTCGACGATGCCCAGCTCGAGGGCGGTCCTCGGCGAGGCGTGCCACTTCAGCCCGGCGTGGAACTCGAGGACCGTGTTGGCGTAGACGCGGAAGTCCTCGGCGAAGCCGCTCGACAGGAGCGCCTGCACGACGAGCGAGCTGCCGTTCGGGAGCTCGAGCTCCACCGCGAGGAAGCCCTCGGTCCTCCGGTCGGCCACCTCGACCCCGCCGAACTCGTCCGCCGCGACGAACACCCGCGCAATGCCGAGGTACGCGTGCCACCTCCCCCAGTCCTCGGCGAGGGTCACGCCGAGCGCGAGCTCCGGCCCCGCGCCCGCCATGAACTCCTCGGCCCGGCCGCCGCCCAGGCGCAGATGCAGGTCGAGCGACGTCCGCGGGGCGCGCCCGGCCCCCTCCGCGACCAGGAAGCTCAGCCTCACGAACGGGTCCTCGAAGAAGGCGCCCTTCTCGCCCGAGTCGGCGATCCAGTCCGAGCCGTCGGCGTCGTGCAGCTCGAACCGGAAGCCGTTCCGCGACGCGTCGTCACGCTCGTTGGCGACGACGCCGAAGAGGTCGTGGAACCCGGTGATCAGCCAGTCCATGCCGCCGCCGCCGTGCCAGGCCGCCGGGAGCTCGAAGGACATCTCGACGCGGTCGGTGACGCCGACCGTCACGACCGTCGTCAGCCAGATCGCTTCGCCGTCGCCGACGTACGCGTCGCCGTCGGTGTTCGCCCAGCGGCTCGTCCACGTGACGAACCCGCCGAGCTCGAGCTCTCCCGCCCCGAGGCGCCCCGGCGCCCTGGGCACGGTGTCGGCCCTCGTGAACTCGAAGGGCGAGCCCTGCCGTATCGCGAGCGGCCCCATGCCGAGCCCGCCCGGGCTCTCGGGGCGCGGGGCGACGCAGCCCCCGAACGCCGCCGCGAGGGCCGCAGCCGCGAGGGCCGCCGTCAGGCGCATGACCCTGGCCCTCACGGCGACCACCTCAGCACCCGGCCGTCCGGCTCGCCCACTGCGTCCTTCGCCCCGCCGTCGTAGGCCGCCTCCCCCGCGACGTAGACCGCGTCGATGCCGTCGGGCAGCCGGTGGGGATCGACGAAGGTCGCCGCGTCGGCGATGCGGCCGGGGTCGAAGACGACGAGGTCGGCGACGGCGCCCTCGCGGATGAAGCCGCGGTCGTCGAGCCCGAGCTTGCGGGCAGCGCGCCCGGTCATCTTCGCCACCATTTCGGCGAGCGGGCAGGCCCCCTCGTCGCGCACCAGCCACGCGATGGCGCGCGGGAAGCTCCCGTAGGACCTCGGGTGCGGATAGCCCGCACCGAGGGGCCCGTCGGGGTCGAGGCCGAAGCCGTCGGTGCCGATCATGGCGTGCGGCCCGAGGATGTTCGCCTTCACCTCTTCGGGGTCCATCCCGTGGAGGACCATCTGGATGCCGGGCTCGGCCTCAAGGATGTCGAAGGCGACGTCGTATGGATCGGCGCCGACGCCCGAGGCGATCTTCGCCACCGTCTCGCCCGCGCGGTCGGGGTAGGCCTTCGAGCGCACGATGAGGATATCGTCGAAGGTGGCGCCCTTCATGAAGGTCAGGCCGGCCTCGATGTCGGCGCGGAGGCGGGGGCGCTCTCCGGCGGCGCCCGCGGCCAGCCGCCGGAGGAGCTCCGCCGTTCCGCCCTCGTGGACCCAGTCGGGGAGGATCGCCGACATCACGGTGCTCGCGGCGCTGTAGGGGTAGCAGTCGTAGGTGACGTCGAGGCCCTCGTCGTTCGCCCGCGCGACGATCTCGCGCGTCCTTTCACAGCTCCCCCAGCAGGGGCGACCGAGGGCCTTGAAGTGGGCGATGTGCGCCCCGCACTCCGCCCCGCGGGCGATCGCGACCACCTCCTCCACCGCCTCCACCACCGTGTCGCCCTCGCCGCGGATATGGCTGAAGTAGAGCCCCCCCCGTGCCGCCGCACGCTTCGCGAGGCGCACCAGCTCGTCCGTGGTCGAATAGCACCCCGGCGGGTAGATGAGGCCGGTGGAGACCCCGCGGCATCCGGCGTCCATCGCCTCCGAAACGAGGTCTTCCATGCGGGCGAGCTCGTCCGCCGTCGCCTCGCGCGCCGCGTAGCCCATCACGCAGGCCCTGATCGTGCCCAGGCCGACGAGCTGCACCGTGTTCGTCCGCGGCGGCGCGGCCTCGATCATGTCGAGATACTCGCCGACCGTCCGCCACGTGATCTCCCCGTCGTAGAAGCCGAAGCCGGCGAGACGTTCCGCGACCTCGGCGCGCCCGGCCTCCGTGACGGCCGGGGCGTTCGACATGCCGCAGTTGCCGACCACCTCAGTGGTGATGCCCTGGGCGATCTTCGAGCGCGCCCGTCGGTCACTCAGCACGCACATCTCGTGCGAGTGCATGTCGATGAAGCCGGGGCAGACGACGCGCCCCGAGCATTCCACGCGGGCGACGTCTGCGGAGATCGCGTCGTCGGACCTGAGCACCCGCGCGATGCGCCCGTCCTCCACCAGGACCGTCGCGTCGAAGGCGTCGGCGCCCGTGCCGTCGATAGCCCTGCCGCCGGTCAGTGCGAAGCTGTTCACGGTAATGCCTCCGGGCCGAAACGAACATCGTACGCAGAACGGCCCCCCGCCGCCAGCGGCAAAAGCCGCGGCCGGCCGCCGGGCCGCGTGTTGGGCGCGTCCAACTGGTGCAGGAAAGGACCGCGAGGGCAACCGCTACTCGCAGACGATCCAGTCGGGCCAGTCGATGGTCATGGCGTCGCACCCGCAGCGGACGGCCCTGCGTATGAGCGCCTCGACCTCGTCGGCCGAGCCCGTGGCCCCCCACGCGCGGACCTCGCGAGCGACCGAGTGGCCCAGCTCGACGGCGGCCGGCGTCAGCGGCCCGGCGCTCGGGCAGAGCTGAAAGACCTCCGCGGCTGCGGCCTCGGGCATCTTTCCGGGAGTGATCTCGTCGACGAGCCAAGCCCTGCGGATCGCGGGCGCCAGGGACCTCACCTCGGCCAGCTGCTCCAGGCGGAACGAGCTGGCAATGCACGACTCCGTGACGCCGTGCCGGCGCATGACCTCGATCACCCGGCGCGGGAGCTCCGCCGCCCGGCCTTTGAGCTCGACGTGGTAGGTCAGCCGGTCGCCGAACTCGCCGAAGAGGGCGTCGAGCGTCAGCATGGGCTCGCCCGGGAAGGCGCCGCCCGGAAACCACGCCCCCATGTCGAGCGAGAGGAGCTCGGCCGACGACATCTCCTGCACGACGCGGTCGCCGTGGCCGTAGCGCCCGAGGCCGAGATCGTGGCAGAGGAAGACCTCGCCGTCGGTCGAGAGCTGCACGTCGAGCTCCACCTCTGTGGCGCCGAGCTCCACCGCCCGCCGGAAGGCGGCGGCGGTGTTCTCCGGCGCGTAGCCCGACGCCCCCCTGTGCGCTACGACGTGGAAGGTGCCTGGCACCTTGACCGGCAGCATGATGCTCGCGCCTCCCTGTATCCCGAGTGCCGCACCCGGGAGCCTTCGGCCCGCGATGCTAGAGCGCCGCGGCGACATCCGCGAGCGCCGCGAGGCCCTTCGCCTCGGCTCCGCACCTCGCCCCCCGCCCTCTCTACTCTCTCAGTAGGCCCCGTACTCAAGGCCCGCGTCGATGTAGCGGAGGTAGTTCTCCTCAGTCTTCGGCGAGAGCGGCACGTTGATGGGCGCCGCGGTGGGCATCAGCACGAAGCCGCCGCCGGCCTTCGCCGCGGCCATGCAGTCCTTCACGCGCGCCTCGATCTGGTCGGGGGTCTCGGTCTCGAGATGCTTGAGCTGCATGTTGCCGAAGAGGACGAGGCGCTCGCCGTAGCGGGATTTCAGCTCGGCGAGCTCGACGTCGCCGTCGGGCGGCGCCTCGCACGGGTCGGTGGCGTCGGCGCCGCAGTCGATCATCTTCTCCACGATGTTGCGCAGCCGCCCGTGGGAGTGCACGCGGACCTTCTGGCCGTGCGAGTGGATGAGCTCGATCATCGGCCTCATGTAGGGCACGACCAGCTCGTCGAATAGATGCGGCGGCAGGTACGGCTCGCTCGCGTACTCGGCCCCCACGTGGCGCCAGAGGCCGCGCACGCCGCGGGCGAGCATGTAGCGCAGGCGATCCATGACGCGCTCGTGCATGGCGTCCAGCATCTCGCGGAAGCGCACGGTCTCGGTCATCGCCCGGATTGTGAACTCGCCGAACTCGAAAAGGTCGGCGACCGTGCAGAGCGCGTCCGACACGTCGGGCAGCATTATGCCGGCGTCGCCGAGGTACTCCTCGTCGGCGCCGAAGCCGGAGCAGTCGGGCGGCGCGAATACGTAGGGTATCGACATCCACCGGCTTATGTCATCCCCGTTCTTCAGCCAGTGCTCCTCGGTCCAAACCGTCTCGACGCCGGCCGTCTTCGAACGCACCGACCGGATCGGCCCCTCCGGCGTCTCGATGGTGTAGGTCCAGACGGTCTTGTCGCCCTCGCGCGACTCGGCGCACTCGTGGGGGAGATCGGCCGCGGTGAGGAAATGGCCGATGCCCCCGGTGCCGCCGTCCAGCTCGCCGCGCGCCAGCCCCGAAGGCGCCCACATGCGGACGCAGTCGGTCTTCTCGCGGATGCGGTCCATAAGGCGGCGGTAGCTCGGCTCCCGGTTCTCGAAGGAGGCGGGGTTGTGGCCGACGAGCTCGTAGGTCGAGACGGGCACGCGGTCGGGCACCCGGCCCGACATCACGGCTTGCAGTCTCTCCCTGGACGTCATCCCGGTCGACACGCGCGGCTCCTTGACTGTGCTCGGACGCGGACCTAGAATCGTACACGCGGCGAGGAGTGCTGTCAAAGCCCGGCCGCGCGAGAAGGAGGGAAGGCACGTGTCCGCGAACCTGGTCCGGAACCCCGAGTTCACCGAGATGGCGGGGGCGCTCCCCGCGGAGTGGCGCACCCGCTCGCCCCGCAACGAGGTGGCGCCGAGGTTCTCGCTCGGCCGCGATGGCGAGACGGGAATGCCCGTGCTCCGCTCGGAGTTCCCGCGCGGCGCGAAGACCTTCGGCCAGTGGGAGACGGTCGTCTCGGGACTGGAGGCCGGGCGGGCGTACTCGTTCTCGGTTGAGGCGAGCTGGACGGGGATCGCCTCGGCCACCGAGTGCGTGCGCCTCAAGGTCGCGTGGCTGGCCGGGCCGGAGGCCGACGGGGACCTCCGCAAGGAGCTCGCTGCGCCCGCGCGGCGCGGGGCGGGCCCGTGGCGCAGGATGGAGATCGTCGGCGTCGCCCCCGAGGGCGCGACCGCCGCGCGCATGGAGCTTGTCTCGCGCTGGTCGCCGTCGGGCAAGGTCCTCTGGCGCGAGCCGGCCGCCTGCGAGGCCGACCCGCCGCAGCCCCGCGAAGTGGTCCTGGCCGCCGCGGTCGGCCCGCGCGGCGAGACACCCGAGGCCAACCGCGCCGAGCACCTCCGGCAGGCGCGCGCGGCAGCCGAGGCGGGGGCAGAGATCATCGTCCTGGCGGAAGCCTTCCCGCGCGCGGGCACGGGACTGTCGAGCTACGAGGCCGCCGAGCCCCTCGAAGGCCCCACCTTGCAGGCGATGGCCGGGGTCTCGCGCGAGACGGGGGCGTATATCGCCGGCGGCATCGACGAGCTCGACGGCGGCGTCCTCTACAACACGATGCTGCTGGTGGGCCCCGTCGGCCTCGTCGGACGCTACCGCAAGACGCACCTCCCCGAGGCCGAGTGCATCGGGGGCGTGACGCCCGGCGAGGAGTACCCCGTCTTCGAGACGCCGCTCGGGCGTATCGGCCTGGAGATATGCTACGACAACTTCTTCCCCGAGGTCGCCCGCTCGCTGGCCGTCGGCGGCGCGGAGATCATCCTCTGCTCGATAGCGGGCGACGGCCGGGAGGGCGGCATGAACTGGGAGGTCGTCTCGCGCGCCCGCGCCATCGACAACTCGGTCGCCTTCGCGGCGGCCATCTGGCCTCCGGGCAGGAGCCTCGTCGTGAACCAGTGGGGGCACGTGCTCGCGGACTCGGGCGGCGAGCCGGGCTTCATCACCGCGAGTGTTGACCTGGCCGAACGCAGGTGGAAGCAGTGGATGTCGGTGACCTCGTGGGGAGAGTGGGCCGGGCTCTGGCGCCACGAGCGCCGCCCGCGGACCTACGGGCCGCTCGGGATGCCCCTGCCTCCGCCCCCGAGGGCGGGCTACAGGAAGGGCACCTGACGGCGCCCCCCCCCGCCCGGCGTTACGAATTTCCCCGCGGAATGTAATGGCGCGGCGCCCGCGCGGCGTGGTAGTCTGCCACGAAGGGTGACGCGGGGCGCGTAAACTCCGTTTGACAAGCGTGCGGCGCCGCCGTAACTTCCCCGGCACGGGATCATCGGCAGCGGCCGGAGGGGAGAGCGATGAAGATCGGTATAACCCAGTACAGCTACCACCGCACGATGGCCGACGGGGCCATGGACTACGAGGGCTTCATCAACAAGGCGGCCGAGCTCGGCTTCGAGACCGTCGACATCGTCGGCTACTGGTGGAAGGACGAGATGGCCGAGAGCGCCAAGTGCCAGGACTGGTGCAAGGCCGCCGGAGTGCACCTCGCCGCATACGCCATAGGCGACAACCTCGCCGTGCGCGACGAGGCCGAGCATGACGAGCAGTGCGCGCAGATCCGCCACGGCATAGAGATCGCCTCCCGCATGGACGCCCCGATGGTCAGGGTCTTCGGCGGGCACCTCGCCGAGGGCATGGACGACGACGAGGCCTTCGAGCTGGTCGTCAAGGGCTTCAAGAAGGTGATAGGCGAGGCCGAGAAGGCGAAGGTCGTCCTGGCGCTCGAGGACCACGGCGGCATGCCCGGCACCTCGGGCGAGGTCCTGAAGGTGATGGAGGCGGTCGGGTCCGAGTACCTGAGGCCGCTCGTCGACCTCGGCAACTTCCTCGGCAAGGGGCAGCGTCCCGAGGAGGCGGTCAAGGACCTGGCAACCACGGCCTGCATGACCCACGTGAAGGACTTCAAGCTCCTGCCGAAGGGCGCCGACGAGGGCCGCCCCTGCAAGTACGGCGACTACAACCTGCTCGGATGCACCGTCGGCGACGGCACCATCGACCTCGTCGACTGCTTCGGAACCCTCGCCGACGCGGGCTACGAAGGTTCCATCACCCTCGAGTACGAGGGCAGCGAGGACGAGGAGACCGGCGTCAAGCGCAGCCTCGAGGCCATCAGGGGGGCCCTCGCCCAGGTGGGCTGAGGCGCGAGGCAGCGACCCGGCGCGCCAAGGTCCGCGGGGCGAGCCCGCCACAGGCGGGGAGCACGACGGACCATCGAGTGTGCTCGCGGCCGGCTGAGGCAACGCGGGGCGCAGAAGTCGGCAGGGGCTTCGCCCCTTTCGACTTGCGCCGCGCGTTGGCCTAGCCGCGAGCACCGAAAATGCGCCGGGAGCGATACTGAAATGGCGGGGGGCGGACCGTGAGCGCGCAACGGGGCGAAGACTCGGCCCGGAGAATCCAGCGCATCACCTACATGAACTTGGTGGTGGCCTGCCTCGTCGACGGGCGCATCGACCCGGCCGAGGCGTGGGTCCTGCGCTCGGCCGCGCGCATCCTCGGCATCGACGACCGCTCCGCCGAGTTCTGGACCGAGATGGTCGTCCGCACGCGCAAGCTCATCCTGAAGATCCCCGAGCCGCCGAAGGCCCGCGAGCTCTGCTTCGACCTCATGGTCGCCGCATGCCGCGCCGACGGGGTCGTACGCCCCGAGGAGCTGCGCATGCTCAAGAAGGTCGCCCCGCAGTTCGGCGTCTCGGGTCGCGAGCTCGTCGAGAAGGTGCGGAGCCTCACCGTCGAGGAGATCGAGGCGCGGCTCTCGGCGAAGGCCCCGCCGCCGCTCCCCTCGAGAGCGGGGCCCTCGAAGAAGCCGCGCCCGGGCCGCGCCTCGCGCCGCGAGGGCCGGCGCAGGAGGCCCGACGCCTCGGCGCGCACGGCCGAGTTCATCCCGGAGCCCCCCCCCCCCCCCAAGCCCGTGCTGCAGGCCGAACGCGTCGCGAAGGAGCCGGCTCCGACGCCGGAGGAACCGGCCGCCGCCGCCCGGGAACGGGCCGAGGCGGTTCTCTCGCCGGAGGAGATCACCCGGATCAAGGAGGATGCGAAGCGCAAGGCCAGGGCCGACCTCGAGTCTGTCGAGGCCCGCTCGCACGACCCGGCGGGCCTGGCGGGTCGGGCGGCCGATTCGGTCGGGCCGGACCCCGTGGCCTTCATGGAGAAGCCCGTCACGGGGATGCTGGGCGGCGGACTCGAGGGGCTGCCGGCGCTGCCGGCGCTGGAGCTGCCCGAGCTCGACTTCTCGGCGGCGGCTCTGTCGCTTGGCGGTCCCGGGTCGTCCGGGGCTCCGTCGGCGCCTGCCGGGGCCGGGGCCGAGGACGCCCCCTCGCCGCAGGAGCGCCTCGCCCTCGCGGCCAGGGCCGTCCTGACCCCGAAGGGGCCCGGGCGCCTGAAGGGCATCTACTGCTGGTACCGCGGCGAGAAGGCCGGCGCGGGCGAGGGCGATCTGGCGGGGCACTTCCTCGCCGAACACACTGACGCCGACGTGGCGGCGGCGGGCTGCCGCGTCGAGACGGTCTACGGCGGCGATCTCCAGTTCGCCCTGAACCCGAGGGACGGGCTCCTCTTCGACTTCTCGTTCAGGGTCCCCGGCGGCATAGGCGACGAGGACGTCGTCCTCGAGGGCCGCTGCGAGTGCGGGGAGGCGGCGGGGGCGGAGGGCGGTGGCGTCCGTGAGTTCGCCCTGCTGCTCGACTTCGAATAGCGCCGCGAGGCGGCGCATACCCCTCCAGAAGCCCAATTCCGGTTGACAATCCGGCTTTCCGGAAGTAACCTCGGCCGCCCCGGGCTGTTGAATCTCCGGTCCGGGCACCATCGAGTGTGCTCCCGGCCGGCAGAGGCTTGGCAGGCGGCAGAAGTCGGCAGCGGCTTGCGCCGCTTTCGACTTGCCGCGTGCCAATGCCTGGCCGAGAGCACCGACCGTGGAGAGCGGGACTATTCCGACCGTTGGCGACCACACCGTTGAGAAGTTCCTTGCGGACCACGGCCACGAGAGCGCTGTCCGCACGCTGACCGGCTGGCAGGCGGTGAAGCTTGCCTTCCTCTTCGCGGCGGTGGTGGCGCTCTTCCTGCGCGACTACAAGGTCTGCCTGGCCGTCGTCAACTTCACCTTCTGCGGCTTCTACATTCTGGTCATAATCTACAAGCTGCTCACGGTCTTCCTATCGCTCCTGGTGGTGCGCGAGCACCGGGTGAGCGAGGACGAGCTCCTGCAGCTCTCGTACGAGGACCTGCCCGTCTACACGATCCTCGTGCCGCTCTACAGGGAGAAGGAGGTCGCCGACAAGGTAGTGACGGCGGCGCTCGGCTTCGACTATCCCCAGGACAAGCTCGACGTGAAGCTGCTCCTTGAGGAGGACGACCCCGAGACTATCGCCGCGGTCGACGCCCTCGAACTGCCCGCCTGCGTCCAGAAGCTCGTCGTGCCCCACTCGCAGCCGAAGACGAAGCCGAAGGCCTGCAATCACGGCCTGGAGCAGGCGCGGGGCGATTACCTCGTCATCTACGACGCCGAGGACCGGCCCGACCAGGACCAGCTCAAGAAGGCCATCGTCGCGTTCCGCCGGATAGACGCCAGGGCCGCCGAGGCGGGCAAGGAGAAGTCGAACGTCGTATGCCTCCAGGCAAAGCTCAACTACTACAACCCCCGGCAGAACTGGCTGACCAAGTGGTTCGCCCTTGAGTACTCCACCTGGTTCGACCTGTTCCTGCCGGGGCTCCACGCCATGGGCGTGCCCATCCCGCTCGGCGGGACGTCGAACCACTTCCGCACGGAGGAGCTCCGCGCGATCGGCGGCTGGGACCCCTACAACGTGACCGAGGACTGCGACCTCGGCATGAGGATCCACGCCACCGGGTACCGCGCCCAGGTCCTCGACTCGACCACGTGGGAGGAGGCCAACTGCCGCCTCTGGAACTGGATACGGCAGCGCTCGCGATGGGTGAAGGGCTACGTGCAGACCCACTTCGTGCACACCCGGTCCGACATATTCGCGCCCGAGGGCTGGCTCTCGCCGGCGAGGCTGCTGATGCTCCTCCCCGTGATATTCCTGCTGCACCAGAGCATCTGGGCGACGGGCCTGCTCACCGTCGATGGCGGCGAGCCGCGCGGGGCGCTCGAGCCGTGGGCGACGGAGCTGGTGCTGCTCGCGCTCGGGGTGGTGGCGACGGTCTTCGTCTTCAACCTGCTATGGGGGATGAGGCGGCTCGGCACGCTGGGGCATCCGAGCTTCCTCTGCACGGTGGGCGGCCTGAGCGGCATGCTGCTGCTTAACCCCGTCTACTGGGTCGTCGGGGCGGCGTGGCTCCTCATCAGGTGGCAGCTCTGGTACGACAAGACCGTCGACATGCAGATGTACCCCGCGGTCAACATTTACACGGCCATCCTGAAGGGCGACTGGGAGGCGCTCGCCGTCATCGACGGCTGGAGCGTCGTCAGCCAGATATTCTGGCCGATAGCGGTGGCGCTGCTGATCGCGAACTTCGTCTTCATCCTTCTCCACGTGATAGCCGCCTTCAGGCGCGGGCTGCCCGACCTCATCCCGTACGCCCTTCTGGTCCCGATCTACTGGGTCTTCATCTCGTTTGCGGCGTGGAAGGGCGTGCTGCAGCTCGTCACGCGCCCGCACTTCTGGGAGAAGACCGCGCATGGCTTCTTCAAGGAGCCCGGCAGTGGGAAATCTGCCGCCAGCCCCACCTCGGCCGAGTAGCATGCGCGGCCAAAGGACGCTCCTCCGCGCGGCCTCGCTCGCGGCCGCCGCTGCGGGCGCCGTCCTCGCCGCCCCCGCCCGGGCGGCCGCGCCCGGGGGGGGGGGGGGGCCGCCCCCCCCGCGCGCGGCCGG
>Ga0272441_10003224_pt1 | contig 31406 bp, 26 predicted proteins | sample SSMProp6N_FD_193582 | JGI IMG/M metagenome (GOLD analysis project Ga0272441, IMG submission 193582) | Marine sediment archaeal communities from Little Sippewissett salt marsh, Falmouth, MA, United States - SSM-Prop-6N | ecosystem: Environmental > Aquatic > Marine > Wetlands > Sediment ... | reverse complement strand
GGACGTCGCCGGCGCCGGATGCGTCGATGTCGCCCCGACACCCGGCCAGGCAGGCCAGCGACAGGAACGTTGCGGCGCAGAGACTCTTCGCCATGTTGTCCATCGGCGGTCCATCTCCCACGGCAGACCGGCCATTGTACTCCCGCGGCGCCCGGAAGGCAAGCCAGCCGTGCGGACCACGGCACCCGAAGCGTGGTTGGGGCGTCCCTGGGGTGAGAGGCCCGGCCTCACCCTTGCTTCTGCAGCAGATGTTTCAGCAGCACGACGAGGCGCAGCGGCTCCGTGTTCTCCGGTCGCAGGCGCAGGTAGACCGTCTGCTCGTTGACGATGCGGACCTTGCCCGGCGCGTCGGAGAACAACGGCCCGACGCGGGCGAGGTCCTCCAGGGTGAAGACGACGTCGCTGGCGATGAGCTTGATGCCGCTGATGCGCCACCTGTGGGCGTGGATGCGGATGGCCTGGAGGTCGAACAGGAACTCGACGGGCGCCGGGAGCTTGCCCAGCATGTCGCGGACGTCGTTGCGGACCTCGTCGAGCAGGTCGACGCTGTGGGCCCTGTTGATCATGCGGTAGACGGTCATCCTCTGGCGGTCGCCCGGCGCGTAGTCCTTGGGCAGGTAGGCGCTGACGCCGAGTTCGACGACCGGCTCGAACGGCTCCTCGACGTCGAGCCCCTTGGCGCGGCGGATGGCTTGTTCGAGCAGTTGGCAGAACAGCTCGTAGCCCACGGCGGCGACGTGCCCGCTCTGCTCGGAGCCGAGAATGTTGCCGGCGCCGCGGATCTCGAGGTCGCGCATGGCGATCTGGAACCCGCTGCCGAGTTCGCTGAACTCCTCGATGGCCTTCAGGCGCTTGACGGCCTCCGGCCGGACGGGGCGGTTGCGCGGCAGGATGAGGTAGCAGTACCCGCGATGCTTGTACCGTCCGATGCGGCCGCGCAGCTGGTGAAGGTCGGCCAGGCCGAACAGGTCGGCCATGTTGATGAACATCGTGTTGGCCGTGGGAATGTCGAGGCCGCTTTCGATGATGGTGGTCGAGACGAGGACGTCGATCCGCCGGGTGAGGAAGTCGTGCATGCGGGCTTCGAGTTCCCTCTCGGGCATCTGGCCGTGGGCCCACGTGATGCGGGCCTCGGGCACCAGGGCGGCGATCTCGGCCGTGATGCCCCGGATGTTGTAGATCCGGTTGTGCACGAAGAAGATCTGGCCGTCGCGGTTGAGCTCGCGCAGGATAGCCTCCCGGATGCGCTGGTCGTCCCATCGGCAGACCTCGGTGCGGATGGCCCGGCGGTCCTGCGGCGGGGTCGTCAGGCTGGAGATGTCGCGAATGCCCAGCAGGCTCATGTGCAGCGTGCGGGGAATCGGCGTCGCGGTGAGCGTCAGCACGTCGACGGTCCTGCGGAACCGCTTGAGGCGCTCCTTGTGCTCGACGCCGAAGCGCTGCTCCTCGTCGACGATCACCAGCCCCAGGTCGGCGAAGCCGACGTCCTCCGACAGGAGCCTGTGCGTGCCGATCAGGACGTCGACGCCGCCCTTGCGGACGCGGTCGAGGACGTGCTTCTGCTCGCCCCGGGTGCGGAACCGGCTGAGCATCTCGACCACCACCGGGTAGTCGGCCAGCCGTTCGCCGAACGTCCGCCAGTGCTGCTCGGCCAGGACCGTCGTGGGGACGAGGACGGCCGTCTGCTTGCCGGCCTCGGCGGCCTTGAACGCGGCCCGGACGGCCAGCTCCGTCTTGCCGTAGCCGACGTCGCCGCAGACCATGCGGTCCATCGCGCGGGCCACCTGCATGTCCTTCTTGATCTCGTCCATGGCGGCGAGCTGGTCCTCGGTCTCCTGGTACGGAAAGCTCGCCTCGAACTCGCGCATCCACAGGCTGTCGGCCGGGAAACGGAACCCCGGCTGGCTGGCCCGCGCCGCCTCGGTCTCCAGCAACTCGGCCGCCAGGTCCTGCACGGCCTCCCTGACCTGCTCCTTGCGGGCGGCCCAGGCCTTGCCGCCCAGCTTGCTCAGGACCACCTTGCCCTTGAAGCCGCCGATGTACTTCTGGACCAGGTGGACGTGCGAGGCCGGAACATAGAGCTTCGTTCCCTCGCGGAACTCGAGCGTCAGATAGTCCTCGACGCGTCCGTCCTCCCGGAGCGTCTCCACGCCCAGGTACCGCGCGATGCCGTGCGCCAGGTGGACCACCAGGTCGCCGCGCTTCAGCTCGAGGAACGAATCAACCGGCCGCGACTCCACCCGCGGGGCCACGCGACGCCGGAACTGGTACCGCTGGAACAGCTCGTGGTTGCCCACCACGATCACGGCGGAGTCCACCAGGTGGAACCCCTCGCTCATCGGCCCCACGGCGACGGTGACGCGCCGACGCACCTCGGGCGCCAACTCGGCGATCAGCTCGCCGAGCCGCTGCTTCTCGCCCTCGTTGTCGCAGAAAATCCAGACGTCGCACTCGGCGGCGATCTCAGAAAGCTCTTCGCGGACGCGGTCGATCTTGCCGCTGAATCGCTGGACGGTCTCGACGCGGAAGCCCAGTCGCTCCGCCTCGTCGGCCGCGGCCGCGAAGCTCCAGAGGTCGAGCCGCGCGAACCCCTGCCGCTGCCGGACCAGACCGTCGTACTCGTAGATGCCGACCGGGCTGGCGAGCCGCGCCACGAAGCTGCGGCCCATCTCGGCCACCTCCAGCGGATCGTGCCAGACGGTCAGCGTGCCCTCCGGCAGGTAGGCCAGGAGGTTGCAGGTGGCCCTGGGCTGCGCGCGGCCCGGCGGCAGGAAACTGACGGCCACCTCGTCCGCCTCGGCCACGCTCTTCTGCGTCACCGGATCGAACGTCCGGATGCTCTCGACCTCGTCGCCGAAGAACTCGATCCGGACCGGCTGCGATGCGGTCGGCGGGTAGACGTCGAGGATGCCGCCGCGCATGCTGAATTCGCCGCGGTTGCCCACCAGGTCGGCCGAGGTGAACCCGCGCTCGACGAGCCAGGCCCGCAGCGCCGCGGGGTCCTGCGACTCGCCCTTCCTGACGACGACCGTGTTGTCGTCCAGGTGCCGGGGACTGGGCACCGGCTGAAGCAGGGCCTGGACGGGCGCGACGATGATGTGCGTCGGACCGTCATACGACGGGCCCAGGGCGGTGCCGAGCGCCTTGAGTTCCTTCAGAACCCTCAGGCGTCCGGCCAGGATCTCGTCGCCGACGTCCGCCTCGCGCGGCAGCGACTCCCAGGCGGGGAAAAGGCTTGCGGGCGCCCCAGTGTAGAACGCGAGCTCCTCCAGGGCGTCCTCGGCATCGCCGATGTGCGCCAGGCAATAGAGGCAGACGGGCGGTGCCTGACGCTGGAGCAGGGCGGCCACCAGGGCGCGCGCGGAAGTCCCCCACAGGCCTTCGGCGATTGCCGCCCCCCGCTCGCGAAGGGCGTCGAGCAATGGCCTGAAGGCCCCCTGGTCGGCCATCAGTTGCGGCACTTGGGACGCTGGAGTCTTCAAAACCTCCTGCCGCATATCGGCCGGCGCCGCTGCCGCCGGCATCCAGACCATCCTACCGGGGCCCGGCCCGGACGTCAACATGACCCCGTGCGATTGTCTCACGGCGGGGTGCCGGGCGTTTCGGACGGGCCGCACCGCCCGCCCGGGGCCGAAAAGCCACCCGTTTGACCGGCGCGCCCGGAAAGCCGCCGTCTTTGGGCCCCGGGCCGCATGAGGCGTAACCCCTTGCGCTATAATCTGTTATGGTCCCCGTCGGGATTTTCCCCCCGCCCCTTTTTGCCTTGGGAGCCGGCGTCCGTATGCTCTTGAGTGTACGGAGGACGTTGAGCAGTCGCAGGCGCATTCCGGGGGGGACTGACGTGATTCTGCACCCTAAGGTGCTCATCATCGCGGCGGAAGGCGAGCGGACGGAGGACATCGAGGCCCTGTTCGTGGGCTCCGATTACCAGCCGTTCGCGGCGCCGGACGTCCTGTCGGCCATGGCCTTGCTGAAGGCCGAGGAGATCGACCTCGTGCTCCTGGCAGGCGACCCCGACGGGCTGTCGTTCACGGACGCCATTCGCATCCTGAAGTGCCTCCAGCACACGGCGTTCCTGCCGGTGATGTGTCTGCTGCCGGCCGACGCCGGGCCCGCGACGCGAGCCGGCGTGCTCGACGCCGGCGGCGACGACTACCTTCTCGGCACCATCGACGCCACCGAACTCCAGGCGCGAATCCGCAAGCTTCTGTCGATCAGGGTTCTTCACAAGGAGTTCCTGCACGGCAGGGCGCAGCTCGAGGGCGCCCTGTCGCGCGAGTCGCAACTGCTTCAGCAACTCCGCAACGACAACCGGCAACTCAGGCACCAGAGCATCACCGACGGCCTGACGTCGCTCTACAACCACCAGTACCTGATGGAGTGGCTCAAGACGGAGTTCAAGATCGCGCGGCGCTACGGCCACCCCATCTCCTTCGCCATGGCCGACCTCGACCACTTCAAGCAGGTGAACGACCAGTTCGGCCACCCCTTCGGCGACTTCGTCCTCAAGGAGGTGGCGGTCATCGCGAGAACGTCCGCCCGCGAGAGCGACCTGGTGGCCCGCTACGGCGGCGAGGAGTTCGCCGTCGTCCTGCCGCGCGCCGACCACGAGATGGCCCGAGTCTTCGCCGAGCGGTTCCACGAGGCCGTCGCCCGGCGCGCGTTCCGCACCGCCGGCAACGAGGCCCGCCTGACCGTCAGCGTCGGCCTGGCCACCTATCCGCACCACGCCGAGGTCACCAGCCCCGAGATGCTGGTCTACCTGGCCGACCAGGCGCTGCTGCAGGCCAAGGCCTCGGGCCGCAACACCATCGTCGCGTGGCACGACCTCGACATCGAGCAGCGGGCCATGATTCGCCGCAGGCTCGCCGGCGCGCCCGGCACGCACAGTGCGGTCACCGGCGGCGCCGGTCCACCGACGTGAGCTTACTTCCCTCCGTACCCCGGGAAGTAGTCCCCAGGGGCACAGGTCTCCTCCGCGACCTGTGCCCCACCTTGTTTCCTGCCGGTGCCGTACAAGCCGCCGACACTGTCGGCGGACGCTGTTGCTGTTCGCGGGGCGCGATGGTCCGCCTTGCCGCCGGGAGCCGAAGCCCAGACCGTGGCATGGGGGTTCACTGCAAGATGAGTACCCCTTCGCTGTAGCCGCCCTTTTCAAACACATGCGACTGTTCGCACAGCAAAACTCGGACGCTTATGCCACCTCTCAATCCCAACTCCTTGAGCGGCACAGCCAGCTCGATGCCATCCTGCCCATGCGCAATGAGCGCGCCCTCTTGATGCGAGTCCTGCGTGAACTGCGCTCCATCCGGTGGGGATTGCCCACTGCCATTGAACGTCTGAACTGTGTAGACAACGAATGGGAAAGGTTGCCTGCTGCCAAGATCCAAGCCCTGTCCCAGTTGGACCGACAGCTTGATTTCATATCCGCTGATCTTGCCGTATTTGAACCCGATCACGTCCGAGCAGCCTGTCGCGGAGTCATTGTCTGTGTCGAAATACAGATCGCAGAATCCCCCCGACTGCGGCCGCTCATTGAAACGTTCCTGAACGGTTGGGGTGGCGCAGAAGAATGCGTACAGGTACTCTGCATCGGAGCAGAAGTAGGCCTGCTTGATGTCGAGTCCGTCGAAATCGCCTCGTCCTTGGAGGCCACTCTCGACCCACAGGGGTTCGGCGTCGCCCCATTCGCTGGCGACTCCGTCAATCTTGACCTTCGTGGAGGGAGGCGCCGGCGCTCCTGGTTTCCGGCATCCGCAAACACCCACTAGAAGCGCTGCAACAACGACGCCGATTCGCACAGTGCGCATCATGCCACCTCCACTAGTTCGTTGCCCGTGTGATATTCTCGCCTGCGGAAGCCTGACTGGACATGATAGGCACTGGGGCGGCGAGACGACAGCACAAAAGTCGCGCCGGGCGTGTGTCCCGGGCCTGGGAATTTTCTGCAGAACTCAGGAGTCCAGGATCGCGGCCCTGCGGGCACGGCAGGCCGTGCCCCTACGCAACACGTCGCCACCCGGCCTACTTCAGGAACGCCGCGAAGAGGTCCATCGCCTCGTGGATCTGGTCCACGTTGATGCCCGAGTAGGCCAGGCGGATGTAGTGCTGCGTCTCCGTCGGCAGACGCCGGCCGAAATGCACCCGCGTGCAGAAGCTGAGGCCCGTCTCCCGGAGCGCCGCCTTGCGCAGCTCGTCGGTGTCCTTGAACCCCTTGCGCTCGAGCGCCCCGGTCACGTTCGGGAACAGGTAGAACGTGGTGTCGGGCCGGTAGCACTTGATGCCGGGGATGGCATTGAGCGCCGGCACCAGCGCGTCGCGCCGCTCCTTCAGGGTGGCGAGGATCTTCTGCGGCTCCTCGTCGCTGGCCCTGAGGCCCGCCAGCGCCCCGTACTGAACGAAGTGGTTGGTGCACGACTCGTCGTTGACGTTCATGTTGGCCACGAGCTTGATGAAGTCCGGCGGCCCGATCATCGCGCCGCACCGCCAGCCGGTCATCGCGAACTTCTTGCTGAACGTGTACAGGATACACGTCCGCTCGGCCATGCCCGGCAGCCCCGCGATGCTCGTCGGCTCCACGTCGTACCGGACGTCGAAGTAGGCCTCGTCGCTCAGGACGTACACGTTGTTCTCAACGCACAGCCGGGCCAGCTCCTCCATCTCGGCCTTCGGGCTGCTCGCCCCCGTGGGGTTGTGATAGTTGTTGTAGATGAGGAGCTTCGCCCCGCCGGCGAGCCCCTTGCGGATGGCGTCCATGTCGAGTTCGAAGCCCTCGTCGCCCTCGACGAAGCCGTACGGCACCCCTACGCCGCCGTGGAACTCGATCTGCGACTCGTAGATCGGAAAGCCCGGATTCGGATAGAGCACCTTGGCCCCCGGGTCCATCGTGCCCAGGAGGAACTTGGCGATGGACGGTTTGCCGCCCGGCTGGATGGCCACGTTGGTGGCCGAGAGCTTCATCTTGTGCGACCGGCCGATGTTCTCGGCCAGGGCCTCGCGCAGCTCGGGGATGCCCGCGGTGGGGCAGTAGCCGGTCTTGCCGCCCTCCATGGCCTGGATGGCGCCGTCCATGACGCTCCGGGGCGTCAGGATGTTGATGTCGCCCAGGTGGAACGGGTAGACCTTGTGGCCCTTGGCGGCCCACTCGGCGGCCTCGAGCGACACGGCGAACGCCGTCTCGGTGCCCAGGCGGCTCATGCGTTCGGCAAGCGGAATGGTCATCTGCTGACTCCTCCTCGGGTTTCGTGGACGTTGTGCTGTTGCAGGGGTGCCGCCTGCAAGCCTTCGAGCCAAGTAGGTCGAGTCAACAGCCAAGTAGGTCGGGTCAACAGACCCGACGAGTCAGGTGCCTTGGCCCTGTCGGGTCTGTTGACCCGACCTACGCCTGACCGCGTGCCGCGCAGGTCAGGGAAGAAACAGGATAGCGAATCCCGCCGGCGCCGCAAGGGGTGTTTTGACCCGCATGGCACCGGACCATGGTGCCGAGACCAACCTCATTCAGCGTTGTCACGGATTGTGGCGCGGGGTCGGGTTGTTCGGGGGTCACTCGGGTGTGCGGCCGTTGGCCTTGGCGGCGAACTTGTACGCCGCGACGAGGATGTGGCGGAGCTGAGGGACGGTCTTCCGGGCCAGGAAGTCCGGGGTGAAGTCCAGCGGGCACGTGCCCTTGAAGTGGGTCAGCCGGTCGATCAGCTCCTCGCGGCTGAGCGAAGCGATTTCCGACAGGTCGCACGTGTCGCGTGAATCCGATTCACTCATTGCTGTCTCAACCGGCCGACCGGCCATCCTGGCGCTTCCATTCGAATCCGACGGCGGCGCTCCGCCATAATTCTTCTGTATCGGTCACGCCGGGCCGCGCACTTGAACCGCGTGCACCTCACCTTTGTACGTGGGGCCAACTTTTCCCTACCCTCGGCGAAATCGCGGGTGGCACCTTCAAGCGGAGCGCCGCGACGCTTGTGGGTGCCTGCAACGGCAACGGCGAACGACAACAGCGTCCGCCGCCGGTGGCGGCGGCTTGTACGGCAATCGCAAACGGCGCGGCCGCACCGGGCGTACCTGCCAACATGACGTGCACTCACTTGAGCCCGAGGTGGGGGCACATGCTTTCTGTCGCGGCGCCCATCGGCTATAATCACCTCCGATGGAAACCTCCCTGTTCGATTACTATTTGCCGCACGACCGGATCGCGCAGCACCCGGCGGACCGGCGGGACCAGAGCCGCCTGCTGCGCATCGACCGCGCGGCGGGGGCCGTCGAGCACCACGGGTTCCACGATCTGCCGGGCCTGCTCCGCCCCGGCGATCTGCTGGTGCTGAACGACACGCGGGTGCTTCCGGCGCGGCTCACGTTGCGGCGCGGGACCGGCTCGCGGATCGACGGCCTGTTCGTGTGCGTGGTGGCGGACGGCCGGTGGGAGATGCTGCTGCGCGGCCGGGGCCGGCTTCGCCCCGGTGAAACGCTTGTCGTGGACGGCGCTGCGGAGCAGGCGATGCGGCTCATCGAGCGCGGCGACGACGGGGTGTGGACCGTCGCTCCGGACCCGGCGGCCGATCCGGCGTCGCTGCTGGATCGCGTGGGCCGAGCGCCGCTGCCGCCGTACATCCGGCGGCCGCACGCGGACGAGGACCTGGGCTGCGCGGACCTGGAGCGGTACCAGACCGTCTACGCGCGGCAGCCGGGGGCCATTGCCGCGCCGACCGCCGGGCTCCACTTCACGCCGGAGCTGATGGAGGACCTCGCCCGGCGCGAGGTCGCCGCCGCGTACGTGACGCTGCACGTCGGCCTGGGAACGTTCAAGCCGGTGACCGCCGAGCGCGTCGAGGACCACGAGATGCACGGCGAACGATTCAGCCTGTCGGCGGCCGCGGCCGAGGCGGTGGCGGCCGCGCGCCGCGAAGGCCGCCGCGTGGTGGCCGTCGGCACCACGACGGTCCGCGTCCTCGAACACGTCGCCCGGGCGGGCGGGTTTCGCGAAAGCGAAGGGGAGACGACGTTGTTCATACATCCGCCGTTCGAGTTCCGCGCGGTGGACGCTCTCATCACCAACTTTCACCTGCCGCGCAGCACCTTGCTGATGCTCGTCAGTGCCTTCGCCGGCAGAGAGTTGCTGCTCCGTGCTTACCAGGAGGCGATTGACGCGGAGTACCGTTTCTACTCTTACGGCGACGCGTGCCTGATTGCCTAAGTGGCCTGACGTAAGTTCTGTTGGGTGCGCCCGCGGAAAGCACGGCGGCACACGACGGCCGCCGTGGCACCCGACCGGCGCGGTGCCGGGATGGGAGTGTGGCCCATGATGCCGGTTCGCTCGATTGCCTTGATCGTGGTGTTTGCGGCGGTGCTGGCCGTCGGTCATGCTGCGTGGGCCGGCGAGCCCGACGTCGCGGGCGGCGCCGTCGCCGTCGCCGGCAAGGCGGAGGAAATCGCGCGGCAGTTCTTCGCCGAGGCCGACGCCGACAAGCGGGCCGAGCTTGCGGGGCAGTTCGCGGCCGTCGCGCCGAAATCGGTGGATGACTTGCGCAAGCTGCTTCGCCGCGCGGCGGCGTTCCCCGACGTCGGTTTCGGGGTCCATCGGTTCGAGACGGCGCCGGAGGGCGACGTTCCGGCGATCCGGTACGTGGTCAGCGTGCCCGAGGGGTACAGCCGCGACTCGGTCGAGGGGTGGCCCCTTGTCATCGGTTGCCACGGCACGGGGGGCACGGGGACGAGATACCTCGGGTCGCTGGCCAACCTGCTGGGCGACGATCTCGGCAAGGTCATCCTCGCGTGTCCTGACGCCCCGTACGACGGCACCTACAGGTTCTTCCCGCTCGGCGTGACGTATCCGCTGCACGTGCTCAACGACGTTCGGCGCCGGATCAACATCGACGGCAATCGCGTCGTGCTTGCGGGCTACTCCAAGGGCGGGTACACGGCGTGGGCCACGGTGCTCTTCTCGCCGGGCGAGTGGGGCGGCGCGGTGCCGATGGCGTGCTTCCCGATCACGGAGGCCGGCCGCAACGGCATCGCGCTGTACCTGGAGAACACGGCGACGGTGCCGATCCAGTATCACTGGGGCGATCAGGACATCCTCGAAGGACAGACCGAGGGGATCAACACGTTCGGCCGCATGACCGCCGACGAGATGAAGCGGCTGAAGGCCGAGAAGTTCGAGCCCCTGGAGTACAAAGGGCAGGGGCACGGTCTGAAGATCCAGGCGGACGCGTTCCGGCGGTTCCTGGCGTCGGCGCGGCGGGATCCGTTCCCGGCGGAGTTCCGGATGGTGTTCCATCACGTCTGGCAGGGAAGGGCATTCTGCGTTCGGGCGACCGAGGCCTCGGGACCCGACCTGGACTTCAGGAAGCTGCCGCCGATTCGCGTGGGCAGCCCCGACCAGGTGCAGTCGGCGGTCATGCGGTTCTATCGCAGCAGGGCCCTGGAGCTGCGGGTGACCGTCAACCGGAAGACGAACGCGGTGGTCGTCAGGGCGAGGAACCTCAAGGAGATCGAGGTCGCCCTGAGCCCGCAGCAGCTTGACTTCAGCCGCCCCATCAGGGTGAGCGTCAACGGGCGCATCGCGCTCGTGCGGAAGCCGGGCATCGACTACGGGGAGTTGCTGGAGACGGCTCGCTCGACATACGACTTCGAGCGCCTGGTGGGAGCCCGCGCGACGATCCCGGTCGGCAGGTGAGCGGCGCGGCGTGGCGCCCCGCTACTGGACGTAGGTGTCGCGGCTCAAGAGGTCGGGGCCGGCGCGGCTGAGTCGTTCGGCGAGGGCCTCTGTGTCCGTTTCGATGAGCGGCGAGATCTCCAGCTTGTGTTCGGGCAGGCCGGTGTCGTCCGCCGGGACGTCGGCCCCCGCCTCGCGGGCCCGGCGTGCGGCCTGGCGCATCATGTCGTTCTGGCCCGTGGTGACGGAATCCTCTCCGCGGGCGTTCTTGACCGGGCTGAAGCACTCTTCCCTGGCGGCTTCGAGGACCAGCGTCTTCTCGGCGGCGGGCAGCGCGTCGAAGATGAACATCTCGAACTTGTTGGCGTTCGGGTGTCGCGGGCGAATGAGGTGGCTCAGCTCGTTGACGAACGGCACCTTCTTCCAGGCGCGATGGAACGGCAGCTCGTAGCCCTGCTGGCTCAACCGCTCGACGAAGTCGACGTCGTAGATGTGGATGGCGACGCTCCCGGCGTCGAACAGCAGCGTGCCGTCGGGGCCGGTCTTCTCGGTCAGTTCCCTGGGCATGTCGCTGTATTCGATGACGGTCAGCTTCCCGTTGACGACCACGAGGTGGCCGACGCGTTCGTCGGCCGATCGCTTGCGGACCATGATGCTTGACATCTGGCTGCCGGTTTTCACGTGAAACCCGATGAAGACGGGGTCCACGGGCAGCACGAGGACATTGTCGACCTGGAAGTGTGAGATGTGGCGGATGCCGCGGCGCGCCATGTCCTCCAGGGCGCCGCTTCGCTTGAGCGCGCGGATGGCGCCGCCGTGACCGTCCGGCGAGAGGGCCAGCCGCCCGGGACCGGCCATGAGCAGGCGGCCGTCGTTGTCCAGCGCCGGCATCAGGCCCTGCCGGAGGAAGAACACGTCCTCGGCGGGCAGCCCGAAGTGGTTGTGCTCGCTGAACGTCTCGCGCGTCACGGCGTCGTTGTCGCGGCTGGTCATGATGTACCACGGAATGGCGGCGTCGTACCGGCACCGGGCGGCCAGGATCTTCTCGGCGAAGAGCTGGAACAGTGTCTTGCCGCTCACGGGGCCGATCGGGAAGCAGCCTTTGGGGCCGTCGTACCCCAGTCGGGTTCCCTGGCCGCCCGCCACCAGAAACGCGGCGACGCGGTTCCGGCGAACGGTCTCCTCGCCGAGGCGCCGGGCCTCGGCGCGCTCGCGCCGCTCGGCGTCGGTGCGGGGCACCGGGATGTACGGCGGCGGCTCAATGTCGGGCACGTGCTGCTCGTCCTCGCGGTTTTTCAGGTGCTGCTCGGCCAGGCGGGCCACCTCGTCGAAATCGAGGCTGTCCAGTTCTTCGAGCAGATGGCGCCGCTCGTCCTCGTCGAGCTGATCCCAGAAGCGGAAGACGTGTTCCTGCCGTCTCTGGGTGACCAGTTGGCGAATTCGGTCGTAGGACTCCAGTGGACCACTCACGGTTGTACTCCTGTCGGCTCCGGACAACGGCTGCACCCGTTGCGGCGCGACGCCGGGGCTTCATGCCGTCGCACGCCTGACTTGGCGGGCGGCGCGCCGAGACGGGCTGACCGGTCAGTTGCCTTCGGCGGCGGCGGGTTTGTTGTCACCGCCGGCGTCGGGTGCCACGGGCTTTTTCTTGCGGCGCCGGCGCCGGGGCCTGCCTCTCCTGGCCTTGGCTTCCTCCTTGGGCTGGTCCGGCGCGGCCTGGGGCGGCGCGGCCGTTTCCTCGTCGGCCGTCGCGGTGGGTTCCGCACTTGCTGGCTCGGGCTTCGTGCTGTCGCCGTCGGGTCTGGGCGCCACCGCGGTCTTTTTCTTGCGGCGCCGGCGTCTCGGTTTGCCCTTCTTCTTCGTCTGGGTCTCCTGCTTGGCCTGGTCCACGTCGGCCTCGGGCGTGTCCTTCTCCCTTTCGGCCGATGCGGCGGGCTCTTTCTTCGCCGCCTCGGACTTCTTTCCGGCTTTCTCCTGCCGCAGTTTTTCGAGGAGCTGTTCGCGCTGTTTCTTTGACAGCTCGCGCGCGTCGAACTTCAGGCGGATGCCGCGGATGTCCTGGCAATGGAACTGGACCGTCTCCTGGCTGACGTTCGGATCGGAGACGACCATGATCTGCTTGCCGGTTCGTTCCTCGAGCCGCACGAGGGTGCGCCGCTTGCGGTTGTTCACGTAGTGGCCGACGGTCGGGTGCACGGTGACCTCGATCTGGGCGATATCGTCCTGGCTGGCGGCGAGGCTGAGCTGGCGCATCACGTCGAGGCTCATCGACTCGGGGGTCTTGATGAGGCCGCTGCCGACACAGTGCGGGCACTCCATGAAGCTCGACCGCTCCAGGCTGGGCCGCATGCGCTGCCGCGTCATCTCGATCAGGCCGAAGCGGCTGGTCCGGAGGAACTTCGACCTGGCCCGGTCCTTCTTGAGTTCTCTGCGGAGCACCTCCTCGACGCCGCGTTGGTGCTTGTCGGCCCGCATGTCGACGAAGTCGATGACGATGACGCCGCCCAGGTCCCGGAGTCGCAGTTGGCGGACCACTTCCATGGCGGCCTCGGTGTTCAGCTTGAACGCGGACTCCTCGGGATTGCTCTCCTTGCGGAACTTGCCGCTGTTGACGTCGATGGACACGAGGGCCTCGGTTTCCTCGATCACCAGGTACCCGCCGCACGGCAGCGGCACCGTGCGCGTGTAGATCTTCTCGAGTTCCTCTTCGATGCCGTACCGGTGGAACAGCGGCACCTTGCCCTCGTAGCCGTTGACGCGGCGCACGTACCGCGGCATGGCCACGCCCAGGAAATCCCGCACGCGCTTGGTCACCTCGGGGTTGTCGACGTGGATGCTCTCGATGTCGGGAGTGAAGATGTCGCGGATGGTCCGGACGACCAGGTCCGATTCGCGGAAGATCTCGCCCGGGCACTTGGCGGTCTTGAGGCGGTCGGAGACCAGCTTCCACACGCGGTCGAGGTACTTCAGGTCCCTCTGGAGTTCGGCCTTGGGCTGGTTGAGCCCGGCGGTGCGGACGATGACGCCCACGTTCTTCGGGCGATCGAGGCCTTCGAGCAGCTCTCTTAGCGCCCGGCGCTGGGCGTCGTCCTCGATCTTGCGGCTGACGCCGACGCGGTGCAGGCCGGGCATCAGCACGACGTAGCGGCCCGCGATGCTCAGATAGGTCGAGAGCGTCGCGCCCTTGGTGCCGATGCCTTCCTTGGTCACCTGGACGATGACCTCCTGGTTGCGCTTCAGGATGGTCTGAATCGGCGGTTTCTGGGGGCCGCGGCTCTTGACGTTCGAGGGGAAGTAGGTCGGCGTGACGTCGCTGACGTGCAGAAAGCCGTGCTTCGGCAGGCCGTAATCGATGAAGGCCGCCTGAATGCTCGGTTCGACGTTGATCACGCGGCCCTTGTAGATGTTGCCGACGTGGTACGTGGTCGACGCCCGCTCGATGTACAATTCCTGGAGTTCGCCGTCGTCCAGGACGGCGATGCGGCATTCTTCCTCGTCGATGGCGTTGATCAGCATTTCTTTGCTCATGCGTTTGGTTCCTTTCACGGCCGGCCCGTTCGGGGCTGGCCCGTCTTCGGTGCCGTGTGCGGCGCGCCCGGTTCCGCTCTCGGCGGTTCTGCGGGCCGTCCGCACGCCGCGACAGCGCGGTCGCAGGCGGTACGTCGATGGGTGAAGCCCCTGCGGCCGCTACGCGGGGTCGAGCTGCGACTGTCGCCGCACGATGAGGCTCCGGGCGATCTCGTCGGGGCTGAATGCGAGCTGCGCCAGGACCTCTTCGGGCTTCAGGGTGCCGTCGCTGCGGCAGTCGGCGATCACCTCCAGGCAGTTCCGGCGGACCTGGAGGCCCGCGAGCCACGGGCGGATGTCGACCTGCCGGCGTTTGCCCTCGGGCCCGCGTTCGACGATCACCCGGCGGCGGTCCAGCAACGTGCGGATTCGCCGGTCGATGTCCTGCGGCACGCGGTCGGGCGTGACCGTGTAGACGATCCGCCGGACGACGGCCCGGTCACTGGGAGCGACGGTCTCAAGCGAGCGGATGGCGATGTCCGGAGGCAGTTGCGAGGCCAAGCGTTTATGCGCGACGTCGGGGTTGACCCAATCGGCAAGCTCCAGTCCGAGCCATTCCGATTCGGACGCAATCCCGACTCCGCGGGCCATGGCAAACGACACCCTGGGCCGCACGTGAAAGCCCTCGGTCATCCGCAGCGGCAAACCGCTCCTGCGAAGCGCCCTGAGCCACAGTCGCATCATGTCGTGATGCGACAAGAACCTCTTGTCACCTCCCACCGAATAGCACACGCGAACACGTTGTCTGAACATAGTTCCTCATGCTCGTCGCCGCACGCTTGCGGCGCCGAGAGAACCTTTCCGCGCGTTTCATGCCTGTGACCGGGCCGGCGCCGGGCCGGTCGGTCACAGGTTCTCTTCCTCCGTGGTGCCGGCGAACGTCTCCGGCAGGACCTGCCGCGTCAGGTCCACCAGGTACGCCATGATCTCGCGGTCGCTTTCCATGGTCATGACCTTGGCGGCGACGCGCCGGGCGTGCCGCATCGACGTCGACCGGATCATCTTCTTGACGCTCGGGACCGAGGTGGCCGACGTGCTGATGAAGTCGACGCCCAGGCCCACCAGGAGCAGCGTGAACACGGTGTCGGCTCCCATCTCGCCGCAGACGCCCACCTCGATGTGCTCACTCCTGGCGGCCGCGATGACGTTGGCGATGAGGTGGATCACCGACGGATGCGCGGGCGTGAACATGCCGGCCACGCGCTCGTTCAGGCGGTCGACCGCCAGGGTGTACTGCACGAGGTCGTTGGTGCCGATGCTGAAGAAGTCGCACTCCTTGGCGAACCGCTGCGGCAGAATGGCCACCGACGGCACCTCGACCATGATGCCGACCTTGATCGACCGGTCGAACGGCTTGCCTTCCTCTTCGAGGTCCTCGCGGACGTCGTGGAGGATCATCTTGGCGTGCCGAAGCTCGCGCAGGTTGGTCACCAGGGGGAACAGAATCTGGACCGGCCCCAGCGCGCTGGCCCTCAGGATGGCCCGGAGCTGCGTCTTGAACACGTCCACGTGCTGGAGGCTGAAGCGGATGGACCGCAGGCCGAGGAAGGGATTGCGCTCGTCCGCCTCGCCCGAGACGTGGGTGAACTTGTCGGCCCCCAGGTCGCAGGTGCGGATGGTGATGGGCCGGCCGCCGAGCATCTCGATGGCCGACGCGTAGGCCTCGTAGTGGTCTTCCTCGGTGGGGTCCTCGTCGCGGTCCAGGTAGAGGAACTCCGTGCGGTACAGGCCGATGGCGGTGGCCCCGCGCTCGAGGCAGGCAGCCACCTCCTGCGGAAACTCGATGTTGCCGTGCAGGGCAACCTCGTGGCCGTCCTTGGTCACCGCCGGGAGGTCGCGGAGCAGCGTCAGCGTGGTCTCAAGCTGCTCGGCCTCCTGGGCGTACTGGTGATAGCGTTCCTTGGTCTTGTTGTCGGGATTGATGATCACCAGGCCGCGGTTGCCGTCGATGATCAGTTCGTCGCCGCCGCTCGTGTCGCCGGTGGCCGTCTTCAGCCCCACCACGGCCGGGATGTTCATCGCCCGGGCGACAATGGCCGTGTGGCTCGTCCGCCCGCCGCCGTCCGTGGCGAAGGCGAGGACCTTCTCGCGGTCGAGCGCGGCCGTCTGGCTGGGGGTGAGGTTGTGGGCCACCACGACGTGCGGGATGTCGAGGGTCCGCAGTTGCTCGCGCTTCTCGCCGATCAGGCTCCTCAGGAGTCTCCGCTCGATGTCGTAGACGTCTTGGACGCGCTCGGCGAGGTACTCGTCCTTCATGACCAGGAATTTCCTGGAATAGGTCCTCAGGACGGTGGTCACCGCGTACTCCGGGCTGTAGTGCTCGTTGCGGATGAGCGACTTGATCTCGTCCTTGAGTGGCCGGCTGGCCAGGATGGCCCGGTGCACCTCGAAGATGTCGCCGAGCTGCTCGCCGAACGTCTCGCTGAACGTGTGCCGGAGCCTGCCGAGTTCATCGAGCGACTTGTCGATCGCCGCATCGAAGCGGGCCAGCTCGCCGTCGACCTCGTCGTCGGCGATCCGCCTGCGGGGAATGACCATCTCTTCGCTGTCGAGCACGATGGCCGTGGCTCGGGCCACGCCGGGGCTGACGGGAATGCCCTTCAGGACCTGCATCCGACGAACCTCTGACCCTGCGGCAGGGGCCGCCGGGGAGCCGCCTCGCCGCTAGTCTTCGTTGAACTTCTCCAACACCAGTTGAGCCAGAGCGCCGACGGCATTCTCGGCGTCGTCACCCTCGGCCTCCAGCATGAGCACCGTACCCATGACGGCCTCGAGCGTCATGACTTCCATGATGCTCTTGGCGTTGACCCGGTGACTGCCCTTGCGGATGCTGATGTCGCTGTCGAACCGGCTCGAGGTCTCCACGAGCTGCATCGCGGGCCGCGCGTGCATGCCCTGGCGGTTCAGGATGGTGACCTCTCGGCTCGAGAACATGCGTCGGCCTCTGTCGTGTTCGCCGCGGCACTGTTGCCCTTCCAGGAGACGGACCTACACGATGGCTTCCTCGTCCGCCTCCACCATGAGTTCCCATATGGCATCTACCGACTCGGCCTGCTTCAGGAAGCGCCGCCAGTGCTCTTTCTGGGCGCTGCGGAAGATGTTCTCCATGGCCTTCAGATGCTCGGCCGGCTTGTCGGGAGGACTCACGAGGAGGAAGAACACGTAGACGGGTTGGCGATCCAGAGCGTCGAATCCCACGCCGGCGCTGCTGCATGCCACCGAGCCGACCAGCTCGGCGACCGCCTCATGCTTGACGTGGGGAATGGCGACGCCATTGCCGAACCCCGTGCTGGCCTTGCGCTCACGGGCCATCAGGGAGTCGACAACGCTCTTGCGATGCTTGGCCGACAGCTTGCCGGCCCCGATCAGCGCGTCGACCATCTCCTCCAGCACCCCGCGGGCCGACGTGGCCTTCACGTCGGCGATCAACGCCTCTTGGCAGACGAACTCCTGGAACTTCATCCTTGACCTCCATGGCGGCCCTCGCGGGACCGGCGAGCCCATTGCCGCACTGGCCGACCTCCTTGGCCACCAGTGACCTGTCTGCGGCCGCGCGAGCGCGGCCCCTACAACGCCACCTCCTCGTCCCGGCCCTTGTGGTGCTCCTTGATGCGTTCTTTGTGTCTCTTCAACTGCCGCTCCAGCTTGTCCGAGACGGCGTCGATGGCCGCATACATGTCCGGGTCCGTCTCGCGAGCGACAAAGTCCTCCGCCCGCTCGACGTCCACGAGGCACTCGACCATGGGCCGGCCGCCCTCGAAGTCCAGGATCATTCGGATCTCCTGGATCCGGTCGAAGAAGCGGAACAGCTTTTGCGCTTTCTCCTCGGCGTAGAGCTTCATGGGGTCGGTGACGGACATATGCCGCCCGATGACCTTCACCTGCATCGTGTCCCCTTGCCTGTGATTACCGTCCCTGCCAACCGCGTCCCGGAGAACGCCCGGGGAATCCGGAAACCAACCTGAAAACCCCATCGAGGAGTCTGGTGGGCACCGCCATGCGCCCAGAGTATAGGGGGGTTCCCCGCGCCTGTCAATGTTCTGTCGGGGCGCCGCCGGGGTCCGCGCCCGGGCCGGGGCGAGTTTCCGCGCCGCGCGGGTCTGGGCCGACCCGCTGCCTTGGCGGGACCAGGACGCCGCCGCTGATGGTAAACCGCAGGGCCTCGTCCACCGTGATCGGCATCGTGATGACCTCCTCGCGGGGCACCGCCACGACGTATCCCGTGAACGGCGTCGGGCTGCTCGGGACGAACACCGACACCAGGTCCCTGCCCGTGGATGCGCTGGCGTCCGACAGGCTCGCACCCGTCAGGAAACCCAGGCTCCACACGCCCTTGCGGGGGTATTCGATCATGACCACCCGCCGGAACGACGAGACCGTGTCGCTGCTGAAGACGAACTCCGTCAACTGCTTTATGTGCGGGTAGACCATCCGCAACACGGGCATCCTCGACAGCACCCGGTCGATCACCCGGTACAGCCTGCGGCCGAAAAGGGTCAACAGCACGAGGCCGACGAAGAAGACCGCCGCGAAGGCCACGACGTACCCGGCGAACGAGAAGTCGATGATGCCCAGCCGCGCCATCTCGCCGCCAATTTCGACCTCCTGGTGCCGGAACACCGCCCCGGCGTGTTCCACGCCCGCGAGACCCATGATCCAGATGATGAACTCGTTGATCGGATCGGCGACCTTGTCGTTGATGAACCCGAAGATCCAGACCAGGATGCCGACGGACAGCGCCGTGGGCAGCAGCGCCGCCAGCCCGGTCAGGAAGGCCCGGCGAAGCCCCATGTGCGGCTTCGCCTGCGGCTCGGGCTCGGTCGCGCCGAGCGGTGGGTCTGGGCGGTCATCGGGCATCACGGCTCCTTCAATGCTCCCGGCATGCGGCATTCTAAAGGATGGCGGCTCAGGATGCCATAGTCTGGCGGCCGCCTTCGGCGACGGCGGCCACGGCCACGGCGACGCTCCGAGCGCCGGCCCTGAGCAGCTCCCGTGCGCAGGTGCCCGCGGTGGCCCCCGTGGTCATCACGTCGTCGACGAGCAGGAATCGGCGCCCCCGGACCGCCTCAGGACGCCGAACTCGGAACGCGCCGCGAACGTTCTCCAGCCGCGCCCGCCGGCTCAGGCCGACCTGCGGACGCGTGTCGCGGGTCCGGACAAGGGGCCGCACCAGCGGCGCCGCGAGCCCCCGGGCCCGCAGGGCCCGAGCCAGCAGCGCCGCCTGGTTGTACCCCCTGCGGTAGAACCGCCACCAGTGGAGCGGCACCGCCGCCACCGCGTCCACCTGGTCGGCCACGCGGGCCTGGTGCAGCTTGGCCAGGAGCATGTCGGCCAGCAGCGGGGCGCCGCAGCGGACCCCGCGGTACTTCACCACCTGGACGAGCCTGGCCAGCGGTCCGTCGTAGAGGCCGATGCGCACGGCGGCGGCAAACGGCGGGGAGGCGTCCAGACACAGCGAGCAGGTCGCATAGGGGCCCACGCTGTGACCGCAACGCGCGCAGGCCGCCTGCGACACCAGGGCCGACAGTTCGTCCCGGCACGCGTCACAGAGGGGCCGCAGGCCCGCGCCGGCGTCCGCCCGCACCAGGCTTCCGCAGGACAGGCAGCTCGGCGGCAACAGGAGGTCGAGGATGCCCTTGGCGATGCGGGCGGCGGACATGGTAACGGCCCCCGTGCGGCTATCCGGGACGGCGGCCCGGTTGCCGTGCGTTGACTGATGCCTCAGCTTAGCGGCGCGGGGCCCGCGCCGCAAGGGCGTGTGGGCGGGGGCCCGTTTTCCCTTGCCCGCCGGGTTTCCCGCCGCTAGCATGGTTGGGGCGGCGGAGCGGAGAGGCTTCCGCCGGTTTCTTTGACGGCCGGCGTTGCTGCGCCCTTGCCTGGCGCGGCAGGGGGGTCGGTTCGCGGACATCGCTGGGGCCAGCGGAGTCGGCATGGAGATCACGAAGAACGGCAAGACGTTGTCGGCAGCGGCGTTGCGCACCGCGGCGCAGCCGATCAGTTACCTGATGACCGTGGCCCTGGAACGCAAGAAGCTCATCAGCCTTGCCGCCGGATTCGTCGATTACGACACGCTGCCCGTGGACGAGATGCGGCGGACCTGTGAGGAGGTTTTCTGCGATCCGGCGCTGGGCCGGGCCGCCCTCCAGTATGGGACGACCCTTGGCTTTCCACCCCTCAGGAACCTGCTGCTGAGGCGCCTGGCCGAACGCGAAGGCCTGTCACCCGAGGATCTCAGCCTGACGGCGGACCACGTCATCATCACCTCGGGCAGCCAGCAACTGCTGTACCTGGTCTCCAGCGTGCTCGTCGACCCCGGCGACATCGTCCTGCTGCCGCGGCCCGCCTACTTTGTCTACATGGGCGTGCTCCAGGTGCTGGGCGCCCGCGTGGTCGGCATCGAAACGGACGACCAGGGCCTCCGGGCCGATCATCTCGACGCGCGTCTCGCCGAACTGGACGCGGCGGGCGACCTGCTCAGGGTGAGGCTGCTGTACCTGTGTTCCTACTTCGACAACCCGACGGGGCTGACCGTGTCGGCTCGCCGCCGCGAGGAGCTCGTCGAGACCGTTCGCCGCTGGCGACGCAGGCAGACGTTCTACATCATCGAGGACGCCGCCTACCGCGACCTGAAGGACGAAGCGGTCGCCGACGTGCCGTCGATGAAGGCCCTGGACCCGGACAACGACCTCGTGGTCCTCGCGGGGACGTTCAGCAAGCCGCTTTCGCCCGGGATGAAGACGGGCTACGGTTTCCTGCCGGCCGACCTGATCGGCCCCGTGGTGGACCAGAAGAGCAGCCACGACTTCGGCAGCGCCAACCTGTGTCAGCACCTGGTCTATCGCCTGCTGGTGTCGGGCCGCGCGGACGAGCACGTTCTGCGGCTGCGCGACGCCTATGCGCTGAAGCGCCGGGCCATGCTCAAGGCCCTGGACGAGCATTTCGGCGGGCTTCGCGCCGCGGGGCGCGTTGCGTGGACGCGGCCCGGCGGCGGCCTCTACGTCTGGCTGACCTTGCCCGAGGGCGTCAACACCGACCTCGACGGGTCGCTGTTCAAGCGGTGCCTCGACTGCGGCGTGATCTACGTGCCGGGCAGCTTCTGCTACGCCGAGGAGCAGGGGCTCGACGTGCCGCGCAACCACATGAGGCTTTCCTTCGGCGTGCCGAGCATCGAGGACGGCCGCGAGGGCGTCCGACGACTGGCCGACGCCGTCCGCGAGGAATGGCCATGCGACTGATCCTGCATCGGTACATCTTCGTGGAACTCCTGAAGACGTTCGCCCTGTCCACGGCGGCGCTGACGCTGTTCCTGTCGCTGGCCTATGCGCTCACGGAGCTGCGCGAGCGCGGCCTGGGCCCCATCGACTCGGCCCACCTGGTGCTCTACTTCATTCCGGCGATGCTGGTCTTCGCCATGCCGGTCGGGGCCCTGCTGACGACGACGCTGGTCTACGGCCGCCTGGCCTCCGACAACGAGATCACGGCCTGCCAGGCGTCGGGCATCTCGATGTCGGAACTCCTGAAGCCCGTGCTGGCCCTGGGCCTCCTGATCGGGCTGCTGACCTTCGCGCTGTACGACCGGGTGATCCCGTGGGCCCGGTACCGGGCTGAGAACGTCGGCAAGCAGAACATGGAGCGGATCTTCTTCCATCGCATCCGGAGCCGCAGGCACGTCAGCTTCCGCGACTTCTTCATCTCGGCCAAGCACATCCAGGGCAACGTGCTTTACGGCGTGGTGCTGAGGTACACCGTGCCGTCCGGCCAGAGCTACGTTGCGTATGCCCCTGCGGCCATCATTCGCTTCTTTCCGCCCGGGTCGACGCCGGCGCCGCCGGTCGAGCCGCCGTTGGCAACGTCCGGGCTTGCCCCGGCCGCATCGGCTCCCCCGGAGAAGAGGACGCCGGAGCAGATCGCCGAGGAAGCCTGGGACGCCTCCGTCGCGCGGTACGGCGACGTGTTCATCAAGCTGTTCGGCTTCTACGCGTATGACGAGGGACAGACCACGCGCACGTCGGTGGCCCGGGGCGATCAGAGCTTCAAGCGGTCGCTCGACCGGATCCGCCCGACCGAGCCCGAGGAGATGACGCTCGGCCAGCTCATCCGGCGCTACAAGCGACCCGAGGAAACCTACTACGTCCGTCTGGACTTGGAGCATGGCAGGAGTCCGGCCGAGTTGAAGAAGGTGGTCAACCGGGTCAAGGCCCGGAGCCTGGCCGAGATGCACGGCCGGTACGCGTCGATTGCCAGTTGCATTCTGCTCGTGGCCCTGGGCGCGGCCCTGGGAACCGTCTTCCGCCACGGGCATATCCTGACGGCGTTCTTCATCAGCATGGGCCCGGCCCTCTTTGCCATCTTCTCGATTCTGCTCGGCGTCAAGATGGTCAAGGCCGAGCCCAACGCCATGCACAGTCTGGTCGGCCTCATCTGGGCCGGCAACATCGTCGTGCTGGTCATCGACCTGGTTCTGATCGGGCGGCTGATCCGGCGGTAGAGCCTATCCGGTTTACCGCGCGGCCACGGGGCAAGCAGGGCAGGCTCTTAGCGGCGCAGGGAGAGCAGGGGACGGATGAAACTCGTCGACCGCTACATCCTCAAGGGGTTTGCCTTCTCGTTCCTCGTCGTGTTCGTCTCCATGGTCGCCCTGACGGTCATGGTCGACATGGTCGTCAACATCGACGAGTTCCTGAAGACGGGGAATGAGGGTTCGAGCGTCGGGGCGTGGGGGGTCGCCGCCCACATCGTGAGCTACTACTTTTTCCGGACGTTCGAGTACTTCCAGTGGCTTTGCGGCGCCGCGATGCTCGTCGGGGCCGCCTTCGCCGTCGCCCGGCTCAACAAGAGCAACGAGCTGGTGGCCTTCAAGGCCTCGGGCGTCAGCGTCTACCGGCTGTTGTGGCCGATCATCGCCGCGGGAATCGCCGTCTCGGCCCTCTACGTCATCAACCAGGAACTCGTCATTCCCAACATCATCGACCATCTGGTCGCCGAACGCTCGGCGAGCGAGACCTCCGGCGAGTTCAAGATCCGGTACGTCCGCGACGGCAACAACGCCCTGATCTACGCGCCGCGGTACGACCCGAAGCAGGAGGCCATGCTGGCGGACATCAAGGTGGCCGCCGATGGACAGACGATCCTCTCCCGGCAGATGGTCAGCATCGCCCAGAGGGACGCCCGGACCGACGAGAACCTGTTCTTCATCGAGGCCGAGCGGGCCGACTACAACGCCGCGCGCGCCGGGTGGGAACTGACCGGCGGCAAGCGGTGGGCCGCCACCACGGGCGACGTCTCCGGCGCCGACACCGGCTTCAGCGCCGAGGAGCCCCTCAGCTTCTTCTACTCGGACATGGACCCGCAGACGCTCCTGCGCCAACGGCGACGCGACTTCTACCGCTACCTGTCGTTTCACGGGATCAGCCAACTGCTCAGGGAGTCGGCGCTCATCAACGCCAACGTCTACGAGGTCGTCATGCACCAGCACCTCGCCAAGCCGGTTCTCAACCTGGTGATCCTTCTGCTGGGCCTGCCGTTCGTCGTCGGCCAGGAAGGCAAAAGCTACTTCGCGTCCATCGTCATCTGCATCGGGCTGTTCGTCCTGGTTCTCGGGACCGAGTACGTCGCCGCCGAGTTCGGCAGCCAGGGACACGTCAGCCCCGTCCTGGCCGCCTATCTGCCCGTCCTGGTGTTCACGCCCGTGGCGATCCTCTGCATGGACGCCGTCCGGACCTGACCCGTCGTCACGGTGACAGCCGGCGAACCGCGTCGGTCACCTCGCGCGTCTGCGGCAGGTCGAGCCCGTGTCCGGCGGCCAGGCGCAGAAGGGCGCCGCCAAGGAACTCGATCTCGGTCGGGCGTCCCGCCTCGACGTCCTGCCGCATGCTGGAGACGTTCGCGGCCGTGCTCCTCGCCGCGTCCAGAGCCGACTGCTCCGCCTCCCGGTCGGTGACGCACGCCCCCTCGGCCCGGGCCACCTGCGCCGCCTCGCGCGCCAGCGCGAGCATCCGTCGCCGCAGCTCGCGCCTCTCGGCCAGCCGGCCGTTCGCGACGCGCTCGACGGCCGTGAGCGGATTGATGGCCACGTTCACGATGAGCTTCCGCCACACGGCCTCGCGAAGGTTCTTCGCGACGCTCGCCGGCAGCCCCGCCGACGTGAAGAGGGCCGCCGCGGCCTCGGCCGCGCTGCAAACGCAGGCGCTGCCGGCGAACAGCGTCGGCAGGTTGGCCACGTGGCGGATCGTCCCGTCGGCCGACGGGCTGGCGGCCTGGTAGGTCACCGCCGCCAGAAGCGTATGCTTCGCGGCCGACGGCCCCATGCCTCGCGCCAGGGCGTCGAGCACGCCGAGGCCGTTCTGGATCGTCGCAATGGTCGTCGCGTCCGGCAGGGTGGCCAGGGCGCGCCCGGTGCGTTCCAGGGCGAGGCACTTGACGCACACGACCACCAGGTCCGCCGGGGCGAGCCCGTCCGCGCGCGTCGTGGCCGACACCCGGGCACGGAGCAGACCGCCGGCGGTCAGCAGCGCGAGCCCTTCCGCGGCGATCCGTTCGGCGCGGTCCGCGCGGTGGTCCAGAACGGTCACCGCGCATCCGGCGCGCGACAGGTGGACGGCCAGCGTGGTGCCGATGGCCCCAGGGCCGACGATGACGACCCGCCGTGGGCGGGTGTTGGTGTCAGAGAGTTCGACCATGCGTCATGCTCCGCTGCCGGACGACAGGATTCTATCAGATTGTCGCTCGGGCGAGGCAAAAAGTGGCTTGCAGAATCGCGCCCGGGGCATAGAATCTGCTGCTGTGCGGCGCGACGCCGCAGTGGCCGGTCGCCGCGGACGAGTCTCAGGGAGCCCATCTCAAATGGACGAGGGTGGCAGTACGTGTGCGGACGCTGTTGAGACGGCATCCGAGGATCCCGAACCCGGGCAACCCTTTGCCCGGCGGAGAGGACCGACTCATCTGGGCCTGGTGACGTGGGCGCCGACGCCGCATGACGGCTAGGGGCCGGGCTTCCTTTCGCCCGTCCCGCCGGTGCGGGGCGGCGCAGCGACGCCGAAAGGAAGCCCCCGATGGCCAATCCACTTCTTGTGCCCGAACTCCGTGAACTCCTGGACCAGGACGACCTGGCGACGATCCGGTCGGCGTTCGAGGACTCGCCGCCCGCGATGATCGCCGAACTCCTGGGCGGGCTCGATCCGGACGAAATCGTTCGCGCCCTGGGCGCCCTGGACTTCCAGGCGAGGGCCGACGTGTTCAGCCACCTCGATCTCCCGCTCCAGGTCGATCTGGTCGAGGGCCAGGGCCGGCAGTCCATGGCTCACCTGCTTGAGGAGATGTCGCCCGACGACCGGGCCGAGCTCGTTCGCGCCCTGCCGGAGCACGTCCAGGGCGAGCTGCTGCCCCTGCTGGCCCAGGCCGAGCGGGCCGACATCCGGCGTCTCGTCGCCTATCCCGAGGACTCCGTCGGCGCCGTGATGACCACCGACTACGCCACCATGCCCGAGGACTTCACCGTAGGCGAGGCCCTGGAGAACCTCCGCAAGGTCGCTCCCGACCGCGAGACCATCTACTACGTCTACGTCGTGGACGCCGAGCGGCGCCCGAAGGGCGTCATCTCCCTCAAGACGCTCATCCTGGCCAAGCCCGGCCGAAGGATCGCCGACCTGATGGTCCCCGAGGTCATCCGCGTCAAGGCCGACGACGACCGCGAGACCGTCGCCCGCGAGATCGAGAAGTACGACTGGCTCGCCATGCCCGTGGTGGACGACGCCGGCCGCCTGGTCGGCCTCGTCACGGTCGACGACGTCATCGATGTCATCGAGGACGAGGCGGACGAGGACATCTACGCCCTCGGGGCCGCCGGCAAGCCCCTGGACTACCTCCAGACCAATCCATTCCGCATGGCCGGCCAGCGGCTGCCGTGGCTCCTGCTGCTGGTGCTTGTGGGCTTCATCTCGGCCACGATCCTGGAACGCTTCACGGGGTTTCTGGCCGGCATGGGCACCACGACGACGGTCCTCATCCTGAGCTTCCTGCCGCTGCTGCTGGGCAGCGGAGGCAACGCCGGCTGCCAGACCACAACCGTGGTGGTCCGCGGCCTGGCCACGGGCGACCTGGTTCCCCGCGACGTCCTGCGCATCCTGAGGAAAGAGCTGGCCGTGGCGCTGCTGGTGGGCGTCTCGCTGGCCGTCCTGGCCGCCGGCCGCGCGCTCATCATGGGCCAGGCGTCGCACGTGGGCCACGCGGCTCAACTGGCCCTGACGGTCGCCCTGGCGATGATGGCCACGGTCGTCATCGCCAAGGGCCTGGGAGGCATGCTGCCCCTGCTGATGCAGAAAGTCGGCCTGGACCCCGCGCTGATGTCGGCGCCTTTGATTACGACGATCCTCGACGTGGTCACGTTGACGGTCTACCTGGTGCTGGCAATGGCCATCATGACCGCTTCGGCTGGCTCGTGACCTGGTCGGCCGTGCCGCTCGCCGCCGGCATCAACTGGGCCGAAGGGCAGTTGGGGACCATCGGTCCGGTGTCCCTGGGCAGATGGATCGCGTCCTCCGCCGGCAGCGGGGAGGCATCACCCGCCCGCCGTCCAGCGATCCTCGCGGAGCAGGTCTGCCATCAGCGGCACGCTCGATACCGTAAAGTGCCCGCCGAACCACAGGCGCCGGACGTCTCCCGGGCGCCATCGCACGTGGCGCACCGCGCCGCCGTCTCCCGACGACCCATCGAAGCCGACCATTCCCGCGGACAGCGTGTGTCGCCGGTCGTTGGTCCCGAACACGAGCGCGCCCAGGCCGTTGATCAGGAAGTCGCCCTTTGAGCAGACGCAGACGGCCTCGCGGCACCGATCGAGGGCAGGCGCGAGGTCGTAGCCGGGACTGACCGTGGGCGCCAGCATGACCAGCCGCTCGACGCCGACGTGCGGCGGCAGGCAGCGCAGGGCCTCCAGTGCAATGAACCCGCCCGACGAGTAGGTGACCAGCCGAATCGGCGAGCCGGGGTGCTCCGAAGCGTGACGCTCCAATCGCTCGGCCAGGCGCCGGGCATGGCGCAGGTTGCGGTCCAGGGAGACGAGGTCCGGCAGCACCAGGAACCCCCGCCAGCCGCGCGACCAGCCGAACAGCTCGAGGCGCCCCACGCGGCCCGACATCCCGGCCGCAACCAGGAACCGCCGGAAGCCCCACTTGATGGCCAGCCAGGCCACCGGCTCGACGAAGAGGGTCAGCCCCTGCGCGGGGTCGCCGCCCTGGCCGCGCGCGACGGCCCGCCGGTCGAGCGCCCACACGACGGCCCAGATTCCCAGCAACGTCGCGCCGCCCCACCAGCGCACCATCTTGCCGTGATCGACGAAAACCGCCCAGGCCACGGGCAGTAGAGAGGCCGCCAGGAGCAGCGCGGCCGTCAGACGGCGTCGAGTCAATGGGGTCCACATGCCGACCGGCAGGCTACAGTACCCGGTACGCCGTGTCAACGCGGGATGAGCGCGATCAGTTGAGCGACCGTTTCCTTGGCATCGCCCAGCAGCAGCGTCACCTCGGGGTCCTCGTAGAGGGGATTCGGCACCCCCGCATAGCCGGGCGCGGTGTCCATGTTGCAGATGATCACCTTGCCGGCGTCGGCCACGCGCAGGATCGGCATGCCGTAGATGGGCGTGCCTTCGGCAGTCCCCGCTGCCGGGTTGACCACGTCATTGGCGCCGACGATGATGACGAGGTCGGTTGCCGCCAGCGCCGCGTTCGCGGCGTCGAGTTCCCACAGCTTGTCGTATGGCACGTCCACCTCGGCCAGTAGGACGTTCATGTGGCCCGGCATGCGTCCGGCGACCGGGTGGATGGCGAAGTTGACCTCCGCACCGCCTGCCTCCAGCCTGTCCATGAGCTGCTTGACCTGCTGCTGGGCCTGGGCCAGGGCCATGCCGTAGCCGGGGACGATCACGACCGTCTTGGCCGCGCCGAGCAGTGTGCCGAGGTCGGCCTGTTCGCCCTGCGCGTGCTCACGGCCTTCCTCGGCCGGCGGTTCGGATCCCGGCGCGCGGGGCGCCGCCTGCGGATCGACAGTGGCCGATTCGGTGGCCGCACCCGAACCCGATGCCACGGTAGTCCGGCCGGACAGCACCTCCATCAACGACCGGTTCATGGCGCGGCACATGCTCTGGGTAAGGATGAGTCCGGCTGCGCCGACGATGCCGCCGGTGGCCACGAGCAGGGGGCTGCCGATGGCGAACCCCGCAATGGCGGCGGCCAAGCCTGAACACGAGTTCAGTAGCGAAATCGTGATCGGCATGTCGGCCCCGCCGATGCGGATGGTCATCACCACGCCATATAGTGCGGCGGCGACCAGTGCGGCGACCGAGACAGCCACTCGCATGTCGCCCACCATGAAGGCGACGGCCAGGGCCAGGCCCGCCGTTGCCGCCGCGGCGACACCGGTGAGCCAACCATGGCTCCTGAGGACCACCGGCCGCGGTCTGAGCCGGCCGGTCAATTTGCCCGCCGCGACCAGGCTGCCCGACAGTGTTACCGTTCCGACCGCCAGCGCCAATCCGCCGCTCAATCGGCTGAAAAGGTTGAGATCTCCCGCATCGCCGTTGAGGACGACCGCGGCGACGATGGCCGAGGCGGCGCCGCCGAAGCCGTTCAGCAGGGCCACGAGTTGTGGCATCTGGACCATGGTGACCCGCAGGGCGATCACGGTGCCGATAGCAGCCCCGGCGGCCATGGCGGCCCAGAGCAGGCCCGTCCCGATGACCCCGTGCTTCACGAGGGTCAGCACGACGGCCCCCAGCATGCAGGCCGCGCCGAGAAGGTTGCCCTGCGCGGCGGTGCGCGGCGACCTCATGAGCCTGATCCCGCCGAGGAAGCCGACGACGAAGATCAGGGCGATGATGTGGTGAACCGCGGCCGTCACTGGTCGTCCTGTTGTCTGTCAACGAGCTTCGTTGACCTGAACATGCGGAGCATCCGGTGGGTGACGAGGAAGCCGCCGACGACGTTGATGGTGGCCAGGACGATTGCCGCAGCTCCGAGCAGGGCACTGCCGGTTGACACGGCGGCGGCCGTCGCCACCAGGGCCCCCAGCATGGTGACGCCTGACAGGGCGTTCATGCCCGACATCAGCGGCGTGTGCAGCAGGCTGGGCACCTGGCCGATGATCTTGTAGCCGGCCAGCGTTGCCACGACGAGGAGGATGGCCAGAAGCAGCTCGCTCATGCGATACGGTTCTCCCGATCTAAGCCTGTCCCATCGCCTCGAGCGTGCCGCGGTGAACGATCTCGCCGTTGTGGGTCACCAGGCACGCCGCGATGATCTCGTCGCTGGTGTCAATGTGCAAACGGCCGTTCTTGACGAGCAGGGACAGGTAGTTGGAAACGTTCTCGGCGAACATCTGCGTGGCGCTCATCGGAAGCATCCCCGGGATGTTCGGTGTGCCGTCGATGCTGACACCGTGCTTGGTGATGACCTCGCCGGCCTCGGTGATCCCGCAGTTGCCGCCCTGGTCGATGGCCACGTCCACGATGGCCGAGCCCGATTGCATGGACCTGACCATCTCCTCCGTGACGAGCACCGGGGCTCGCCGCCCGGGAATCAGCGCGGTCAGAATGAGGATGTCGGCCTTGGTGACCGTTGAAGCCAGGGCCGCACGCTCCTTGGTCAGCCACTCGTCGGGCAGGCTCCTTGCGTATCCGCCTTCCCCGACTGCCAGCGTCTCGGGAATGCCCAGCTCGACGATCTTGGCCCCCAGGCTCCTGGCCTGCTCGCAGGCCGCCGGGCGGATGTCTGCGGCCCAGGTCGCCGCCCCCAATCGTTTCGCCGTCGCGAGGGCCTGCAGCCCGGCGACGCCGGCGCCGATCACCAGGGCAGTGGACGGCTGAATCATCCCCACCGCCGACCCGACCATGGGCACGAATTTGGGCAGCCGGTCAGCCGCCATGAGCGCCGCCTTGTAGCCGGCCACCGTGCTCATCGACGTCAGGGCGTCCATCGACTGGGCCCGTGTGATTCGTGGGATGCAGTCCAGCGTCAAGGCTGTGACGCCTCGCGCGGCGAGTCGCCTGACCGTCTCGTGATTGGCCGGCGACGCCGGATGCAGGAACGTCACGAGGACCTGCCCCTTTCTCATCATCTCGGCCTCGGGTCTTCCGGTTGCCGGATTGGGCAGGGGCTGCTTCACCTTCAGGATGATCTCGGCCCGGCCGAACAACGCTTCTGCGCCTGCGAGGACTTCGGCCCCGGCCGCGCGGTAGTCCTCGTCGCTGATGTGCGATCCCACTCCCGCTCCGCTCTCAACGAGCACGGTGAGGCCCTGGGCGACCATCTTCCTGACCGTCGTGGGCGTGGCCGCCACCCGGTCTTCCCCGTGCAGGATCTCTTTCGGAATACCGACAATCATCGCCTGCCCTTTCGAGATGGCTTGGCGCGTTTCCGCGGCTTCTTGGGTTTTCCTGCTGCCTCCCGTTTCAGGCACCCGGCGGGGAACCACGGGTCGTAGTTCTTCAGACAGACGAACGTCTCGGAGTTGTGAATGCCCGGAACCTGCGACAGCTTGTGCGTCACAAAGTCGACCAGGCTCTCGTGGCTGTCCAGCAGGAGGCTCACCAGGATGTCGTAGCGCCCCGTGACGATGAGCGTCCGCTGCACCTCGGCGAAGCCCTTGAGCTGTTCGGCGCACTTCTCCAGTTGGCGGTTCTCCAGGCTCAGGCCGATGACGGCCATGTAGAGCTTCGGCGCATGGTCGGCGTTGACCATGGCCTGCACCTTCAGAACGCCGGCCTCGGCGAGCTTCCTGAGCCGCTGGCGGACCGTGCCCTCGGAGACGCCTATCCGGCGGGCGACCTCGCTGTTGGCGATGCGCCCGTTTTCGTCCAGGGCCAACGCGATCTGTTCGTCTATCTCGTCCATGGTTCGAATTGCACCTCCAGCCGCGCACTTTATTGAGGGTTTCGCAGAACGTCAAGTGTTTTTGTGCGATTCTGCGTTGCCGCTCCCCGGGCGGCCGTGCCACGGCGACCGGCCGAACTCCGGCGCGCGGCGCGCCGAAACTCGCGACAATCGCTCTTGAAGTCCCGGGGCGGATAGGCGACACTCTGGCCCCCCCTCGTCAGGGGGTGGCCCCGACTGCCGGGTCGGACCGGGCGTCTGCGGTCGCCCCAGGGGCGGCTCCGGCGAGGCGGGGCGCGTGTTCTTGGAAAGGGACGAGCGATGCTTATCGA
>Ga0272441_10003223_pt1 | contig 31407 bp, 30 predicted proteins | sample SSMProp6N_FD_193582 | JGI IMG/M metagenome (GOLD analysis project Ga0272441, IMG submission 193582) | Marine sediment archaeal communities from Little Sippewissett salt marsh, Falmouth, MA, United States - SSM-Prop-6N | ecosystem: Environmental > Aquatic > Marine > Wetlands > Sediment ... | reverse complement strand
ATATAATTAGTCATATAAATTCGTTGAATCCAGGAGAGGATATGCCCGTACCTGTAAAAGAGAAAAAAAGCAAGAATGAAACATTCCTTGGCGATACCCTGCCCGATACCCTGTATGAGTATGGCGGAGAGGGCTATCCACGAGTGCAGCGCGTACGGCAGGAAATCATCGATGCTATACCGGAGATCTGCGCGGAACGGGCACTGCTGATCACAGAATCCTACCGTGAGACGGAAGGGATGCCATTCGTCCTGCGTAAAGCGAAGGCACTGGAAAAAATCCTCTCCGAGATGAGCATCTTCATTGAGGACGGACAGCTCATCGTTGGCAACCAGGCCAGCAGGCTGCGCGCCGCTCCCATTTTCCCGGAATATTCCATTGACTGGGTGATCGAGGAGCTGGATACATTTGACAAACGCAGCGGGGATGTGTTTGCCATCAGCGAGGATACCAAGGAAGACCTGCGCGGCATCCATGATTTCTGGCACGGGAAGACTCACCAGGATGATGTGTTTGCCAACATGTCAGAGGAAAACAAGCTTGCCGGCAAGCAGAACGTCCTGCACAGGGGCGGCATCTCGATGTCAGGCGACGGGCACATCATCCCCAATCACGAGAAAGTCCTGGCCAAGGGCTTCCGCGGCATCCAGCGCGAGGCAGAAGAGGCACTGGAAAAAGACAACCTGACGGATAACCAGCGTGAATTCTATCAAGCGGTCGTCATTGCACTGGAAGCGGCCATACAGTTCGCAAAACGGTTTGCTGACCTGGCGATCCGGATGGAGAAAGAGGAAACCGATCCCGACCGCAAAGCGGAACTGCAGCGCATCGCCAAGATCAACGCGCGCATTTTCGAAGGCCGGGCGCAGACTTTCCATGAAGCCCTGCAGGTGGTTTATTACTGCCACCTGATCATGATGATCGAGAGCAACGGGCATTCCTTCTCGTTTGGCCGTTTTGACCAGTACATGTACCCTTATTACCTGGCGGACATGAATGCCGGGCGTCTAACCGCCGAAGAGGCGCTTGAACTGACCGCGCTTTTCTTCATCAAGATGAACTCTCTCAACAAGGTGCGCCCGTGGGACCACACGGAATACGGCGTCGGCTATCCGCTTTACTCCAACCTGATGGTTAGCGGGATGAAGCCGGACGGCAAAGACGGGACGAACGAACTCAGCTACATTGCCCTGCGGGCGATGGACCTGAACCGGCTCCCCGAACCGAACCTCTCGGTGCGCTACTGGGAGGAAACCCCAAGGCCGCTGCTGGAAGAGTCTGCCCGGCTTATACGCGAAGGTTTCGGAATGCCATCCATGTTCGCGGATGAGACTGTCATCCCGGCCATGATGTCCATCGGGCTGCCCAAAGAGGTTGCCCGCGATTACGCGTCAATGGGCTGCGTGGAGGTAGCCATTCCCGGACGGTGGGGCCACCGCGCCACCGGCATGACGTATATTAATTTCGGCAAGGTGCTGGAACTGGTCCTCAACAACGGCCTGGACCCGGCAACCGGCATCCAGCTGATCTCGGTGAACAGAAGGGAAGGACGGGATGTCGACTTCCAGTCCTATGACGAAGTTTGGGAAGCGTGGAAGAAATTCCTCAAATATTACACGGACCTTGCCGTGGAGAGCGACTACGTCTGCGACCGGTCGCTGAGTAAGCACGACGCGGACCCTTTCGCGTCCTCCCTGATCGATAAATCCATTGAACGCGGCAAAACGCTCAAGAACGGCGGAGCCGAATTTGATTTCATCAGTCAGTCCAACGTGGGCACATCCATCATTGGCGATGCGCTGGCAGTGATCAAGAAGCTTGTGTTTGAGGATGAAAAGGTTTCCTTCCAGCGGCTCAGGCAGGCAGTGGACGAGAACTGGCAGGGTGAAGAGAACCAGCTCATCCGCAGGATGGCGCTGCAGGTGCCCAAATTCGGCAACGACATCGATTATGTGGATGAGCTGGTGGCGGACGTGTATGAATCCTACCTGGAACTGCTCCCGGATTACAAGAGCGACCGCTGGCAGAAGGGACCTTTTGGATGCGGCTACACCATGGGCACATCCAATATTTCCTCCTATGTCCCGTGCGGGATTGATGTGGGGGCAACGCCGGATGGCCGCTACGCGGGCCAGCCGCTCAACGAAGGCGCATCCCCGTGCCTGGGCGCGGACCGCCAGGGGCCGACCGCGGTCGCGAAATCCGTCTCCAAGCTGCCCAACAAGCGCATGGCGGGCGGACAGCTGCTCAATATGAAATTCCCTCCCAACACCCTGGACGGGGAGGACAACCTGGACAAGTTCATCGCGTACCTGGAAGCGTTCAGACTGCTGGGTAATTTCCACATCCAGTTCAATATCGTGGATTCGGCCGAACTGCGCGATGCGAAACTGCATCCCGAAAAGCACCAGAACCTGATGGTGCGCGTTGCCGGCTACTGCGCGCTCTTCAACTCCCTGATCCCGGAAGTGCAGGATGCCATCATAGAACGCACCGAACAGCAGGGTTTCTGATAAGCAGTAAAAAGGCAGTACTAACCGATGCCGCTCTATGACCCCGAACGGGGGCTGATCTCAGCCATCCAGAAATTTTCGACCAAAGACGGGCCGGGCATCCGCGATACCGTCTTCTTCAAGGGCTGTCCCCTCGGCTGCCTGTGGTGCAGCAATCCCGACCTGATACGGCCGACACCGGATCTGCTCTATACGGTGGAAAGATGTCAAAAATGCGGCACATGCATTGAAGTGTGCCCGGAGAACGCGCTCGCTTTTGGCGAGGATGGCGTCATTGTGGTGGACAGGGATCAATGCACTGGTTGCGGGGAGTGCGTGGATGTCTGCCCGGAAGGCGCGCTGGAGCTGGTGGGCCGTTTTATCGGGGTGGATGAACTAGTTGAGGAGCTGCTCAAGGACCGCATTTTTTACCAGACATCTAACGGCGGGGTGACCTTTTCGGGCGGCGAGCCGCTCTGGCAGTCCGGTTTTGTCTCACGAGCTGCCGGGAAGCTGAAAGAGGAAGGCATTCACACCGCGCTGGACACGGCCGGGGAAGTAACCTGGTGCCGCTTTGAGGAAGTGCTGGATGATATTGACCTGGTGCTGTACGACATCAAGGCAGCTGACCCGGAACTGCACCGCCAGCTGACCGGCCGGGAAAATGACCTGATCCTGGCGAACGCCCGCCTGCTTGCCGAAAAAGGCATTCCCATGCACATACGGCTGGTATTGGTGCCCGGCCTGAACGACAGCCCGGAAGAGCTGGAAGCCCGCTTGGAAATCGTCCGCAGCCTGGGGGATGCCGTGAAGCAGATTGATCTCCTGCCGTACCATCGCTTCGGGGAGGGAAAGTACGCCAGCCTTGGGCTGGCATACCCGCTGGCAGGTCTGGAGGAGTATCCGGAGGAATGTATCGCTGAGCTTGAGAAACTGGCCTCAGCTTCCGGCATCCCGGTTAAGGTAGGCGGGTAGATATATGGTACCAATATTTACCAAGTATCGTTCTCTCAATTCCTATACTTTTTTAAAGTCTCAGAAACATCCAATATAATTCCTCTTTTTGAAGAGGATATTTTGTCAATAAATAAAGAAATAGAAAACACCAACCGCGGCTTCCTAGCGGCAGTCGCTTCCACGCTCTTCCTTTCCACAACCGCCATCTTCATCCGCTACCTGACCACCCAATTTTTTCTCCCCTCCCTGATCCTCGCTTTCTGGCGGGAAGTTTTCGTGGCGCTGATCCTGCTCGCTGTTTTTCTCCTGTACAAGCCTTCCCTGTTGAGAAATTTTTTTCCCCACAGGAGGCACCTGGTCTTTTACGGCTTTGTCCTGGCCCTGTTCAACGGCACCTGGACGCTCTCGGTGGCGCTCAACGGCGCCGCGGTCGCCACCGTCCTGGCTTATTCTTCGGCGGCTTTCACGGCCCTATTGGGCTGGCTGCTGCTGGATGAGGGCCTGGGAGCCGCTAAGATCAGCGCCGTCGTGCTGACCATCGCCGGATGTGCCCTGATTGCCGGCGTATTCTCATCCCAGCAGGCGGCGCTTTCCGCCGGAGGCATCCTGACCGGATTGGTGGCCGGACTCTTTTACGCGTTTTACAGCTTACTGGGGCGCAGCGCTTCACAGAAGGGAATTAACCCCTGGACGCAGCTGGTGTATATTTTCAGCATCGCCGCGTTGGTGATGCTGGCGGTCAACCTGGCAGCAGGGCGTTTTCTGCCCGGCGGGCTCAAACAGCCGGGGGATCTTTTCTGGCTGGGCAACTCACTGGAAGGCTGGGGCGTCCTGCTGCTGCTTGCGGCTGTCCCAACGCTGATGGGCTACGCCTTTTACAATATCAGCCTATCCTACCTGCCTTCCAGTGTTGTCAACCTCATCCTGACCGTCGAACCTGTTTTTACCGCAGTAATCGCTTATTTCTTTTTGGGGGAGAAAATCAGCGGGCTGCAGATCGCCGGTGGCATGCTCATCATTTTCGGTGTGCTCCTGCTGCGCGTTAGAAGGCTTAAATAAAAAAGGCCGGCAGATGCCGGCCAAATGGTCCATTCAAAGAGTTCAGAATTTCCAGATCTCATCCAGGATGCCTTTCGCCTGGTCAAGGTTGTGGACCAGGTGGTTGAGCATCATCGCACGCAGGGCTTTATCGTAATCCTTCTCCACCACGGCTTCCGCCCAAAGCATCTCGAAGGTCGCGTTCAGCCGCACCATCGCCTGCAGATCAAGGGGCGCATCGCCGGGGTTCAGCGGCACAAAGCCGTGCCCGGTCACAAGGGTGGGCGTTTCAATGATGGCATGCGGCGGCATCCATTTTACAGTAGTATTATTAATGACATTCAGGGTGAATACCTGGTTGGCATTGTTGGCATGCGCGAGCATGACCGGCACCACGATCGCCCCGTACCAGTGCGCGCCCCGCCTGTCCAGGGATTCCGGTACGCCTTCCATTTCGCTATAATCGCTGATTATCTCGGACTCCAGCTCTTTCAGCTGTTCAGCCCGGACCGTATCCTGGGCCTGCTGTTTCTCCAAAACGCGGTTAGAATGATAGTAATACTTGAAATAGGAGGTCGGGATGCCGCCAACCGCCCGTGCAATCTCCGGGTCCACCGGCAAGCCGGGAACTTCCCTGAGCTTCTTCACGATTTCAGGCATCATATCTGCCCCACGCCAAACGGCCTTCATGACCCATCCGAAATGATGCATGCCGACGTATTCCACCCAGAGTTCTTCATAGGGAATATCCAGCATGGCGGCGATGCCTTCACCGATCCCGACCGGGGAGTCGCACACACCCACGATGTTGACCTTTGAAAACCGGGTGGCGGCATACTGGATATAGCTGTTCGGGTTGGTGAGGTTGAGGATGAGCGCTTCCGGCGCAATTTTTTCGATGATGCGGCAGTAATCCAGCACGACGGGGATGGTCCGCAGGGCATTGCTCATGCCCCCGGGCCCAAAGGTCTCCTCTCCAATGATGCCGAATTCCTGAGGGAATTTCTCATCATACGCGCGGGCATCGTACCCGCCCACGCGGATCTGGTTGAGGATATAATTCGCTCCCTCCACGCCCTTTTCCGTGTCCGTTTCGTGCGTGATTTCCAGCGGGATTTCGCTTTTCTCAGCCAGGCCCGCGCTTGCAGCCGCCACTTTTTCCAGCTTGGATTTGGTGCGGCCAACCAGGCACACCTCGAAAGGCGGCCGGTCCTTACGGGCAATCAGTTCCTTAACCAGCACCGGGCTGGCGATGCTGCTGCCGCCGAGTACAGCCAGTTTTTTCTTTTCAGCCATCATCTTCCTCCCTGTCGGTTGATTTTATGCCCGGTCGTAATATGCCAGGATGGCTTCCGCAGTTGTGCGGGCCTCATCCTCGCGGAGCATTTCAAACATGGGCAGGTTCAGCACCCGCCTGGCGTAGGACGCGCCGACCGGGAAATCTTCCTCTGTGTAGTCCAGGTCTTCATAAGCGCCCTGCATCGGGACGAGGATGGGATACATGGCGAAGCCGCCGATATCATGATCGGCCAGGTGAATGAGCAGGTTGTTGCGCTCCTCTTCTGTGGGCGCAATAGTCGCGTAAGAATAATAGACATGGTGGCAGTAGTCGGCCACATGGGGCAGCTGCAGGGGTGTATCTTTCAGCATTTCATCGTAAATGCTGGCTATATTGCGCCTGCGGTTGTTCCAGTCATCCAGGTTCTCGAGCTTTACGCTCAGCATGGCTGCCTGCATCTCATCCAGGCGGTCCTGGAAGCCGATCACTTCGTGGATGAATTTCACCCGCTGGCCTACATAACGCAGGATGCGTATTTTCTCATTCAGCACCGGGTCGCTGGTGGTGATGATCCCCCCGTCTCCGTACGCGCCCATATTCTTGCTCGGGTAAAAGGAGAAAGCGGCCGCATGCCCCAGGGAACCTACCCGCCGGCCCTTGTAATAGCCACCGTGGGCGTGGGAAGCATCTTCCAGCACCCACAAGCCGTGCTTTTCCGCCAGCTCCATCAAGGGATCCATATCAACCACGTGACCGTATAAGTGAACGGGGATGATCGCTTTCGTTTTATCCGTGATGGCTTTTTCGACCAGCTCCGCGGTCATATTGTAGGTACGCGGATCCACATCCACGAATTTAACATCCGCACCGGTGTAGGATGCGGCGAAGGCGGTGGCTACGTAGGTGTTGCAGACCGTGATGGCCTCATCGCCCGGTCCCAGCTCCATGGCTTCCAGCGCGATGTGCAACGCTTTTGTGCCGCTGGAGATGCCGATGGCAAATTTGCTGTCATGGAAGGCCGCAAAGTCATTTTCAAATTTTTCCAAGTGCGGGCCGAGTGTGTATTTTCCGGTAGGCAGCACTTCTTTGACTTTTTCCATCACCTCATCGCCGATTTCTTCCCACTGCCTTTCCAGGTGCCCGCTGCCGATTTTGGTGGGTTTTTTCAAATATTCCACCCAGTCGGGTATTTTAATTTTGCGGGTTAGGTCAATTTTTGTCATTACTTACTCCATTTCATTGAAGATTTTATTTTTTGAAAAACTGGGGCAGGTATTCCTTGTGCGCCTCCAGCATCTCATCCACCAGCTTGACGGCCGTCGGGTAATCCGGCACAAGGGGGTTTTGCAGCATTGCCAAAACAGCATCCCTGCGTGAACCGGTGACAGCGGCCTTCACCGTGGCGCTCTCCCAGGCCTTGGCCTGGATGGCTAGCGCCCGGATGGATTTGGGGAAATGCCCCATAACAAGCGGCGTGACGCCGTGGGCGCCAACCACGCAGGGCACCTCAACCGACACATCCTCCGGGAAATCAACCAGGCAGTTCCCGTTGCGCGTGTCAACGATCTGCACATCCCGCCTGTCCAGCATGAGGGACATGATCAGGTTGACAGCCGCTTCGGAATAGCGCGCGCCGCCCCGTTCTGCAAGTTCTTCGGGTTTGGTCAGCACTTTCGGATTTTCATATTTCTTGAGCAGTTCATTTTCCACTTCCAGAACTACCTCTCCCCGGGTTTTTTCCGCTTCTTTTGCTTCTTTCACCTTATCAGGATGATAGTAGTAATACTGCAAGTAATAGCCCGGTAGAACACCAATCGTGCGAATTAATTGGGGATCCAAACCTGGCATATGCTCAATCTTTTGCATTTCTTCCAAATGATCAAAGATCGTTTGCGTCACATCCTCGCCTTTTATATAGACTTTCCTCACCCAGTTGACATGGTTCATGCCGATCCATTCGAGGAAAACATCATCAGGAGTTACATCAAAAGCTTCGGCCATAGCCGCAATCGTGTTGATGGGATTGTTGCACAACCCGACCACGTTCAGGTTGGTATGCTTGATCAGGGCTTCCGTCATGATGCCGGATGGGTTGGTGAAATTGATGTACCAGGCATCCGGCGCATATTTTTCCATTTCATGGGCAATATCCAGGGTCACCGGGATGGTGCGCCAGGCTTTGAGTGTCCCTCCAGGCCCGGTGGTTTCCTGACCGATCACGCCGTATTTCAGGGGTATTTTTTCGTCAAGTATGCGCGCCTGCATATGGCCCACCCGCATGGACGAGAGCACAAATTTCGCCCCCTCGATAGCCGGCTCCCTTTTGGTATGCATGGTGATCTTCGTATCCATCTCGGCATACTTGACCATCCGGTCGGCCATGCCGCCGACCACGTCCAGGCGTTCCCTGTCAATGTCATATAAAGAAATTTCACCAACCTTTATATCTTTCTCGTGGTTGATGAAACCGTCAATGAGTTCCGGTGTATAGGAACTTCCCCCGCCAATTACTGCTACTTTTTCGATTCCTGGTTTCGCCATTTTTCCACCTCCGTTTCAAGTGCGCGAATCCTTTTGGCCATACGGATATGCTGTTCGGTGTAATCAATTTCGCTCCATGCGAGCATCAGCAGGTCCAGCGCATGGACCAGCAGTACAGAAAAATCGATATCTTCTCCCCGGGCCGCTCGCGTGATCAGGCTGGTATTGATCTTATGAGCCTGGGTCTGCTCATCATTTGCTTTTTCCAGCGCTTCTTCAGCTTCTTTCCATTCAGCCTCTTCCGCATATTCCGCTGCTTCCTTTGCATAGCTGCGTGCGCTGCCTGCGTGCAGAATCAGCTGGAACATGGTCTGTTCAAACTCGTTATTTTCAGCCATTAATTAATTATCCTTAATAAATACGGTTTTTTTTATTAATCTATTATAAATGCCCCGCATCATCCATACGGACGATATGCCAGCCTCGCCCGTTCGTGTGCAGTTCGGTGATGCCGCAGGCGGTCCAGGGGCCGATCTCGTGCCATCCCTCCGTATTTTTTTCTATCAGGTATTTGGAGAGAACGCTGAGCAAGCCCCAATGAACAACCATCAGGACCCGCTGGTGCTTGTGCCTGGAAATAATGTCCTCGGTGGTACTGACCACCCTGCTGATGAATTCTTCATCGCTTTCGCCGCTCGCAAAAAGTGCAAGTCTCACAAAAGGACGCAGCCAGACCGGGCCGGTGAGGTCAGGTTCAAAATAAGGGAGAAGCTTTCCCTCCAGCCAACCGTAGGCGCGTTCACGCAGGCCGTCGAGGGGGACCGGTTCCAAACCGATCGCTTCGCCGATGTGGTTTGCTGTCATCATCGCCCGCCCAAGCGAACTGGAATAGAGGGCATCGAATTCCTGCCCAAGGAAATACTCCCTGGTTTTTTCGATCATCCTCAAACCGCTTTTCGAGATGGGCGCGTCCGTATGGCCGTGGATGCGGTTCTTTTCCGTCATCGTGGTTTCGGCGTGCCGCACTAATACAAGCTGCGTTGTATTCGGCATAATTGAATCGGTTCTCTGGCTTATTTGACGGGTTCCGCTTCGTCCGAGACACAACGGAAACCGACGAACGGATTTTTCCGGCGGGGTGTGTGCATACGCACATGCGTGGTTTTGGCCTCTTCCGGCCCGTCCAGCCAGTCGCCGCCGCGCAGTGGCGCGCGCAGCTGATTTGAACTTCCTCCGCCTATCCATTCCCATACATTGCCGGCCATATCAGCCGCCCCGTAGGGGCTGTCCCCTTCCGGGGAATATTTTCCTACCGGGGATGTCCCGTCGGAAAAAACGTTGCATTTTTCAATACTCCATTCGTTTCCCCAAGGCCAGGTGCGACCGTCCGTGCTGCGTGCGGCTTTCTCCCATTCCTTATCAAGGGGGAGGCGCTTGCCCGCCCATTCCGCATAGGCAACGGCGTCATCCCAGTTGACTTCTACTACTGGGTGATCTTTTTTTCCCTCGGGGATTTCGTGGGCGCGCCAGTTTGCCGGGTCCCTGTGCCCGGTTGCCTCAACAAATTTTTTGTATTCGGCGCAGGTCACCGGGAAGCGGTCGATATAAAATTCCCCAGTCTCGGCTTCTTCCTTGTTTATGCCATAGAGAAATTTGCCTGCCGGGACTTTGACCATCGGCCGTTCTTCCTTGCCGCCCTTGAAAAGCTGAATTTTTTTCTCGGCCATATTGCTCCTTGTTTATTTCTTCTTTTTTTTGTTGTTCATACTCTCGTCATAAAGCTGGTTGTGAAGCCAGCGGTAGACAAGAACCGCCGCTGCGAGGTAATAAATGGAAGTGATAATAGAGATGAACGGGGGGGTGATGCCAAGCGAAACCTGCCCCGGACTGGAAGATCCGACCGCGTACTGCACCGCAAAAATAATCCAGCTGAAGACCGCAAAAACCAGGATCGCTGTCCAAAACCATTTTTTCTTACCCTTAACCGACCTGGCTACCATGTAGCCCTGTACGGCATTAACAGTGAGAAGGGCAATACGAAAAAGAACCAGCGCGACCAGGGCCGCAGCCAGTGCGAACGCGGTTTCACTGGCAATCAGCTGGATCAGGGGTGCCTGGACAGCTCCCAGCGTGAGTTCAACCCCCGCACCTTGCAGGAGAACGCCCGCGCCGGATGTGATCAGGATGAGACCCGTAAAAACCTGGGCTACCAGACCGATACCGAACCCCAGCGCGAGGCCCGCGCTGATAATATCTTCCTCTTTTTTCTGCCTTTTCCTGAGATAAATCACCATACCTGCCTGCATCAGGAGCGTGGTAACCAGGGTTCCTGCCAGGTACCCGGCAATACCCGCCGGCTGTTCAGCAGCAGGTGTGCCGGAACCCTCCAGGAACTGGCGGGCGAGATTCTGCAAAAAGGTGCTGATAAAGAATGCCAGTATCCAGATGCCGATTCCCCAGTACAAACCTTCCCGCCTGTAGTCCGGTTTGAAGCGGGAGATCAGGCGCATGGGAACGCCGGAGGAAAAGATGAACAAGAACCCGCCCAATACAACCAGCAGACCTTTTAAAACCATATTAAAACCATCCTATTATTTGTTGATTAATGTTAACAATCGCCAGCTTATTTCTTCAGGCGGTCTCCTATTGCATTCATGATCTGTTCAAAGATTTTTTCCCCATCCACCATGCCATAAGCGATTGTGTCAATATTTTCTACGACGATGCCCATTGGTTCTGCTGTCTGCTTCACACTGCGAGTCTTGAAGCGTGCCTGCGGGGCAATCAATACCAAATCTACCGGTTTTTCATCGAAATTCCAGCGGCCCATTTCCGGCACATCGATGGCCTGGAATTCAACCGGGACACCCGCTTCTTCCGCAACTTTTGCGACCTTCTGTTCAATCAAGCTGGATGACATACCGATCGCGCAAACCATCAGTACTCGAAGTTTTTTCTCTTCTGCCATTTTTTAAACTCCTGAAATGATTTGAATAAATATAAATGCCAATTTGCCCAATCTAAAAATTTTTGTTATTTTAACGCAGTTTGGGGAAGTAATCCCCGTGCTGATCCAGGTAGTCGTCCAGGATGTTTTTCGCGATCTCATATCCGGGAACGAGCGGGTGCAGCATCAGCGCTTTTAAAGCGGTATCGTATGATTTATCCACAGCGGCCTGGATGGTCAGGCGCTCATAGGCCTTGACAGACTTGATTAATCCCAAATCTTCCATTGGGAGTGAACCCATCGCAAACGGGCGCACGATGCCATGGCTGACCATGCAGGTGGTTTCGATCACATCATCTGCCTCCATACCCGGCAACGCGCTGCTGTTTGGGACATTCAGGATCATTACTCTGGGGCTGGATGTAAGCGCTTCAATCAGGGTCAGCATCACTCCTGAGTACCCCTCAGCAGACTGATCCATGGCTTCCTTTTCTTCCATTTCCTCCAGGCTCTCTGCCACACTTTCCTGGGTCGTTTTCTGTCCGGTCTCCAGCGTCATGTAAGTGCCGTTCCGCTGGGCAAGATAGTGCAGGTACACCTCCTGGACTTTTTGTGGATCCTCTTCTTCCTCTTTAATTTTCCGCAGGTTTGCATACAGACTTTGCACAAACGGTAGGATTTGCTGTGCACGGCTCTGCCCGGATTTCAGCAGGTTTTTCACGGTTTCCCTGGGTGAGTAGTAGAAATAGTTGTATTCGTTGGGAATCCTGCCCAGCTTTTCAACTTCTTCAATGTCAAAAGGAAAATGTTCCAGGACGGCCCCGGTTTTTTTGATGGACTTAATAATTTCAGGGACAACATCCTTTCCATTGAGGTACAGCGCGCGCATCCAACCGAGGTGGTTGATGCCGTAATATTCCGGGAAGAAATCATCCGGTTCGACCTCCAGGAACGCCGCGGCAGCGCGGACCATGGCAGGCGGGTTGTCGCAGATGCCGACCGCTTTTTCGAAACCGGCAACGCGGGTGATCGCTTCCGTGATGATGCCTGCAGGATTGGTGAAATTCAGCAGCCAGGCATCCGGCGCCCATTTCCTGATTTTTTCCACGTAATCCAGGATGACGGGAACCGTCCGCAGCGCCATGGCAAACCCGCCGGGTCCGGTCGTTTCCTGGCCGAGCACGCCGTATTTCAGCGGCATCTGCTCATCAATGACACGGGATTCGAGCGAACCTTCGCGGAAGGTGGTGACAATGAAGTCCGATCCTTCAATTGCTTCTTTCGGATTGGCGGTCCACTGCATCTGAAAAGATGCGCCTTTGGCCAGGCGGGGTTTGCATGCCATCTTGATAAGCTCAAGGCGCTCCTCGTCAATATCCATCATACAAACTGTGTCCAGCGGCAGGCGTTCCTGGAAGTTGAGTATGCTCTGGACAACAAGCGGTGTGCGCACACCTCCTGCTCCGATAAATGAAATTTTCATTTTTTACCCCTGATAAAAAAGGGGGGATGTGAAGCAATCCACATCCCCCGCATTGGTTGGTTATGCAGTGTTTATTTCTTCTTTACAGCCGCTTCTTCAGTCTTCAGCACCTCGCGTTCCCATGCCTTGAAGGCTGGGAACCAGATGATGCCGGGGATGACGAACTCGACGAGGAGGGCAAGGATAATCGCCCGCCAGTCGTAGCCGGTCGCCAGGAACATCAGCAGCGGTGACGGCAGCGTCCAAGGCGCCGCGATGTAGGTCGGATTCACCAGGCCGGCAGCGGTCGCAAAGTACGCCACAGTCGCGTTCAGGAAGGTGATAATGATGAACGGTATGGCCAGGATCGGGTTGAAGATAACCGGCGCACCGAAGGTGATCGGCTCATTGATGTTGAAGATGCCGGGCGGGATGCCGAGCCAGCCAACCATGCGTAGGCGTTCTGACTTCGAGCGTGTGAAGTAATATGCCAGCGGCAGCGTGGCGCCGGAACCGCCGGGGACCACGAATGAGCGGAACAGGGAAGTGTAAATGGCGGTGGGTTCCATGCCAGCAGCAACAGCTTCCGCGTTGGCGGCGATGTTCGCCTGCCAGACGGGTTCAAGCGCGATGCCGATGGTCAGGTCACCATGGATACCCATGGTCCACAGGAATGCGTGGAAGGTTTCCGCGATGGCTACAGCCACGTAGCTTGAAGCTGCCGGGACAACCGCGCTCAGAACGCTGAATAGGCCGTCAGCCAGGTCAAAGCCAAGCACAAAACGGACCAACCACCAGCCGAAGGCCAGCACGGCACCGGGGATCAGCGCCGCGAAAGCGGACGTGATCGCAGGCGGTACGCCTTCCGGCATCTTGATGACGAGATCGCGTTTAATGAAGAAAGCGAATACCTCAGTGGAGATGACCGATACCACGATGGCTGTGAACAGGCCGGTATTGTCCAGGAAGGTCCCGGCTTCTCCGCCAGCAACCTGCGGGCTGGCTACCAGGATGTAGGACATAAACGAGAAGAACACCGGCATGAGCGGGTCAACACCCCGGCGGCGCGACAGCGCGTATGAGACCGAGATGACCACATACAGCGACAAAAGGCCGAAGGTGACATTAAACACATTCCACAGCGATCCGGAAATGGCTTCTGGCAGCGCGCTCTCCAGGTAGCATTCTGCCTCGTCACGGAAGCAGAGCGGGAACTGGAGAACAACCAGAACGAGCGCGCCCACAATAATGAGCGGCATAAGGGCGACAAAGCCGTCGCGGACGGAAGCGAGGATGGGCTGGTCGAAGATCGGCGCCATCTTTTCCATCGCATTGGCAAGTGAGTCTGCCCAGTTCTTATCTTTCTTTTCAGGTGACATTGCTTAAAACTCCTTTTTTATAAATTTTCTACGATAAAAATTGATGATCGGTCTTTTTTTTTATCCGTGTAAGCACCTCCTTTCGGGAAGAATCATTTTCAATAATTTATAAAAAGGATGATGGCGCTCCAAATAAAAACACCCTGCCTGTATGGGGCAAGGTGTGTGCTGATACTTCCTTGGAAAGGATAATAATGAAAAAAAGTACAAACCCAGCAATCAAAATCATACTGATATTTGATGCCCTCCGATTGGTTCGATGATTTTTTTGAATGAATTCAACATTATTATACAAGAAAAGCTTCCCGTTAATCAAGTGTAATAATGTATTAACTTACACATGAATTAACACATCCAGAGACTTTTGGGTGTTGTAGAAAATAGTTTTTGAAGATGTTATTAAGGAGAGAGTGGATAAAAAATGCCGAAGGTGGGAATCGAACCCACAATCCCGAGGGAACACGAGTTTGAGTCGTGCGCGTCTGCCAGTTCCGCCACTTCGGCTCACGAAAAAGTATATCAGGTTTGAATATGCGGTCAAGATAGGCGGTCTTATAATAGGTGAAAAATTGACCAGGGTGAAAGCATGAAATTAGGGATCATCGGTCTGCCACAGGCAGGAAAAACAACCATCTTCAATGCGCTTACACACGCCAGCCAGCCGGTTGGCGATGCCGTCGGGCGCATGGAAATTCATACCGCAGTGGTGGATGTACCTGATCTGCGGCTCGAACAACTTAATGAGATCTTCAACAGGAATAAAAAGGTACATGCAAAAGTGACTTACCTGGACATTGCCGGTTTGGGTGCATCGCAGGAGCATGGCGAAATTTCGGGCCCGCTTCTAAACCAGCTGGCACAGATGGACGGTTTCATCCAGGTTGTGCGCGCTTTTGAAAACCCTGCTGTCCCCCACATCCATGGATCGGTTGATCCTGAAAGGGACATTCGCCTGATGGAAGAGGAGTTCCTGCTGAACGACCAGATCAAAGTGGAGCGGAAGCTGGAAAAACTCCGCGAGGAAGGAGCCAAGGGAGCTGGACGGGAGAAAGGGGTGGTACAGCGCGAGATTGTGCTTTTTGAACGCCTTCAAACGGTGCTAATGGAAGGCACGCTTTTACGGGACATTGAACTAACAGCAGAAGAAGAGAACACAATCTCCGGTTTCGGTTTCCTGGGCCGCAAACCGGTGCTGATCGTGCCCAACCTGGGCGAGGACCAGGAGACGCAAATACTTGTCTCAAACCATGACCGGACCAGGGTGATCAACATCCGCGGAAAGCTCGAAATGGAGATCGCCCAGCTGCCGCCTGAAGATGCGCAGATGTTCATGGGGGAATACGGTATTGAGGAACTGGCGCTGGACCGCCTGATCAGGGAATCCTTCAACTTACTCGGACTGCAGACTTTTTTCACAGTCGGCGAGGACGAAGTGCGGGCATGGACCGTGCGCCGGGGAGCGCTGGCGCCGGAGGCGGCCGGCGTGATCCACACGGATATGGAAAAGGGATTCATCAAAGCGGAAGTGGTCCCTTTCGAGGAATTCGTTGCGGCGGGCAGCATGGCGGAATCGCGTTCGAGGGGGAAGCTGCGACTGGAGGGGAAGCAGTATGAAGTGCAGGATGGCGATATCTTGACCATCCGATTCAATCCGTAGACTGTTTGTGGAATTATTATCTCAGGAGATCGTCCAGCAAATCGGGATTAACCCGGGAGGTGAGGTCCAGGCTGAGCGGCGTCACCGCTACCATGTTTTCCACACGGACGGTATAAATATCGTTGCCGGGCGGTATTTCCTCATCCTTGAGGATATGGGAGCGGATTTTACCTTCCTCTTCCCATTTGCCTTCCCTGACCACATAGGGATTGTAATATCTCAGGTTAGCAAGCTTCGTAATCTTCCAGGGCGTATTCGGCGTGGCTTCCGAAGGCACAACTACGTTCAGGATATTCACATCCTCGGGTAGGGGATTTTTCAGCATTTTTTCTGCAAAGTAATGGGTGAAATAAGCGGCGTTCGTAAAATCAACATCCTCCAGGTACTCATCCCATTCCTCGTCCTTCAGCTGGCGGGACATCGCCAGCGCGGGAATCCCGAGAGAAGCCGCCTCCAGGGCTGCGCCGACCGTTCCGGAGTAGGTGATATCCGTACCGAAATTTTCCCCGTAGTTGATGCCGGAAACCAGCAGGTCGGGTTTCTTGGGAGAAATTTCCAGAATCCCGTGCACCACGGACTGTGAGGGAGATCCGCCTACCGCGTACACATCCCATTCCCGGCCGCGCACCTCCAGCTTCTGGGCGGTGATGCGCCCGTCTGAATTTTTCTGGAATCCGCGCCCGGTGGCGGACATGTGGTCGCGTGGGGCGGCGACTGTCACGTAGCCCAGGTCAGAGAGGGCGTCCGCCGCGGCCCATAAGCCCGGAGAGTTGATCCCATCGTCGTTGGAAAGCAGGATGTGAATTTCTTTATTGTTCATATAATTCCCGATTATAAAAAATTTGGAGGGCATTTTTTGCCGCTCCAATTCATGGTGCCCCCGGCAGAACTCGAATCTGCAGCCTTTTGCTCCGCAAGCAAACGCTCTGTCCAATTGAGCTACGAGGGCAGTTAATCCGTATTGCGTATACTAATATACCGCAGCGCCCATAAACCGTCAAGGAGCGCTCAGATGATCCTGGTTGTACGCTCTTTTTTAGGCAAAGACATCTCCCGCATGGACTCGTAAAACGGCTTCAGCCGCTCATACATCCTCAAATAAACTCCCTCGTAGAGCTCCCGGTATATCCGGTGAACATTCATATTGGGCATAAAGGTGTCGCCGATGTGCGCCATGTTTTCCAGCGCGGATGGGTAATCGCTGTGAATACCCGCGCCTACCGCGGAATTGATGGCCGCGCCCAACCCGGATGCTTCATAGACGTGGGGGCGGGAAACGGGAAGGCCGAATACATCCGCGGTCAGCTGCATGGCGGCGTCGCTCTGGCTGCCTCCTCCGGCAATGCGCACCTGGTCAATGGTGATGCCGGTGCGCTTTTCGGTGCGCTCCTTGCCCTCCAGAAGGGCATATGCGAGCCCCTCCAGTATGGCCCGGTAAATATGCGCGCGCGTGTGGACGTCGGAAAAGCCGATTATAGCGCCGCGCGCTTCAGGGCCCGGGTGGCGCAGTCCGGGCGTCCAATAGGGCTGCAGAACCAAGCCCTGCGATCCGGGCGGGACTTCCCTCACGAGCTGGTCGAACAGTTCTTCCGGCTCAATTCCCTCCCGGTCAGCGATGCGCTGTTCCCTCTGGCCAAACTCCTGTTTGAACCAGCTCACCATCCAGTAGCCCCGGTAGATCTGAAGTTCCATGTTGTAAAGGTCCGGCACCGCTGCGGGATAGGGCGGGATGAGCGGGACAATTTCAATGTATTTCTCATGGGTGGTGTTGATCGTGGCCGTCGTACCATAGCTCAAAACTGCCAGGTTTGGGTCCAGGCTGCCAGCCCCCAGCACCTCGCAGGCCTTGTCAGCAGCTGCCGCAATCAGCGGCAGCCCTTCCGGGATACCGCTTTCACCGGATGCTTTTCTGCTGATGGTTCCCAGCGTGCCGCCAACGGGAACCAGGTCCACCAGTTTCTCCGATTCAACTGCCAGCGCCTGCCAATACCAGTGTTTCTTCCCTGCCCAATCCTGCTTCTTGTAATCAAAAGGCATATAGCCGACCTGGCAGCCGACCGAGTCCACAAATTGCCCGGAAAGCTGGTAGGTCAGGTAGCCGGACAGGTAGGTGAATTTAAATGTTCTGTTCCAGATGTCGGGCTGGTTGTGGACGATCCAGTTCGCTTCGCACTCCGCCTGGAGGTATTCCACTGTGGATTTCACCCCTGCCAGGGTAAAGGCAATGCCCCAGAGACCGCCGACTTTCGGGAACCGCTCCGCACGCCGCTGGTCAAGCCAGATGATGGCTGGCCGCAGTGGACTGCCATCCCGGTCAAGGTTGACGACAGTTGCCCGTTGCGATGTGAGCGAAACGGCGCTGATGGATGCTTTCAAATCCGGATTCTTTTTAAATACGGATTGGGTGGCTTCACAAAGGGCGCTCCAGAAGACCTGCGGGTCCTGCTCGGCCCACCCCGGCTGGTCCGAAAAATAGGGCTCGATGGGCACCTTTTGTTTGGCCAGAAGATTTCCCTGCGGGTCAAAAACCAGGGCACGGACGGACTGTGTGCCGCAGTCAATGGCCAGGACGTTTTCGGACATAATTGCCTCCTTGTTTATTGAAGATTAACCCATTCCCCAGCGTTTGTTCCGCTGCTGGTTGGACATATCCAGGCCCAGTGTCCCGCCCGGATTCATGAGGTAATCCGGATCAAAATGGTTTTTCAGCGCACGGATGACCTCCATACAGCCGCTGCCTATCTGCTCCACGAGCCAGGGAGCGGTCTGCTTGCCGATGCCGTGGTGGTGGCTCATGGCTGCCCCGGAATCCTTGATCGCCTCCAGGATGCTGTACTGAAGGGAGAGATAATCATCAATGCCTTCATATTTCTTGATAAAGATGAAATACAGGTTGGTTCCCTGCGGGTAGGCATGGGACATATGCGTCATGCAGATGGTGCGGGGCAAGGACTTGACCACCTTCCTCACCTCTGCGTGAACTTCCGGCACCTGCTCCCATGTCACGGCACATTCAAGGGTATCGATGAGGATGCCGAAATCCATCAGATCATCGCGCATATAGGGATCGGTGAAGCGGGATTTTTCCCACATTTTTGTCACACCGAATGGGGAAAGATTGAAAGCACCATACATCCTGCAAGTCTGCCTGGTTTTCTTTTTGACCAGCCGGGTGAAATTTTTGTCGCCGTCCGCGGAGCAGATCAGCAGGCAGCGCTGCATGGGCTGGTAGCCCAACCACCGCAGGATGGTATCAGCCGCCGAGCCGTGAATGTGGTAGAAGCGCATGGCTGTATCGGTCTCTTCCGGGTCGGAAAGCCGGAAAACCGACGGGCATCCGTACTCACCCTGCATCACCTCCCTGTAGGCGGTATACGCATCTTGCCAGGTTTTGAATAGGAAGCTGAAGCGGGCGGTATTTTGCGGACGATATTTGAAAACTTTCAAAGTGACTGCGCTGAGCACACCAAATGTACCTTCACTACCCATCATGATCTGGTTAAAATCCGGCCCGGTCGCGCACCTTGGGAAGCCGGGCGTCAGGAGAATGCCGGCCGGCGTCACATATTCCTGCGACAGCACCAAATCCTCAATTTTCCCGTAATAGGTGGAATTCTGTCCTGCGCCCCGCGTTACCACCCATCCGCCCACGCTGGAATGTTCAAATGACTGCGGAAAATGGCCGCAAGTATAGCGGTCTGCAGCCCCGAATTCTTCTGGCGCACTGTTGAGCACCTTCTCGAGTTCAGGCCCGTACAGACCGGGCTGAACGGTGATGTTCTGGTTGGTTTCGCTGAAACCCAGCACCCTGTTCATATGCCGGCTCATATCTAGGATGATGCCGCCTTTTACAGCTTCCATTCCCCGGGTGACGCTGGACCCGCCGCCGAAAACGGTCAGCGGGATTTTATGATCTTTGCAAAGCAGGACAATTTCCATGATTTCATCCCGGCCGCGAGGATAAACGACCGCATCACAGATGTTCTCGATGATCTGTTCCCTCAGACGCAGGATATCAATCATCCCCTGACCGTAAGATACCCTCGTTCGCTCGTAGGTGTCCGTACTTACATTTTCCTCACCGCAAATCCCAATCAATTTTTGCAGTATCCCATCTGGCAAGTTGCACGGGAGTTTGATGTCAAAATCAACCAGATGCAGATCCGGTTTTTGAAAATCCTTGTCACGCAGGCCGAACGTCTCCCGGATGAGGGTATAAAAACCCCTGTTTGGATGTTTAAATGCATCCGGATCGTGCCATTTAAAAAGGGACCTGACGCTCCGCGGCGGTGTTTTCCCTTCAAACCAATCCGGCGTAAAAGCATTTTCTTTGCCCATTTTTTCCTCCTAAATTATCCAGGCCACGGGCTGTAATAGGTTTGCCAGGTCTGTAGGTATGCTTTCTCTTCTGCATCCCAGCGGGTATCGCTCCATCCCAACTCCGGCTGGGCTACCGCCCGTATCTGCGGGAGCCATTCCTTCCCCCCCTCCGGCAGGAGGAGCCCGATGCGCACCCGCCGCAGCAGCAGGTCGTCCAGGTGCAGGACTGCTTCAGAGCCGGCTGCATGCCTGATCTCCGCCCAGATATTTGGCAGGCCGTTAATTTTTTCAAATTCCCCTTGCCCAGCGTTCTGCAGAAGCAAACCGGTTCTGCGCCCATACCTTCCACTGAGATAATCAAAAATTTCCTTTTCCACATCATCCGGCCTGGCAATATCAATGCTGTCTATCATTGGTAGGCCATGGGCTGCACGTTTTTCAATGCCTGCCGTCCGCAATGCTTCCCTGATCGTCTGGAGAGCCATCAGCCGGAAGGTTGTCAGTTTGCCGCCGGTGATGGTGATCAGCCCGTGCTCGTTCCACACTTCGTGGGCGCGGGATTCCTTGGATGGAGATGCTGCGCCCCCGCTTATGATGGGCCTCAACCCGGAGAAAGTGGAAACAATATCTTTGCCGCTGATCTCCAGTTCCGGGAACAGGAAATTTACCGCTTTCAGCACATAGGCAATCTCATCCTGCGAACAGAACGGCTCGTCATATTGCTTCTCGAGCCGCGCGTCGTGGTCAATATCCGTTGTCCCCACCATCGTCATCCCTTCCCAGGGGATGACAAACATGGCTCGCCCGTCGTCCGGGTGGAAGAGCGTCAGAGCCTCGCTCGCCGGAAAGCGCTGATGGTCGAAGATCAGGTGGCTGCCGCGCAGTTTCCGCATGCGCTTCGGGACTTCCAGGCCCGAACGCAGGGAGTCCGTCCAGGGACCGGTGGCATTGATGACCACCTGCGCTTTTACTTCAGCCGTTTTCCCGATTTCACCGGATTGGTCGCTAACCTGCACGCCGTGCACTTTCCCGTCCCCGGTCCGGAGCAGGCGGTCCGCTTTTGTATAGTTCAGGGCGAGTCCGCCACGGTCTATTGCTTCCTGGATCACGCGCAGTACCAGCCTGGAATCGTCAAGGACAGCATCTTTGTAGCGGAATCCCTTTATGAGATTTTTTTCTTTCAATCCGTTAAATTTTGAAAGGACCTCATCCGGGTCCAGTTTCTGATGGTCCCATTTCGACCCCATCAGGTCATAAATAATAGCGCCGGCATGCAGCAGCCAGGAGGGGAAATCGTATTCCCTGTAATTGGGTATGGTGAATGGCAGGGGCTCGACCAGATTGGGCGCCTCCTTAAGCAGATATTCACGTTCCCGGACGGATTTGTACGTAACGCCGTACTGGCGGTTGTAGAGATAGCGGAAACCGCCGTGAACCAGCTTTGAAGAGCGGCTGGAGGTGCCGAAGGAGAAATCCCTGGCTTCAACCAGAAGGGTTTTCAGGCTAAGCTGGACGGCAAGGCGGAATACCCCGGCGCCTGTAATGCCGCCGCCGATAACCACCGCATCCCACTGCCGGTCCAGTTCAGACCAAGCGGAGCTTCGCCAGCTGCCCTCAAACATCAGTTACCTCTCTCTAGTATTTTATTCATTTGCCCCGGCTACCAGTACCTTCCAGAGTTCACGGCTTTCTTTCATAACTCTTTCTGCCAGGGCCTCCGCTTCTCCGGCTAATCCGTTTGCGGCGCAGAAATGCAGTTCTTCATAAAACTTAGAGGAATGATTGCGTGTTTGTGAATACTGGAAGTATTTTTTACCCAGGATTTCGTACAACCGCCGGACGCTGTTGATGAAGTGGGTGAAAAAGGGGTTGCCAGAATGGACCGTCAGCAGCCAGTGCAGACCCCAGTCATATTTTGCATATGCATCCGGTGTTTCCCCTGTGCCGGGGGCGCTGCTCTCGTTGAGATAATCGGCGATTACATCCGGCGCGTTCCGTACCGCAGCGCTCGTATAGGTGGGCGCAAGCAGGACCCGTACAGTCAGCAAATTGGTTGTGTAATCCTCCGGCAGCGGATGCCGGTACTCCGCCAGCGCGATGGATACCCCCAGTTTGCCCTCTTTCCAAAAATCCCTTACGCGGGTGGCTTTTCCGTGTCGGATTTCCAGCCAGCCGTCCCGCTCCAGCCGCTGAAGGGCTTCCCGTAGAGTTGGGCGGGTCACGCCGAGCATGTCTGCCAGCGCGCGCTCACCCGGCAGGGAGGAGTTGATCTCGAAAGAGCCGTCCAGGATGGCGCGGATGAGGCGGGATTCTGCTGCCTCTCCCGGTTTTTCGAGCGGTTTCCAATCCGGCATCTGGTTCATATCTTCCAAACTGTTTAGAGGTCTGACCAGTTACAGTCTAGCAGGTAATTTCCCGATTTTCAAGTGACATTCAGCCAAAAATGACAGCAGCACCTGATCAATTATCCGGAGGAATTAAAAATAAAAGAAAATTGATTTAGTGCAGAAAACCTCAGGCGTTGTAGGAGGAAGCGGTCACATCTCCGCCCTCTCCGGTCCAGTCCGTGTGGAAATATTCACCTCTGGGTGCGTCTACGCGCTCATACGTGTGCGAACCAAAATAATCCCTCTGCGCCTGGATCAGGTTGGCGGGGAGCACACCGGTGCGGAAGCCGTCGTAAAAGCTGAGCGCTGCTGAAAGTCCGGGCACAGGAATGCCTGAATGGACAGCAGCGGCGATGACCCGGCGGAGGCCGCTGTTCAGCATGCCCGCTTTTTCCTGGAAATAGGCATCAAACAGCAGGTTTTCAAGTCCAGTATCCTTTTCATATGCCCGCATGATATGAGAGAGCAGCGACGAGCGGATGATGCATCCGTCCCGCCAGATGCTGGCAATATCCTTATAGCTCAACTCCCACTCATATTCCCCAGCGGCTTCGCGGAAGAGCATGAATCCCTGGGAATAAGCGATGATTTCTGCAAACAGCAGGGATTTTTCCAGGTCATTAATAAAAGTTTCTCTTTCGATACCGGCGGTCTTATCGAATGATGGTATTTCCCTGGCGGCTTTCTGCCTTTGGTCTTTCCGGGCGGAAAGGGAGCGCGCAAAGACTGCCTCGGTGATCACAGTGGCCGGAATTCCGAGCTCCAGCGCAGATTCCGACGTCCACCGGCCAGTTCCCTTCTGTCCAGCGGCATCCAGGATTTTCTCCAGAAGCGGTTTTCCATCGCTGTCTTTGGCTGCCATGAGGTCCGCGGTGATTTCAATCAGGTATGAATTCAGCTCGCCTTCATTCCAGCGCCTGAAAATGTCTGCCATCTCGCCGTGAGTCAGGCCGACCATTTCCTTCATGATGTGGTAGGTTTCAGCGATTAGCTGCATGTACGCATACTCAATACCGTTGTGTACCATCTTCACGTAATGGCCCGCGCCATCCGAACCCATCCATTCGCACATCGGCGTGCCGTCTTCGAGCCTGGCCGCGACTGCTTGCAGGATGGGCTTTACCTTAGGCCATGCGCCGTATGCACCGCCCGGCATGATGGAAGGCCCGTGGCGTGCTCCGGTTTCTCCCCCCGAAATGCCCGTTCCAATATACTGGATACCAATTTCCCGGAGTTCTTTGTAACGCCGGATGGTGTCCTTGAAATAGGAATTGCCTCCGTCCATGATGACATCGCCGGGGTCCAGCATGGGTGTAAGCGAACCGATCAGCAGGTCAACCGGCTGCCCGGCTTTGATCATCAGGAGGATGATGCGCGGTTTGCTGAGTAAACCCACAAATCCCTCCAGGGTTTCTGAACCGTAGATCTCCCTGCCTTCAGCGGGGCCGGCAATGAAATCCTTCACCTTGGAAGTGGTGCGGTTGTAAACAGCCACCTTGAAATCATGGTCATTCATGTTCAGGACCAGGTTCTGGCCCATCACGGCCATTCCCACCACGCCAATCTCGCATTTTGCCATCATTTCCTCCTGCCGGTTGGTATGGAGTGTATTTTAAAGCTAACCAAAAAAACCGCACAGATTCCTGTGCGGTTTTATGAAATTGTTAATACAGCCCCTTACTCCGGTTTTTCGTCGCTGATGACGTCTTCCAGGAGCTTCACCGTCCGGTGTGTGTTGTCTTCCATGGAAATCAGCAGCATGAGCAGTTCACCGTAGCCGTAAAGCAGCAGCGCGTAGAATGCGCCGAAGAGGATGATCATAAAAGCACCGAATAGGCCTGCCAGCACACCGCCGGCCGCGTCAAACCCGAACTGCGAAAGCATATTTCCGCCGGCTATCGACACAACAAAGGTGATCAGGCCTCCCAGTACGGCCAGCGCCGCAACAATGATTCCCAGGACTTTAAGAATGCTTGCCAATACTTTCAATACCCCAAACCGTTTCTTCATTTTTCCTCCAATGATTTATGTATATATATTATAGGGATTAATTGATAATTTCAATATTAAATATTTTATATATTTAGCAAGCAATTTTTATAAAAGAGTTTTTTAACAAATTTGTGAAAAGCCGGTTTAAAGCCCAAACGCCTGGGTGAGGGGGGCACCCAAGCGTTTGGTAACTATTTTATATCACATATATTTAATTAATGCAAGGGTTGTTGTGACAGGTCATCACACTTAAAAATGGGTAGTGGATCAAGCCGATGAAAGGCTTTTTTTCTTTTCTTCCGCGCTCTCCAACGCTTCGCGGGCAGCCGCCCGGTTGGTTTCGCTTTCGCCGCCAAACATCAGCGCCAGCTCGCTTTCCCTTCTCGCCCCACCCAGGGCTTCGACGCTGGTGATCGTCCGCCCGTCGCGAACCTTCTTGAGGACATGGAAATGTTTCTCCCCGTACGCGGCTAACTGCGGCAGGTGGGTGACGCACAGCACCTGATGCTGGCTTCCGAGCTTCCAGAGCTTCTCCCCCACGATGGCTCCCACACGGCCGCCGATGCCTTGGTCGATCTCGTCAAAGATAAGCGTCGGGATCGTGTCTGCCTTTGCCAAAACATTTTTTAGGGCCAGCATCAGCCGCGAGGTCTCTCCGCCGGATGCGATTTTAACCAGCGGTTTCAGCCCCTCACCCGGGTTGGGTGCGATGAGGAATTCAATCTGGTCGATGCCGTGCTCGTCAAACCGCGCCCTCTTTTCACCCGCGACGGGCAGCCCATTTTCATCTTCCCTGGACTGGATGTCAACGGCAAACCGGGCGCCTGCCATGCGCAGGTCTGCTAGCTCATTTTCCACGCTGCCCGCCAGGTCGGCAGCCGCCTGCCTGCGGCTTTTGGAAAGGGTTTCGGCTTTCTGCGCTAAAACTTCCAATAAAAGTTCTTCCTGATTCTCCAAGTCCGCAATACGTTCCTCTGCGTGGGTAATGGTCTCCAGCTGGCTGCGAGCGTCCTGCGCGAACGCCAAAATGGCTTCCTCATCCGCTCCGTATTTTTTCTTCAAGATGCTGATCAGGGACAAACGTGTTTCTACCTGCTCCAGGCGTTTCGGGTTGTATTCAATGCTTTCCATGTAGGTCTGCAGTTCCCTGCTGAGGTCCTGGCTGACAGCCAGGAATTCAGATGCCTGCCCGGCCAGTTCCTCCATGCTCCGGTCAATCGAAGCCAGTTCTTCCAGTGCGTCAGCCGCTTCCCCCAGCATCGCGCTGATGGAAGGGGCATCCGGTGTGGTTTCTTCCATTAAAGCGTAGGCTGTCTGTGCCAGGGATGCCAGCTTTTCAGAATTAGCCAGCCGACTGAGTTCATCACGGAGGTCGCTTTCCTCTCCCGGCACTAGGTGGGCTGCTTCAATTTCCTGTATCTGGTAGTTCAGCAGATCGGTCATGCGGGCGGCATCCTGTTCCGCTCTTCTCAGAACTGTCAGCTCCTCCTGGACGGTTTTTAATTCATGGTAGGTTTTCTGATAATCCATGAGTATGCCGCCATTGTCAGCAAAGCGGTCCAGGAGGCGCTGGTGCTGGCGTACGGTGAGCAGGGACAGGTGTTCGGACTGGCCATGGATATCCACCAGGTATCCCCCGATCTCGCGCATCAGGGAAACGTTGACGGTGCGCCCGTTGATGCGGGCGATATTTCTTCCTTCCCGCCGGATCTCCCGGCTGAAGAGCATATCCTCATCCCCGTCCGTCAGGCTTTCCGCTTCCAAAACGGCAAGGATGGCTGAATGGTGTTCAGGCGGGATAGAAAAGAGGGCTTCCAGGTTGGCGCGGTCCGCATCAGCGCGGATCATGGTTGTCTCCGCCCGCCCGCCCATCAGCGCCTCGATCGCGTCCAGGAGGATGGATTTACCCGCGCCGGTTTCTCCTGTAAATGTGGAGAGACCGGGGGCAAAATTCAATTCCAGCTGGTCAATGATGGCGAAGTTTTCAATGCGCAGTTCTTTTAACATGTCTATAGATAAATACCGGAGAGGCGGTAATAAACGGAACCGGCCGAGAGGAAGGTGTAGGCTACCTGGTAGATCAGCGGAAGGATGCCGAATATGCCAAACTGCCCTCCCAGCAGTGTGCCCAATAACGGGAGCAGCCTCATGATGAGGATGGGCAGGCTTCCCAGGACGGTCGCGCCTGTCACCAGGTAAACCAGCGTCTTCGACCTGCGCCCCTTGATGGTCCTTTTGACGGCTTCGGCAATAATGGTGCCGACGATCGGGGCAAGGAAGAGCGTGAAGAAACCCAGCAGGGAGACAACATAACTGCCGATGAGAGAAAGTACAACAGCCATGATGGGCGCAAAGATGAAATCAACGGTGCGGGCAGAGCGGAATTTCTTCTGTTGGCCGCGAACACATTCAGGACACTTGTACCCGGTTGGCGTCTGAATTGCGCAGGATGTGCAGATAGGCCGCTCGCACCGGTTGCAGCGCAGGAGCGTTTCACGGTTTGGATGAATGTAGCAGGTAAGGGTTTCTTGGTCGTTCATGTTTTCTCGCAGCAATTATAACTGCAGGCGAAATGAAGCAGACTCTGTGTTCAGCGCGAGTTGGGAAAGGATGGATTCTGTTCCAGGAAGCGGTTAAGGTTGCGGTAGAAATAACCGGGATCGTGGAAGCGGATATACAAGGAATTCAGTTCACTGCTGCTGACGCGCACAATGTCCTCGTTTTCCATGATCACGGGGATATGGCCGTCCACACTGAACACGGCCTGGTGTGTGGTATGTACACGCATAGTAACGCACGAACCCTCAGAAAGGATGATGGACTGGTCTGGCGAGAGGTGGGGCGCTATCGGAACAATGATGATGTTCCGCAGGTCGGGCGGCAGTATGGCGCCGCCTGCTGCCAGGGCATATGCCGTGGAACCGGTGGGAGTGGAGGCGATGAGCCCGTCGGAAACATAGCTTGCCATATGAAAACCGTCCACATCCGCCTCCAGGCGGATCGGGCGGACATGCTGGCCCCGGCATACAACCACTTCGTTGACCACCAGCCAGCTCCCCCGGGATTCCCCGCCCCGGATATGTTCCGCTCGTAAAAGCATGCGCTTTTCGATTCGGTAATCTCCACCCATCATTTTGGGCAGGTACTCCTGCCATTCATCCGTCTGCAGCTCCATCAGGAAACCGAAACTTCCCAGGTTGATGCCCGTGATGGGGATTTCCGCCGGCGCACAGAGGTGGCTGGCACGCAGCATGGTGCCGTCGCCTCCCAGCACAACCAGCGCTTCAAATTCTTTCTCCTTGATTTTGGACCGGAGGGTTTTTTCCTGTATTCCCCCGCATGCGATCACCTCCGCTCCTTTTTCCTCTATGAGCCGGGAAACGCGCCCTGCGATATCCTCGGCGTTATCGATCTGCGGATTGTAGGCGACCCCAAACCTGTTCAACGCTTTCATATTTGAATGTATTATAGTTTGAAAAATTCTCCTCACAGCCGCTGAATGCAAATGCTTCGGTAGCCGCACCTGGCGCAGCGGTTGGCCTGGGTGTGTGAACGGTCCAAAACAGCCAAATTCTTGGCGCTGCGGATTTCGTGGACCAAATTGATCACTTCCTCCTCAAGCTCCTCCGTATAAGCGATTTTGAATGTCCGGTTCCTGTAGCGCAGCAGCCCGTATGGAGGCCTTTTATCCGATGTAGATGCGGTCAGCAGGCAGTACGCGGCTAACTGGAGGATATGGCTGTCGTAGGGGTGGGACGGCGCCCATGTGGATTTGACTTCAACCGGAATCAATACATCCTTCTTTTTAATAAGGTAATCAGGTTTGCCTGTCAGTCCTAACGCGGAATCATACAGGGGTTTTCTGGATTTTCCCCAGCGCCCATCGTCAGCGTAAATGATTTCCCCGGCAGGGAGGCCGATACGCTGCTTGGCCTTCTGGATGAGGTACAGCGCCGTCAATGCAGCAAGAATTAATGCAAGCGGGATGGCGATAAAGTACCAGGATGTTTCCATTTTTCAGCCGAAATACTGGATGCTGAGATAAATGCTGAGAAAAGCGAGAGCGGCGAAGATGAGCCCCCAGGCAATCACCTTCAGGGTGCCGATCATTCTCGCCCGGCCAGCATGGGCGCTGTGAAAATGGCTGCCCGCCGCGAGTTCGGCCTGGTTGAGCGTTTCCTCATCCTGGCGCTGGTACCACCAGGCACGCCTGCAGAATATGAAGGAACCGATTTCAGACGCGCGGACGGTTCGCTTTCCTCTAGCCATCCCCGTTGAAGCGGTCTTCGAATTCTTTCAGGGCGTCCTGCAGGCGCTGTTCGCGCAGGCTCATGGTCAGGTCTGCGCGTGTGCGCTCAATGATCCCCCTAACCAGGTCCGTTTGCCTGCGCAGTCCGTGAGTGATCGCGTCCGGATAATCCAGCGTTACCAGCAGGGAATAGATCTCATCCATCAAATCCAGCAGGCGCTCGGCTTCATCAGAATACCCCTGCCTGAGGATATCCAGGCAGCGCCTGCGAAGTTCACCGATGGTTTCTGCTAGGCCCTTCAGATATGTGGCATATTCAATTCCCATCTCCCCGGGGTCAGGCAGGGGGATGTTTGTGATCATATTGATGGTCAGCCGCGCTTCAACGTATTCCTTCAGCGCGTCCTGGGTGTAGCCTGAGTAATAGATTTCGGGATCTGGTTCAACCGATTTTTTTATCTCTCGGACCAGCTCGCGGGCTTCATCCATCAAGGATTCTGCGATTTCTTTCTCACCGCGATGGATCGCACGGATGGCGTGGGCGGATTTGCGCGTGAGCAGGCGCGTTATCTTAAGCGCATTTTCGCGCACCTGGTGCCGCATTTCAAAATCCTGGTGCGCTTTTTCAGTTAATTCGTCGAATGTATGCATAAAAAATGGGTTCTAAAACGGGATATCCTCTTCTCCAAAATCACCGCTGTCTTCGCCGAGATCCTCCGATGTGCTTCCGCGCGAGGTAAGGAAGCGCACAGTGCGTGCATGGACTTCATAGGAAGCGCCAACCGAACCATCATTCCGCGTATAGGTGCGCGGCCCTCCTGTTTCGCGATCCGGCCGCAGTTCCCCTTCCACCAGGACCATGCTGCCTTTCTGCAGATAGTTGTTTACGCTTTCTGCCTGTTTGCCCCACACGGAAACCCGGAACCAGGTGGTCTCTTTAACGCGCTGGCCGGAACTGTCCGTATAGGTGCGGTTTGAAGCAACATTAATGGATGTGACTGCGCTGCCGCTAGCCGTGTAGCGCATTTCCGGGTCTCGGCCCAGATTACCGACTATGATCATTGTGTGAAAACTCATAATGGCATCCCTTTCCCTTTTGAAATGTGATTGGTGAAATTAATTATAAGGGCGATTGGTAGAAAAATACCATTATCCATTTGGCACAATTCCCTATTAAATAACGGAAAAGCATTAAATGTTATAATTTTTTTACCCATGAACACTTTTTTCAAAAAATCCATACAGGCCTTTGGCTTGTTTTCGCTTGTCTTTTTGGGGCTGATTTTCCTGCTGCCCACCACAGCGAGCGCGCCTTTACCGCAGGCGGTCATCGCAACACCAACGCCGGGGGAGGACGGACGCATCACCTACATCGTAAGAGAAAACGACACCTGCGTCAGTATTGCACTATCGATGGGCATTACAGAAAATGAGCTGCGCGAGCTGAATAATCTCCAGGGAGATGACTGCCAGTTCCTTTTTGTCGGGGAGGAATTGATCATCCGAGAGGCATTGACACCCACCCCTACGCAGGAAGCCACAGCGGAACCCACCCCCACGCCCTTTGCAGGGAACGGAACCATCTGCATCTACCTGTTCATTGACGAGAACGGGAATGCCCTGGCAGAGGAAACGGAACTGCCCCTGGCCGGCGGCGCGGTCAGCGTGGCCAACCGGTTGGGTACAGTAAATGAGACCGGGACAACAGAACCGAGTGGAGAGCCTATCTGTTTTGCTGATATACCCGAAGGCGACTACAACATCAGTGTAGCCATCCCGGAGGGATACAACCCGACAACTGTGATGAATTATTCACTCACACTCGGCGCGGGTGAAATCTCAACCATTGATTTTGGAGCCCAGCCGAGTTCTGCGCTTCGCCCAGCATTCGGTGAAGAGCGGCCTTCTCCCTTTTTACTGGTGCTCGGGATTTTCTTCATTGCAGCCGGCGTCGGACTGTGGTTCTATGTCAGGCGCATGGCGTCCTGAATTATCCGAAGCAATCAAGATTTTTCAGGAAAGGCGCTGTTCTTCCCAAACCTTGCCCTGGTTGTGGTAGCCGGCCATCTCCCAGAATCCCTTGCGGTCCTGGCTCATGAACTCCAGGCTCCGCAGCCATTTTGCCCCTTTCCAGAAATACACATCCTTTTCTGATTTCTGTCCGGGAATCGCGCCGACCATACCCCTTAATGGGTATCCGTGTTCAGGAGTAAGCGGCTCTCCATTGAAGTGGGTGGCAAGGATGAATCTTTCAGACAGGACGATGTCTAAGGGAAGGTTTGCGGAAAAATCATAGGCGGCATGCTGCATGACGAAATTCGCATCCGGTTTTGGTCTGATCAGGCCTTCATCAATGAAATACTGGACGGGTATGCCTTCCCACCGGGTTCCAAATTTGCTCCAGCGTGTCACGCAGTGCACATCAAAAGTGTAGGATTTTCTGGGAAGGGATGAGAATTCCTCCCAGTTCATTTTCAGGGGTTTTTCTACTTCGCCGTAGATGCGGAAACCCCAACTGTTGGGGTCAAACGGGGGGATGGGACCATAGTGCAGGACCGGAAATTTTTCAGTGAGGACCTGCCCCGGAGGCATCCGCCCTTCCTCCCGGAGCTGTTCTTCTTTTTCCTTACGGTTGCTGTTCATGCTGTTTCCTTTGAGGGAATAAATTATACTTTTTAATCTGGATGGAAATCATACCATTTTTGTCCGATTATTTCCAACCTGCTGAATTAAAATATAGATCGTGGAAAAGATGAAAGCAAAAAAT